>Ga0209358_10001315_pt1 | contig 19957 bp, 18 predicted proteins | sample LauGreFa1BDMLBSN_2_FD_187574 | JGI IMG/M metagenome (GOLD analysis project Ga0209358, IMG submission 187574) | Freshwater lake microbial communities from Lake Michigan, USA - Fa13.BD.MLB.SN (SPAdes) (version 2) | ecosystem: Environmental > Aquatic > Freshwater > Lake | place: Lake Michigan, USA...
GCGTGGACGTGCCTCGGTGTTGAACCTGATCCTCGCGCTGCAGCCCATCTGAGAGAGTTGGATAAGTTTGCGGTAGTTGAGGCCATGTACCAAGGTCAGCCCGAGCTTGGCCGATTCAACCTTGTGACCCTCAATAAGGTCTTGGAGCATATCGAGCAGCCTTTGCCTTTCCTGATCCAAGTCGTCCAGAGCCTGGTACCGGAAGATGGTCTGCTCTATGTTGAGGTGCCTGACAAATTGACGACACACCTCCGTTCCTCGGATGACAACATCCTCGGAGCTTTGCACTGTCATTTATATGACCCTACTAGTCTGGGACATCTTCTGCGGCTCGCCGGGCTAGAGTTGCTTTGCGTGAACCGCGTTGCCGAACCAAGTGGTAAGTTGTCGGTTTATGCTTTTGCGGCTCAGGTAGAGAGTTTTGTGAAAAAAGGATTGCCTCATGAATGATCAAGGTATCACTATCATTGCAGAGATCGGTTCGGTGCACGACGGCTCTCTCGGCAATGCCCTTAAGGCCGTCGAGGCGGTTGCGGCCTGCGGTGCCGATATAGTCAAGTTCCAGACTCACATTGCCGAAGCCGAAACCTTAGCCGACGCCCCTATGCCGTCTTATTTTAAGGGTGAACCGCGCATGGACTACTTCCGCCGTACGGCGTTCAGTCTGCCGCAATGGCAGCAGATCATGCAACATTGCCTAGAGCATGGATTGGGATTCCTCTCTTCACCATTCTCACTGGAAGCTGTAGATTTGCTCGAAGAGGTCGGTGTCGACTTCTACAAGATCCCTTCGGGCGAGGTCAGTAATCTGCCTCTACTGGAGCGGGTTGCGGCGACGGGTAAGAAGGCCTACCTTTCATCTGGAATGAGCAACTGGGCCCAGCTGGACCGGGCTGTGGCGGCGCTCCGCCAGGGTGGTCCGCTGGTGGTGATGCAATGTTCATCGGCTTATCCGTGTGCGCCTGAGCGCGTTGGCCTCAATGTGATGTTGGAAATGCAGCAGCGATACGGGCTGCCCGTTGGCCTGTCGGATCACACCCTTGGCCATGCAGCTTGCATTTCTGCCGCTGCACTGGGCGCCACTGTGGTGGAGAAGCATTTCACCTTTTCACGCCTAATGTACGGAAGCGATGCGCAGCATAGCATGGAGCCCGATGAGTTCAAAGCCTTTTGCTCCCATGTCAAGGAGGCCGCAATCATACGTACGAACCCAGTCGATAAGGACGACCTGCAGGAATATCGTGACATGAAACTTATCTTTGAGAAAAGCGTGGTGACAGCACGGGCGGTTCAGGCGGGACAATCCCTGAAGATTGCTGACCTCGCTTTCAAAAAGCCTGGTGATGGCATTTCCGCCGCACTTTACACCGAGTTGCTGGGCCGGCAGGTGCGCCAGGCTCTGGCACCCGATCACAAGATTACATGGGAAGACCTGAAATGAAGAAAATTTGTGTTGTTATTGGCTCGCGGGCCAATTACAGCAGCATTAAGTCCGCAATGCGCGCCATCCATACTCACCCGGATTTGGAACTCCAGCTCATCGTTGGAGCATCCGCCATCCTGGACCGTTACGGCGCCGTAATCAACCTGATCGAGGAGGACGGGTTCATCGCATCGGCGCGTGTCCATATGCTCATAGAGGGTGAGACGCCTGCCACCATGGCTAAGTCCACTGGTCTTGGTCTGATGGAGCTACCGACGCTTTTCGAGCAGATGAAACCCGATGTGGTACTGACGGTGGGTGACCGCTTTGAGACCATGGCCACCACGCTCGCAGCAGCCTACATGAACATTCCTGTGGCTCATACCATGGGCGGTGAAGTAAGTGGCACCATCGACGAAAGTATTCGCCACGCGGTCACCAAGTTTGCCCATATCCATTTCCCGGCCTGTGAAGGAGCGCGTGAGCGCATTATCCGCCTGGGTGAACTACCCAAGCATATACACATGGTGGGCTGTCCGCGCATCGACCTCGTGGCCGATATCCTCAATGAACCCGAGATCTCGCTTGAGTCCGCGGTGTTCGACAAGGGCGTCGGAGGCAAACTGAACTTCGATCGACCCTTTGTGCTGGTGTCGCAGCACCCAGTGACGACGGAATACGGTGCAGGTGAGGCCCAGATCACGATGACGCTCGAGGCCATCCGTGAGTTAGACCTGCCTGCTATCGTGCTCTGGCCAAACGCTGACGCGGGCTCGGACGATATCGCCCGTGGCATTCGCAAGTGGCGCGAGCGTAAGCTAGATAAGCACATGCATTTCTTTAAGAACCTACCTATCGAGACCTATGTGCGCCTGATGCGTAAGACAGCCTGTCTAGTAGGCAATTCCAGCAGTGGCATTCGCGAGGGTGCCTTCATTGGTACGCCGGTGGTCAACATCGGGACCCGGCAGACCGCTCGCGACCGTGGTAGCAACGTGCTGGACGTGCCCCATGGCAAGGATGAGATTAAGGCGGCCATCGCTCAGCAAGTTAGTCATGGCCATTTCGCCATGGAGGCCATTTATGGCGACGGCCATGCGGGCCAGCGCATTGCTGACATCCTTTCCACTGAGATAGTGGATGTACAGAAATGCATCACCTATTGAAATTGGGTAGTTAAGACATGAGCGTCGTCGCGATTATCCCGGCACGCGGTGGATCTAAGAGTATCCCACGCAAGAATTTGGTGCGCATCTTTGGCCGGCCGCTGATTGCCTATGCCATCGACGCTGCGCAGAAGGCCGCCTCCGTGGACCGAGTACTTATCTCGACCGATGACAGCGAAATTGCTGATATCGGCCGTATGCTGGGGGCGGAAGTGCCTTTCTTGCGCCCCCTCGAATTGGCTGACGACACGGCCCCAATGTTGGGGGTGTTGAGGCATGCGCTGGCATGGCTGGAGTCTCAGGGTGTGGCGGTGGAAGCACTGGTTCTGCTGCAGCCCACCTCGCTGTTACGCACTAGCCGCCATGTCGAAGAGGCCGTCGCGCTATTCCGTTCGGGACCGGCTAGTAGTGTTGTGAGTGTGGTGGAAGTGCCGCATCAGTTCAATCCGGTTTCGGTGATGAAATTATCTGCTCAGGGTGCTCTCACCCCCTTTCTCGGAGATCAGGCCGTTGTTACTAGGCGACAGGAAAAGCCCAAGGCCTATGCTCGCAATGGCCCAGCGGTACTGGTCTGTCATCCTGACACACTTCGTTCTGGCGAGCTCTATGGCTCAAGCTGCCGGCCCTATTTCATGTTAGAAGAAGATTCGCTGGATATCGATACTCCGCAAGATCTGATCCTTGCAGAACAGGCTTTGCTTGACCGGAGCCACTGAATGGAAGCTATACTAGGCCGTCTCAAGCTCCTGGTTGTAAACTCACCCCGCCTTCGTGCGCCCTTGATGCTACTGCTCAAGCTCTGGCGAGATTGGAAGCATATTAGGCGCATCGCAAGCGATTTACTTGAGACTCATTGTGCGACTGGCTTTATTCGGCGGGCCCCGGTAGCGGGTATTGGACGGACACTGAATCTGTATGCTGTTGATGACGACTCTATCTATGGGCTGAAACTGATGGCTTTCATCAGCCAGGCACTACGTTTGCGGGGCTGGCAGATCCAGGTGGTGCTGCGTAATCGGTCCATGATTTTGGGGCGAGCGTATTTTCAGGCCTTTGGCATACGTCGCTTTGTATATTTAGAGGACCATCGTCTCGCAGACGAGGAGCGCGCGTTGTGCAGGCGTAAGGCGAAGGAGTTCCTGGACGGGCCGCTGGGACTGCAAGGCATCAAGGACTGGACTTTTGAGGGCTGTTGGATCGGTCCCCAAATCATTTCAACGTTGTCGCGCATCCGGTTCGAAGGCAGTGTGGACTTCGCGCATTCTGAAGTCCAGCAGCTCCTGCAGGAAATGCTGGTGCCAACGCTGGAGCATGTGCTACGGGCTCGCAAACTCATCGAACAGCACCCTGCTGATTTGGCACTGACCATCGAGGCGAACTATGCCCTGTTTGGTCCCCTCGTGGATACGGCCATCGGCCGTGGCTGTAACGTTATCCAAATGATCCAGCCTTGGAGGGATGACGCATTGATATTCCGACGTCTGACGAGAGTTACCCGCCGCGAACACCCATCGTCAGTTACCCGGGAGACGTTGGATCTACTAATGCGACGACCTTGGACAGCCCGCGAACAACAGGTGCTGGACCAGATGTTCCGAGATCGTTACGGCGGGCGCTGGTTCCTGCAGGAGCGCAACCAGCCTAGCACCCGTCCTTATAAGCCGGAAGAACTGACGCAGCGCTTCCGGCTCGACCCTGCCAAGCCAACGGCGGTGGTGTTTTCGCAAGTCTTATGGGATGCCAACCTTTTTTATGGTGAAGATCTATTCGAGGATGCGGGGGAGTGGTTTGTCGAAACCGTTCGAGCGGCCTGTGCCAACCCAGCTCTGAATTGGCTCATCAAGTTACATCCTGCCAATGTCTGGAAGCGCAAGTACGAGGACATCACGCAGAAGTATACAGAGCGTGCGCTGATCGATAAAGCGATTGGCGCACTGCCAACGCACGTTACGGTCATTGCCGCTGACGACGACATTAGCACTCTCTCGTTGTTCGAGTCCATTGATTATGGCGTCACCGTGAGAGGTACATCGGGCATGGAGTTGGCGTGTTTCGGTAAGCATTGCGTCACGGCCGGTACCGGGCGTTATTCGGGTTTAGGATTCACGCTGGACAGTACAAGCCGTGAGCAGTATCTGCAGCGCTTGATGAGTCTGCACAGATTGCCAGCTATGAGCGACGAAGAAACGCAGCGCGCCAAGTGGCATGCCTACGCAGCTTTCGCGCTCCGGCCTTGGCCAATGCTGAGCTCAAAAGCAGAGTTTATGTACCGGGATCAGGGCAAGGATCCTATGGATCACAACCTGAGGCTTACGGTGACTACTCTCGATGAGCTTATCAGTAAAGGTGACCTGACCGCTTGGAGTGCCTGGGCCGAAGGAGATGAGGTGGATTACGTCCATCAGCCCGGAATGGCAGGGGATGTGAGGTGAGGGTTGTTCATCTGAGCCATACGGATGGCGGGGCTGGGGCGGGCCGGGCGGCCTATCGCATCCATGCCGCCTTGCGTGAATTGGGTGTGGACTCGCATATGCTGGTCGGCCAAAAGCGCACAGCCGATCCCTTCATCGAGTCGATGTACGGCTCCGGCCTCAGCCACTGGCGCGTTCGTATAGCCGAGTACCTGGAGGCTCGGGCTGGGCAGGCGCTGGCGCGGGATGCCTCGATCTACCTATCACCGGCACATTACGGTTATTTCCGCCCGGAGCGTGCAGCAAGAGTGCGGAAGGCCGATGTTGTTGCCACCTACTGGATCAACGGTGCCTATATCGCGCCGGAGAGTCTGGCTGCGATTAATAAGCCCCTTGTCTGGCGACTATCTGATGTCTGGCCTTTCACTGGCGGTTGCCATTACCCCGGGACTTGTAAACGTTTTGAAAGTCAATGCGGCGACTGTCCCCAGTTACGCCAGCCTGGACCAGCGGACGCCACAAATCATCTCTGGCTTCGAAAGCAGCAAGCATGGCGTGCGCTTGACCTGACGGTCGTCGCACCCAGCCGTTGGATGGCTGGGTTAGCACGACGCAGTTCGCTGTTTGCCGACCGGCGCGTCGAGATTATCCCAACCGGCGTAGACCTCGAGCGCTACCGCCCGGGTGACCGCTCAGCTGCTCGTGCTCTCTGGGGCTTGCCACAGGACCGTTTACTGATCCTATTCGGCGCGATGAACCCGACGGACAATGTCCGCAAGGGTTATCAGGAGCTCCAAAAAGCACTGGAGGTAGTGGCCCAGAGCCGGCTGTCGTCGCGGGTGCTGGCCGTAGTGTTTGGTAACGAGACTCCCTTTTTGGGTGATTTGCCGGTGCCTGCCGTCTCCCTAGGACGCCTGCAAGGCGACGAGGCATTGATGGCGGCATACAACAGTGCAGATTTGGTTGTGGTGCCCTCGCTGGAGGATAATCTACCGAACGTTGCGTTGGAGGCCATGGCCTGTGGCGTTCCGGTTGCCGCTTTCGACGTCTGTGGCATGCCGGATATCGTGGTGAATGGCTGGAACGGCCGACTGGCTACTTTCGGAGTGCCGGACAGTTTAGGGCGGGTACTGGTGGAGTTGTTGTCTGATTCAGAGGGGTTAGCAGTGATGCGCGCCAATGCTCGAGGGCACGCTGTAGATCGGTACTCCCTGAGAGGTCAAGCGCAAAGCTATTTGCGTCTTTATGAGCAGCTTGTTGCAGCCCGGTAGTAGTCGATCGGTCGAGGCCATGTTAATGGAGATTTAAATTGACGCATAAGAATACAACCGAGGAAGGCGCTGAAACGCAATCGCTCCAATGGACGAGTGAGTTGGTCCGTAAATTCTGGAACTATCAATCCCGTTTTCCTGAGAACTATTTCACTAGTCTCTATGGTGACGAAATCGCCAAGTCAGTCCGCAAGTATGCGCCTCGCCAAGCTAAGATTCTGGACTACGCTTGCGGTACGGGCGCTCTTATTGGACATCTGTTACGAGCTAATTTTTCGGTGGGGGGTTGTGATCTGTCGCCGGATTCAGTTACTTATGTTAGAAAGGTTCATGGCGATCATCCTTCTTTTAAGGGGGCATATACGCTAGACGAGTTACTCGCAGGGACGGAGAAATTCGATGTCGTTGTCTTGGCGGAAATTATTGAGCACGTAGACGACGATGCGCTTCTACGTGTGATGTCAGGCGTGCGACGAGTGCTGCTGCCTAATGGCCTAATTTTTATAACCACACCGAACGATGAAAACCTTGACGGAGATTTAGTGTATTGCCCCTGCTGCAACCACACATTTCATCGGTGGCAGCATGTCCGTAGCTGGAGCGCACGGACCCTTGCGAAGCGTCTGTTCTCATACGGCTTCCAAGTCGTGGTGGCGGATGAAACCGACTTCTCCTTGATTCGAAACAACGGCGTTGCACGTTACTATTTGCATCGTTTCCTTCGAGCACTTTTGCGTCGCAAACAGCCGCATTTGATGGTGGTTGCTCAAAGCGTCTCAGCATAGGAGTGATAACTGCGATGATATGTGAAGATGCTTTTTATACGGCTTCTGCGAACGAAAAGGCGAATTCTTGTAGCTCTGTAACTTCTTTCGTGCGCAATAGCGCATCTGTGATCACAATATTTATTGACGACATCCTGGCTAACAAAACTGAAAAATCGAAGTGCGGCATTTGGGGTGTGGATCGAGGTTGTAACCACGCAATGAATAATGGTCTGGCGCAGCCGTTCGTTTTAGAGTCTGATAGTTGGTGTCTCGTCAGGTGCCTTGTGCCGCCACTCATCACAGCCGGGGTCGGGCAATCAGTGCCAGCGGTAATATTGAACGGGGCAGTACGAGTATCATGGATATGTCGATCATGATGCCTCGCATATCGATCGTCACCGTGTGCCTTAATAGTGGCACTACACTGCAACGCACGATAGATAGCGTACGCAATCAGACATATCCGAACATTGAATATATCGTGATTGACGGTGGCTCAACGGACGACACGTTGAGAGTTATAAGACGCAACGAGGAATGCATTACACACTGGTCAAGTGAACCCGATCGTGGCTTGTACGACGCAATGAATAAAGGAATCGAGCGCGCTACCGGCGAGTGGATTCATCTGTTAAATGCTGATGATGTCTATTTTGATGTCAATGCGCTAACGCGCATTGTTCCTCAATTAGATGAATCACGTACCAATTATTTTCGTATGTTTCTCAAGAGTGCTGATGATATTTTGAAGACTTACGATTTTTCTTACAGCAAATGGAAGCTATATGTCTCGGCCTACTTACCCCATCCGGCTATGATGATTTCACGGCGGCAGTATCAGCAAGTCGGTCTTTATGACTTGCGTTATCGTATTGCTGCAGATCATCAACTGACGATGCGAATGGTACATCGGTATCCTGGAAAATTTGTGCCCGAGCCATTTGTTATTATGAGTGATGGCGGTTTTTCATCGCGAAACAAGTTGGTTGCGCTTGAGGAAACAAGGGCTATTGCAGTCGAATTTGGCCTGCCACGCTTATTCGCCAGATGTTTGTACCATCTTAAACGAGCGCATTGGAGAGTATGAGGTGATACTTCCCCAAAGCTATCTATTAAAAATTGACTGATCTTTATGAGCAAGGTGATCCTGACATTCTGATGCATGATTTTCTTCTCTGCGCCGACAATACCAGAGCTGGATTCATACTGTGCCTGCACAGTATCAGCCCCTAAGTTATGAGCACTATTGTTTTTTTAATTCTTGGTTAAGCCTGTTTAAATGTATTGCCACACTAATTGTGACTATTAATGGCTGGGGTGTAAGCGAAGGTGATTCATCCTTGAGTTGGGATTTTTCGAATCAGTATCACCAATGCACCCATGCTTTTGGTACTATTTATATCGCATCCTTCTTGGATGTATTACTGTGGGGTACGCTCAAACTGTTCGCCCACATCAGAGATGAGTCGCATAAAAGACTTAATTTATCTCTGGATAAACTACTAGATGGCAAATTTGAGATAAAGAAATGAAATTCCGTTTATTCAAAATTACCCTGGCCTTATTGTTTTTTCTAATTGCTGCAGGGAACCTTGCATTGCTGTCGAAATACAACATTTATGTTGGCGATGATGGATATTTAGCATCTTATCTTTATGAGTATCACTTCACCGGTAGCCGATCTTACGTGCTTTGTGCCGACTGGCCTATACATCAATTCCTAGTGAGCACGTTGGGTGCCGCATATCGTGGGCTCTATGACCTGTATCTCAGCATTCTTGAGGTAATTGGAGCAGAATATCACTACATCAACGGGCTCAGCGCCTTGTTATTCCTGGTGACCTTGGTAATTTATATTTTAACGGTGGCTAGAATCGAGAGGTGTTGGCTAGTATTAGCCAGCATCGTGATCTTCGGGACGCTGGAACCTTTTTTGGTCATGTCACATTCAATCCGAACTGAATCAGTCATGTTGTTCGCGCTTTCGGTCGGTATCTACAGCCTGACTCGTCCGCGTGCCGATATCATAGCGATGGGTGGATTATTTCTGGCAATGTCAATCATTCTCAATACTCATTTAGGCGGCTGGCCTTTGCTTATCGGGTTGGCTTGCGGTACTTGGTACATTTTCGGCCTACGTATGCTTTCACAGTATGTAGTGGGCGGAGTGATTGCAATGTTGATTTACCTTGTATCGAATGATCTTGCCTCTATTGAAGCGCTGTTGCAGCTCAAAGACCTTTACTACGCGCAAGGTTCAATTTCTTCTTATACGCGCAGCCATGTTTTGAATGATGTCTATAGTTACTTTTTTCACGCCAAGTACAAACGTCACCTAATAGAGCTAATAATCGTTTCAGCTTTTTTTACGACTGCAACCCAATGGCACAATCTTGGCCATCTTGCGAAAGGCTTGTTATTGACGACTGTCTGTACGTTCGTCGCTTACGTCTTGATGTTCTCTTACATTAACCCTTACTATTTAGTCTATTTTTATTATTTAATGCTGGTATCTATTGTTTGGGCAGGCAACGAAATCTTGTCTGAACAGCGATCGAGAGTCCTGGGACTTTATGCGCTAACGCCTTTCGTGATTCTATATTTTGCTATCTTTAGCATGTTTATTCGCTCGCCTGGCTGGGATGCTATCACCGCACAGCGGAACGCGATTATTCGGCATATACCTGAAGGTAGCGTGGTAGCTGCCCCAGAGTATTTTGTCAACTTGGATCCTCGCTATCACCGATCTTTTGTCCCGCTCGCACAAGCTGTTGATCCCAAATCACAATGTATAGCTCAATATCCTCACGCTGAAACGATGGACGTGATTGTCACTGATACGCGTCAGAACGATACGATCACACCCTACCTTGGCGCATTCACTTTGACAGAGCGTCTCAAAATCGGACGTTTAGCTACGCAAAGTTTGTCGGACGAGGGCGAATTGCTCATTTATACGCGCTTACGCGAAGGCGGAACATCAAACTCGCAGCGATAAGCAATCATATGAAATTGATTTGAAACTTCAAGCTATAGTCGCTAAGCAGCGTACCTTCAGTTCCTTACCAAAGAATTCTTTGGGCCGTCTGGCAAAGAGTTGCAAACGGTACTTGATCTACTTCAAATGTTCTCGATCAAAACATGATCGATGCGGCAGGGTGGTGACTGAATCAAAAATATAAGGTAGAGTCAATAAACCAAGAATGCATGTCTTTAGGGTTATTGTGGTGGACCCAAGTCTTATACAGAATAATGAGCCTCGGTTAGTCACTGGCCTTACGGGCTATGCTGTCGACAAAGGCGATAACACGTTCCTTGATCATTTCGGGATGGATTGTTATGTACGGTTTCCGCACCTCGAAATCCAGTGATTCGAGTACGGAGAGTCGGGAACAAATCTGTCTTTGGGACGTTTTTAGTAAAAAGCGTGTTTGCTTGAATGATAGGTCTCGTACGATAAATCGATTCCGTATTGTGCCCGGCGAACATTGAAGTGGTATCTGATGAACTGCTTCCCTCCGATTTGAAAACGCCAAACAAGCTTGGTGCTTTGCGACGATCGATTGTATCTGCCGTATCCATCCACTCCCTCTTCACACTCGGCGGAAAGCCTTAGATGTCTCTAACTAGCAAGTTAGCAGTGACGCGGTCCCGCCGCATATCCGCCCAGTTGTAGACAGCCTTGCGCATTAACTGAAATCATTCTGCAATTTGGGGTGGCGTCTCGCCTTACCCCGATGCGAAGTCCTGGCGCTCAGCATCGGATATCGTGATGCCGATGATTCAGTGAAATTTCTCCAATCCCAGTGCCTTGAAATCATCTAAGGCCATGTTAAATTTGGCATAAATTTTGAACATTAACAGATTCCCCTATGGATCTCAGATGACTCAGATATGATGTAATTAATTCTGTTCTTAAGGCTTACCTTATTTAACCCAACTTACAAAGGCAGCTTACATCGTGTACCAAGCAATTACGCAATGTCGGATTTGTGGAAATAAAAATCTGATTTCAGTTCTTCATCTGGGTGAACAGGCGTTGACCGGAGTTTTCCCTGCTAGTGACAGTAAGCCTGTAACATCCGGGCCGCTAGAATTGGTCAAGTGCCACTCCGAGGATGTTGGTTCTTGCTGCGGTTTGTTGCAATTGCGTCATTCCTATTCATTAGATGAGCTTTATGGCGTAAACTATGGTTACCGATCAGGCTTAAATCCCACCATGGTGGAGCATCTGCACAGCAAGGTATCGAAAATTGTTGCTCGTGTGCCGCTTGCTCCTGGTGATTTAGTGATCGATATCGGCAGCAATGACAGTAGTCTGTTGCAAGGCTATAAACGTAAAGATATTGATCTTCTTGGGTTCGACCCTACAGGCATCAAGTTCCGCCAGCATTACCCTGACCACATAGGATTAGTGGCTGATTTCTTTTCCGGTAGCACAGCTCGAGCGCATTTGGGTTCGCGTAAGGCTAAGATCATTACTTCCATTTCGATGTTTTACGATCTTGAAAATCCAACGGATTTCATGTCGCAGGTCTATGATTGTTTAGCTGACGACGGCGTATGGGTATTCGAGCAAAGCTACATGCCGACCATGCTTGCAATGAATGCCTATGACACAGTCTGCCATGAGCACCTCGAATACTATGGACTTGAGCAGATCAAATGGATGACAGATCGCGTTGGATTTGAAATTGTTGACGTTGAGTTGAATGCTGTCAACGGAGGGAGTTTTTCGGTGATGGTACGTAAGGCGCTTAGTCCAAGGGTCGAGGTCTCAACAATTGTGGCCCAACTGCTTGAGAGAGAGAGGCAACTTGGTTTACACACGCTAGTACCTTACGATAATTTTCGTCGTGGGGTATTTGAGCATCGCGACCAATTGGTAAAGTTTGTTGTCGAAGTGAAAAAGGCCGGTCAGAGTGTTTTCGGCTATGGCGCTTCAACCAAGGGTAACGTGATTCTTCAGTTTTGTGGTTTCTCTCATTCGGATATTCCTTTCATTGCAGAAATTAACCCTGACAAATTTGCTTGTGTAACACCGGGAACACGGATCCCCATTATTTCTGAGCAAGAAGCGAAGCTTCATAACCCGGATTACATGCTTGTGCTGCCATGGCACTTCCGTGACTACATTGTTTCTCGAGAGAAAGACTACCTTACCAGAGGTGGCAAATTGGTTTTTCCACTGCCTTTGATTCAGATTGAATCAATATGACCTCCGCTTTGATCATTGGCTGCGATGGTCAGGATGGCAAGCTGCTTTACGACCATCTTAGCTTAAAGAATTACAAGTTGACTGGCATCAGTCGGTTTGGAATCCGAGGTGTGAGTCCACACTCAATTGACCGAATTGATGTTTTAAAACCTGAGCATGTGAATGCACTCTTGCAAGCATTAAGGCCGAATGAAATTTATTACTTGGCCGCTTTCCATCACTCGTCAGAAGATGTGCCGCTGGGTGATGTGGAGTTGTATCGACATAGTCACGAAGTACACGTTGACGGCCTGCTCAACTTTTTGGATGGCACCAAACAGCACGTTCCCAATGCACGAATATTCTATGCAGTGTCTTCGCATATATTTGGCGATGCAATTACGGTACCGCAAGATGAGTCAACGCCCATTAGTCCTGATAGTCCTTATGGCATTACGAAGGCTAATGGCTACCACCTCATTCGGCACTACCGCGAGCGGCATGGAGTGTTTGCCTGTAATGGTATTCTTTACAACCACGAATCGGCGTTGCGTGAGCAGCGATTTGTATCACAAAAAATTATTACAGCTGCCATCGACATCAAGCGTGGCCTGACTTCCGGATTAGTGTTAGGCGATTTGTCGGCGACAGTAGACTGGGGCTATGCGCCTGACTATGTGGCGGCCATGAAGGCGATCTTGGCAGCCGATTATCCAGACGATTATGTAATTGCTACCGGCATTCCTCATACAGTTCAGGAATTTGTCGAAATCACATTCGGCTTTTTGGGGCTTGATTGGCGTCAGTATGTTACTGAAAATAGTAAAATCATTGGACGCAAACGTGTCAACTTGATTGGCAATTCGGAAAAGCTGCGAAATATTACTGGCTGGGGACCTAGTGTTGATTTTAAAAAGATGATCCATATTCTTTTAACGGCCAAAGGAGCCTTTCATGACTAGCAGGCCTTTAATAATGATCCCGACTTATAACGAGCGGGAAAACGTGGATCGCATTTGCGATGATATTCTGGCGTTGAAGATCGATCTAGATATTCTGTTTGTAGACGACTGCTCTCCCGATGGTACAGGTGAGTTATTGGATGCTCTTGCAACACAGCATGCAAACATATCTATCCATCACCGACCATGTAAGTTGGGCATCGGTAGCGCTCACCTCGCTGGCATTGAATGGGCGTACCAGCGTGGTTACCAACTCTTAATAACTATGGATTGCGATTACACCCATCCACCAGAATATATTCCTCGTTTTATTGAGTTAGCGAAAAATAACGATGTTGTTATAGGATCTCGTTACATTATGAAGTCAAGTCTAAGCGAGTGGAACTTTTTTCGCAAAGGGCTTACGCTATTTGGTCATTTTTTGACAAAGCATTTGTTGGGTATGCAATACGACGCAACTGGCGCATACCGCGCTTATCGCCTCGATCGAATTACGCAGCAGACATTCAAGGTTGTCCGCTCACTAGGATATTCTTTCTTTTTTGAAAGCTTATATGTGTTGTGTCGCAATCGACACAACGTTAGTGAAATACCAATAATGCTACCGGCCAGAACCTATGGACATTCAAAGATGTCATACCGTGAGGCAATTCGTAGCGCTTTTATATTAATTCATATTTATCTTACCTCTTTGCTAAGCCCAGAAGCTTTTGAGGCGCCTCGACGTTTTTTACCTTCAGAGTTGCAATCTGCCTCATCAATGGAGGGCTGGGATGGGTATTGGCAGAGTAAGAAAAAAGCAGGCGGATTAATATACGATTTAATCGCAGCCTTCTATCGAAAGTTCATTATCAAGCCCAGTTTGGGTTTTTTCTGTAAACGACACTTTTCAACTAATGCAGATATTGTTCACGCAGGTTGTGGTAGCGGACAGGTAGATGTCGACCTTAACAAAATTTTCTCAATCACTGCTTTGGACATTTCCCCTAACGCCCTTAGTATTTATGAGCGTGTAAATAAGGATAACCAGCGGCTTATTTTGGGGGATATATTCTCAATGCAATTCGATCGAGAATCTAAGGATGGAATATACAATTTAGGAGTTATGGAACATTTTAGCGAGGATGAGGTGCAGTTAATCTTAACGGAGTTCCACCGCGTACTTAAACCCAACGGTAAAGTTCTTTTATTTTGGCCGCCAGAGTTTGGTCTTAGCGTTATTTTTCTAAAATGCGTTCATTTTGTGCTTAACCGTATCCTCAAGAAGAATATTTACCTGCATCCGGAAGAGATCACCCGTATAAAATCCAAGAAACATGCTTATCAGATTCTTGATAGGGCAAATTTTGAAGTTGTAGATTACTACTTCGGCCCACGAGACGCCTTCACTTACTCTGTCATCGCGGCAGTTAAGCGCCCTTGAGCTGACATCTAAGAGTGATGGAGTAGATGAAGACTGTTGCACACCTGATTGCCCCAATCTCCTTTGGAGGCGGTGAGTCACTGCTACTTAATCTTCTGTGTGAGCGGCAACCTGAAATACGTGAAATTGTTATCTCTGTTAGCCTCTCGGACATCTTTAATCAGCACTTGGATGCTGCCGGAATAGAGCATTTTGAATTGAATAGTAAAACACTCGGGCATGGCATCAGCAAAACTGCCATGTTATTGCGTACGCCACTGATATTACTTCAAATCATGAAGTTGTTCTTCCTGTTACGACGGGAACGAGTAGATGTGTTACATGCACATGGGTATCCAGCATCGATATTGGGCGCACTTACAAATCATTTGTATCCAATGCTAACTATCTATACACATCATTTTTATCGTGCAAAACCCTTATTTATAGAGCGGTTACTGCTCGGCGCGAGTTATCAGGCGTATGTCGTATGTACTGGCGTTTCTAAAGTTGTAACCGAATCGATGCAGCGGGCCTTTCCAAATGTTGCCCAGCGATTTATTACAATTCACAACTGCGTAGGAAATGATTTCTTTAATCCTCAGAATCATCCTAGCTTTGCGCTATTGCGTAATTCCGACAGGGCTTTGTTTGTCCAGATTGCTCGCTTTTCGTCTTTCAAGAACCAGATGCTAGTCGTTGAATCGTTGGGTCGGCTCACAGATGTGGAGCGTTCGCGAATTTGTGTTGTATTCGTTGGTGACGGAGTAGAAAGAGCGGCGGTTATGGATCGAGCTCGTGAGCTTGGGCTGTCCGAAGAAGTACGGTTCTTAGGCTTTGTACCCTATTCATTGCTACCCAGGCTGCTTGCAAGCGCAGATTTTGGTTTATTTCCCTCAGAAAATGAAGGCTTTGGTATCGGTGCCGCAGAATGTTTGGCTGCAGGCTTGCCTGTACTCACGCTTGATACGGAGCTTATGAAAGAAGTGGTTGGTGATGCAGGCCTACAATTAGCGCGAGAAGCTTTTCATAAAGGATTTGAAATGATGTTAATTCAAGGGATTTTCCTGCGTCAAAAAGCAATTGAGCGAGCCAAGCGGTATTTGCCTGCTGTTATTAAAAAACAATATTTGACTATCTATTTGAAAAATACTGAATCTGCATAAGAATATATTTAATAAATGACCTTGCAAATAAAGTAATTTCATAAAAAAATTTTAATTACCTGATGAAATTAACTGTTTAAATCAATGCAATACGCCACCAAAATCTGCTTTACTGAAAATAGCACTCTCTTAAACCAAGACAAAAAAGCTTTTTTTATTGGTTTATTATTTTTTTATCTTTTTAGGCATTGCTTTTATAAGCAGTTTAGATAGTGAATATATTATGTCTTTTGGCGGAGTCGATATTGCTCACAATTTGATTCTGATTGGTTTAAACATACTTATATTAGTGCCATTAATTTGGATTGTGCTACTTCCACGTTCGGCTATTTACTTGTTTGGCGCCTCTCCTGCATTAGGAATGCTTCCGGAATTTCATGGGCTCCCCTTCCTTCGTGAATTTAGCCATCTGATGGTATTTATAACTCTAATAGCACTTTACAGAGTGCGATCTAAGACTGAATTCGCTTATTGGCACGCTAACCAACCCTTGCTTGCCTATGCCAGTTTTTAGGTAGTTTCATTAATCGGCGTTGTCTTTAATTTCTTTCTGTACGGCTCCCTGTGGCAATTTAGACTTGGTGTATCTGGACTATTGATTGCTGGAGCTTATTTAGCCATGCTAAGCCTTCTCGCGGACGGTAGCGAGTTTCGAAAAATGGCGTTCGACAGAATGCTAGACGGCTTTATTCATTCAGCATTGATTCTTGCGGTCCTAGGATTCATTGTTACTATGCTGCTTTTTTTAGTTCCATATTCTGCCGGTACAAATGGATTTGGAAACGATACTATTCACGGATTAGGATACTTTGACAGAATGCAGTTATTGTTTCCTGGACCAGTTTATGCAGGCATGTTTTTTGTGATCGCAATATGTTTGGTGATCTATAAAATGGCTATTGGAAAAAAAGCTTCTCATCATTTTTATTTTATTTTTCTACAGGCCGCACCTTGGCTGATATTGGCCACAGGGTTGCGTAGCGCAAAGTTAGCGCTAATTTTGTTGTTGTTAGTTTGTTTGATCAATCGTAGCTCACGTACCATCGCACTCTATACATTGCCATCTACCCTGTCTGCTTTGGCAATTGATTTTTACTGTCAGTCGCTATCACGCGCTATGACGTACTTTGCTAGCCACATTCAAGAAATCTTTCCAGCTTTGACTGACTTTCTGGGAAAAAGTAAAGTAGATCCGGAAACGCTTGAATGGATGAGCATGCGGGGAAAATTCTTCCAAGATGCCGAGAGACATAGCTTGATTCAAAATTCCCTAGAGTTCTTTTTAAATTCATCAATATCCCAAAAATTCTTAGGAAATGGTCTTGGTGTTGCAGGTTTTAGAACCCCCGAAATTCCCTCTCCGCACGTTACTTTTATGGATCTAATAATAGAGACAGGCCTGATAGGTGTTATTCTCTATAGATTATGGTTGTATCTATTGCTGTGGGGGCTCTGGATGGCTAGAACAGACATTAAAAATGCGTGCAATTTATCATTAATTCTTATGACGACCTGCTTTGTTTGTCTAATGATTTTTTCTTTTACTTACGAAATTAGCACCCTAGGATTAACGTTCGTAATGTTGGCGATGTTATTAACCTATCCTCTCGCATTTAAATCGATCGCTCCCTCATTCCCCAGTAATCGAATTCACAATGTCTCGTCTTAAGCTTAGAGTATTGATTTGGCATTGGGGTCGTCGTGGAGGCGGGCCACGTTACACCCTTGAGTTGGCGCGCGTACTCGCAGATCGACAGGATATAGATTTATTTCTTTCGCTGTCACGTCAATCTGAGATGTACTTAGATTTCAACGACATTCCGGTTGCAGGGCGCTATGACGTAGATACTTATGAATCAAAAGGCCAATTTTTTTTGCGCAGCTTGTACTTGCCTTTGCTACGTAATCGATTCCGGCGCTATTTGTGCCAAAACAATATCGATGTCGTTTTTTGCACCATGGACCATTTGTGGAATGTCGCCTTCACGCCTGCTATTCATGGCGCTGGCTCACTGTATCTGTTAGCGGTGCATGATGCCACACGGCATCCAGGCGAGGATCAGGGTTGGCGGCGTTGGTTGTTGAGTCGAGATATTGCTGCTTCCGACGGTGCATTAGTCTTGACCAAAGCAGTCCGAGCCTCATTAGTAAACACGTATCACTATCCACCTGAGCGTACATACCTGTCAACGCTAGGCCATTTTGGTGATGGCGCGCCTAAGCTTGTACGTGAAATGCCGCACGATCGACCATTTAGATTACTGTTCTTTGGTCGTATCCTTTCTTACAAAGGGCTCGATTTGCTATTGGAGGCTTTGCTGCTGCTGCGGGGAGACTTTCCAAATCTAAGTCTGGAGATTTGGGGTGGCGGGGATATATCATCCTATCGTTCACAGATTGAAGTATTGGGTAATGTTCGGGTTGAGAACCGCTGGATCGATGAGTCCGAGATCGCCGGTATTTTCGCGCGTACCGATCTTGCTGTACTGCCGTATCGCGAAGCCAGCCAATCTGCTGTTGTGGCTACGGCCTTTGCCGTGGGTATGCCTTGTGTTACAACACCAATTCCCGGTCTGTGTGAACAAATTGCGGATGGTGTGACTGGCGTTATCGCCGAAGGAATGCACGCAGAGGATTTTGCGAAGGCGGTTTCACGGGTCGTTCGCGATCCCGACCTCTATCGGCATTTGTCAAATGGATGCTTAGAAGCAACTAAAACCACGCTAAGCTGGGAAGTGATCGGTAACTCTGTAGCGGATGCATTCTGGGGCGTTCATCGTCAAGGGCGACGCGCGCAACAATTAGAAAGTCCTTCATGAGCCGACGCGCTTTGATTTTTGGAATATCCGGTCAAGACGGAAGCTACTTGGCTAAGCTTTTATTGCGTGAAGGGTATGAGGTATTTGGCACATCTCGAGATGCGGAGATGTCTTCTTTCTCAAATCTCGACGCAGTGGGCATTCGGGACAAGGTGAGACTCAGTTCGGCATCGCTTCCTGACTTTCGCAGCGTTATGCAGGCCATTAAATGGGCTGAGCCTGACGAGATATACAACTTGAGCGGGCAAAGCTCAGTCGGACTTTCGTTTAGTCAGCCCATGGAAACGATGGAGAGTATCGTCACGGCAACTCTGAATATTTTGGAAGCCATTAGATTTTTGAATTTAGATATACGCTTTTACAATGCAGGGTCTAGCGAGTGCTATGGTTACACAGGCAAACAACCTGCCAACGAACAAACGCCTTTCCGTCCACGCAGCCCCTATGCCACAGCCAAGGCAGCAGCTCATTGGGCGGTGGCAAATTACCGTGATGCATATGGTATGTATGCATGCTCCGGCATTCTCTTTAATCATGAGTCCCCACTCAGGCCATCACGGTTTGTGACGAAGAAAATTATCAGTTCTGCAGCGAGTATAGCCAAAGGTCAGGACAAGGGGCCTTTGCTATTGGGTAACCTAGATATTGCTCGCGACTGGGGTTGGGCACCCGAGTATGTCGATGTCATCTGGCGCATGCTGCAGGCTGCGCAGCCCAAGGACTATGTAGTTGCAACAGGTCATAGTTGGCTGTTAAGGGAGTTTGTAGCCGAGGCATTTTCAGCTTTTGACCTTGACTGGCAAAAGTATGTACGCCATGAGCCGACTTTGGTGCGGCCGTCGGACATTATTCGATCTTGCGGTGATCCTTCATTGGCCGCAAAAGAGTTGAACTGGCAGGCTAGGGTGCTGATGCCTGAGGTTGTCAGGAGAATGGTAAATGCCGAGAAACAACAAGGTGCCTAGAATATGTGCGGTATAGCAGGAGCCATGGTGCCTTCGGGCAACGTCGTAAGCCCCCGCCGACTTGAGGCAATGACAGCCGTGATAGCACATCGCGGACCGGATGGCGCGGGAACGTGGATAGCGCCTGACGGCCGAGTGGGATTAGGGCATCGACGCCTTTCTATTATCGACCTCTCATCTGCAGGTTTCCAACCGATGGCATCAGCATCGGGGAGGTATACGGTTTCATTTAACGGTGAAATCTACAACTTCGGCTCTTTGCGTAAAGAACTTGAAGTTGCTGGCATCCGATTTCATTCTCATTCGGACACAGAGGTAATGTTGGCTGCGTTTGATGCATGGGGTGTATCGTTTGCGCTTACTCGGTTGACAGGTATGTTCGCGCTGGCGGTGTGGGACGCCTCGGAG
>Ga0209358_10001318_pt1 | contig 19922 bp, 15 predicted proteins | sample LauGreFa1BDMLBSN_2_FD_187574 | JGI IMG/M metagenome (GOLD analysis project Ga0209358, IMG submission 187574) | Freshwater lake microbial communities from Lake Michigan, USA - Fa13.BD.MLB.SN (SPAdes) (version 2) | ecosystem: Environmental > Aquatic > Freshwater > Lake | place: Lake Michigan, USA...
CGAGGGAGTGGTTTAGATCAAATAATTTAGACCCGGAGTACTACTTAAAACGGCATATCCTAAATATTTTAATTGGTGCATTACTTGCCTATGGAACTACATTAATTGATTATCGATTACTTCGTGCTTATGCACCAATTCTTTGGTTGATTTCAATTATTGGTTTAATAGCGGTCTTTATTCCAGGTATTGGTGAAGAGGTAAATAACTCCAACGCATGGATCTCACTACCTGGTGGATTTCAATTACAACCTGCTGAGTTGGCAAAAATTGCCATCATTATTGGTATTGCCATGGTCCTATCAGATCGTGATCAAACGCAGAATGATCCAACTGATTTAGATGTAGTTAAAGCTTTAGCAATTGCTGCGATTCCAGTTTTCTTAATTGTGCTGCAACCAGATTTAGGAACAATTCTTATTATCTCTGCAGCGGTTGTGGCAATGATTGGCGTCTCTGGTGCTAGACCTATTTGGGTAGTTGGACTTTTATTACTTGCAGTAGTGGGTGGCTTTACAGCGGTTAAAACTGGTGCGGTCTCAGAGTATCAAGTTGCCCGTTTGCAATCATTTATTGATCCCACCTCTGACCCACAAGCAACTGGGTATCAAATCCGCCAATCAAGAATCACAATTGGTTCAGGTGGTTTTTTTGGTAAAGGTTTATTTGAAGGACCACAAACAAGTGGTCGATTTGTGCCAGAGCAGCAAACAGACTTTATTTTCACAGTAGCTGGTGAAGAGTTAGGTTTTGTTGGTTGCTCACTGATTTTATTTCTCTACCTACTCATATTTATTAGAGCATTTATTATTTGCCGGCAAAGCCGAGATTTATTTGGCAGGCTAGTTTGTATTGGCGTAATAGCCTGGTTTATTTTCCAAAGCTTTGAAAATATTGGTATGGCAATGGGCCTAATGCCGATGACGGGTGTGCCACTGCCATTTCTTTCCTATGGCGGATCATCAATGTTTGCTAATTTAATTGGCATAGGCTTATTACAAAATGTGCATGCACGTAGCCGTTAACACGCTTAAAATAAGGTGAGTTGGCGTATTCCCGCAGATCTGCGATACTTATCCCACGCAAGTCCGCGCGAGGATAAAGAGCCTTCGCAGCGACAGCGTCGATATTTTTAGCATAATTAATAGGAATTAATTAAAAAGTATTGAAAGAGATACTGCAAAACTGCAGTAATTAAATTTTTGAAAAGGATTTGATTTATATGGCCGATGAGCCTAAAGCACCACGTAAGCGCGCTGCCAAAAAAGCGGTAGATAGCGAAGATAAGAAGAGCAGTAAAAAAGCTGGCTCTATTCCAGTTCCACTATTTCAAGCAGCCCCAGTTACTAAAGCAGTTAAGGCTGCGCCTGCAACTAAAAGTAGCAAAGCTACTGAAACTGCAGAGGTTAAGAGCAATGAGGGTGAGAGTGAAGAGTTTCGTCGTCGTCGCCGTCGTGGCGGCAGGGGAAGACGTAGAACTGGCAAAGAGGTTGAAACCGATGATGAAGATAATTCACAAGTAACTACAGATCAGGGTGAGGCAAGTGATGGCGTAACACATAAACGCAGGCGTCGTCGTAGAGCACGTGGTGAAGGTGTAACACCTGGTGAGACGATTGAAGAAGATGGCGTTCTAACTGTAGTTAAAGTAAGACCTGTTCGAGTTAGAGAAGCCCGTACTGAAAGTAAAAGCTTTAACCGTCGTGATCGCAACAAATTTGATCGCGGTGATCGTGGAGATCGACGTGAGCGTCGAGATTTCACTCGCAAGCGCGGTAGCGTAATTACCGAATCAGAGTTTTTAGCAAGACGTGAAGCTGTTGATCGAAGCATGTTGGTAAGACAAATTGCTGATCGAACTCAAATTGCAATTATTGAAGATGAGGTAATGGTCGAGCATTATGTAAACCGTAATAGCAATATCTCCTACGTTGGAAACGTCTACCTCGGTAAGGTACAAAACGTATTACCTTCTATGGAAGCAGCTTTCGTTGATATTGGTAAGGGCCGTAACGCAGTTTTATATGCTGGTGAAGTTAACTGGGATGCCCATGGCTTATCAGATACCGCACCTCGCAAAATAGAACATGTTTTAAAGAGCGGTCAATCTGTATTAGTTCAGGTTACTAAGGATCCAATTGGTCAAAAGGGCGCCAGATTAACTAGCCAAATTTCTTTGCCAGGTAGATATCTAGTTTATGTACCAGGTGGTGGGATGAGTGGAATTTCTCGCAGATTACCTGATAACGAACGTAATCGTTTGAAAGGAATTTTAAAGAACTTAATTCCAGAACAAGCTGGCGTAATTATTAGAACAGCAGCTGAAGGAGCACCTGAGGCAGAGCTAGAGCGAGATGTAGCACGTCTTAAAGGACAATGGGAAGATATTGAAAAGAAAGCAAATAATTCAAGTACCTCTGCTCCATCACTTTTATATGGTGAGCCAGACCTAACTGTTCGAGTAATTCGCGATATTTTCAATGAGGATTTCAACAAGATGTTGGTACAAGGTGATCAAGCTTGGGATGATATTCAAAACTATATTGGTCACATCGCACCTGAGCTAGCAAGCAAGATTGAAAAATGGAGCAGCAACCGCGACATATTTGCTGAAAACCGAGTTGAAGAGCAGCTTGCAAAGGCATTTGATCGCAAAGTGTATTTACCATCAGGTGGATCTTTAGTTATTGATCGCACTGAAGCAATGATCGTTATCGATGTTAACACCGGTAAATTCATTGGTAAGGGTGGAAACTTAGAAGAGACGGTTACAAAAAATAACTTAGAAGCGGCCGAGGAAATCGCTCGTCAACTTCGCCTTCGCGATATGGGCGGAATTATTGTTATCGACTTTATTGATATGACACTGGAATCAAACCGCGAATTAGTGCTTCGTAGATTAGTTGAGTGCTTAGGACGAGATAGAACTAAACACCAAGTTGCTGAAGTAACATCTCTTGGCCTTGTTCAAATGACTCGTAAGCGCGTAGGACAAGGATTAATTGAAGCCTTCTCAACTACATGTGAGAGTTGTGGTGGGCGCGGAATTCACATTCACAGTGAGCCTGTAAAAAAGGTTGCACTTGAAAAAGATTTAGATCAGCGTTATTCAAAAACTAGCAAAGCAGCTATTGATGATGATTCTGATGATTCAAGTGATGAAGACTCAGATGATGAGGACTCAGATATTGAAACAAGTGATAATAAGGAAGAAGCAGTTGAGGTAGCACCAGTTGCTGCAGCAGGACGGCGAAAAGGTCGTCGGGCTGTGAGTACTGGGGTTATTTCAACCAATTAACCCGCGCATTTGACCCTAACCGAATCAATCTCTACCCTTATCCATCTAGCCAGATTGATAAGAAATGATCTTGGTTAATAACTAGAAGGAGCACACGGTGTACGCGATTGTTAAAGCAGGCGGACGACAAGAGAAGGTTTCAGTTGGTGAAACTCTTGTAGTTGATCGCTTAGATGCTGCCGTTGGCGCAAAGGTAAATTTTCCTGCAGTTCTGCTAGTAGATGGCGCAGATGTAACAGCTGATCCAAAAGCATTAGCTTCAGTTAAGGTAACTGGTGAAGTTTTAGCTGAACAAAAGGGACCAAAGATTGCAATCCTTCGTTACAAAAATAAGACTGGCTACCGCAGACGTCAAGGATTTCGTTCACAACTTACTCGCGTTAAAATAACTGAAATTAATAAGTAACTACTAACTAAGGCAGGTGAAAGAAGATGGCAAGTAAAAAGGGTGTCTCCTCCACACGTAATGGTCGCGACTCAAATCCTCAATACCTTGGCATTAAAAGATTTGCCGGTCAGGTAGTTAAGGGCGGAGAGATTTTGGTTCGCCAACGCGGAACCTACTTCCACCCAGGAAAGAATGTCGGAATTGGTAAAGATGACACACTATTCGCACTATCTGGTGGTTCAGTTGAATTTGGTCGCGCACGCGGTCGTCGAGTAGTAAATATTCTTCCGGTTTCATAACCCCAGCGGAATTTAATTATGGGTCCGCTATCTGCGGGCCCATTTTTATTTGATTAAGTAATTAGCGAAAGGAGTTCACATGGCAACCTTTGTTGATCGTGTAACTCTGCATGCTGATGCTGGTAAAGGTGGAGATGGCTGCGTATCTGTGCACCGCGAAAAATTTAAACCACTAGGTGGACCAGATGGTGGAAACGGCGGGCGAGGTGGGGATGTTGTATTAGTTGTGGATCCAGATGCCACCACACTTTTAGATTTTCACCACTCACCACATCGCAAATCAACAGATGGTAAACAAGGTGCTGGAGATTTTAATAATGGAGCTGAAGGTAAAGATTTAATTCTCTCTGTTCCAAATGGCACAGTGGTTAAAGATATTAATGGAAATGTGATTGCAGATTTAGTTGGTTATGGCACAAGATTTATGGCCGCTCAAGGTGGTAAAGGTGGGCTTGGAAATGCTGGCCTTGCAAACTCTAAAAGACGTGCGCCAGGTTTTGCTCTCCTAGGTGAACCAGGTGAGACTCGCACATTATTTCTAGAATTAAAAAGCGTTGCAGATATTGGTTTAGTTGGATATCCAAGCGCCGGTAAATCTTCTTTAATTGCAGCAATGTCAGCGGCTCGGCCAAAGATTGCAGATTATCCATTTACAACATTGGTACCAAACCTTGGTGTTGTGCAAGCAGGAGACACCAGGTTTACTGCCGCAGATGTGCCTGGCTTAATTCCAGGAGCAAGTCAAGGTAAAGGTTTAGGACATGAGTTTTTACGACATGTTGAAAGATGTGCTGCGTTAGTACATGTTCTAGATTGCGCAACACTTGAGACTGATCGTGATCCAGTTAAAGATTTTGATGTAATTGAAGAGGAGTTAAAGGAGTATGGCGGTCTTGCTGATCGGCCAAGAATTATTGCGCTAAATAAGATCGATCTACCAGATGGCAAAGCTATGGCAGATATGGTTGAAAAAACTTTAGAAGCTCGTGGGTATCCAGTGTTTCAAGTTTCAGCTGCAACTAGAGAGGGTATGCAGGAATTAATTTATGCAATGGCGCAGATAATTCAAAAGGTTAGAAAAGCTCAAAAAGAGGAGCAGGTTGCCAGAATTGTGCTGCGGCCAATTGCAGTTGATGATGCTGGTTTCGTTGTAATTGCAAATGAAGATGGCACATTTAATGTGATTGGAGATAAACCAGAGCGATGGGTTAAGCAAACTGATTTTGCAAACGCAGAAGCTATTGGTTATTTAGCAGATCGTCTTGCTTCATATGGCGTGGAAAAAGAGTTGTTTAAAAACGGTGCTAAAGCTGGAGATGAAGTAAGAATTGGCTCCGGTGAAGAAGCGGTTATATTTGATTGGGAGCCATCAATTGAGGCAGGTGCTGAATTATTAGCAGGTCCTAGAGGAGAAGATCTTCGTCTTTCAACACCATGGCGAATGGATTTATTAAATGATGACATTGATCAATTAAGTGATGATGAGATTGAAATGCAGTGGGAGTACAATGTAGCCAATCCTAAATCGCCAAGAGTGGATGAAGATGTCCGTTAATTTAAGTACTGCTAAACGAATTGTCATTAAAGTTGGCTCATCCACACTTACTGGAAAAGCCGGAGATGATTTAGATCCTGCTGCAATTGATAAATTAGTTGATGTTGTAGCAAAACTTAAGAGTGAAGGTAAAGAGGTAGCCGTAGTTTCATCCGGTGCTATTGCTGCCGGCCTAGCACCCCTAGGACTTAAATCTCGTCCTACCGATCTAACCTCTCAACAAGCTGCGGCATCAGTTGGTCAAGGCTTGCTTATGGCAAGGTATACCCAATCATTTAACAGGTTTAAAATTACAACTTCTCAGGTCCTAATTACTTTAGATGATATTACTAAGGCAAAGCATGTTGAGAATATTAAAGAGGTTTTACTCTCATTACTTAAGTTAAATGTCGTACCAATTATTAATGAAAATGACTCTGTTGGAACTGAAGAAATTAAGTTTGGCGATAATGACGGCCTAGCAGCATTGGTTACAAATCTGCTTAAAGCTGATTTACTAGTGTTAGTTACTGATATTGATGGTCTATATGACGCTAATCCATCAACGCCTGGTGCCAAAGCGATTCATCTAGTCAATGACATCTCAAAAATAGATGCTAAATCTATTGGAGGTATTGGCTCAGCTGGAGTTGGTAGTGGTGGAATGGTGACAAAAATTGAAGCTGCAAAACTTGTTACATCGGCTGGAATTGGGATGTTACTTACTAAATTATCTGATTTACCAAAGGCGCTAGCTGGTGAAGAGGTTGGAACTTACTTCCTACCTAACTAACTTTTTAGTTTAGATATTTCTAGAAGTGCCTTTGCGGTATCACTTTCATGATCTGAATCAGTTGGATTATCACTTAGCTTAACAATCACAGTTCTACTTTCTGGATTGATAAATACAAATTGACCATGCAGTCCAAGCATTAAACTGGTATTTGGATATGGATGCCAAACCTGTGCGCCATAACCCCAATTGCGATCTAAAGTTGTTACTGGAGTAGTTAGGCGATTTAACCAAGCCTTATCAATGATTTTATTTGGACCCGCATATCCACCATTTAAAAACAACATACCAATTCTGGCGTAATCAATACCAGAGGCGTTAAAGCAGCAGAAAGTTTTTTCTGTTCCACCGACCCGATCAACATTCCAGGTAGCAGGGTATTTAGCACCCGCTGGCTGCCAAACATTTTTACTAAAGTAGTCAGTAACTCGTTTACCAGTAACTTTTTTAATAATCATACCCAGCATTTGGGTATCAACACTTCGATATTCTGATTTAGATCCTGGTTCAAATGCCATCTTACGATTATTCTTTAAAAACCAATCGACATCAGTTGAGGCATACATCTGGGCAATTGCCACACCCCAACCACTTGGACCAGCTGGATAATTATCACTAACACCCACACCAGCCTGCATGTCTAGTAGTTGCTTAATTGTTACTAAATCAAAGCTAGTGCCAGCTTTTAAATCAGGGAAGTAATCAACAAACTTGTCACTTTCTTTAATTTTTCCTTGTGAAATTAATTGCCCAATCATGATTGAAGTCATTGTTTTGGCAACAGAGTAAGAAGGAAGTTGTGTGCTTTGAGTTACGCCTTCTTTATACCATTCATATGTCATAACTCCATTTCGGAATACTATGAAGGCGTTGGTATCTGTTTGTTTTAAAAATTGATTAAAAGCTAGTGATGTTCCCTTATACATAATTTCAGCAGGCATCTTTTCAGAGGCAACTGGAATATCAATTGGTTTAGCAGCTGGATCAATCACATGCCATGGCATAAGTGTTGGAGTCTTTGAGGCGGGCGCTAATCCCAATTTAATCGCAGCAATTGGCTCGGGGTAGTGAATTACTTTTGTGAATACAAATAGGCCCACATATAAGAGGAGTAGTGAAATTACGGTATTTCTAAGGACTCTAAATAATCGTCGCACATCCCTAGCCTAATTGACCGTAGGCTTGGGTCATGGACGCCACTACGATGATTGCAGATATTGCAAAGCGTGCTCGAGTTGCTGCCCGCACGCTAGCAAATTCAACAGTGAGTGAGCGCAATCAGATATTACTAAATATCGCAGATGAACTTGAAAAAAACTTAGATTTGATTTTAACTGCCAATCAACTAGATATGGCGGCCGCAAAAGTAGCTGGAGTTAATGAATCACTGCAAGATCGGTTACTACTTACTAAAGCAAGAATTATCTCGATGGCAAATGCGGCTAGAGATATTACAAAATTACCTGATCCGCTAGGCAGAGTCCTAGTTGAAAGAAACTTAGAAAATGGCTTAAATCTAAAACAAAAATCTGTGCCATTTGGCGTAGTAGGTATGGTCTATGAAGCTCGTCCTAATGTGACCGTTGATGCTGCCGTAATTTTAATTAAGTCAGGAAATGCAGCCCTTCTTCGTGGCTCCTCTACTGCTGCGCACAGTAATGAAGTACTAATTAATGTAATGAAAAAAGCAATTGCTAATACTAAAATTTCAGAAGAGGTTATCCAGTTAATTCCATCTACTGATCGTGCAACAGCAACAGCGCTACTGACCGCTCGTGGCTTAGTGGATCTAGTTATTCCAAGAGGGAGTGCGGCCCTAATTAGATCTGTAGTTGATGAGGCCACTGTGCCAACTATTGAAACTGGCGCCGGGGTTTGTCATGTCTACGTTGATAAATCTGCTAATTTTGATAAAGCAATTGCGATTTTAATCAATTCAAAGTGTGATCGGCCAAGTGTTTGTAACGCTGCTGAAACTCTTCTAGTGCATCAAGATATTGCAGAAAAGTTTCTACCTTTAGCATTAGAGGCGCTAGCTAAATCTTCTGTGATAATTAACGCTGATGCTAAAAGTAAAGTTATTGCTGATAAGTTGAATATCAAATCAACTTTGGCAACTGAGAAATCATGGTCAACTGAGTATGGAACACTAGAAATCAACGTGGGCCAAGTAAGTGATGTGATGGCAGCTATTGATCACATCTCTAAATATGGAACTAACCACACCGAGGCGATAGTGGCAGAAGATAAAGATGCGATCTCACTCTTTACAACATTAAATGATTGCGCAGCAGTTATGGTCAACGCCTCAACTAGATTTACTGATGGCGGTGAAATGGGCTTTGGGGCAGAGATTGGAATTTCAAATCAAAAGATGCACGCTAGAGGCCCAATGGGGCTTGAACAAATGACAACTACAACTTGGATTGTTAGCGGAAACGGTCAGATTCGCGAGTGAATTAACACCAGTTATACTCACCAATTATGGCCGCAATCTCTCGCGATGAAGTCGCAAATTTAGCTAGGTTAGCTCGAATCACTATGAGCGATGATGAGTTAGATCATTTAGCTGGTGAGATGGATGTAATTCTTGGCGCAGTTGCAAGAGTTCAAGAGGTGGCATCTGCTGATGTGGCGCCAACTTCTCACCCACTTGCTGTAAATAATGTAACTAGGGAAGATGTTGTTCTGCCAAGTCTTACTCCGAGTGAAGCTTTATCTGGTGCACCAGCAACGGATGAGGGAAGATTTAAAGTTCCACAAATTTTAGGTGAAGAGTAATGAGTGTTAGAGATAACGCCTCGGTTATGGCGGCGGCACTTAATAAAAAAGAGATTAGCGCAGTTGAATTAACTAATCAGCATTATGAGCAAATCGCAGCAGTTGATAAAGATGTCCATGCGTTCTTGTACTTAGATAAAGAAGGCGCACTGGCTCAAGCAGAAGCAGTTGATAAAAAGCGCGCAGCAGGAGAAAAGTTATCTCCACTTGCCGGAGTTCCACTGGCTCTTAAAGATGTAATGACACAAAAAGGTATTCCAACTACCTGTGGTTCTAAAATTTTAGAAGGCTGGCGACCACCATATGACTCAACAGTTGTTACTAAGTTAAAAAATGCTGGCGTAATTATTTTAGGTAAGACAAATATGGATGAGTTTGCAATGGGATCCTCTACAGAGAACTCAGCTTATGGACCAACTCATAATCCGTGGGACTTAACAAGAATTCCTGGCGGTTCAGGGGGTGGATCATCTGCAGCACTTGCGGCATTTGAAGCACCACTTGCAATTGGTACAGATACTGGTGGATCAATTCGTCAGCCAGCAGCAGTTACTGGAACAGTTGGTGTTAAACCAACTTATGGCGGTGTATCTAGATATGGCTTAGTTGCATTCTCATCATCTCTTGATCAAGCCGGACCATGTGCTCGTACAGTCTTAGATACAGCTTTACTACATCAAGCGATTGCAGGTTATGACAATAAGGATTCAACAAGCATTAATCAGGCGGTCCCTGATGTTGTAGCAGCTGCTAAAAAGCTTGATGTTAAGGGAATGAAAATCGGAGTAGTTAAGCAATTAGCTGGTGATGGTTATCAAAAGGGTGTTGAAGATAAGTTTAATGAAGCAGTTGCTGAGTTAGTTAAGTTAGGTGCTGAAATTGTTGAAGTATCTTGTCCAAATTTTGAGTACGCCCTCGCTGCATATTATTTAATTGCTCCTAGTGAATGTTCATCTAATTTAGCAAGATTTGATTCAATGCGTTTTGGTTTACGAGTCGGTGATGATGGAGTTAAAAGTGCAGAAGAGGTAATGAATTTAACTAGGCAGGCTGGCTTTGGTCGTGAAGTTAAGCGGCGAATAATTCTAGGAACATACGCATTATCTTCTGGTTACTATGACGCATATTATGGTTCGGCGCAAAAGGTTAGAACATTAATTAAGCAAGATTTTGATGCTGCCTTTACTAAGTGTGATGTTCTAGTATCACCAACTGCTCCAACTACAGCATTTAAAATTGGTGAAAAAAGTAATGATCCTCTTGCAATGTATTTAAATGATATTGCAACTATTCCAGTAAATATGGCTGGTATTGGTGGCATGAGCCTGCCATGCGGCCTAGCGGCTGAAGATAATTTGCCAGTGGGTTTTCAAATTATGTCACCGGCAATGAAAGATGATCGAATGTATTTAGTAGGCGGCGCCCTTGAGGCAGCATTGCTATCTAAATGGGGAAAGCCGATTTTAGATTTTGCGCCAAAGTTAGCAGGTTCAAAATGAGTTTAAATTATGATCAAGTAATTGAAAAGTATGAGCCAACTCTTGGACTTGAAGTTCACGTTGAGCTAAATACAAAATCAAAGATGTTTTGCAGCTGTGCTACCGAGTTTGGTGCATCACCAAACACACAAACTTGCCCAGTATGTCTTGGTCTTCCTGGGGCGCTACCAGTTGTTAATAAAAGAGCGATTGAGAGCACAATTCTTATAGGTCTTGCACTTAACTGTTCAATCGCACCTTATTCAAGATTTGCACGCAAGAATTATTTTTATCCAGATATGCCAAAGAATTTTCAGACCTCTCAATACGATGAACCAATATGTGTTAATGGCTTCCTAGATGTTCAAATCCAAACTGATGAAGGTGAGAAAACCTTTAAAATTGAAATTGAAAGAGTTCATATGGAGGAGGACACCGGTAAGTCACTTCATGTTGGTGGATCAACTGGGCGAATTCATGGAGCGCAGTACTCATTACTTGATTACAACCGAGCAGGTATTCCGTTAGTTGAAATTGTTACCAAGGTTGTGCCAAACACTGGAAAGTATGCACCGCAAGTAGCACGTGCGTATGTGGCGGCTCTGCGGGATATTTTGCGAGGACTTAAGGTTTCTGATGTAAAGATGGAGCAAGGCTCACTTCGCTGTGATGTGAATTTATCCCTTGCACAAATTAATAGCGGAAAATTAGGAACAAGGAGTGAAACAAAGAATGTGAACTCACTGCGCTCAGTGGAGCGAGCAGTAATAGGTGAGGTAATTAGACAAGCAAACAGATTAGAAGATGGTGAACGAATCATTCAAGAAACTCGTCACTTCTTAGAAGAGAGTGGTCAAACTCGTCCTGGTAGATCTAAAGAGAAGGCTGAAGATTATCGATACTTTCCAGAGCCAGATTTAGTTCCAGTTGTGCCAGATGCAAAGTGGATAGAAGAGCTTAAAAAAACATTGCCAGAAAAACCGGCAGATCGCAGGAAGAGATTACAAAGCACCTGGTCAGTACCTGATAAAGAGATGGCAGCAATGGTTAATGCCGAACTACTGGACACCGTTGAAGAAACAGTTCTACTAGGTGCTGATCCAACTAAAGCTCGCAGTTGGTGGTTAGGTGAGATATCAAGAATTGCAAATGATCGATCAGTTGCCGCAACAGAGTTGATATCGGTTAAAGATGTTGCACAAGTCATTGAACTAATTACCAAAGGTGAATTAACCGATAAGTTAGCTCGCCAGGTTGTTGAAGGAGTTATTGCAGGTGAAGGCTCACCAGCGGATGTGATCACAAAGCGCGGACTTAAAGTTGTCTCAGATGATTCACAACTCATGAAAGCAATCTTGGATGCAGTCACTGCGCAAGCAGATACCGCCCAACGGGTACGAGAGGGAAATATTCCAGCAGCCGGTGCGTTAATTGGCGCAGTGATGAAAGCAACGGGTGGTCAAGCAGATGCAGCTAAGGTGCGTGAACTGTTATTAAAACACTTAGGGCAATAAACTAATCTTATGAGCGATAAAAAGCCTACAAATAAAATGAAGCCACGATCTGGCTTAGTAACCGATGGTATGGAGCGTGCACCAGCTCGAGGCATGCTTCGCGCAGTTGGTTTTAAAGATGATGATTTTGCTAAAGCTCAGATTGGTATTGCATCCTCTTGGAATGAAATTACTCCTTGTAATTTATCTTTAGATAGATTGGCAAAAGCATCTAAAAAAGGTGTGATTGAAGCTGGCGGATTTCCAATGCAGTTTGGAACTATCTCAGTCTCTGATGGAATATCAATGGGACATGAGGGAATGCACTTTTCTTTAGTATCAAGGGAAGTAATTGCAGATTCAGTAGAAGCTGTTATGCAAGCAGAAAGATTAGATGGAATGGTCACATTTGCAGGTTGTGATAAGTCACTGCCTGGCATGATGATGGCAGCAGCAAGGTTAGATGTTGCATCTGTATTTGTTTACGCTGGTTCAATTATGCCGGGCAAGGTAGATGGGCGAGATGTAACAATCATTGATGCATTTGAGGCGGTAGGAGCGTGCGCTCGCGGTTTAATCTCTGAAGAAGAGGTAGATAAAATTGAAAGGGCAATCTGTCCAGGTGAAGGTGCATGTGGTGGCATGTATACCGCAAATACCATGGCAGCAATTGGTGAAGCAATTGGTTTATCACTACCAGGATCAGCATCACCGCCATCAATTGATCGACGTCGCGATGATTATGCAATTAAATCAGGAGCAGCAGTTGTTGAATTAATTCGTAAAGGTATAACGACAAGACAAATCTTGACTAAAAAAGCTTTTGAAAATGCAATCACAATATTAATGGCATTAGGTGGCTCAACTAATGCTGTTCTTCATTTATTAGCAATTGCCCATGAGGCAGAGGTTGATTTAACACTTGAAGATTTCCATCGAGTAGGTTCAAAGCTGCCATTACTTGGAGATTTAAAACCATTTGGAAAATATGTAATGACAGATGTAGATAAAGTTGGTGGAATTCCAGTAATTCTTAGAGCCTTACTTGATGCTGGTCTATTGCATGGTGATTGCTTAACTGTTACTGGTAAAACCATGGCAGAGAATCTAAAAGATATTAGGCCACCAGATCCAGATGGGGAAATTCTTAAAGCTGTTAAAGATCCATTATCTCTAGGTGGTGGAATTACGATTTTAAATGGCTCACTAACACCAGATGGTGCAGTTTGTAAGACTGCTGGAGTAGGTGTGGATCTTTTTGAAGGACCAGCTAAAGTTTTTGAAAGAGAACAAGCAGCAATGGATGCGTTAGAAAATGGCTCAATTGTTGCCGGTGATGTTGTAGTAATTAGATATGAAGGTCCAAAGGGTGGTCCTGGTATGCGAGAGATGTTAATGATTACTGGCGCAATTAAAGGTGCTGGCCTAGGTAAATCTGTTTTGTTAATTACTGATGGCAGATTTTCTGGTGGAACAACTGGACTTTGTGTTGGCCATGTTTCCCCTGAGGCGGTAGATGGTGGACCAATTGCATTTGTAAAAAATGGTGATCGCGTAAGTATTGATGTTAAAAAACGTACTTTAGATTTATTAGTTGATGAATCAGAGATGACTGAACGCAGAAAGAGTTTTAAACCGCTAACGCATAAATATCGTCGCGGGGTTTTAGCTAAGTATTCAAAATTAGTTGGTAGCGCCGCAAAGGGCGCAGTCTGCGATTAATACTTTTTCGTTATATAAGTAGGCTCAAATATTGAGATCCCAATCTCAGGAGTTGACTAGTCCACGCACGCCTTGCGATACTTACGCCATGAAGAAGAGCTCACTTATCTCACAAATCGTGATCACATCAGTGGTCGTGGTGATTATTGAGCGTGCGCGCTAACTAGAAAAAGTTAGTTCGCACCCCTCAGATAAAACTGAGGGGTTTTGCTTTAGTAGGCCGAGTTAGGAAAGGATGCGATGAGCAAGATGAATGGTGCACAAAGTTTAGTTAATGCACTTGAAGCTGCTGGTGTTGATGTCATGTTTGGCATACCTGGTGGCGCCATCCTTCCTGCCTATGATCCAATTTTTGATTCAAAGATCAGACACATATTAGTTAGACATGAGCAAGGCGCTGGACATGCAGCAACTGGATATGCCCAAGCAACAGGACGCGTTGGAGTTTGTATCGCTACATCAGGTCCTGGAGCTACAAACTTAGTTACACCACTTGCTGATGCACAAATGGATTCAGTTCCAGTTGTGGCAATCACAGGGCAGGTACCATCGGCGGCAATTGGAACAGATGCGTTTCAAGAGGCAGATATTCGTGGCATTACCATGCCATTCACAAAACATAATTATTTAATTACTGATCCTGCAGATATTCCGCGCGCGATTGCAGAGGCCTTTCATATTGCAAGCACAGGTAGACCTGGCGCAGTTTTAGTTGATATTTCAAAAGATGCGCTACAAAAAGAGACTACTTTTAACTATCCAAAAAACGTTTCACTAGCTGGATATAACCCTGTTGTTGAGCCAAAGAGTGAGGCGATTAGAGATGCAGCGGCGCTGATAACTCAATCCAAAAAACCTGTGCTCTATGTTGGTGGCGGCGTAATAAAAGCTAATGCTGCTAAAGAGCTAATGCAATTAGCTGAAATTACTGGTGTTCCAGTTGTTACAACATTAATGGCCCGGGGTGCATTTCCAGATTCACATAAACAACATCTTGGTATGCCTGGAATGCATGGAACGGTAGCGGCAGTAACTGCTCTACAAAAGGCAGATTTGCTAATTACTTTAGGTGCCCGCTTTGATGACCGAGTAACTGGAAAGTTATCTACCTTTGCACCTAATGCCAAAATTATTCATGCTGACATTGATCCAGCTGAGATTGGTAAAAACCGCCATGCTGATGTGGCATTAATTGGTGATTTAAAAAATATTTTAATTGCGCTAAATCCGGTGACCAAAGCCGCACTTGCTAAAACCTCACAGGATTTAACCCCATGGCTTAATGAGGTTTATGGCTGGCGAACAAAGTTTCCACTTGGATATGACAAACCATCTGATGGTTCAGTATCACCACAGAATGTAATTGAAAGAATTGGCAAGATCTCAGGACCGGATACGATTTTTACTGCCGGTGTTGGTCAACATCAAATGTGGGCATCACAATTTATTGGTTATGAAAAGCCAAGAACTTGGCTTAACTCAGGTGGTTTAGGAACTATGGGTTATGCAGTTCCAGCTGCAATGGGCGCAAAAGTTGGTGCACCCGATACAACTGTTTGGGCAATTGATGGAGACGGTTGTTTTCAAATGACAAATCAAGAGTTGGTAACTTGTGCGTTAAATAATATTCCAATTAAAGTTGCAGTAATTAATAATGAATCACTCGGCATGGTTCGCCAGTGGCAAACACTTTTCTATAATCAACGTTATTCAAATACAGATCTGCACTCAAAGCGGATTCCAGATTTCAAATTATTAGCAGAAGCCATGGGCTGTGTTGGTCTTCGCTGTGAGAGACCAGAGGATGTTGATAAAACTATTGAGGCTGCGATGGAAATTAATGATCGACCAGTTGTAGTTGATTTTAATGTTCACCGAGATGCAATGGTTTGGCCAATGGTTGCTGCTGGAACATCAAATGATGACATCACTGTTGCCAGATCAATGGCGCCTGTCTGGGATTCACAGGAGTTGTAATGGCTATTCATACCTTGGCGGTCTTAGTTGAGAACTCACCTGGCGTACTAGCACGGGTTGCTTCTTTATTTTCTCGTCGTGGCTACAACATTGACTCTCTTGCAGTTGGCCAGACTGAGAATCCAAAAGTTTCACGAATGACAATCGTTTTAAATTTAGAAGGTCATGCATTAGATCAGGTGAGTGCTCAGTTGTTTAAATTAGTAAATGTTATTGGAATTTCAGAAATGAAGGATACAAGTTCATTAAAGCGCGAGATTTTATTAGTTAAGGTGGCAAATACCGATGCTGCCAAAGCGGTGGTTAATAAGCACAAAGCTGTAATCGCTGATGAATCAAAGAGCACAATCTCAATTGAAGCAGTTGGTAAATCTTCTGAAATTGAATCTTTGCTAGCCGAATTAAAACCACATGGAATTCGTGAGTTAGTTCAATCTGGCTTAGTGGCACTGGAGCGAGGGGATCAAACCTTGGCAGACCGTACGCTGAGCACCATGGGAACTGCTAACGAGTCAGACCCAAATAGTTCTACAGCTGATTATCAAAATTAATTAAACCAACTAACAGAAGGAGAAATACATGGCAACGATGTATCACGATGAAGATGCAGATCTAGCACTAATTCAATCTAAAAAGGTTGCAGTAATTGGCTATGGATCTCAAGGACATGCACACGCACTATCCCTACGCGATAGCGGTGTTGATGTTGTAGTTGGTTTAGCAAAAGATTCAAAGTCACGAGCAAAAGCTGAAGCTGAGGGCCTAAAGGTTGCATCAGTTGCCGATGCAGTTAAAGGTGCTGATGTTGTAATGCTTCTTGCCCCAGATCACGTTCAGCGCCATATTTACAATGAGTCAATTGAACCAAATATTAAAGATGGTGCAGCTCTGTTTTTTGGTCACGGTTTTAACATTCGATTTGGCTACATCAAACCATCTGCAAAAGTTGATGTTTGTATGGTTGCACCAAAGGGACCAGGGCACTTAGTTCGTCGTGAGTACTCAGCTGGACGCGGTGTGCCTGTAATTGTTGCAGTAGAACAAGATGCAACAGGAAATGCCTGGCCAATCACACTTTCATACGCAAAAGCAATTGGTGGTCTTCGTGCTGGTGGAATTTTAACTACCTTCACAGAAGAGTGTGAAACAGATTTATTTGGTGAGCAATCAGTTCTTTGTGGCGGTGCCTCACAATTAGTTATGTATGGCTTTGAAACTTTGATTGAAGCAGGATATCAACCAGAGGTTGCCTACTTTGAGTGTTTACATGAGTTAAAGCTAATTGTTGATCTTATGTATGAAGGTGGAATTGCTAAGCAACGCTGGTCAGTATCTGACACAGCAGAGTATGGTGATTACATCTCAGGTCCAAGAGTTATTGATCCAAGTGTAAAAGAGAATATGAAAGCTGTGCTTGCTGATATTCAATCAGGATCATTTGCTAAGCGATTTATTGATGATCAAGATGCGGGCGCTCCAGAGTTTAAAGCTCTAAGAGCCAAGGGTGAGGTTCATCCAATTGAGCAGGTAGGCCGTGATCTTCGCAAAATGATGTCATGGGTTAAATCTGGCAACAAAGATGATTACAAGGAGGGTACTGCAGCGCGTGGCTAAACCAGTTGTGTTAATTGCTGAGGAGTTAAGTCCGGCCACATTAGATGCGCTTGGACCTGACTTTGAGGTGCGCAATTGTAATGGCGCTGATCGAAGTGAATTACTAGCTGCATTATCTAAAGGAGTAGATGCGGTTTTAATTCGTTCTGCTACAAAGATGGATGCAGAGGCTATATCTGCTGCAAAAGGATTAAAAGTAATTGCACGTGCTGGTGTTGGATTAGATAATGTAGAAATTCCAGCAGCAACGGCTGCTGGCGTAATGGTTGTAAATGCACCAACTTCAAATATTGTCTCCGCTGCAGAGCTTGCAATTGGATTACTTCTTGCATCTGCCAGATCTATCTCACCAGCTCACGCCGCACTTAAGGGCGGTAAATGGGCGAGATCTAAATACACCGGAGCTGAGTTATTTGAAAAAACTCTTGGCATTGTTGGTTTTGGCCGGATTGGTCAATTAGTTGCACACCGTATGCAAGCTTTTGGCATGGATGTCGTTGCATATGATCCATACCTTCAGCCAGCAAAAGCTGCGCAATTAAATGTTAAATTAGTTGAATTAGATGAGTTATTAAAAATTAGCGACTTTATAACTATTCACCTTCCTAAAACTAAAGAGACAGCTAATTTAATTGGTACTGAAGCACTTAAAAAAGTTAAGCCAACTGTAAGAATTATTAATGCAGCACGTGGTGGCGTGCTAGATGAGGCTGCACTTTACGAAGCATTAAAAAATGGCAAAGTTGCAGGTGCTGGTCTTGATGTATTTGCCACAGAGCCCTGCACTGATTCACCACTTTTTACTTTAGATAATGTTGTTGCAACTCCGCACCTAGGTGCATCAACGGATGAAGCACAAGAGCGAGCAGGTATTGCAGTAGCAGTTTCAGTTCGAAAAGCTTTATCTGGTGAGCTAGTACCAGATGCTGTGAATGTTAAGGGTGGCGTAATTGATGAAGCAGTTCGCCCAGCATTGCCATTAGTTGAGAAATTAGCTCAAGTAGCCACTGCATTAGCCAGTGATGTAATTGTTTCACTCGATGTTGAGGTGCGAGGTGAGATATCTGCTCTAGATGTTTCAGTACTTTCAACTAGTGCATTAAAAGGTGGATTAATTGCAATGGGTTGTGAGGATGTTACATATGTGAACGCTCCCAACTTAGCGGCGGAGCGATCCGTAACCTCAGCAGTAACGACGGATCCAGAAAGTCCTGATCACCGTAATTTAGTTTCAGTACGCGCAGCATGTGCTGATGGCAGTCAAGTATTTGTTAGCGGAACTCTGATGGGCATTAAGCAGATTCAAAAGATTGTGGCAATAGATAAGCTAGATCTAGATCTTAAGCCAACAAATAATCTGCTATTTCTTCGCTATACCGATGTTCCTGGTGTTGTTGGTGTAGTTGGAAACGCACTTGGAAAACTAAAAATCAATATTGCTGATATGCAGGTTGGCCGAACACAAGAGGGCGGGCAAGCTTTGATGGCACTTACTGTGGATTCAGTAATTCCAAAAGAAGTAATAGAGGTAATTACTAAAGAGACAGGCGCATCACTAGTCAGATTTGTTAATTTGGTGAGCGAATGAAGAATTATAATTTAGCAGTAATTGCTGGTGATGGCATTGGACCTGAAGTTGTGGGTGAGGGGCTTAAGGTTTTAGATGCAGTTGCTAAAAAATATGATCTAGTTTTTAATAAAACAAATTATGAGCTGGGCGCAGCCTATTGGCACAAAACTGGTGAAACATTGCCTGATTCTGTTATGGCAGAGATTGCAAAATCTGATGTGATTTTACTTGGCGCTGTTGGTGATCCAACTGTGCCAAGTGGAGTACTAGAGCGTGGATTATTACTAAAACTACGGTTTGCATTTGAGCATTACATAAACCTACGCCCTGCGAAGTTATTTCAAGGAGTCATCTCACCAATTACCAACAATAAAGGTATTGATTTTGTTGTAGTCAGAGAGGGAACTGAAGGTTTATATGTTGGTGCTGGATCGATAAAGGATGAAGGCACAAAGCAAGAGTTAGCAATTGAGGAATCAATTAATACCTATAAAGGCATTGAACGGGTAATTCGAGATGCGTTTAATCGCGCTCAATTGCGCCCCCGAAAAAAACTTACTTTAGTTCACAAAAATAATGTGCTAACTCGAGCAGGAGGTTTATGGACTCGAGTGTTTAATGAGGTTGCAAAGGATTTCCCGCAGGTTACAACTGATTACTTACATGTTGATGCAGCTTCTATGTTTTTTGTTACAAATCCGGAGAGATTTGATGTGGTAGTCACTGATAATTTATTTGGAGACATAATCACTGATATCGCAGCTGCAATCTGTGGTGGTATTGGCCTTGCTGCCAGCGGAAATATAAATCCAACCGGGGCATTTCCATCAATGTTTGAACCAGTACATGGCAGCGCACCTGATATTGCTGGAAAAAACTTGGCCGATCCAACAGCAACGGTATTATCAATTTCTATGATGCTAAATCATTTAGGTGAGGTTAAGGCTGCTAATGATGTTGAGTCAGCTGTTGCCA
>Ga0209358_10001319_pt1 | contig 19912 bp, 5 predicted proteins | sample LauGreFa1BDMLBSN_2_FD_187574 | JGI IMG/M metagenome (GOLD analysis project Ga0209358, IMG submission 187574) | Freshwater lake microbial communities from Lake Michigan, USA - Fa13.BD.MLB.SN (SPAdes) (version 2) | ecosystem: Environmental > Aquatic > Freshwater > Lake | place: Lake Michigan, USA...
TAATACGGGCTTTACAGGCAATACGGGCTGCACTGGACCTACGGGTGATCAGGGGATTCCTGGAACGGCGGTGAATACGGGTGCCACGGGACCCACGGGTAGAACGGGGCCGACGGGGAATACGGGTGCGACGGGTGTTACGGGAAATACGGGGCCGACGGGACCGACTGGTTGGACGGGTTGGACAGGGCCGACTGGTGTGACTGGTTCGACGGGGCCGACTGGACCTACAGGATGGACTGGCTGGACTGGCGAGACTGGACCGACAGGTTGGACAGGGCCAACTGGTATAACGGGGCCGACTGGGTGGAGTGGGCCGACAGGATTTACTGGATTTACTGGATGGACCGGAGATACGGGTGTTACAGGTGCGACAGGTAGAACGGGTCCATCGGGGCCAACGGGTTTCACGGGAATGACTGGGCAAACTGGTCCAACCGGCTTCACAGGAGTAACAGGGGCGATTGGTGCAGCTGGTCCAAGTGGACCTACTGGGCGCGTTGGTCCAACGGGTCCTCTTGGCTTTACAGGTGTTACTGGATGGACAGGCTTCACTGGGTGGACGGGTCCACCGGGTCCTCAAGGTGATTTTGGACCGGTGGGTGATACTGGGCCGCAAGGTATTCCTGGTACCGCGGTGAACACTGGCGCGACGGGGCCGACAGGTCGTACGGGGCCTACTGGAAATACGGGAGCGACGGGTGTCACGGGAAATACGGGCACGACGGGCTTTACTGGCTGGACGGGTTGGACGGGTCCTACGGGCGAGACAGGTGCCACCGGTGTGACGGGTAATACTGGTACAACGGGGCCGACGGGTATTAGTTTGACAGGGGCGACGGGGCCGACGGGTGCCATAGGAACAGGTGTTACGGGTTACACGGGACCCACGGGCATTAGCTTGACAGGTGCGACGGGGCCGACGGGCGCAATAGGTACAGGTGTTACGGGTTACACGGGACCGACTGGCGTTAGCTTGACAGGCGCCACGGGAGCGACGGGTATCGCAGGCGACAAGTACTTGACCGCCACCACGACGGCGGTGACTCCTGTTCCTGTTCAGGGTAGTTCGGTTTCTTTTACGGTCGCGACAGGTCTCGCATATATCACAGGGAACTCCGTGATTGTCGTGGATTCTACGAGCTCTGCGAACAAGTTCGAGGGGCGCGTGCAATCGTATACGACTGGGACTGGGGCGATCGTGATTGACTCTATTACAAATATTCAGGGAACATTTGCCTTGAATGTGTATAATGTGAACTTGGACGGCATTGACGGGCCTACTGGTGCGACAGGGGCTACTGGCGCTGCTTCTACGGTGACTGGTCCTACAGGGTTTAATGGGACGGCAGGAGCTACAGGTGCAACGGGTCCTACAGGGTTTAATGGGACGGCAGGAGCTACGGGTGCCACTGGCCCTACAGGGTTTAATGGAACGGCAGGAGCTACAGGTGCAACGGGCCCTACTGGCTTTAATGGAACAGCGGGAGCTACAGGTGCAACGGGATCCACAGGCGCTACTGGCGCCGCTTCCACTGTCACGGGGCCGACTGGCATGACAGGCGCTACTGGCGCTGCTTCCGTGGTGACGGGACCGACAGGTTCCGCAGGAGCTGCTACAAATACGGGTGCAACTGGGCCTACTGGTTGGACGGGGCCTTTAGGGACGGGTCCCACAGGTCCCACAGGTGTCGCGGGAACTGCTACAAATACGGGCGCAACTGGCTCGACAGGCGGTCTAGGATATACGGGCTGGACAGGACCTGCGGGGCCGGCGGGGACGGCGACGAATACGGGGGCAACAGGGCCTGTGGGGCCGACAGGCGATATTGGTGTTCCTGGAGATGTGGGTGCGACGGGGCCGACGGGTCTTCAGGGTCCTGCGGGCACGGCTACAAATACCGGTGCGACGGGACCTACTGGATATGATGGGCCTACTGGCGACACGGGTCCCGCGGGCACGGCTACAAATACCGGTGCGACGGGTCCTACTGGTGAGGCGGGCGCGGCGGGCGCGGCGGGCATCGCGGGCACAGCTACAAATACCGGCGCGACGGGATATACTGGCGATACGGGTCCTACTGGGGATACGGGGCCTACTGGGCCTACTGGGGATACGGGGCCTTTAGGGACAGGGCCTACTGGGGATACGGGACCTACTGGGGATACGGGACCTACTGGGGATACGGGGCCTACTGGGGATACGGGAGCCACGGGTGATACGGGGCCCACGGGACCCACAGGCACACAAGGAACACCAGGTATAGGCGATAACTTTACCGTGGCAGGAGGTGCAGGAACATTCAAATTGGGATATTCCACCGATGGAATCACATGGGTAGGGTCTTCTTCGGGGACTAGTCTGTTCACTACAGCTTGTAATGCAGTGGCGTGGAATGGAGCAATATGGGTAGCTGGAGGCCAAGGAACAAATAGGATGGCATATTCGACAGATGGAATCAACTGGACTGCATCCACATCTGGAAATGGATTGATAACAAGCTCCTGTATAGGACTCGCATGGAACGGAATACGCTGGGTAGCAGGCGGTGTAGGAGAGAGTAATAACGTAGTGTATTCATCTGATGGAATCAACTGGACTGCGTCGGCTTCTGGAAATGGGGTATTTACAGGAAACTTTAACACAGTAGCATGGAATGGAACACTATGGGTCGCTGGAGGCTCTGGAGCAACAAATCGTCTCGGATATTCCTATGATGGGATAACATGGACTGCGTCAACTTCTGGAAATGCGATATTTACAACAGCTTGTCAGGGAGTCGCATGGAATGGCACAAAATGGGTGGCTGGAGGCGAAGGAACAAATAAACTCGCATATTCTTCTGATGGAATCACATGGAATGCGTCCACTTCTGGAAATGACCTGCTAACAAGTATCTGCCAGGCAGTCGCATGGGACGGCAGGCGATGGGTCGCTGGAGGCGCTGGAGATAATCGTGTCGTGTATTCGGCTGATGGAGAAACATGGACAGCTTCTGCTTCTGGAAATGGGGTCATAACAAATGGTTGTGACGCAGTCGCATGGAATGGAACACGATGGGTCGCTGGGGGTAATATAACTTCAGGGGATGGTGTCATGGCATATTCCTCCGATGGAATAACATGGGCAGAGACAGCTTCTGGAAGCGCTATGTTAACGAGCTATTGTAGTGGAATCGCCTCGCGTCGTGTATTGCCGTATATAGGGACAACGCCATACAACGTGGGAAGCACGGGGCCTACTGGGGATACGGGGCCTACTGGGCCCACAGGCGATACAGGGCCTGTGCCATCCGCCTACACTCCTTCCACCCCTGCAGACTGGGACACCACTGCGCCAACAACTATACAAGAAGCGCTTGATCGTATCGCCGCTGTGCTCAACGCAAACAGCATGCCGCCGTAAACACCCCTGTAAAATAATCACCACGCAGAATCCTTTCATAAAGATTCTACGAGATGAAAAGATATGTCGGTCCCGACGCCACCAGTAATAAGTGTGCGGCCGAGGGTCACACCAACAACTCTTGAGTTCTGGTGGCAGCCCCCGGAAGAGCCCAATGGAACAATATCAGGCTACACCCTTTCTTGCGCGTCGCCGAGTATAACACAAACATACAGTGGCGAAACATATAGTGCCCTTATCACCGGTCTCACCGCAGGAACAGACTACACATTCACGATCATCGCAACGAACGAAAACGGCAATTCCGACCCCGCCACATATCGCACAGTTCGCACTTCCGCGAAACCCCAGCCCGTTGCTACACTGACCGCCTCGAACTCCGTCAGCGGCGGCCTTCTGAGTATAACATTCACTTGGACAAATCCGGGTGGCGGCGACTATGCCTATTACTACGTCATCGGTCTCCGTGCAGCCGCGGGCACGAAAAACTATATATACAGAGGCACACGCACTTACAGCACCCTCTCCTATACGATTGGCGGCCTCGATCCGACCCAGCTCTATGCTTTCCATGTACAGCGCGGCAACGACGCGGGATACTCTACACAGGTGCTCGTGACGACAACGCGCCCCTCCTATTTCGACCCTACGAGCATAGCCGGCCTCCAAGTCTGGTATGACGCCGCCGACACCGCAGGGAATGGTAGCACAGTCGCCGATGGAACAGCCATCGCGACCTGGGTGGATAAGTCCGGAAATAGTCGCAACGCGACGGCCGCAGGAGGCTCCGCGACTTTGCAGACAGATTCAGCGGGGCGGCGTCTGACCTTCAACGGAACGTCGAATCGCTACAATCTCCCTTCCAGCTCGTGGATGTATAATACCCCCTATACAGTGTTCGTGGCCGATACGCCGTCAAAAATCAATAATGCGGCTTTAATCGCGAACTCTAACGGAAGCGCTGATGCGTTTGCGATGAAATATACGACGGGAACTACGATTCGGCTCGCGGGAGGATATGGCAACGCAAGAATAATATATAGCTACGATGGAATCAACTGGCTGCCGTCAAGCACGGATAATATTTATCCGGTTGCGGGCACACAGTGTAGTGTAGTTGCGACGAATGGTATTATATGTATCGCAGGGTTTGCTGGCTCCGCTCCAGCTATGTATTCCTATGATGGAATCAAGTGGATTACATCATCTCCGCCAATTAATGGTATTGTAGCCTTGGCGTGGAATGGAACTATATGGGTTGGGGGTGCAGCGGTGGTTCCAGGATTTTCGAGTGCCATTTTTACATCCCCTGACGGTATTAAATGGACGGATACTGCGACCGGGATATTTTCTGATGGGTGTGCCGCAGTCGCATGGAACGGCAGCATATGGGTCGCTGGAGGCTATGGAACAAATACACTCGCGTATTCTTATGATGGTGCTGCCTGGATCGCGTCTACTTCTGGAAATGCGGCGTTTACAGTAGGGTGCAGCGCAGTCGCATGGAACGGAACGAAATGGGTCGCTGGTGGCTCGGGAACAAATCAGCTGGCGTATTCATCTGACGGGATAACGTGGACTGCGTCCGCTTCTGGGAATGCGGTGTTTACAACTGTGTGCAACGCAGTCGCATGGAATGGCACGAAATGGGTTGCTGGAGGTCAAGGAACAAACCAGCTGGCATATTCCTCTAATGGTGAAACGTGGACGGCAGCCACTTCGCCTATAACAACAGCGGTCTATACAGTTTCATGGGACGGGACACAGTGGATCGCGGGAGGCTACGGAACGAATGTTCTCGCGTATTCAGCCGATGGTGAAACATGGACTGCGGCAACTTCTGTAAATGCGCTGCTTACACGGTCATATGCATCTACTGCCTTGATTTCAGGACCGACTACGTATAATGCTTCTATTACGACTACACAGGCAGCAGCTTTTGTGGCTGGAGGTGCAGGACCTAATAAGCTCGCATATTCTTACGATGGAATCACGTGGACTGGATCAACTTCTGGGAACACGGTGTTTGGTATGTGTTCCGCAGTCGCAACGAATGGAACACTTTGGGTAGCAGGAGGTCAAACAACAAATCAACTCGCATATTCTTATGATGGAGTCAACTGGACTGGCTCTACTTCTGGAAATGCTATCTTTACATCAGCGTGTAATGGGGTGGCATGGAATGGCACAAAATGGGTAGCTGGAGGTCAAGGAGGTAATCAACTCGCCTATTCGTCCGATGGAATCACATGGACTGCGTCCACTTCTGGGAATGGGGTGTTTACCTCCCTGTGCTACGCGGTCGCATGGAATGGTACTAGATGGGTCGCTGGAGGTGAAGGAACAAATCGGCTCGCATATTCATCCGATGGGGAAACATGGACTGCGTCCACTTCTGGAAGTGCGGTGTTTACATCTCAGTGCTACGCAGTCGCATGGAACGGCACACGATGGGTCGCAGGGGGTAATGGAACAAATCAACTCGCGTATTCTTCCGATGGAATTGCCTGGACAGCTTCCACTTCTGGAAACGGTGTGCTTACAACGGTCTGCAACGCAGTGGCAGGGAATGGGACAATATGGGTCGCTGGAGGGTATGGAACGAATCAAGTCGCATATTCCACAGATGGAATAACGTGGGCTGCGTCTTCTTCTGGGAATGCCTTGTTTGGAAGCGCTGCACTAGCATTCGCATGGAACGGAACACGATGGGTCGCTGGAGGTTATGACGCAAATAATCTCGCATATTCTTCTGACGGAATAACCTGGACTGCATCAACTTCTGGAAATTCCCTGTTTACAGTAAACGGAAGGTGCAACGCGCTCGCATATGGAAATGTCGCATTTACTCTCAACACCGCCGTGGAAACGACTGCTCCGAAAACGGGAACAAGGGATATTTCGGGAAATATATGGGTCGCAGGGGGCTCAGGGACAAATCAAGTCGCATATTCTTACGATGGTGTTAACTGGAGTCCCTCTACTTCTGGAAACGCAATATTTACATCAAATAACATATGCAGAGCATTCGCCTGGAATGGAACACGATGGGTGGCTGGAGGTAATGGAGATAATAAACTCGCGTATTCGTCTGATGGTATAACATGGACTGCGTCGGCTTCTGGGAATGGGGTCTTTACAAGCCAGTGCAACGCCGTCGCCTGGAATGGAACACGTTGGGTCGCTGGAGGTGAAGGAACAAATCAGCTGGCGTATTCAGCCGATGGAATAACATGGACAGCCTCCGCTTCTGGAAATGCGGTGTTTACAGATGCGTGCAACGCCGTCGCATGGAATGGAACACTATTTGTCGCTGGAGGATATGGAACAAATCGCCTCGCATATTCATCCGATGGGATCACATGGACTGTGTCGGAATCTGGGAATGAGGTCATTACGATCAGCTGTTTGGCAGTCGCCTGGAATGGAACACGATGGGTCGCAGGATGCCAAGGAGACAATCGCCTCGCCTATTCTTCCGATGGAATCACATGGACTGCGTCAGAATCTGGGAATGGGGTATTTACAAACCAGTGCGCCGCAGTCGCCTGGAATGGTACTAGATGGGTCGCTGGAGGTGGAGGAGACAATCAACTCGCGTATTCCACCGATGGGATAAGCTGGACTGCGTCCACTTCTGGGAATGAGGTGTTTACAGGTGTGTGTTGGGCAGCAGCATGGAACGGAACACAATGGGTCGCTGGAGGCCAAGGAGCAAATCAGCTCGCGTATTCTTCTGATGGAATAACATGGACAGCCTCCACTTCTGAAAATGCTTTGTTTACAACTGCCGCGCTCGCAGTCGCATACGGCACGTCAATAACGCAAAAAACGGTTGTTATGCCGAGCTTTGTAGCAGGGGGTGGAGGAACAAATCAACTCGCCTATTCCTACGATGGAATCACATGGACGGCCTCGACTTCTGGGAATGCGGTGTTTACACTGACATGTGAAACAGTAGCGACGAATGGCTTAAGATGGGTGGCTGGAGGTCAAGGAGACAATCGCCTCGCGTATTCAACCGATGGAATCACATGGACTGCGTCCACTTCTGGGAATACAGTATTTACATATCGCTGCACAGCAGCCGCCTGGGGCGGAACACGATGGGTGGCAGGAGGCGGCGGCGGCGGGGCGCGGCTCGCATATTCATCCGATGGAATTACCTGGACTGCGTCGAGCTCTGGAAATGGCGTCTTTACTGAATACTGCTTCGCAGTAGCATGGAATGGCTCAAGATGGGTCGCTGGGGGTGCTGGAGGCAATCGGCTCGCATATTCATCCGATGGAATTACGTGGACTGCGTCCACTTCTGGGAATGCGCTGTTGACAAGCGGTTGCACAGCAGTCGCGTGGAATGGCTCAAAATGGGTCGCTGGAGGCGGAGGAACAAGTAAACTAGCCTATTCATCCGATGGAATCAGCTGGACTGCATCCACTTCTGGGACGGCGCTATTTACAAGTTCATGCATTGAAGTCGCCTGGAATGGAACACTATGGGTCGCTGGAGGCACAGGAACCAATAGGCTGGCGTATTCTTATGATGGTGAAACATGGACTGCGTCCACTTCTGGAAATGGGGTATTTACAGAAGAGTGCTCTGCGCTCGCATGGAATGGTATCGTCTGGACGGCTGGAGGTCAAGGAACAAATGAGGTTGCCTATTCCTACGATGGAATCAACTGGACTGCGTCCACTTCTGGGAATGCGCTGTTTACAGGGTGTGTAGCTCTCGCCACTTCCTACGTCCAAGAAGCCGCCGTGAACATCTTATCGACGACCACAGGAGCGACCAGAAACCTCGCATGGAATGGAGGCGGTGTAAATACAGATGCCTACGCTATACAAGTCCGCGATGCGACCCTGGCTATTGGCGCTGTTCAAGGCTCCACTGCATTTTATCAAGGAGGCATGCGCGAGATTCTCGTCTATACCGGCACCCTTTCGGACGCCAACAAGGCGCAAATAACTGACTACTTGTATAATAAATGGAATCCGCCGGCGCTTACACTTGTGCCCGCGACACCCATAAAACACGGCTTGGTGCAGTGGCTCGATGCGAACGACACATCCACTCTGTTCCAAGATCTTTCTGGAACGATTCCCGCAAGTGATACTGAAATCGTGCGCTTATGGAAAGATAAAAGTGGAAACGGCTATGATATGTATAATGATAGTTCAAGCACGGCAGCTACTGTAACTGTGACGACGATTAACTATACTCTTCCAGGCTATTCGAAACCCGTTCCAGCTTCAAAGGATATTACTCTGTTCGTTGTTCTGAAAAACAACAATGGCTCAAACCAGCTCGGATATCCTACCAGCTATTCTTTATGGCAACACAATAATCTGGGTCTCAACGGTCATGGACAAACAGGCACAATATCGTTTTCTCAAGGATATGACAAGTTTTCAAGTGGAATGTCGCAGAGTAGCGCAACCTTCACTATATACAGTGTGACACTCAGTAAGGCGCAGCTTGTAAATCTACAACAGATTACAATAAGCGGCATAAGTACTGTAAGAGATACAGTTGAAGTGGATTCGTATTATACGGGTCTGGGTGGGCCTGTTGTATTATGCGCGAATAAAGCATATGCGGGATATATCGATGTAGGCGAAGTCATCTACTACAATCGCGTTCTGAGCACCACAGAGATTTCATCCACCATTACTTATTTACAGAATAAATGGGGTGTAGCTGCAGCCGCGGCGGGTCCTAATCTCACAGACAATCTACAACTCTGGTTGGACGCGGCGGATCCTTATACCGTTTTCCAGAATGCTGGCGTAATGACCATATGGAAAGACAGAAGTGGTAATGGATACAACGCGACTCCTTCAGGCTCGCCCACGTATTCTGACGGCGGCGTCGTATTCAACGGAACGTCGCAGTATTTCAATCTACCGAATGGGGCACTGCCTTCTGGCAACTCCCCGTATTCCTATTACGCGGTCATAAAGCCGACCGATGTGTCAGGCGTTGGGATTATTGGTGGGGGTGCCGATACGGCAACATTTGGGCAGTTTGCTCTGGAATATACCAAAAAAATGAATACCTTTATGGTCGCTGGAGGCTCGGGAAACAATCAACTCGCCTATTCGTATGACGGGATCACATGGATTGGATCCACTTCTGGAAATGCAGTGATTACCAGCCAATGTAATGCGGTAGCGTGGAATGGAAGATTATGGGTGGCTGGAGGAAATGGAGGTAGTGAGCTTGCGTATTCATTCGATGGAATCTACTGGACAGGATCGACTTCTGGAAGTGCGCTCTTTACATCCGCCTGCTACGCAGTAGCATGGAACGGCACACTATGGGTAGCTGGAGGCTCAGGAGGTAATCAGCTCGCGTATTCATCCGATGGAATCACATGGACTGCGTCGAGTTCTGGGAATGCGATATTTTCAGGTCAGTGCTTCGCGGTCGCATGGAATGGAACACGATGGGTAGCTGGAGGATATGGAGGTAATCAGCTTGCGTATTCCTCTGATGGAATCACATGGACTCCGTCGGATTCTGGAAATGAGGTATTCGATGGTAACTGCTTGGCAGTAGCATGGAATGGAACAAAATGGGTAGCTGGAGGCTCAGGAGCATCAGATACACTCGCGTTTTCATCGGATGGGATAACATGGACTGGCTCTGGAAAAACGGTATTTTCGCAGAGGTGTTTAGCAGTCGCATGGAATGGAACAACATGGGTGGCTGGAGGCGATGGAACAAATAAACTCGCGTATTCGTCGAATGGGGAATCATGGACTGTGTCGGCTTCTGGAACTTCGCTCTTTTCACTCTTTTGCTACGCAGTCGCATGGAACGGCACACGATGGGTCGCAGGAGGCTCTGGAGATAATGAACTCGCCTATTCATCCGATGGAATCACATGGACTGCATCGGATTCTGGAAATGATATACTTTCAGGTCAGTGCTACGGAGTCGCATCCAGTATCATTCTTCCCTTAACCACAACTTCATACGTTGATATAACAACCCTACAAACCACTCTCGGTCCAGCGAGCCTTCCTGCGACTGCCTTCTTAGCTGGAGGTCAAGGAGATAACAGTAATAAAGTCGCCTATTCGTCCGATGGAATCACATGGACTGCGTCCACTTCTGGGAATGACTTATTTTCAAATCAAGGACTGGTCTATGTATTCGCATGGAATGGTACTAGATGGGTAGCTGGAGGTCAAGGAACAAATCGGATAGCCTATTCATCCGACGGACTTAACTGGATTGCGTCAGCTTCTGGTTCTGCGCTGTTTACAAATAACTGTCAAGCAGTCGCATGGAATGGTACTAGATGGGTGGCTGGAGGTGCAGGAACGAATCAACTCGCCTATTCGTCCGATGGAATCAACTGGACTGCGTCGACTTCTGGGAATGGGGTCATAACAACAGGGTGCATAGCACTTGCTTGGAACGGCACAATATTTGTAGCGGGAGGTCAAGGATCAAATCGCCTTGCCTATTCTTCCGATGGAATCACATGGACTGCGTCAACTTCTGGGAATGATGTGTTTACATCGTGTTCTGCGGTGGCATGGAATGGCACAAAATGGGTCGCCGGAGGATATTCTGAAACAAATAGACTTGCGTATTCTTCGGATGGGATCAACTGGACGGCGTCAACTTCTGGGAATGCGATGTTTACAGGCAGTTGCAACGCAGTCGCATGGAATGGTACTAGATGGGTCGCTGGAGGCCAGGGATCAAATAAAGTCATATATTCCACAGATGGTGAAACGTGGACTGCCTCAGCTTCTGGGTCTGCGCTGTTTTCAGGTCAGTGCTCCGGAGTCGCATGGAATGGTACTAGATGGGTCGCTACAGGCTCTGGAAGCGATGGATTCTATAGCCTCGCATATTCATCCGATGGGATAACATGGACTGGGTCGAGTTCTGGGAATACGCTATTTAGTAGCTGCTACGGAGTCGCATCCACACGCGTCCTCCCATCCACATCCCCTACAACACCTCCCGTCGTTCCTCAATACACCGCCGCGGAAGGTGGACCAATCCCCTTGAACAGTCTTTCTGCGACAACACCATTTCTCGTGGAATCTTTGTATTCTCCCACATCCACATTGACAAGACACTTTGTGAATGCTGAACAGTTTGCGCAAAATACAGCCACTCCAACACACGCGCAGCTGACAACGAATAACGTGCTTGGAAAAACCCCCTGGAACAAATACATGAAAGGGCGTATTTACGAAATCCTCGTATACAATGTGCAACATACACAAGATCAGAGATTTTTCGTAGAGGCATATCTACTTAATAAATGGCGGGCCTTTGCGTTTGGACCCACCTCCACGGCAACACCTCCCTGTCTGTGGCTCGATAGCTACAATACAGAGAAACTCACCCTCAGTGGAACAGATATAACTGCGTGGAATGACAGCTCGGCCAGTGGAGTCAACTACGCCTCCATGTTTTCACAAGCGCATCCACAATATTCGTATGATCCTGTTACAAAGAAATACGGTGTGTTATTCGGCTCAAAAGGAGTCACGAGCGGCCTTGGAAATCCGACGACGAGTCCATTCGCAAGCACAATAACGGAAGTAAGTATCTTCGTCGTTGCGAGATTCAACAATACATTCACCACGAACACAATGTATTCCAGCCAAAGCGGCGCGTCACCTATGCGCTTCACCGCTAAAAATGGAAATCCATTTTTCGGAATAACAACGACGGCGACACCGGCGAATGGAGTGGCAAACACATTCACATTTAGCTCTACTGTTATTACATCGCCCTTCGTATTCAGCTCGGTAAGTATAACAGCTTCTGATACAAATACCATATGGGTCAACGGCACACAGGCCTACACTGTTTCGGAAGCCATATCTATAACGAGCGGGACTTTGGTTTATCTCGGCTACGGAGTAAATTCACCTCTTCTCTCCGTATCCCAAGGATACAACGGCTACATGTTTGAATATATCATTTACCCCTACGGAGTTTCTACAGCCGAGCGACAAAAGATTGAGGGATATCTCGCGTGGAAATGGGGTATTCAGACCTCTTTACCTGCGGCGCATCCGTATTACTTGAGTGCGCCGTGAGCTGGTAACGGGATGTGGAAAACTTCTTTTGAACTCTGCGCTCACCGAGCTCGAAGTTCAAGAGAAAAAACATTCTATCGGAATGTGCCTTTAAGGATTCCTAGTATAAATGATATAAGTCAATGAATATAAACTGAGCAAAGAAGTTGCCACAGTCCAATGATCAGCCATATTTTTTAGAATAGATGCGCCTGTCACTGTAGATAGCATAATTAAGGAATCTGCGACAAGAATCTTGAAGCCGTTCTCCGTAGCATACTTTTTAAAGATGTCAATCATCGCATTATGCCCCTTCGGAAGCCCAAGTATCACAACTACATAGAAGAATATATCATGCGCGACTTGGAAGAGTAAAAGCACAGCGATAAACCAGAAGGCACCCTTGAATGCCAACTCCGTATAAATATATCTGGCGAACATAACTCCTATCAAGGCACTCAGGACATCAGAACTAACCGCCGCCATACCGAATGTATCATACCAGTCATTGAGCGCCTCGACTTTAAAGAAGGGATCCGCACCAGGATATTTCGCTAGAAAAATCACGATGAAGTCGACAAGTACTGCTGCCGGTATAAGATAAAACCAATCACCTGTATTCCGGTAGTTTGTTATGTTTGTTATCATTCTCTGTAGAGAGCTTATATTATTTGTGAGCACCTCGTGCTAAAATTGAAGCAACCTGTTTGAAGCAGCTGTGTTAAAAATGCTCAAGAAACTCATCGACCTTTTCAGCAAAACGAAGATATCATCTCCCACGAATATACGAACTCAACCCGTACTGGGTCGTTGGTCTATACTAGGCAATGAATCTAACAACAAAAAGATCGACATGGCAAATATAGATCATTGTGGAACATGCCATTATCACACTATTAAAGAGGTTAGTAAGCCCGCAAAGTTGCCAAGCGCTCCACCGTCGACTGCGGAGTCCCTGTCTTGAGATTATACATCATGAGCGACTCGATCTCCGTCAGAAGCATCTCCGCAATATAGGCCTCTGCGTCCTTGGTTCCATAGGTGATCCACACGGAATCTTTTTCCACGGACTGACACATACCACTCCAATACTCCACACGCTCTTTTGTGAAGCGCACGAAGCAGCTGACGCGTGAAGGTCGCAGCTCTGCATCCAGCGTCATGAAACGGTGATAGTAACGCCGCCCAGCGTCCCCAATATAGACCTTGTGCATCACGCACAAATACGCCTCATCAGGATGCGTGGCTGAGCGCCACGGTGTCGGCCCCGCAGACCCGCGATACTCCTTCAAAGAGAGCCTGCCACTTGTCGTCGGCACATCGACCTTCACCGCCCCCGTCGCATCACACACACGGAACGGCGAGAAGTTGTAAATATAATGCAGCTTCCCCTGGTGCTTGAACCCCAACCAGTTTTTCTGCGTCTCTCCAGGACTCACACCCGCCGGCAACGGCATCTGCTTCAACTTCCAGACTTTTTCGGCTCCCTCTCTCCACACATGGAAAATCTTGTTCGTGCCATTATCCGAATACGACTGTGAAGTTCCGAGAAACTCCATCGCGTCCGTCCCCTGAATGAGGCGACAATCCTCTACACCGCGGATATAATGATCCCGCTGCTTAATCATCGGATCAATCGTAATCTCCTCTAAACTCGCAGGATTATTCCATCCCGCCTCCTTCGGCACATCCATCAGACAGTTTCTAGTAAGCACTTGGCCGTGGAATCCTCTATAGTGATAATGCTTCGCCTCCGCCGTGTAATAGTTCGCACAACGCAGATTTACGAGGTAGCCTGAGCCATCCGGCTTGACGCGAATACTCGGATTGAACGGCTGCCACACGGCCGCCTCAGGCTCCGAAGCCCACGGCAGACGCTCGAGCGGCACTTGGAAGCGCGTCTGGCGACGCGGTTTGAGGCACCAATCATACCAATGCATCTGGCCGAAGAGTCCATTGAATTCGTGCCAGTTCAGTTTATTCGTCATGTCGAGCTGATCCAAGCGCAACCATGTCTGCTTATGCTTCTGAGTGTAGAAGCCTATGATGGCCAACTCCTCCCAGAAATCGTGCTCCATATCCCGTTTATTCACAAAAAGTACATCGTGGTTTCTAGAAGGCTCGCCCAGCTTGATACCCGTCGTAAAATCCTCGCCGAACTGTATGGCGAACATTTTTTCCAGCACCATCATCGCCAAGAACTGCGATTTCGGCTGACGTCTATACATGCGTATCACACGGAGCACGGCCTCCGTACGATGCTGTCTGGCCTGCCACGCCTCTAAATATGTCTGTATGGCCTCCGCCGTTTGTCCCGAGTTCTCATAGCACTCCCCGAGATAGAGCCGCGCAATATAGACTTCCTCGTCCCACCCCCCGATTTCAATACGCCGCTTCAGCGTCGCAATCGCATTCGGCCAATCGCGCTGGCAGAGATACGTCTGGCCGAGATAGAAATGCGTCCGCGCATCGTCCGGCATTTCGGCCAAGTCCTCTTTGAGAAGACGCACATCCCGAGGATACTTGTCGGATTTGCAGCCACCATCCCCGTGATCAATGAGCGTGGGCGAGTCGAACTGGGTCGTGTGCTTGGAAGGAGGGCATGTCCAGGCCTCGTGGGTCGCCCCCTTACATATCCACGGCTCCGAGCAGCGCACGAGACGCATATTACTATAGACAAGCGAGCCCGCTGCCTGCTTCAGAGACACACCGGCTTGCTCGGAGCCGAGCCTGGCAAGGGCGGCTCTGTCAATCGTGTCCGACAGCATCATGTCGCCGTCGAGAAGCAGCGCCCAGGTTTTCGTCGCGTCCCAGCCCACCTTGGCCACCCATTCTTGGCAACAGAGAAAGGATTGTGTCCGGCTCTTTCCGAAATTCACAAAAGGGTATTCGAAGGTCGCCCCCGACATGTCGTTTGCGGCGAGCCACGCTCCGGCCTTCGCCACCGTATCGTCCGTAGAGCCGGTATCGCAGATTACGATCGCGTCCACACGCCCTTTGACAGAGTCCATGAGGCGCTCAATGATTCGCGTCTCATTTTTAACCATGCTCAAAAGAATAAGTCTATGCTCCCCAGCCATTATAATGCTCTGTAGGGAATATCTACAGTTCGTCTTTACGCGGTTTAGTGTACCGGCTATCGCGGTATGTAGTATTGTAGGCTAAGATAAGCGCCAAGTCTGGCGCTTATCTTTGGCACAACACGATAGATGAACTCCGGTGAACTCACGCGGATACAACTGGCAAATCGACTCGTATGCGCGAGTCAACAGATTTCTATTGGACCTACGGGGCCTGCGGGGGGTATTGGGCCTACCGGTAGCCCAGCCCCGACAATCGGTGCAACCAAGTCTTTTACGATTTTTGTGGACTTTGTAGCGGGCGCAGGGATAGATTCAGTATATATCCCCCCCGGCCTTTTTTCAACTTCCGCCGCTGGAACCCTCTCACTCGGCGGCACTTTTGCCGCAGATGTTTCCCCCGATCTCATCTTTAAAGGGCTTAACCAAATAACACTCGCTCACACACAGTTTGCATTTATTACTGGAATAGCAGCCTCCGGATTCTATGCGTCTGGCCAATGGAATCCGATCGCGGGCGGCAACATCGGTAATACAAAACTGCATTTTCAGATAACTGCAGATTATTCTACGATTATTGCAAACGTAACTGCCACTAACATGACAGGGGGGAATACAGCTACAAGGCCATCGGGCACCTCTGCAGACGGATATTTAGCCACCATAACACTCTTTTATTTGTGAGTTATTAATATAATGGTATCCAGAGCCGCTAAGTTCAAGAAAAGTACCATGCGTCGTGGACGCAAGGCGTCGCGTAAGGCGGCACGCCGCGGACGCTCTAGAAAGTATCGCGGGGGCGGCACAATCGTTGTGTATGCGACAATTGATGCGAAGTTCACGATAAGCAACATAAAAAGTGCTACACCGGGTGTAACGGGCACTGGCGGTGCGGTAACATGCACATTGAACTTCAACCCCGCTGTAACAATAACGAATGTTACATTTTCCACTCATAACGGTAGTGCCTGGGGAGCTGAGAAGTCGTGGAATAAAACCGCGTCTGGAACGGGTGCGCCTGTTCTTAAAGGCGCAAAGTTCTTCGTTGAGCAGCGCCCGCTCGGTACTCAGGCCGTATTAAGTAGTGCCCCTCTATCTTCGTTAACGATTACGACGTTTTCCCTAGTAAATCTGGGTGCCACTGCCCTCGACCCTGCGAAGAAGAATGCAACGAATGATGCGAATTTACGTATAACAATCACCACAAATCCTTAACGATTCAAATGTAAAACCCTCCAATATAAAAGATACGCATAATATGCCTAGCTTTTATATGGTATTTGTGTAGAGTTATGTCGGCACCGACAGGGATAGGCTTTATAGCCCCCCCGAAAACATTGGATGTTCTTATGCACTATTTTATATCTGGTGATGCTACGGCACCACCGAGTCTAATAACAGATATTTCAAACTGTAGGGGGAATGAATACATTATTCGTGGTCAGCTAAATGCACTAGAGTTTTTTTCAGCAAATGTGTTCAATCCTGGAAGCGGGGTAGAGCAAAACTATTATGACGCATATAATGTTGTTACGGGTGACTGGGTTGCCAATGATGCAACGGGATTTACATGGAAACTCATTAAGATATTTGATGTAACTGACGCCGTGGATCTTTCTGGAAATGGTACACCATTCCCAGATTTAAATACGAATGAAGGCGTGTTCTACGCGAAAATGGTAGATGTGGATTATTACAACGCCGGATTTGATGTAACAGGGGGGTTCAATGGGGCACCCGTGAATCTCGATACAAGAACGATTCTTTTCACTGTCGATGAAGATGGATTCCCTATTTTTCCGCCAGTGGATACATTCCAAGTTGCCCCTAACTTCTCAGGCAACGTCATCGGTCGTTTCCGGGCGTTGAACACGTATAACCAATACGTAAGCGTTCAGCAAACAGATGCTTCTGGGACATTTATTGTAGGTGAGCCAGTCTACATAGATGCCTCTGGTGCATTCGCCAAATCCTACGGAATCGGTGATATCAGCGGAGTTCTACATACCATTGGTATAGTAACGAGTGTGGGTGTTCCTGACAAGGATCATTTCACATTCAACCCCTTTGGAGAATACCGTAAGATTCCATCTCTCGCCGCAGCGGCTGGGACAACGTATTATATCAATCCGACCCCCTCTACAACAGATCCATATACAACTGTTCAACCTGCCAGCTACCCCTTTCCCATATACCAGACTATCGACGGCAGTGGAGGAATGATTCTTCTTCGAGGTGGAGGGAATCGCGGTCCCACCGGCTACGACGGCTCCAAATATTCCACTGTTACTACCACATCTGTAACCCCCACAGTGACAGTAGGAGGTACACAGAATCTTACTGTTGAGCCCGGTCTTGGCTATGTCCCAGGAAACTCTGTAGTGGTTGTATGCGCCACGAATGTGGGTATCAGCTTCGAAGGGCGGGTCTTCAGCTATAATCGCAGCACTGGGGCGATTGTGATTGATCAGGTCACAAACGTTCGCGGTACATTCATCTTTGCGAAATACAATGTGAATTTGGATGGTATTGATGGGCCGACGGGCGCAACAGGCAGAACCGGTCCTACTGGTACCACTGGCCCTACAGGTAAATCAGGGAGTATTTATAATACGTTTACACCCTCTCCCGCGCTGCCTACGCCTATTGTTGGCGGGTCACAGACATTCACCGTAGAAACTGGTCTTGCCTATATTGCGGGAAATGTAGTGACTGTGGTGGATTCCACTGATATGAATAATAGTTTCCAAGGCTATGTGACTACATATGTGGCAGGGACGGGTCATTTAGTCATTGGAAATATTTCTGGTATTACTGGAACGTTTACTTCGCAGATTTACAATGTGAATCTATTCGGTATCGAGGGCCCTACTGGATCGACAGGGCCAATGGGAACTGCAATAAATACTGGAGCGACGGGTCCTGTTGGCTCAACAGGACCTACAGGAAATACGGGCCCTACTGGCTCTACTGGTGCAACGGGCGCAACTGGTGCAGCAGGGCCAATGGGTACTGCGATAAATACTGGTGCGACTGGTGCCACTGGCGCAACTGGAGCCACTGGTCTGGGCGCAACAGGTGTAACAGGTCCTACTGGATACAATGGAACAACAGGCACTACTGGCGCAACTGGGGCTACTGGGGCAACTGGAGCCACTGGTCTGGGCGCCACTGGAGCCACAGGTGTAACCGGTCCTACTGGATATAATGGAACAACAGGCACAACGGGTGCAACTGGCGCAACGGGCGCAACGGGCGCCGCTTCTACTGTAACAGGTCCCACGGGGCAAACAGGCTCAACGGGCTCAACGGGTGTAACGGGTAATACTGGGCCAACTGGGTATTCTGATAAATTCAATACGGTCACTGCGACATCCGTTATAATCAACCCTGTATATGATGGCACTCTAACTCTGAATGTTGGCCTGAATCTCGCCTATATCGCTGGAAACTCTGTAGTGGTTGTCGATTCCACTAGCACGCTGAATTCCTTCGAGGCATCTGTATCCATGTATAACTATATTTCTGGAGCACTTGCGCTTTTCGGTATTCGCAACATTCGCGGCGCATTCGGCACAAATGTGGTATATAACGTGAATCTCGATGGCATTGATGGCCCTACTGGCGCAACGGGTCCGATGGGAACTGCGATAAATACGGGTGCAACGGGTCCCACTGGTTGGACTGGGCCTACTGGGGACACGGGGCCTACTGGCAATACAGGCAATACGGGTCCTACTGGCTGGACTGGGCCAACAGGTAATACGGGCTTTACAGGAAATACAGGAAACACAGGTCCTACTGGCTGGACTGGGCCAACAGGTAATACGGGTAATACTGGCAATACTGGATCCACAGGGCCTACTGGTAATACCGGTAATACAGGTCCCACAGGTAATACGGGCTTTACAGGTAATACAGGAAACACAGGTCCTACTGGCAATACAGGTCCTACAGGCAATACGGGAAATACAGGAAATACAGGGCCTACAGGAAATACTGGAAATACAGGAAATACTGGCAATACTGGGCCTACTGGCTGGACTGGGCCTACAGGTAATACGGGCTCTACTGGAAATACGGGTAATACAGGTTCTACAGGAGCTACAGGGCCTACTGGAAATACAGGCAATACGGGGCCTACTGGAAATACAGGTTCCACAGGCAATACTGGCAATACTGGCAATACAGGCTCTACAGGTGTTACGGGAGCAACAGGGCCTACTGGAAATACGGGAGCAACAGGGCCTACTGGAAATACGGGGGCAACAGGCGACACGGGGCCGATCAGCTATTATATCTTTGATGGCGGTACACCATCGACTTCCTATACAGATGGACCCGCGTTCAATTGCGGTGGACCAGG
>Ga0209358_10001320_pt1 | contig 19909 bp, 19 predicted proteins | sample LauGreFa1BDMLBSN_2_FD_187574 | JGI IMG/M metagenome (GOLD analysis project Ga0209358, IMG submission 187574) | Freshwater lake microbial communities from Lake Michigan, USA - Fa13.BD.MLB.SN (SPAdes) (version 2) | ecosystem: Environmental > Aquatic > Freshwater > Lake | place: Lake Michigan, USA...
CTCAATGCGCGGTGCTGACATCCTGGCGCGTTCGCTGGCTGCGGCCGGTTTGACGCGGGTGTTCTCGCTGTCCGGCAACCACATCATGCCGGTGTACGACGCGGCCATCGAAGCGAAGCTGGCTATTACCCATGTCCGTTATGAAGGCGCTGCCGTACACATGGCGGATGCCTGGGCGCGCCTGACCGGCGAGCCGGGCATCGTCATGCTCACCGGCGGTCCGGGACATGCCAACGGCGTCGGTGCGCTGTATACCGCACTGGCTTCGGAGTCCCCGCTGGTCCTGCTGTCGGGCCATGCACCGCTCAATGAACTGGGGCGCGGCTCCTTCCAGGAAATGCGCCAGGCGGATATTGCCGCGCCGTTGGTCAAGGCTTCGTGGACGGCATCGAGCGCTGAATCGCTTGGCGCCGATATTGCCAAGGCCTGTCGCATCGCTCGGTCCGGCCGGCCCGGCCCGGTGCATCTGAGCCTGCCCTTTGACGTACTCGAAACCAAAGTTGCCGACGGCGAACGTGCGCTGGCCACTGCCGCGCAATTCGCGCCTATGGAACACGCACTGGAGAGCAAGACGGCAACCGCACTGGCCGCGCTGATTGCCTCTGCTGCGCGTCCGCTGATTCTGCTGGGCCCCGTGATGTCGCATGCGCCGGTTTCAGCGCTGGTGAAGCAGCTTGCCGATGCTACCGGCGTTCCGGCGCTGTGCATGGAAAGCCCGCGCGGCGTCAATGATCCCTCGATGGGCGCTTTTGCCGGCATGCTGGCAAAGGCTGATCTGGTGGTGCTGCTCGGCAAGCAGCCGGATTTCACGCTGCGCTTCGGCAAGACGCCGGCGGTGGCGGCGGATTGCAAGTTTGTGGTGATCGATCCCGAGAATGAAGTGTTGCAGCGCTCGGTGAAAAACCTCGGCGCTGCGCGTGTGACCCTGTCGGCGCAGGCCGACTCTGTGGCGGCTGTGCGTGCGTTGATCAAAATTGCGTCGCGCAATGCGGCGCAGGGCTGGTTTGATGAAGTGGCTGCCGCGGTGGTCATGCGTCCCGCCGCATGGCGTGACATCAGCAGCGGTGATGCCGGCCCGGTGCATCCGGTTGAACTGGGTCGCGCCGTGCAGGAAGCGCTCAAGGGTGCTGCGGATGCGGTATTTGTCGCCGACGGCGGTGAAATCGGCCAGTGGGCGCAGGCCTGTATCAGTGCGCCGACCCGTATCATCAACGGCCCCGGCGGTTCCATCGGCAGCGGCGTGCCGTTTGCCTTTGCGGCACGCATGGCGCGGCCGAAAGCGCCGGTAGTTGCGGTGATGGGTGACGGCGCCTTCGGCTTTCACCTGATGGAGTTTGATACCGCGGTACGCTCAGGCGTTCCGATGGTGGTCGTGGTCGGTAACGATTCCTGCTGGAACGCCGAACACCAGATCCAGCTGCGCACTTACGGCAAGGAACGCGCGCACGGCTGCGAACTCGCCGGCGGCACGCGTTATGATCTGGCGGTGGCGGCGCTGGGCGGCCATGGCGAACTGGTGACTCGTGCAGCGGATCTGCAGCCTGCACTGCAGCGCGCGATGGCCAGCGGCAAACCTGCCTGCGTCAATGTGATGATTCAGTGTCTGCCCGCGCCGACGGTGACGGCGGCGACGACCGGCGGCGCACACTAAGAGAAAGTCTTACGGAACCCTGGTATGGAAAATCTTCAGGTCAGAATCTGGCGCGGCAAGGAAAACGGCGGCTTTCAGGAATTCGAAGTGCCGCGGCAGGAAAGCCAGACCGTACTCGACGTCGTCACCTACGTGCAGCGCAAATGCGATCCGACGCTGTCCTATCGTTTTGCCTGCCGTGTCGGCGTCTGCGGTTCCTGTGCGATGACGGTCAACGGCGTCTCGCGCTGGACCTGCCGCACCCATGTCGACAAGGTCGCCGAAGACAACAAGGTTGAAATCGCGCCCCTGCGCAACCTGCCGGTGATCAAGGATCTGGTCACCGACATGAGCGAGTTTTTCGACAAGTGGGCCAAGGCGCGCGGTCGTTTTGCCGGCGCCACCACGCGCAAGGACGGATTTGCACCGGTGTCCCCGGAATCGAAGGAACGTAAACGCGTCGATGCCGGCATCGAATGCATCGGCTGCGGCGTCTGTTACAGCGCCTGCGATGTGGTGACCTGGAACAAGGATTACCTCGGCCCTGCGGCGCTCAATCGCGCGTGGACGCTGGTCAACGATGTGCGTGATACCGAACGCGCTGAAAGACTTGCCGCGGTCGCCGGTGATGCCGGTTGTCATGCCTGCCACACCCATCTGAATTGCACGGAACGTTGCCCCAAGGGACTGTCGCCGACCGCCGGCATTGCCGGACTGAAGCGCGCCGTACTGGCGGCGACGCTCGCAGGCGAGATTTAAAAAATGTTTAAAAACAACAATTTATATAGTTTTTTCGGAGAGGGTTGCGGCGCATGAGCCGGCGGAGCGAAGTGCTGCTGTGGGGCGCGCAACGCATCAGCGCGATGGTGCTGGCGCTGTGTGTCGTTGTGCATCTGATCACGATGATCTACGCGGTGCGCAGCGGCCTGAGCGGTGCGGAGATTCTCGGGCGCACACAGGGTAACGTCGGCTGGTTCGCGTTTTACGCGCTCTTTGTCGCCGCGGTTTCCGTGCATGCACCGATCGGCCTGCGCACGATACTCGCTGAAACTTTCAATTGGCGCGGCCGGAGTGCCAATGTGTTTTCGGCAATCGTCGGTCTCAGTCTGGCGATGTGGGGACTGCGCGCGGTGATGGCGGTGTTCGGCGGAGGCCAGGCATGAAGAACGACTTCCGCGCGCGCAATCATCCGGCGTACTGGGCGTTCATTGTTCATCGCGCATCCGGCCTGCTGCTGACTTTTTTCCTGCCGCTGCACTTCTGGGCGCTGGGCCAGGCCTTTCACGGCGCGGCCGGGCTTGACCGTTTTCTGGAGTGGACGCAGAACCCGCTGGTGAAATTCGCCGAAACCGGTCTGGTGCTGCTGCTGTCAGCGCATATGGCCGGTGGCGCGCGCCTGTTGATGATCGAATTTCTCGACTGGCGTGAATGGCAGAAAACGCTGCTCGCAGCCGCGGCGGGCGTGTCGCTGGTGGTCGTGCTGGCTTTTCTGCTGAACCTGGTCTGATTGCGGCAAACCGCAAGGAGGAGGGGCGTATGAAAAAGAACACCGCAAAAAAAAGCGCAACAAAAAAACCGAACATCCTGCTGATCCTGGTGGATGACCTGCGCTTCGACGAGTTCGGTGCCGGCGGCCATCCGTACATGAAAACGCCGCATATCGACCGCATCGCTCATGAGGGCGTGAAATTCGATCGCGCCTTTCACACCACGTCGATCTGTTCGCCGAACCGCGCGTCGATCCTGACCGGTCAATACGCCAGCCGCCACGGCATCATCGACAACGTTGCCCGCGATATGGCCAGCCACCGCCTGCCCAACTATCACCTCGAACTGCAGCGCCTGGGTTACGAGACCGCGCATATCGGCAAATGGCATATGGGCAACGACGGCAAGCCGCGCCCCGGATATGACTTCTGGGTCGCGTACGACGGCCACGGCAGTCTTTACGATCCGAAACTCAACGAGAACGGCAAATACGTGCAGCACAAGGGTTATGTCACCGACATCATGAACACGATGGCGGTGGACTGGATCAAAGGACAAAGCCGGCGCAAGGGCAAAAACGCCGGCAAGCCCTGGTCTCTGTGGTTTGCGCACAAGGCGGTGCACCCCGATGCGGAGCAGGCGGCCGACGGCTCATTCAAGATGGACGGCTATCGTCCGGCCAAGCGCCACGAGCATCTGTATAAAGGCTGCGTGTTCCCGAAAAAGCCGAACATGCAGAAGCCCACCGAATTCCTCAAGCACAAGCCGGTATGGGCGGAGGCGGTGGAGCTGCGCAAGACCGAAGCCTCGAAAATCATGCATGACGCCATCCACTCCGGCAAACAGGAGGAGATCCGTCTGCGCGCGGCGATGATGGCGGCGGTGGATGAGGGCGTAGGCATGCTGTTCAAGGCGCTGGAGGAAACCGGCGAGCTCGATAACACCGTCATTCTGTTCCTCGGCGACAACGGCTATTTCTTCGGCGAGCATGGTCTCGGACCGGAGCGCCGTTTCCCCTACGAAGAAGGCATCCGCGCGCCGTTGATCGTGCGCTGGCCGAAATCAATCAAGCCGGGTTCCGAGGTGCGCGATCTGGTGATTCTGCAGGACATCGCGCCGACGCTGCTCGAAATCGCCGGCGGCAAGCCCGGCGCGCATATTCAGGGCCGGTCGCTGCTGCCGCTGATTCGTGGCAAACGTGCGGGCTGGCGAAAGTCCTTTCTTGTCGAATACTGGGCGGAGAACGCCTATCCGTGGCTGGTCGGCATGAGCTTCCGTGCCATCCGCACCGGCCGCTACAAATACATCCACTGGGTCAACCGCGCGCGCAACGGCGAACTCGACGAGCTCTATGATCTGGAGAAAGATCCTTTTGAGCTGATCAATGTCGTGAAAAAGCCGGCTTACGCAGCGGTGCGTAAAAAAATGACCAAGGATTTACGCGGTCTTGCCGCGGATGCGCTGGGGCTGTAAGTCGGGTATCGTGAATTGCAGTTTGCAATACGGATTCAAACAACGTAACGCTGGACCGTGAGGAGACCATGATGAGCAGAGCAGGAATGATTGCCGCGGCATGCATGCTTGCCGCATCCACCGCGTTTGCCGCGGATGTTTATCCGACCCGTCCGGTACGCATCATCGTGCCGTTTGCACCCGGCGGCGCCACCGACATCGTGGCACGACTGGTGGCACAGAAACTCAACGAAGGCTGGGGCCAGCCCGTGATCGTCGATAACCGCGCGGGCGCCGGCGGCAACATCGGCGGCGACATTGCGGCCAAGTCGAACCCCGATGGCTACACGCTGTTCATGACATCCGGCTCCATTGTTACGGCCAACCAGCACATGTACGCGAAGATGCCGTTCAGTCCGGAAAAGGACCTGGTCGCGGTGACCAACGTCGCGAGCGGACCACAGGCCATCGTCGTCAATCCGAGTAACCCGGCGAAAACGCTGAAGGAATTCATCGCGATGGCCAAGGCCAAGCCGAAATCGATGACCTTCGGTTCGGCCGGCGTCGGCACCCAGACCCATCTCGCAGCTGAGAACTTTATTTACGCGTCCGGAATCGACGTGACCCATGTGCCGTACAAAGGCGAGGGTCCGGCAGTCAGCGATCTGGTCGGCGGGCAGATCCAGTTCGTCACCCCCAACCTTTCGGCCGCGATCGCCTTCGTCAATACCGGCAAGCTGCGCGCGCTGGCGGTGACCAGCAAGGAGCGTTCGGCGCAATTGCCGAATGTTCCGGCGGTTTCCGAAACGCTGCCCGGCTTTGAAAATCTCGGCTGGTTCGGCTTCATGGTGCCTACCGGTACGCCGAAAGCAGTGATCGCCAAGGTGCATGCCGATACCGTGAAAGCTCTGGCCGGTGCCGACCTGCGCAAACGCATCACTGAAATCGGCATGGTGACCGTCGGCAATACGCCCGAGGAATTTACTAAGGACATCAAGGTGGAGTCCGAGCGCTGGGCGAAGATCATCAAGGAACGTAATCTGCAGGTGAAGTAAGGCAACAGTCACGGCAGCCGGCCTGCGCGGGCGCAACGCCCCGCAGCGGCAGCCGGGTTTTCATTCCAGTGAAGGTGCATTCGTGAAGGTTGATCTCAAGCAGGTAGAAGAGGCGAGCAAGGAGTTGTATATCCGTGCGCTGAAAATGTTGCCGCCGGATATCAAGGCGGGTTTCCAGCGACTGGACCGCGCGGAAACCAATGCCACCGGCAAGGCGATTCTCGGCACAATGATCCGCAACATCACCGTGGCCGAAGACAACACCAATCTGCTGTGCCAGGACACCGGCATCCCGATCTATAACGTGGTGATCGGCAGCGGCATTGAGGTTGACGGCCATGCGCTGAAGCAGGCGATCATCAGCGGCTGTACCCGTGCGACCCAGGAACATCCCTTGCGGTCCTCAGTGGTGCATCCGACCACGCGCAAGAATCTGCATACCTCCGGCGGCCGTCATGTGCCGGTGATCAATATCGATTTTTCGGCGCAGGCTGAAACGCTGTCGATCGAGATGATTCCCAAGGGTTCGGGTTCGGAAAATAATTCCTGGCTGAAAATGGCGATACCCGCCGATGGCATCGATGCGATCAAGACTTTTGTTATTGATTGCGTGCTCGAGGCCGGCGGCAAAAGCTGCCCCCCGGTCATTGTCGGTGTCGGTGTCGGCGGCACGGCCGACCTGTGCGTGCACCTGTCGAAAGTCGCGGCGACGCGGCCGCTGGGCAGTCAATGTGACGATCCCGAGGGCGCAACGCTCGAGGCGGAGTTGGGTGCCGTGGTCAACAAACTGGGTGTCGGTGCCCAGGGTCTCGGCGGTGATTCCACGGCGTTTGCCGTTCATGTTGAGACTGCAGCCACGCACATCACGATGAATCCCGTTGCCGTGAACATGCAGTGCCATTCGGCGCGGCGCGCGCGGGCTACCTTCACGCCGCAAGGCCTCACGTACGGGTACTAGATACAGATACGGGATACTGATATGGCGCACTACGAATTCGATATGCCGGTGACGGAAGAGCAAATCCGCAAACTGCGCATCAACGACACGGTCACCCTGCACCAGACTCTGTACGGCATCCGTGATGCCACGCAGATTCACATGTTCGACCACAACCGCAAAACGCGTTTCGACATGCGCGGGCACGCGGTGGTGCATACCGCCCCCAACGTCAAATGGGTCGGTGAGACCGAGGCGCATCCTTCGGGCTACGCGCCGATCTGCATCGGCACCACCACCAGCGCACGCATGGAGCGTTTCACGCGTCCGCTGATGGAGCAGTACGGCGTGCGCATCATCATCGGCAAGGGCGGGTTGTTTGCCGCTTCGGCCAAGGCCTTCGCCGATCTTGGAGGTGTTTATCTGGCGATCATCGGCGGCACGGCCGCGCTGGAGACGACCTGGATCGAACAGATCGAAGAAGTCGATCTTGATGATCTCAATCCCGAATCGCTGTGGAAATTCCGTATCAAGGGTTTCGGCCCGCTTCTGGTCGCGATGGATTCCCATGGCGGCAGTCTTTACACCGCGGTCAATACCGCCGCCAAGGACCAGCGTGCCGGCGTGCTGGCCGCGCTTGGCGTCAAAAGCTAGTCATTCATGAAAACCATCAAGACCGATATTCTGATTCTGGGTTCCGGCGGCGCCGGCCTGTTTGCCGCACTGCATGCCCATCAACACAACCCCGAGCTGTCGATTACCGTTGCCGTGAAGGGCTTGCTTGGAAAGAGCGGCTGCACGCGCATGGTGCAGGGCGGCTATAACGTCGCGCTGGCCGAAGGTGATTCCGTTGAGCGCCATTTCATGGACACCATCGAAGGCGGCAAATGGCTGCCCGATCAGGATCTCGCGTGGACGCTGGTTGAAACGGCGGTCGAGCGCATCCATGAACTGGAAAACGAACTCGGCTGCTTCTTTGACCGTAATCCCGACGGCACCATTCACCAGAAGGCCTTCGCCGGGCAGACTTTCGATCGCACCGTACACAAGGGTGACCTGACCGGTATCGAAATCATCAATCGCCTCGCCGAGCAGGTGTGGGCGCGCGGCATCAACCGGCTCGAAGAGCATCGCGCCGTCGAGTTCATCCGCACCAAAGCCGGCGACGCGGTTTCCGGTGTGCTGATGATCGACATGCGCAGCGGCGAGTTCACCTTCGTGCAGGCGCAGGCGGTGTTGTTGGCCACTGGCGGCGGGCCGACGATGTACAAGTACCACACGCCCTCGGGTGACAAGAGCTGTGACGGCATGGCGATGGCAATGCGTGCCGGGCTGCAGCTGCGCGACATGGAGATGGTGCAGTTCCACCCGACCGGCCTGATAGCCGGCATGGACACGCGCATTACCGGCACCATCATCGAGGAAGGCCTGCGCGGCGCCGGCGGTTACCTGCTCAACGGTGACGGCGAGCGTTTCATGCACAAATATGACCCGCGCAACGAGCGCGCGACGCGCGACATCGTCAGTCGCGGCATGTTCGAGGAAATGCGCGCCGGCCGTGTCGGTCCGCGCGGCGGTCTCTACATCACCATGCGCCATCTCGATCCGGTGATGGTACGCAAGGAATTCAAGGGCATGGTCGAGCGCTGTGCCGACTGCGGTTTTGATCTGGTCGGCGGACTTGCCGACGTCGTGCCCACCGCGCATTACATGATGGGCGGCGTGGTGTTCAAAACGGATTGCACCACTGATCTGCACGGCCTGTTCGTCGCCGGCGAAGATTCCGGTGGTGTACACGGCGCGAACCGGCTCGGCGGCAACGGCGTAGCCAACTCTACGGTGTTCGGCGGCATCGCCGGCGACGTGATGCCGGGCTGGGTCAAGGCCAACGGCGAATTCCGTGCCCCCGATCAGGAGGCCATTGACGCGGCCGTTGCCCGATGCCAGGCACCGCTGTCGCGCAAGGGCGGCGATCTCAACGCGATCCGCGAACGGCTGTACAACGTAATGTGGGATGACGTCGGTATTGTCCGCGATGCCGCTTCGCTGGTGCGCGCCGAGGGGCAGCTCGATGAGCTCGACGCCCAGCTTGATGCGGTCGGCATCAACGGCTCGACTCTGGCTTTCAATCTCACCTGGCATGACTGGCTCAACCTGAAGAACCTGGTCATGGTGTCGAAGTCGATCCGCTTTGCGGCGATGGCGCGCGAAGATTCGCGTGGTGCCCATTTCCGCGCCGATCACCCGGATGTGCGCGATCTCGAGAACTCGCGCTATACCTGCGTCGGCTGGCAGGACGGCCGTTTCAACATCGAAACGCGGCCGGTCAAATTCACCCGGGTCAAGCCCGGCGAATCGCTGCTCACGGCAGGCTGATTCCGCAGCAACATCTGCTGTTTGATTTTTCCGGGCCGGCGGGGGAGACTGCCGGTCCGGAATTACATAAAACCAAGCTTGGAGGACATATCATGGCCCGTTCCATTTCGCTCGGCATTGCGTTGACCGCTGCAGCATTCGCCGGTGCGTTTGCGCCGGCCTTATCGACTGCGCAGGAGTATCCGACGCGCAGCATCCGGATGATTCTGCCCTTCCCCGCCGGCGGCGGCAGTGATCTGGTCGCACGCATCATTGCGCAGAAATATGCGCAGCAGCTTGGCCAGCAGGTGGTTGTCGACAACCGTGCCGGCGCCAGCGGCAATATCGCCGCCGATCTCGCCGCCAAAGCACCGGCCGACGGCTATACGATTTTCTTCGCCAACTCATCGATCTCGATCAGTCCGGCGATCTACAAAAAGCTGTCCTTTGATCCGGTAAAGGATTTTGCGGCGATATCGATGGCCTCGTCCTATCCCTTTGTGCTGGTTGCACACCCGGCCCTGCCGGTGAAAAGCGTCAAGGATCTGGTCGCACTGGCCAAGGGCAAACCGAATACGCTGGATTATTCTTCGGCCGGCACCGGCACGATGTCGCATATGGCGATGGAAATGCTCCGCGTCAAAACGGGTACCCGGATCACCCATCTGCCGTACAAGGGCGCTGCGCCGGCGACGGTGGCGCTGCTCACCGGCGAATCGCAGGTAGCGTTTGTGGTGATGCCTGTTGCTGCACCGCATATCGCCGGCAATCGCCTGCGCGGCCTGGGTGTCGCCGACAAAGTGCGCTCGGCAGTTGCGCCGAACGTGCCGACGATGATCGAAGCCGGCGTGCCTGATCATGTCGCGGTGCAGTGGAACGGTCTGTTGGTACCGTCGAAAACGCCGCAAGCCATTCAGGACAAGCTTTACAAGGAATGGGTTGCCGCCGTGAAATCACCGGACGTCGTCCAGCGCATCCGCGCCGAAGGTGCGGAACCCAGCGGCAATACGCCGGCGGAATTCAATGCATTTTTCCGTGCCGAAGCCGCCAAGTGGGCTGACGTCGCCAAACAATCCGGTACCACGGTGGACTGACGTCATGCCGGTCCTGTCGATTGCGGAACTGACCGAACTTGCAGCGCGTGCGCTGAAACGCGCCGGCGCGTCCAAGACCATGGCCGAGGCTACGGCGCAGGCGCTGGTGGCGGCGGAAGCCGAAGGGCTGTCCGGCCACGGCCTGTCCCGCGTCGCGTTGTATGCGCAGCATCTGCGCGAAGGTCGTGCCGACGGTAAGGCCAAACCCAAAGTCATCCGCAAGATCGGCGCCACCTGTCTGATTGATGCCGGCGGCGGTCTGGCCTTTCCTGCAGCAGCGCTTGCGGTCAATGAGGCGGTTAAACGCGTCGGAAAATACGGCGTGGCCTTTGTCGGCGTCACCAACAGTCATCATTTCGGTGCTGCGGCCTATCACCTCGCCGCGATTGCCGACGCCGGCATGACCGGCATCGCGCTGACCAATTCCCCCGCGGCAATCAATGCCTGGGGCGGCAGCAAGGCGTTTTTCGGCACCAATCCGGTAGCGGCCATTTTTCCGCGCAGGAACGCACAGCCGATTGTTGTTGATCTGTCGCTGACCGAAGTCACCCGCGGCAAGATCATGCTCTATGCCAAGGAAAACAAGCCGATTCCCCTGGGCTGGGCAGTGGACCGCGATGGCAATCCGACGACCAGTGCGCAGGCCGCGCTGACCGGCAGCCTCACCGCCATCGGCGGCGTCAAAGGCACGGCGCTGGCGCTGATGGTCGAAGCGCTGTGTGTGGCACTGACCGGCGCTGCATTGAGTTACGAAAACGATTCGTACTTCGAACCCGGCAACAAACCGCGCATCGGCCACGCGCTGATCGTGATCAATCCCGAAGCACTGGCGGGTGCGGACGTTTACTTCTCGCGCATCGAAGACATGGTCGGACAGATGCTTGGCGATGCCGGTGTACGTCTGCCGGGCGCGCGACGTCATCAGGCGGTGGCGAAGGCGCAGGCCGAAGGCATCAGCCTGGCGGATGCGCTGCATCAGGAGCTGCTGAAGCTCGCCGGGCGCAGCCGCAAGAAGTGAAATAAGTAATTGTTTCTAAATAATAATTTATGGCGGCGGCCATCCGGCCCGCAGCCGCGACAACGCCTGTCCGTCTACCGCGTTGTTCAGGGACATCATGAACGCCATCGCTGATCAAAGCCCGCTGCAGCTGCTGCGCACGGTGTTCGGCCATCCAGCGTTCCGTGGGGCGCAGGAAGAGATCGTCACTCATGTTGCCGGCGGCGGTGATGCGCTGGTACTGATGCCGACCGGCGGCGGCAAATCCCTGTGTTATCAATTGCCGGCGCTGCTGCGTGACGGCACCGCACTGGTCGTTTCACCGCTGATCGCGCTGATGCAGGATCAGGTTGCTGCGCTGAAACAGCTCGGCGTACGCGCGGCCTTCCTCAACTCGACGCTCGACGGCCGTGAAGTCAACGCCTGCGAAAAGGCGCTGCGCAACGGTGAACTGGATCTGCTGTACGTCGCGCCGGAGCGGCTGATGATGCCGCGCATGCTGGATTGCCTGGCCGAATCGAAAATCGCGTTGTTCGCGATTGATGAAGCGCACTGCGTGGCGCAATGGGGCCACGATTTCCGGCCGGAGTATCTTCAGCTGTCAGTGCTGCATGAACAGTTTCCGCAGGTACCGCGCATCGCACTGACGGCGACCGCCGATCCGCAGACCCGCGAAGAAATCATCCGCCGCCTGGCACTGGATGACGCACGCGTTTTCATCTCCAGCTTCGACCGGCCGAATATCCGCTATACCATCGTCGACAAGCAGGATGCGCGCAATCAGCTGCTGCGTTTCATCCGCGAGGAACACAAGGGTGAAGCGGGCATTGTTTACTGTCTGTCGCGCAAGAAAGTGGATGAGACCGCCGCCTGGCTGGTCAGCCACGGCGTGCACGCGCTGCCTTATCACGCCGGCATGGACTCGGCGTCGCGTGCTGATCACCAGAGCCGATTCCAGCGTGAGGACGGTGTGGTGGTGGTCGCGACGATTGCTTTCGGCATGGGTATCGACAAACCCGACGTGCGTTTTGTCGCCCACCTCGATTTGCCGAAAAGCATCGAAGGGTATTACCAGGAAACCGGCCGTGCGGGGCGCGATGGTGCACCGGCAGATGCCTGGATGGCCTACGGGCTCGGTGATGTCGTGCAGCAGCGGCGGATGATTGATCAGTCGGAGGGCAGCGAGGAATACCGTCGGGTGCTGGTGGTCAAGCTCGATGCACTGCTTGGATTGTGCGAGACCGCGGGCTGCCGGCGCCTGCGCCTGCTCGATTATTTCGGTGAGGCCAGCGTGCCCTGCGGCAATTGTGACACCTGCCTGGAGCCACCGCAGACCTGGGATGCCACCGAAGCGGCGCGCAAGGCGCTGTCCTGCATCTACCGCACCGGTCAGCGCTTCGGCGCGGTGCACTTGATTGATGTATTGCGTGGACGCGCCACCGAACGCACAGCGCAATGGGGGCATGAACAGCTCAATGTATTCGGTATCGGCGCCGACCTCGATGAAGCGGCTTGGCGCAACGTGTTCCGCCAGCTGGTGGCGCTGGGTTTTGCGGAGCCGGATCACGATGCCTACGGCGCGCTGAAACTGACCGATGCCAGCCGTCCGGTTTTGAAAGGTGAACAGCCGGTGGAAATGCGCCAGCTGCAGCCGCGCAAGGGCAAGGTGAGCAAGAGCCGCAGTGCGGCTGCCGCCGGTTTGTCTTCAGCCGATGCCGGATTGCTGGATCAGCTCAAGGCCTGGCGGCTGGAGCAGGCCCGGGAGCAGTCGGTGCCGGCCTATGTCATTCTGCATGACCGCACGCTGGCCGAAATTGCCGCTTCGCGTCCGCGCGATATCGATGCGTTGGGTATGATCAGCGGCATCGGTGCCAAAAAACTTGAACGTTACGGCGCGGCGCTGCTGGCGCTCGTCACTGACTGAGCGCCGCGGCAGCCATCAACTTGGTGCGCTGCGTCAGGACGGGTGGCCGGTGAATGGATGTAAGGGATTGGCATTTATCCCGCGCTCACGGTAAGTTATGCGGTATCAGCAGGGCTTGGAGCAGGCCATCACAAAAAAGGGGTGGGTCATGAGGATTACCGTTGCGGGATGCGCGCTTCTCGCGCTGATGCTGGGCAGCACTTCTGCGCTCGCGCAGAACGTCAAGGTGACACCGCTGGGTACGCATGCCGGCGAGTTGTGCGATCGCGATCGCGCCACCATTTTTGAAGATCCGACCGGCGTGCGAATTCTTTATGACGCCGGTCATTCCGTCATGGGTGGCAATGATCCCCGCCTCGGTGATATCCATGCCGTTCTGCTGTCGCATGCCCATGGCGATCACATCGGCGACCGCAAGATGGCCGCTATGGGCGCGGGCAGTTGCGCCAGTCCGCAGACTGTCGACGCCGGCCCCAATTCCACCACCGCTGAAATTGCCGGTGCCAAGAACGCTGCGCTGGTGATGGTCGTCGACCTGTCGACGTTTGTCGCGAAAAAAGTTGAAGCCGTTACCGGCAAACCGGTCGGCATCTGTTCACAGGCCGGCGGCGGTACCACGGTGCCGCTTACCGCGCCTTGCCGCTCCAATATTCATCTTGGCGGCACCCATGTGATGAAGGCACCGGGCGCGGCACGCGGCGTTGAAATCACCATGGTTTTTGCGTCACACGCCAACAGCCTGCCGGTCAGCATGCTGACGAACCAGGACGGCAAGGGCCTCGCTGCCGATGGACTCAGCGTATCGCCCGGACCGGCGACCGGTTATGTGGTTCGTTTCACCAATGGACTGGTGGTCTACCTGTCCGGTGATACCGGTCTGCACAGCGAGATGAAAACCATCGTCCATGACTATCACAAGGTCAATATGGCGGTGATGAATCTTGGTCCGAACGCCATCACTGCACACTCGGCGGCTTACGCGGTGAATGAACTGGTGAAGCCGGCCACGGTGATTGTTTCCCATGCCAACGAGGCGGCAACCAGCGGCGGCAAGTTTGTGCCCAAGTCGCGCAGTGAAGCCTTCGCCGCACTGCTCAAGGGCCGCGCAGTTTATCCGGCGCTGAGCGGGGTCACCATGGAATTCGACGGTTCTGCGAAGTGCGTGGCGGGTTGCGGTTCCTGAACTAGAACCGCTTCGGGGGGGGCGCCGTCAGGCGATGCCCTCGACAATGCGCAGGTCACGCTCGACGGCGCCGCCGTCGAGTTCTTTCAGTGCCGCCTGGTAGGCCGGCGTGTCATGCGCCGCCAGCGCCTGCGCCAGCGTGTCGAATTCAATGACAACAACACGCTGCTGGATTCCGGCCTCATAGACTTTTGCGGCCATGCCGCGCACCAGGAAACGCCCGCCATTCGCCTGCACAGCCGCTGGTGCAATGGCGGCGTATCGCGCAAAGGCTTCGGGTTTGTGAATCGCGCGGTAGCTGACAACCCAGTAGGCTTTGGCCATGAAATTTTCTCCCCCTGAATGAATGAACGGGATTGATGATACGCCGCCCGTTTTTCCCCGGTGGCCAGTCCTGCATACACGACGGAAACGGTTGCCATAATCCGGAATCCACCCTGCGGGACAGTCGGGCTTGCGTGTATGTTTGTGGTGCGGCCTGAATGTGAACAACAATAAACAACCGCGACGGGCCGATTTCACCGGAGGAGTGTTGGTATGGCCATAACCATTGTTCCCGTAACACCGGATTTTGTCGCCGAGATCGGCGACGTTGATCTGGCCAAGCCCTTGTCCGGCGAGGATTTTGCGGCCATCCAGCAGGCGTTCTGGAAATATGCCGTGCTGATTTATCCCCAGCAGCAATTGTCGACCGACCGGCAACTGTCGTTCTCGGAGCGCTGGGGCCCGGTGGAAAACGAGCGCACGCTGGATCCGAAGGCAACCCCGACGCGTTACAGCGGCGCGTTCTCGGATATTTCCAATCTTGCCATCGACGGCAAGATCTGGGGTGAAGACAGCCGGCAGCGCATGTACAAGGCCGGCAACAAGCTGTGGCATACCGACAGCTCGTTCAAGCGCCTGCCCAGTCTGTGTTCGCTGCTGTATTCAGAGACCGTAGTGCCGATTGGCGGTCATACCGAATTTGCCGACCAGCGTGCAGCGTACGATGCACTGCCGGCGACTATGAAAAAGCAACTTGAAGGGCTGGTCGCGGAGCACTGGATCGCGACGTCGCGCCGGCGCAGCGGTTTCCATGATTTCAATGAAGACGAGCACAAACGCCTGCCGCCGGTGCCGCAGATGCTGGTGCGTACGATTCCGCAGAACAAACGCAAATCATTGTTTGTTGCATCCCATGCCGGGCGCATCTGGGGCATGCCGAATGACGAGGGGCGCGCGCTGATCGATGAGTTGCTGGCGCATGTCACCCAGCGGCAATTCGTTTACACCCACCGCTGGCGTCCGAATGAACTGGTGATGTGGGACAACCGCTGCACAATGCACCGCGGCACCGACTTCGACGACCTGCGCTGGGTGCGCGTGATGCGCAGGGTCACGATCAGCGATGTGGCAAACAGCTGCGAACAGGCGGGTTTGCCCCTGCCGGAGCCGATGCCTGCCTGATCCGTCGGCGAACTGCCGCTTATTTGCCGAAAGCGCCGTCGAAGCCGCGCGCATCCATCAGGCAGTCCCGCGTGATTTCGCTGACGGTGTTACAGCCGAGCATCGCCATGTCGCGGTCAACTTCGGCATGCAGCAGCGTCAGCGCATGGCGCACGCCGGCTTCACCGCCGATCGCTGCGGCGTAAAGCATCGGGCGGCCGACAAACACGAATTTTGCCCCCAGTGCCAGCGCCTTCAGCACGTCGGTGCCGCGGCGTACGCCGCTGTCCATCATCACCGTCATGTCGCCGGCGGCGGCAACGATGCCGGGCAGCACGCGCAGCGGCGAAGTCGCGGAGTCCAGCTGGCGGCCGCCGTGATTGGACACGACAATGCCGTCGGCGCCGTGTTCACGGGCGATCACCGCATCGCGCTTGTCGAGGATGCCCTTGATCACCAGCTTGCCTTTCCACAGCCGGCGCATCAGCGCGACATGCTCCCAGTTCAGATGGTCGCGGTTGGCGCGTTCGCGTACGGCAGTGCGCGACACCAGCGGCGTGCGCTGCTTACCCATGTTTTCGAAGTGCGGCATGCCGTGATTGAAGTAGCTGCGCAGCGCCGTGCCGAAAAGCCAGCGCGGGTGTGCCAGACACTGCAGCGCGAGGCGCAGGCTCGGACGCAGCGGGGCGTTGTAGCCGTTGCGCACATTATTCTCGCGGTTGGAGCCGACGGGAATGTCCACCGTCAGCACCAGCGTGTCGTAACCGGCCCTGGTCACGCGCTCGACGAGTTTGGTGATCGCTTCTTCCTCACCGGGCAGATAGGCCTGGAACCAGGTATGGCGCGGGCTGGCTTCGCGCACCTTCTCCAGCGCGGTCAGCGAAGCGCCGCTGAGAATCATCGGCACATTCGCGGACGCCGCAGCGCAGGCCAGCGACAGGTCGCCGTTGTAGCCGGCGAGGGAAGTGCCGCCCATCGGTGCGATGCCGAAGGGAGAGTCGTAGGTGACGCCGAACAGCGTGGTTTTCTGCGTACGCTGCGCAACACCGACCAGCTGGCGTGGCACCAGAGCAAGGTCATCAAATACCGAGCGGTTCCAGTTCAGCGTCACATTGCGCTCGACGCCACCGGCGACATAACCGTAAATCGGCCGCGGGATATAGCGGCGCGCCGGCGCCTCGAAATCTTCCAGTGCAAGCATCATGCGCAAGGCCGATGGTGCTGCGGCACTGGTGAAGTGAGGTGTTGCGCGATCGGCGGAAGACAGCTGAGTTTTTGCAGCGTTGGACATGGCGGCCGGACTTTCCTGCGGTGGAAGAGGCGCCATGATAGCGTCAACACCCGCCTGAAAACCTGCGAAAGTCCACGTATTCGCCAGCGCTTTGTGCGCCGGAGACCGGTATTGCTGTTACCGGGCTTCGCCCCGGACGTGCTCAGCGTTTTTCAGCGGCGACGCGGCCCTGAGCGTTGACATAAATCCGGTAGCGGTTGCCGTCGCTGCAGGTGACGAGATTGTCACGCTCTCCCTGCGGCGAAACACTGACCACCTGGCCGCAGGGCAGACCGAGCAGTGCTATGGATGCGGTCAGGTCTTTGGCCAGTGCAATGCTGTCAGCGGCATAAGCTGGTGTCATGCCCAGCAGGAACAGGGTCAGCAACAGACGGTGCCGCTGTCGTACGGGAGGCTGGAGGAACGGGTTCATGCAGCAGAGCCTTTTGTCAGAGTTTGGCAAATTTTGCCGGATCGGTCAGAACGCCCCAAATCGCTTCGCGCGAATTGACGACAGCACTCGCCAATGCGGGATCGCCGTCTTTCAGCAGGCCATGTACTTTTGCCAGCAGTTGTTCGTAGTGTTGCCGCAGTTGCGGGATCGTCAAACCGCCGCGGCCTCCATAGTAGGCGCGGAAGCGGTCGAGCAGATCATCGACCTGGTTTTTCAGCGTGAGTTTGGTGAATACGCCGATTGCGGGGGTGTCTTTCAAGCGCTGTTCCAGCGTATCCAGTGCCAGCGTCGGGGTTGCCGGTGCGGGTGTGGCAGCCTGCGGTTTGGGCGGCAGTACGACGGCCGGTTTGACCGGTGCTTTGGCTGCGGGCTTGTCGGGTTTCTGCTGTTCAATGGGCGGTGCGGCAACGATCGGCGCAACGCGAGGGGCAGGTGGCGCTTGGGGTGCCGTAGCCGGCGGTGCGGCCGGCGCCGGCGTGATGGCGACCTTGTCGTCCGGCGGCGACGGCGGGGTTGTGCTGCAACCTGAGCCGAGCAGTATGGTGCCGGCAAAACCAGCCGCAACAACAGATCGAAGGGTTTTATTCATGAAGATTCAACGCGGGGTTCGTGTTTTTGGTTGTCGTCAACGTTCGAACACGGTGCTGCGGCATGGTTCCCGGTGTTGCCATTCCAGTATCATCGGCGTTTCATCGTAAAGAAGCGACCTTTCCTTGCAAACCCGTGAATTCAGACTGCGCGATGACCATGTGCGCCTCTGCGACCTGCTGAAGCTGGTCGGTGTTGCTGACAGCGGCGGGCGCGGCAAACAGCTGGTCGCCGCCGGCGTTGTTACCGTCGACGGGCAGCCCGAGAGTCGCAAGACGGCGAAGATCCGTGCCGGCCAGCAGGTCGAATGCGAATGCGTGCGCATCCTCGTACGTGCGCCGGAATAGGTGCAATCCATGGACGAATCCCGCCTCGCCGAAATTGAAATCAAACTGAGCTTCAACGAAGACCTGCTCGAAGAACTCAACCGTACCGTGGCCGGGCAGCAGCAGCGTATTGCCGATCTCGAGCAACTGGTTCGCGATCTGCGTCTGCAGCTGCAGCGCAGCCTGCCGCCGGATACCGCCGGGCCGGCGCATGAAATTCCCCCGCACTATTAAGGAAACTGCATGAACAAGCCTGAGACCATGACGCGGCCGCTGCCGCGCGCCGAGCCGCAGTCGCTGGGATTCGCCGCCGACCGGTTACCGCGCATCGCCGCCGCCCTGCAGGACGAAGTGAAGCGCAATGCATTGCCCGGGGCCGTATTGATGATCGCGCGCCGCGGCAAACTCGCTTACAGCGAAACTTTCGGTTACCTCGATCCTGCGGCGAAAACCGCGATGCCGGCCGATGCCCTGTTCAGTATCGCGTCAATGACCAAGCCGCTGGTCACTGTCGGCGCGTTGATGCTTTGTGAAGAAGGTCGCATGGCTGTCAATCAACCGGTGCGTCATTACCTGCCGCAACTTGCCGGAATGCGCGTCAATCCGCCGCTGTGCGACGGTGCATCAGGCGCGCCGACTGAAGCGGCCGTGCGCGAAATGACCATTGAAGACCTGATGCGACATACCGCGGGTCTCAGCTACGGTCGCGGTGAAAAGGCGATTTACAAACGCTACCCGGCGTCCTCGGATGCCGCATCGTCGCGCTGGAGCGGCAATGAATTCCTTGCCCAGCTTGCGACCCTTCCGCTGCATTACCAGCCGGGTTCCAACTGGGAATACAGTCTGGGACTCGATGTGCTGGGCCTCGCGGTGGAGGCGGTTGCCGGGATGCCGCTGTCGCGCTATCTCGATGAACGGCTGTTCAAGCCGCTGGGCATGCGCGATACCGTATTCACGGTGCCCGCCGATCAGGTGTCGCGTTACGCGAAGGCGCTGCCGCGCGATCCGGTGAGCGGCGAGCCGCAGATGCTGCGCGACGGCACCACGCCGCACAAATTCGACTGCGGCGGCGGTTGTGCGATTTCCACAGCAGCCGACTATCTGCGATTTGCGCAGATGCTGCTCAATCGCGGCGAGCTCGACGGCGTGCGTGTGCTGTCACGCAAAACCGTGGAGTTCATGACCAGCGACCACCTCGGTCCGGAAGTCGATCTGTCCATGCTCAACGACTATCCCAATATCCGCGGCTACGGTTTCGGCCTCAGCGTGGCGGTGCGGCGCAGCGCCGGAAGGGGCGGCATGCCCAGTACGGCTGGAGAATTCCACTGGGCTGGGTCGACCGGCACCTATTTCTGGGTGGATCCGGCCGAGGAACTGGTGACGGTATTCATGGCCCACGCTCCGGGCGCCATTCGCTACTACCACCGCCAGTTGCTCCACGCTCTGGTGCTCCAGGCGCTGGGGTGATCGGGGCGGAGGGTCTACAAAATCAACGGCTTGGCGGGGGCTGGTAGGCTAAGCTGTTGTTTTAATTGAAGGTTGGCGCGTACAGTGCGATAATGCTGCCCTATGAACGATTCGCAACCACCCCAGAACCCCGTTTCACCGCGCCAGCGCATGCAGGAGCTGCTGGCCATCCCCGATCGAAATCGTACGGATGCCGAGTGGGACGAACTCAATGAACTCGAGATCGCGCTCGCTTCGGGCAATCGCCCCGGAGCGCCGGATCCC
>Ga0209358_10001322_pt1 | contig 19900 bp, 18 predicted proteins | sample LauGreFa1BDMLBSN_2_FD_187574 | JGI IMG/M metagenome (GOLD analysis project Ga0209358, IMG submission 187574) | Freshwater lake microbial communities from Lake Michigan, USA - Fa13.BD.MLB.SN (SPAdes) (version 2) | ecosystem: Environmental > Aquatic > Freshwater > Lake | place: Lake Michigan, USA...
CGGCACCGCTTTGTTTGTGCGTCACGCCAGGTCGATTGAATTGACCGCTGCGGGTGCGCATTTTTTAGCCACCGTGCGCCAATCGCTCACCGACATCGATGGCTGCGTCAAGCACCTGCGCACCGGACGCAGCAGGTCGGCCATCGCGGTGACGACCTTTGCCTCGTTTGCTTCCATGTGGTTGATCCCCAAGTTGGAGAGCTTTCAACAACAGCACCCGGACATTGACATCCGCATCGATGCCAGCGATGCGCCCGTCGATTTGGCCAGCTCAGACATCGATGTCGCCTTGCGCTACGGGCCCATGCACAGAATGCCTCCCAACGCCATCCGCTTGTTTGGTGAGCAGTTGATCCCCGTGGCCAGCCCCTGGTTGCTGAAAAGCTTGCCGCGCCTGGATGTGCCCGCTGATTTGAAGCTGTGTCCTTTGATCGAAGCCAGCGATCCGCACCGCTCGCACTTGGATTGGTTGACCTGGCGCCATTGGCTGTCCAGCCATGGACTGCCCCAGTTGCAACCCCAACGCTGGCTGTATTTCAACTATGCCTACCAGATGGTGCAAGCCGCGCTCAGTGGTCAAGGCGTGGTGCTGGCCCGCCCACCCCTGATCACCGAGAGCTTGGTGAATGGCGATTTGGTCGAGGTGCTGCCCGGCCACCGCACCGAATCGCCCATGGCCTACTGGCTCTTGACCCATCCCAACACAGCTGAGCAAGCACACATCAAGGACTTTGCCGCATGGTTGATTGACCAGGCGCAGCAAACCCAGGTCAAGTTGGATCAGGCTTGAGCGATCACCGAGTTCACATCAGCCCACCGGCCAAACCACGCCGTTGTCGTTGAGGATGGCGTCCAGGGGCACATCATGGTCTTCGGGTTCGAGGTCCGCCACAAAGCCTTGGGTGAAGCCCAGGCCCACGGTATGGGGCTTGGGTTGAAGTTGCGCCAAGGTGCGGTCGTAAAAGCCACCGCCATAACCCAAGCGGTAGCCGCCAGGGCCATAGCCCACGCAAGGCACAAACAACAAGGTGGGCACCACCACCTCGGTGTCTTTGGGCTTGGGGATGTTGTAAGCGTCCTCTTCCATGGGGCATCCCGGGTACCAGGCATGGAACGTCAGGGTTTTGGTCTGCTTGTCAATCACTGGCAAACCAATGCGCCGGGGCTGGGGCTGGTCCAGCAATTCACCGTCCTCTTTCCACCGATGCAAGGCGGGCAATGGATCGAATTCCCCTTTGATGGGCCAGTAAGCACCAATGACCACATCGGGGCGCCCCACCAACCAAATGCGCATGACCTGCTGCAACATGTCGCAGCGAAACTGCCGATCGGGCAAGTTCAAGCGTTGTTCCAGCAGGTTTTGGCGAAGCGTTTTTTTGTCCATGGCTTTGTGCGCGGCCCTTGATCAGCATGTGTTGGCCACAACGTCCATGCCGATCGGTCAAGCCGCCGATAATCCAGGTATGTTCAAGACTTTCATTGTGTCATTGTTTATGGGGTTGGCCCTGTCCACCCCGTTCTCCCCCGCCGCCCACGCCCAAGTGGGGGCCATTTACGAGGGCGCAGCGCAAGCGGCTTTGCTGGACATGGCCGATGCCTTCAAACGCAACGATCGCCGGCGCTTGACCAACCTGCTGCCCCAGGTGCGAGGCCATCTGCTGGAACCATGGGCCGCCTATTGGGAGCTGCGTGCCCGCTTGGACGAGGCCTCCACCAGCGAGGTGCGACAGTTTCTCAGCCGCTACGCGGGCACCTACCAAGAAGACCGCTTGCGCAACGATTGGCTGATGCTGCTAGGGAATCGGCGCGATTGGGCCACCTTTGAAGCCGAACAATCCCACTACCGCATGCGCGACGACCGTGAGTTGCGGTGTTATGAGTTGGTGCTGAACCACCAAAAAAACCCCGCCGGTTTTGACCCTGAAAGCGTCAAAGAAGTTCTCAGCCTGTGGCGCTCAATGTTGCAAGCCGATGATGGCTGTACGCTGGCCGCAGAGCGCTTGCTGGAAGACCGCAAAATCAAACCGCTGGAGGTGTGGCGCAAAGCGCGCTTGGCGGTGGAGAACAACCGCCCTGTGACCGCGCGCAATGCCGTGCAGTTGGTGGCCCCCAAACAGCTCAATGCCTTGAAAGACTTGCAAGCCCAGCCTGGAAGATTTTTAAGCCAACACTACGCGCACCCGCGCAATGCGGTGCAAGAGTTGGTGGTGCTGGCTTTGGTGAAGTTGGCCAGCAGCGACCCCGACGAGGCCTACAAACAAATGCAGCGCACCTGGTCGATTCACCTGACCACCGAAGAGCGGCACTGGGTGTGGGGAGCCATTGGTCGCCAATTGGCCATGCGCTTGGATGTCGATGCCCTCAAAGCCTATGAGCACGCGCGCAGCGACCACGACTTGACCGATGACATGCTGGCCTGGAAGGTGCGTGCCGCCCTGCGCGTGGGCAACACCCCCGCTTGGAAAGCGGTGGAGTCGGCCATCTTGGCCATGGACTTGCCGCAGCGCCAAGAGCCCGTTTGGGTATATTGGTTGGGCCGGGCTTTGCAAGCGCGTGGCCACAAAGACCAAGCCCACACCTTGTGGGAAGGCATTGCCAGCGTCAAAGGGTTTTATGAACAACTGGCCTTGGAAGAGTTGGGCCGCCCCATCCACATGCCCGCCCGGCCCGCGCCGCCCACGCCTGATGAAATCACCCAAGCGCGCACCAACCCATCACTGCAGCGCGCCGTCAAAGCCATCGCCATGGGTCTGCGCTCAGAGGGCGTGCGCGAATGGAACTACGGCACCAACTTGGTCAACGCCCAAGGACAGTCCGGGCGCATGACCGACCGCGAGATGTTGGCCGCTGCCCATTGGGCTTGCGAGCTCGAAATTTGGGATCGCTGCATCAACACCAGCGAGCGCACCAGCATGTCTCAAATGGATCCGGCCTTGCGCTTTCCCATGCCATTTCAGGCCGCTGTGGTGCAGCGGGCCAAGGAAATCAACCTGGACCCAGCGTTTGTGTACGGGCTGATCCGCCAAGAAAGCCGCTTCATCATGGATGCGCGATCGCATGTGGGGGCCTCTGGCTTGATGCAGGTGATGCCGGCCACCGCCCGATGGACGGCCAAAAAAATCGGCATGAAGAATTTCAGCCTGGATCAAATCAACCAGCGCGACACCAACATCGCCATTGGCACGGCCTATTTGAAGCTGGTGCTCGAGAGCATGGACAACTCCATGGCCATGGCGGCAGCGGCTTACAACGCAGGGCCCAGCCGCCCGCGCCGCTGGCGTGCACCCGATCAAGGCAAAGGCCCCGTGCTAGAGGCCGCCATTTGGGCCGAGAACATCCCCTTCAACGAAACCCGCGACTATGTGAAAAAGGTGTTGGCCAACACCACCAGTTATGCGGCCGTGATCAGCGGGCAACCCCAGTCACTGAAAGCACGCCTGGGCAAAGTGGGCCCACGCGACGCAGCGTCCCCTGCCGAAGACAAGGACATACCTTGACCACCAAGGCGCCCGCCCCTGTGCAAGGCGTGATCCGATTCATCGCTGGCATCCTGCTTCAGGTGCTGCTTTGCTGCAAAGACCACATGCGCGCATAGCGGCCTTGTAAAGCCAGCAATTGGGCGTGGGTGCCACGCTCCACCACCTGGCCCGCATCCAGCACCAGAATTTCATGGGCATCGACCACGGTGGACAAACGGTGCGCAATCACCAAAGTGGTTTTGTTGTGCGCCACGCTTTGCAACTCGGCTTGAATGGCGCGTTCATTGGCACTGTCCAAGGCCGAGGTGGCCTCGTCAAAAATCAAGATGGGTGGGTTTTTGAGCAAGGTGCGGGCAATCGCCACGCGTTGCTTTTCGCCGCCAGAAAGCTTCAAGCCACGCTCGCCCACCATGGTCAGGTAGCCCTTGGGGGTGGCAGAAATGAAATCGTGGATGCGGGCTTGGCGCGCTGCCTCTTCCACCTCAGCCTGGGTGGCGCCTGGACGCCCGTAAGCAATGTTGTAGGCCACCGTGTCGTTGAACAACACCGTGTCTTGGGGCACGATGCCAATGGCGCGGCGCAAACTCGATTGGGTGACGCTGCGAATGTCGTGACCGTCAATGGTGATGCGCCCGTTCAGGGCCTGATCGTTGGGCACATCGTAAAACCGGTACATCAAGCGTGCCAAGGTGGACTTGCCCGCACCTGAAGAGCCCACCACAGCCACGGTTTTGCCCGCGGGTATTTCAAAGCTCAGGCCTTGCAAGATGGGTCGATCTGCCTCGTAGGCAAAGCGAACATTTTCAAACCGCACTGTGGGCGATCCGGCCAGGTCCAAATCGAGCGCACCGGGTTGGTCATCCACCTCGCGCTGTTTCTCCAGCAACCGAAACATCCGGTCCAAATCGGTCAGGCTTTGCTTGATTTCGCGGTAAATCATGCCCAAAAAATTCAGCGGAATGTAGAGTTGGATCATGAAGGCATTGACCATCACCAAGTCACCCAAAGTCATGCGCCCTTCCACCACGCCTTGGGTGGCGCGCCACAACATGGCAATCAGCGCCACCGCAATGATCAGCTGCTGCCCGGTGTTGAGCAAGCTCAGGCTGGTTTGCGCCTTTAATCTGGCGCGGCGCAATTGGTCCAAGCTGCGGTCATAGCGCTGGGCCTCAAAGCCCTCGTTGTTGAAATACTTGACGGTTTCGTAATTCAGCAGCGAATCCACTGCTTTGGTGTGGGCAGCCGAGTCAAATTCGTTGGCCTCACGTCGAAACTGGGTGCGCCACTCGGTCACATACACAGTGAAGACGATATAAACCACCAATGCGGCCAAGGTGATCAGGGCGAACCACACATCAAATGTCCAACCCAAGATGGACAACACCAAGATCACTTCGATCAAGGTGGGAACGATGCTGTACAAAGAATAGGAAATCAGCGATTCAATCCCGCGCACACCACGCTCAATGTCGCGCGTCATGCCACCGGTTTGCCGCTCCAGGTGAAAACGCAGGCTCAGGCTGTGCAAATGTTGAAACGTTTCCAAAGCAATTTGCCGCGCCGCACCTTGGGTGGCCTTGGCAAACACCAGTTCGCGCAATTCGGTGAAGGCCGACACCGACAGCCGCAACACGCCATACACCACCAGCAAGGCCACCGGAACCACCAATAACGTCTGTGGCTGTGACAGGTTGGGCGTCATCGCGTCGATCAGGTGCTTGAGCAATACCGGCACGCCCACATTCGCCAGCTTGGCCCCGACCATGAATGACAAGGCGGCGACCACACGCCATTTGTAATGCCACAAATACGGCAGCAAACGGCGCAAAGTGGTCCAGTCGCCGCGCGGGGCATGGGGATCGTTGGGAAGCTCGGGGGTGGCGTGGTGGCGCATGCAGGACAATGTTATTTTTGCCGATTGTGCCCATGTCTCAAACCCCGCCCAACGCACCCGTGCTTTTGCCGACCGATCAGGAGTTGGTGCTCAAAGTGATTCCCATGCCGGCCGACTGCAATGCCAACGGCGATATTTTTGGCGGCTGGGTGATGGCGCAGGTCGACTTGGCCGGTGCGGTGCTGCCGGCCCGTTTGGTGCAAGGCCGCATCGCCACGGTGGCGGTGAATGAGTTTGTCTTCAAGCAGCCTGTGCGGGTGGGTGACATCCTCAGCTTTTTTGCCAGCGTGGCGCGCATTGGCCGCACCTCGGTCACGGTCAAGGTGGAGGTCTATGCCGAGCGCATGCGCCAGCAAGGGCGGTATGTCAAAGTCACCCAGGCCAATTTGACGTATGTGGCCATCGACAACGATGGCAAGCCCTGCCCCATACAAGCCCCAGCTTCAAGTTGAGGCGCGCCGCTTGGCGCGTGCAACACGCTGCGATGCCGACTGCACACCCTGCTGGGCATCCCACAACGATGACTCTTTTTCATATTTTTTGATTTGGACGCTGAGCCAGTCTTTGAACAGGCCCAACTCAGGTTTGACCTTGGCCCGGTGAGGCGACACCAGGTAGTAGGCGTCAGGGTGTGGCGCCTGCACAGGATGGACCAGCACCAACTCGCCACGGACCAACAAGGCCTGGGCAATCGAGCGGCGGGTCAGGGCCACGCCCTGGCCCAGCCTGGCCGCTTCCAGCAAATGGGTCGAATCGGTGAAATGCAAGCCCGACGCAGTCACCTCGCCATCCAGGCCCGCAGCGGCCATCCAAGTGGCCCAGCTCTCGCCGACGTGCATGCACGGCCATCGGCGCCAATCCACCGGCTTGCGCTGCAATGCAGGCGTCCACAAATCGGGGGATGCCACCACCACCAAGCCCTCACCCATCAAACGCTGAACCTGCACATGCGGCCAGTGGCCATGGCCAAAGCGGATGGCGGCATCCAGGTGATCGCCTTCCAAATCGCTGAAAGCCAAGCCCGCACGCAATTTCAAATGGATGTGCGGAAATTGATGGCGCCAATCGGGCAAGCGTGGCAACAACCAATGCATCACCCAAGAGGGCAGCACCGACAGCACCAGGGTGCTTTGCGCCGATTTGTCGCCGACCTGCGCGCTGGCCGCGGCCAATTCTTCGAGCAGTGGCCGCACTTGATAGGCGTAGCTGCGGCCCGCCTCGGTCAAAGCCATGCCGCGCCCTTGGCGGATCAACAAGGTTTGGCCCAGCATGTCTTCGATGGCGCGTATTTGATGGCTCACCGCGCCATGGGTCAAATGCAAGGCCTTGGCGGCTTCGCTCAAACTGCCCAATCGCGCCACAGTGACAAATGCACGCAAGGCGGTCAGCGGTGGAATGCGTTCGATCATGTTAAAAAAATTCACATGGGATGCGAATCGAACAACGATGCGTGGGCTTGAACTCACGCTCCAATGGACAGGTGTCTAAAGCAGCCCAGGGCTGATGAAAGACACGCCCCATTGACCACACCCCACTTGAAAGGAAAACCACCATGTGCATTGACGACATTCGTTTGTTTTTGAGGGATTATTTTGATGTGTTGCAGAACCAGGACTTGGCATTGTTTGACCGGGTTTTTCACCCGCAAAGCGTGCTCTATTCTGCCCAAAATGGTGAGGTGGTCGTGCGCCCCTTTGCCGCTTATCGGGAAATGGTTCAAGGGCGTGCCTCACCGCAGTCCCAGAACAGCCCGCGCGATGACCATGTGTTGATGATCGACTTGTTGTCGCCAGAGATGGCCATGGCCAAAGTGCAATTGCGCTTGTTTGACAACATCATGGTCGATCACCTGAACTTGATGAAAGTCGATGGCCGCTGGACCATCATGGCCAAACACTTCTCTCGCTTGCGCAGCGCTGTCTGAGTGGTCACGCGCCAACGTCCCCACGCTGCACAAGGGTATTGGCCGTTTCCCGCCTTCTGCGCACCCGTTGCGAACGGGAAAGCCCCATTCCCATGGGGTTTCCCCGCTGACGCAGCAGCAGCATTTTTAGGCATAGTAGGTACTTTTGTTGAAGTTAATTTTGCCAAGGCGCGCGCGTGCAATTTTTACAACTGGTCATCGGTGGGGTTTCGCAAGGTTGCATTTACGGCCTGATTGCGCTGGGCTTTGTGCTGATCTACAAAGCCACTGAAACCGTGAGCTTTGCCCAGGGCGAGCTGATGATGCTCGGCGCCTTTGCCGGTTTGCTGGCAATGGGGTTTTGGGGCTTTCCCTTTTGGGTGGCGGTGCTGGCGGCCATGGCGGCCATGGCCGCAGTGGGCTATGTGATTGAGCGCGCGGTGATTCAACCTATTCTCGGACAGCCTGCGTTTTCTGTGGTCATGCTCACCATTGGCATCGGCTATGTGTTGCGTGGCTTGGTCACCATGATCCCCGGCATTGGCACCGACACCCACACCTTGGCGGTTCCCTACAAAGACATGGGGTTTCAATGGGGCGCCTTGATGATCAACGCCGAACAAGCGGTGGTGGTTGGGGCCACCGCAGCCTTGTGTTTGGTCCTGTATTTGTTGTTCAAGCACACCAAGTTGGGCATTGCCATGCAAGCGATGTCCCAAAACCAACTGGCTGCCTATTACATGGGCATCCCGGTCAAGCGACTCAACAGCATGGTCTGGGCCTTGGCCGCCATGGTGGCAGCCGTCGCCGGTTTGTTGCTGGCGCCCATCACCTTTGTCCATGCCAACATGGGCTTCATTGGCCTCAAAGCCTTTCCCGCAGCCGTGGTGGGTGGATTTGGCAGTTTGCCCGGTGCCATTGTGGGGGGCTTGGTGATTGGTGTGGTCGAGTCTTTGTCGGGCTTTTATTTGCCAGATGGCTTCAAAGACACGGCCGCATATATCGTGGTGCTGATCATGCTGATGGTGATGCCCAACGGTTTGTTTGGCGAAACCACCCGCAAAAAGGTCTGACACCGTGCGCTTTGTTTTCAAAACCGATTACAGCCAAGACATTGGCTTGGCCAAACACAAAGGCCATGTGTTTTGGTATGGCCTGTTGATGCTGTTGCTGGTGCTGTCGCCTTGGCTGTTGCAAGAGTATTGGCTGGCCCAACTGACCTTTGTGTTGATCTACAGCATTGTCGGTTTGGGTTTGATGCTGTTGGCAGGCTTCACCGGTTTGTTCTCCATTGGCCATGCGGCGTTTTTGGGAGTGGGTGCGTATACCCAGGCGGTGTGCACCCAAGCCGGCATGTCATTTGTGCCCGCCCTGGTGTGTGCCACGGGTTTATCGGCGGCTGTGGGCGTGGTGGTGGGTTTGCCCGCCTTGCGCGTCAAGGGCATTTACTTGGGCATTGCCACACTGTCCTTTGGATTCATTGTGGAAGAGGTGCTGGCGCGCTGGGAAAGCGTCACCGGCGGCAACGCCGGCATTCACCTCAAAGCCCCCGATCTGTGGGGCCAGTCGGTGAGCAGCGCCGAAGGCTTTTATTTCTTGTGTTTATTTCTCACGGTGTTGAGCACCTTGGGCGTGCTAAATTTGCTGCGCTCGCCCACGGGGCGCGCATTTGTGGCGATCCGCGACTCGGAAATATCGGCCCAAAGCATGGGCATCCATTTGGCTTATTACAAAACCCTGTCGTTTGCCATTTCGGCCGCCTTGGCCGGTCTTGGCGGGGCTTTGTACGGCCACAAAATGCAGTTCATCTCGCCCGATCAATTCAGTGTGCTGCAGTCGATTGATCTGCTGCTGATGATTGTGGTGGGCGGCCTGGGCTCGGTGCACGGTGCATTTTTGGGGGCAATATTTTTGATCGTGCTGCCACAGTTGATTTCATTGACCAAGGACAGTTTGCCCGACGCGATTGCTTTGGCCCCCGGTCTTCAGTCTTTGGTTTATGGCTCGGTGTTGATTGCATTTGTGCTGTTTGAGCCCATGGGCATGTATGGGCGCTGGCTCAAGGTGCGCACCTATTTCCAGGTTTTTCCGTTTTACCGCCAAGGCATGTTCAAACGGCAAAAGGCATTTCAAAAATCTGATCGGCTGCGCTGACCATGTCCGACATCTTGTTGCAAGCCCATGATTTGAGTGTCCAGTTTGGCGGTGTTCGGGCCGTCAACCAAGTGAGTTTTGCTGTTCGCAAAGGTGAAGTCTTCACCTTGATTGGGCCCAACGGCGCGGGCAAAACCACGGTGTTCAACCTGATCAGCCGCATCTACAACCCCACCAGTGGCCATATTCGCTGGCACACCCCGACGGGCGAGCTGACTTTGACCGATTGCCCAGCGCACAAGGTGGCCGCTTTGGGCATCGCCCGCACATTTCAAAACATTGAACTGTTTGAACACGCGAGTGTTTTGCAAAATTTGCTCATTGGTCGCCATGTGCACCAACAAACCGGGTTTTGGCAAAACCTGCTTTTCACACCCGCGGTGCGCCGCAGCGAGCGCGCCTTTCGGCTGCGGGTCGAAGAGGTGATCGATTTGTTGGACTTGCAACACCACCGCGACACCATGGTGGCCGGTTTGCCATACGGGGTGCGCAAGGTGGTCGAGTTGGCCCGTGCCTTGTGCACCGAGCCCCAATTGCTGCTGCTCGACGAGCCCTCCTCCGGGTTGAATGCCGAGGAAACCGACGACATGGCCTACTGGATCCGCGACATCCAACACGAGTTGGGCATCACGGTGTTGATGGTGGAGCATGACATGCGCTTGGTCAGCATGGTCTCGGACCGGGTGCTGGCCATGAACCAAGGCCAGGTGCTGGCCCTGGGCAGCCCCGCTGAGGTGCAAAGCCACCCCGATGTGGTCGAGGCTTATTTGGGCAGCGCCGAAGACTTGAGCCATTTGCGCCGGAGTCGGGCATGAGCGGCGACCAGACCCCCATCTTGCAACTGCTCAATGTGGAGAGCAGCTACGGGCCCATCAAAGCGATTCGTGGGGTGAGCTTGCAGGTGAATGCCGGTGAAATTGTCACGGTGTTGGGCTCCAATGGGGCCGGCAAATCCACCATTTTGAAAACCATCTCCGGCATCATTGAGCCGCGCAAAGGCAGTGTGCTGCACCAAGGCCAAGACATCACTGGACAAGACCCTGCGGCCATCGTTCAGCGCGGAGTCTCGCATGTGCCCGAGGGGCGCGAGGTGTTCCCCTTGCTGAGCGTGCACGACAACTTGCTCATGGGCGCTTACACACGCCAAGACCGCGACGGCGTGGCCAGGGACATGGCCCAGGTCTATGCCTACTTTCCCATCTTGCAAGAGCGCTCAGGCCAACATGCTGGCTTGTTGTCCGGCGGCCAGCAACAAATGTTGGCCTTGTCACGGGCCTTGATGGCCGAGCCTGACATGATTTTGCTCGACGAGCCCAGCTTGGGCTTGAGCCCCAAGCTGACCTTGGAAATTTTTGAAATCGTGGTGCGCATCAACCGCGAGCGCGGCACCACGATTTTGCTGGTCGAGCAAAACGCCCACATGGCCTTGAACGCTGCCGACCGTGGCTATGTGCTGGAGAACGGCCGCATCGTCATGGAAGACAGCTGTGAGCGCTTGCGCGAGAAAGACGATATCCGCGAGTTTTACTTGGGCATGAAAGACGACAGCGTTCGCACGGAGCGGCGCTGGAAGAAAAAGAAAACCTGGCGCTGAGCATGAGCAATCTATGGAACTTGCAAGACCTGCAAGGCAACACTGAGATCATTGTGGCGGGTGACACCATCCCCGCCATGTTTTGGCAAGCGGCGGCGCAGCGCGCCGACCAGGTGTGGCTGCGGCAAAAGGAACTGGGCATTTGGCGCAGTTGGACTTGGCAAGATTGCGCCAACACGGTGCAAGACCTGGGCCATGGCTTGATGAGCCTGGGCGTGCAAGCCCACGACCGTTGCGCCATTTTGGCCAACACTTCACGCGAGTGGGTGCTGAGCGACTTGGCCATTTTGTGCTGTGGCGCCGTCTCCAACGGCATTTACCCCACCGACGCCGCATCCCAAGTGCAATACCTTTGCCAAGACTCGGACAGCGTGGTGCTGTTTGTGGAAAACGACGAGCAGCTCGACAAGGCCTTGGCGGTGCGCGATCAATTGCCGCGCTTGCGCCACATCGTGGTGTTTGACATGACTGGCTTGCAGCAGCTCCATGACCCCATGGTCATGGGCTGGGAGGCGCTGGTCGAGCGGGGTCGCGCCTGGGGCCAAGAGCAGCCTGGCACTTTGCGCGCTCGCAGCGACGCTTGTCAAGCCCAGGACCTGGCGATTCTGGTTTACACCTCGGGCACCACTGGCAAACCCAAGGGGGCCATGCACAGCCATGCTGGACTGGTGTATGCGGTCCGCGGCTTCAACACCTTGGCGCGCCAAGATGCGCGCGACGATCGCATGTGCTTTTTGCCACTGTGTCACATTGTGGAGCGCATTGGCGGTGAGTACCATGCGCTGTACACCGGAGCGGTGCTCAATTTTGTGGAGAACCCCGAAACCATTCCCGAGAATGTGCGCGAAATCGCGCCCACGGTGTTTGTGGCCGTGCCCCGGGTGTGGGAGAAGTTTTATTCCAGCGTGATGATCGCCCTCAAAGAGTCCAGCCCATTGCAACAAATGACGTATGCCTGGGGCATTGGGGTGGGCCAGCGGATCGCCGAGCGGGTGCTGGCCCAACAAGCGGTTTCCTGGGTATTGAAATGCCAATTCACGCTGGCCCGCTGGTTGGTGCTCAACAACGTGCGCAAGCTCATTGGCATTCACCGCGCCCGCATGCTGATCTCTGGCGCCGCCCCCATTTCGCCCAGCTTGATCAAATGGTATTTGTCACTGGGCGTGCCCATGCTGGAAGCTTGGGGCATGACCGAAACCTGTGGCGCATCAACGGCCATGACCGCTGCCCGCATCAAGCCCGGCTCCATCGGGCCAGCAGCTGGCTTCAACGAAGTTCGGCTGGATCCAATCACGAACGAGATTCTGGTGCGTGGCCCCAACGTGTTCATGGGCTATTTGAATTTGCCCGACAAAACCGCTGAAGCCCTGGATGCCGATGGCTGGCTGCACACCGGCGATGTGGGCGAGGTCGACGCCGATGGTTACTTTCGCATCACCGACCGGATGAAAGACATCATCATCACCGCAGGCGGCAAGAACATCACCCCCAGCGAATTTGAAAACGAGTTGAAGTTTTCACCCTACATCACCGATGCGGTGCTGATCGGTGACCAGCGGCCTTACCTGACCGCCATCATCATGATCGACCAAGACAATGTCGAAAAATTCGCCCAGGACCATGATGTCCCTTTCAGCAACTATGCCAGCCTGACCCAAAGCCAGGCTGTGCTGGACTTGATCCAATCGGTGGTGGACCAAGCCAATGCCCAGTTTGCCCGGGTCGAACAAGTCAAGAAGTTTTGGTTGCTAGACACCCAGCTCTCGGCAGAGGACGAAGAACTCACCCCCACCATGAAGCTCAAGCGCCAATTGGTGCAAAAGAAATACGCACCCCACATTGAAGCCATGTACCGCTCCTGATGGCCCACGGGCCTACGGGCTTACCATGGCTTGACAGGGCTGCAAAGGCCAGCAGAATCTACCCACTTTTTTAACCCTGGAGATCCGCATGAAATCACTCCCCCACATCCGCCTTGGTATGGCCTTGATGGCTTGCTTGAGCGCACCCTTGGCTTTGGCGCAATCACAAGGCGTGAGCAAGACCGAAATCAATCTGGGCTCGATCCAAGACCTCTCCGGCCCCTTGGCGGGTTTTGGCAAGCAAGTGCGCCTGGGCATGTTGCTGGCCGTGGACGAACTCAACGAGCAAGGCGGCATCAATGGCCGCAAGCTCACCATCAAGATAGAGGATTCTGGCTACGACCCGAAAAAAGCGTTTTTGGCTGCCCAAAAACTGGTCAACCAAGACAAGATTTTTGCCATGGTGGGGCACATTGGCACGGCTCAAAATTTGGCCGCCATGCCCGTTCAGTTTGAAAAGAACGTGGTCAACTTCTTTCCCGTCACCGCCGCGCGCGAAATGTTTGAGCCCTTTCACCGCCTGAAGTATTCTTTTGCCGCCACTTATTACGACCAAGTGCGGGTGTCCACGGCCATGTTGGTCAAAGAAAAAGGCGTGAAGAAAATTTGCACCTTGTACCAAGATGATGAGTTTGGCCTGGAGGTTGTGCGTGGGGCCGAGGCTGGCCTCAAGTCCATCAACATGGAATTGACCGAGCGCACCACCTACAAACGTGGATCCACCGACTTCTCGTCACAAATTGCCAAGCTCAAGTCATCGGGCTGCGAGATGGTGGTTTTGGGCACCATCATCCGCGAAACCATAGGCGCCATTGGCGAGTCGCGCAAAACCGGCTTCAACCCGATTTTTTTGGGCTCATCAGCGGCCTATACCGACTTGATTCACAAGTTGGGTGGCAAAGCGATGGACGGTTTGTATGCGGCCATGACAGCACAACACCCCTACTTGGATGAGGCTTCTCAGCCGATTCGGTTTTGGGCCAACAAATACAAAACCAAGTTCAACGAAGACCCCACCGTGTTTTCTGTTTATGGCTACAGCGCCATCAATAACTTTGCCACCGCCGCACGCAAAGCCGGCACCAGCCTGACCACTGACAGCTTTATCAAAGCCATGGACACCATGGTCTTTCCCAAAGACATGTTTGGCGGTCCAGAGCTGACCTTTGGGCCTGAGAAACGCCTGGGTAACTATGCGTCCCGCTTGTCCCAAATCCAAGACGGCAAATGGAAGGTCACGACCGACTATTTCAAATAAGCCGTTCACGCGCTCCTTCTAAAACCCCGCTGCATCCAGCGGGGTTTTTTTTCATGTCTGGTCAGGACACAATGAATGCGGCGGCCCCCGTGGCGATGAGTTCCTCACCGGGGCCACAAAAAGACATTTGCAAATTGGCCACCCGAGAGCCCAAGCGCAGCACCTGAGCGCGCACTTCAAAGCGCTCGCCGATGGCTTGGCGCAAATAATCCACACGCATGTCAATCGTGCCCAAGCGGTCAAAGCGGTGCAAGCGCTTGGCAACGGGTTCATCCAGGTGCTTCGCGCCCAAAGCGGCCATCACCGCCAAACCCGCCACGCCGTCCATGCACGAAGCGATCACCCCTCCGTGCAAACGCTGGTGCCCGTAGTGGCCAATCAAGTCGGGGTGCATGGCCATGTGGCAGCTCACCTCCGTGGGCGACACGCGGTCGATGCGCAAACCCAGCACCCGATTGAAACAGATTTTTTCTTCAAAGATAAGCCTCAATCCCTCTATGAACTCGGGCTCATAAACCACCGCTGATGGGGTCGTCTTTTTCATGCGTGGGCTGGGTTTTGCAGGCCCAACTTGTCCAGCGATGTGACAGCCAATGGCCAGTTGCTCACAGCTTGGAAAAGTCGGGTTTGCGTTTTTGCAAAAACGCGCCAAAGGCCTCTTTGGCTGCAGGCTCGGTGAGCATGCGCCTGAAAATACCGCCCTCTTCTTGCATGCGCTCGAGCACGGCAGGCGTTTGTGCGCCTTTGAGCAAGCGCTTGGTCTCGATCAAGCTGCTCAAGGGCTTGGCGGCGAGTTTGCGCGCCTGTTGTTGGGCATAAGCATTGGTTTCTGTGGGCGGCAACACGCGGTTGACCAAGCCCACCTCCAAAGCCGCTTCGGCCATGAAAGGCTCGCCCAGCAGCAAGGCCTCAGCCGCACGCTGGTGGCCCATCAAGCGCGGCACCAGCAAACTTGAGGCCGCCTCGGGGCACAAGCCCAAATTCACAAACGGCATGGAAAAAGCCGCGTTGTCGCCCGCATAGACCAAGTCGCAATGCAGCAGCATGGTGGTGCCCACACCCACGGCTGGGCCACACACGGCGGCCAACAAGGGTTTGGGGAAAGTGGCAATGCCTTGCAAAAAATGAAACACGGGGGCGTCGTTGCCGGTGGGGGGCTGGTTCAAAAAATCCGCCACATCATTGCCCGCACTGAACACCGTCTCATGGCCTTGAATGACCAACACCCGCTGGCTGCTGTCTTGGGCCGCTTGGGCAATGCCCTGGGCCAAGGCCGCATACATGGCCGCGGTGAGGGAGTTTTTTTTCTCCACCCGGTTGATGGTCAATGTGGTGACGCCTGCGTCCACATGGGTCAATATCTCATTCATGCTCAATCCTTTTTGCTTTCGGTCGTGTCGGTGTCTGGGGCACGCAGCCAAATTTGGGTTCGGTAAAACGGCCCAATGTAACCACGAACTTGCATTTTCTTTCCGCCCTCGATGGGTGTGAAACGCACGTTGTATTCCTTGCCTTCATTGGGGTCGAGGATTTTGCCGCCGCTCCAAACATTCTCCCCGGCTTCTTTTTTGACACCCCGAATGATTTCCATCCCAATGATGGTTTGGTTCTTGCGGTCGTCTTTGCAATCTTCGCAGGTTCGTTTGGCCTTGGGGTCTGGCTTGAGCGCGCGCCCCACGCGACCGGTGACCACGCCGTTGGCCTCGGTGATGATGACTTCCCCCTTGGGTTCATTGCTGCGGTCATCAATGGTGTGCCACACCCCCACCGGGGTGACTTGTGCCTGCACAGGTGCCGCGCAAAGCCATGCAGCAGCGACCAAGGCGGTCATGGCGGCAGGTAAATTGATCTTCAAAGTCATGTTCACTCCTGTGTCCCACACCATCAAGCCAATGCCGCCTCAGTGTCCATCAGCACATCCACCCCATTGCGCGCGGTTTGCATCAGGCTGGCGGTCTCTGGCAACAATTTGGCAAAGTAAAACCGCGCTGTTTGGAGCTTGGCTGTGTAGAACGGGTCACGGTTGCCAGCGGCGATTTGGCGCAAGGCCACTTGCGCCATGCGGGCCCAAAAGTAGGCAAACACCAGGTGCCCCGCCACACGCATGTAGTCCACCGCCGCACCACCGACTTCATCGGCATTGCCCAGCGCCTTCATGCCAATTTCTTGGGTGAAAGCGGTCATTTGTTGGCCCAATTTGGCCAAGGGCTGCACAAAAGCGGCCATGTCTTCATTGCCGGCTTCTTCGGCGACCAAGGCGGTGATGCGCTGGCCCCATTTTTTCAGCGTGGCCCCTTGGTTGCCCAGCACCTTGCGGCCCAACAAATCCAAGCTTTGGATGGTGTTGGTGCCTTCGTAAATCATGTTGATTCGGGCATCGCGCACGTATTGCTCCATGCCCCATTCACGGATAAAGCCATGTCCGCCCAGCACTTGCAAGCAAGCGGATGTGGCCGTCCAACCGTTGTCGGTCAAAAAGGCTTTCACGATGGGGGTGAGCATGGCCACCTCCTCAGACGCTTCAGCACGCACTTTCTCGTCCGTGTGGTTGAGTTGTTGGTCGATCAGCAAGGCGCAATGCAAACTCAACGCCCGACCGCCCTCGGCATAAGCCTTGGCGGTGAGCAACATCTTGCGAACATCAGGGTGAACCAAAATGCTGTCGGCGGGTTTCTCGGGAGTTTTCACGCCTGACAAACTGCGTGATTGGATGCGCTCTTTGGCATAAGCCAGTGCATTTTGGTAGGCCACCTCGGTCAATCCCAAAGATTGCATGCCCACACCAATGCGTGCTGCGTTCATCATCACAAACATGGCCGCCAAACCTTTGTGGGGCTGACCGACCAAATGACCCACCGCCCCGTCCAATGTCATTTGACAGGTGGCACTGCCGTTGATGCCCATTTTGTGCTCAATGCCACTGCAATAAATCCCATTGCGCGCGCCCAACTGGCCCTGCGCATTGAGCACGTGCTTGGAGACCACAAACAGGCTGATGCCTTTGCTGCCGGCGGGTGCATCGGGCAAGCGCGCCAACACCAGGTGAACGATGTTGCTCACGAAATCGTGGTCGCCTGAGCTGATGAAAATTTTGTTGCCGGTGAGTTTGTATGAGCCATCGGCTTGGGTCTCGGCCTTGGTGCGCAGCAATCCCAAGTCGGTGCCGCAATGGGCCTCGGTCAAACACATGGTGGCCGTCCACTCGCCGCTGGTGAGTTTGGGCAAAAACAATGCTTGCTGCTCGGGCGTGCCGTGGGCGTGCAGGCATTCATAAGCGCCGTGGGTCAAGCCCGGGTACATGGTCCAGGCCTGGTTGGCGCTGTTGAGCATTTCATAAAAGCACTGGTTCACCACAATCGGCAGGCCCTGGCCGCCGTACTGCGGGTCGCAACTCAACGCCGGCCAACCACCCGCCACAAATTGGGCAAAGGCCTCTTTGAACCCTTCCGGTGTTTTGACATCATGGGTATCCCGGTCCCAATGGCAACCTTGTTGATCGCCGCTGGCGTTGAGGGGAAACAGCACCTGGGCCGCAAACTTGCCGCCTTCCTCGAGCACCGCTGTGATGGTGTCGGCGTCGGTTTCAGAATGGGCTGGCAATTCTTTCAAGGCTTGTGGCACTTGAAGCAATTCGTTCAACAAAAACTGCATGTCGCGCAATGGGGGGGTGTAGCTGGGCATGGTGTCCTCGGTGGCGTTGAAGGGGTGAAAACGAATGGTGGGGTGAAAACTGGGCTGTTCTGAAAGGCCGGCCAGGGGCCTTCAGCCCCCGCCCGGCAGGGACGATGGGGTGGCACCGTAGCGGTGCAATATGTTCTCAAAGCTGCGCTGGGCCAAGCCCAGTGCCGTTTTGCTTTTGAGAAATCGGGCTTCGTAGTGGCAAGCCAAGATCAGGCCATGGATTTCAAAGGCCATTTGGGCGGCCTCGGTTTGTTGGGCCAAGTCACCTTGCTCAACGGCTATGCGCACCGCGCGGTGCAAGGCCGCCATCCAGGTTTGTACCGAGCTGGCCAAAGCATCGCGCACCGGCCCCGGCCGGTCATCAAACTCCGCCGCACCACTGATGTACAGGCAGCCCGAATCGATTTCTGCACTGGTGCGCTGCATCCAGTTGGCAAACAAAGCCCGTAAACGGGGCAAGCCCCTGGCCAACAACAAGACGGGGTAAAACACCTCTTGTTCAAAGCGGTGGTGGTATTCGCGGATGACCGAGATCTGCAACTCCTCGCGCGAACCAAAATGGGCAAAAACGCCGGACTTGCTCATGCCAGCCATCTCGGCCACCGCGCCAATGGTCAAGCCTTCCAAGCCCATTTGGGTGGCAAGGCTCAGCGCCACGTCAACGATGGCTGTTTTGGTTTGCTGCCCTTTGTGCATGGCGCGACCCTCCCGGGTCGAGCTCGGGGGGTTGGTGTGGTGGAGGTTCAAGACGTTGCGCATAAAAAAGAACGATCGTGCTATTTTGCGTCAAAAATGGGTAGTTCTGACCTGGCCCGCCCAAATCCTTGGTTTTTTTGGGCATTTGGCTGTGCCGAGGGGGGACTTAAACTGCGGCCATGATTTCGACCCGCATCGTCGCCATTCGACATGGTGAAACCGCCTGGAACGCCAGCACCCGCATCCAAGGGCATACCGACATCCCTCTTAATGACCACGGCCAGCGCCAAGCCCGTTGGCTGGGACAGGCCTTGTCCCAAGCCGACCCGATGGACGCTATTTACAGCAGTGACCTGCAGCGGGCATTGGCCACGGCGCAAGCTGTGGCCAGGCAAACGGGTGCCCCATTGACCACCCATGTGGGTCTCAGAGAGCGCGCTTTTGGTGATTTTGAAGGTCGCAGCTTTGCCCAAATTGAACAGGAGATGCCCGAGCAAGCCGAGCTGTGGCGCACCCGGGTGCCCGAATGGGAACCGCCCGGTGGGGGCGAGTCCTTGTTGGCCATGCAGCAGCGGGTGATGACCACGGTCAACGCCTTGGCTCAGCAGCACCTGGGGCAGCAGATCGCTGTGGTCGCCCACGGGGGGGTGCTGGATTTGCTCTACCGCGCCGCCACCCAACAAAGCTTGCAAGCGCCGCGCAGCTGGACCTTGGGCAACGCCACGATCAACCGTTTGCTGTGGACGCCTCAGAGCCTGACGTTGGTGGGCTGGGGCGACGACGCCCATTTGCACGGGTCCTTGCTCGACGAAGCCTGAGGGCCTGAGCGCTCACTCGCCAAACAACCCGCTCTCCCGCTGGGGAGCCGCCACACCCAAATGCCGATACGCCGCCAAAGTGGCGATGCGTCCACGCGGTGTGCGCTGCAAAAAACCCTGCTGAATCAAAAAAGGCTCGATCACATCTTCAATGGTGTCGCGCTCTTCGCCGATGCTGGCGGCGATGTTGTCCAAGCCCACGGGGCCGCCGTCAAAGCGGTGAATCACCGCTTCCAATAACTTGCGGTCCATCAAATCGAAGCCTTGCGGATCCACATCGAGCATGGCCAACGCAGCCTGCGCCACGGCTTGGGTGATGCGCCCGTCGGCCTTGACCTCGGCATAGTCGCGCACCCGCCGCAAAAGGCGATTGGCAATTCGAGGCGTGCCGCGAGAGCGGCGGGCGATCTCGAAGCCGCCTTGTTCATCCAACTGCGCTTTGAGCAAACCGCCGCTGCGCATGACAATGCGCTGCAACTCCTCGGCGCTGTAAAACTCCAAACGCGCCACGATGCCAAAACGGTCGCGCAGCGGGTTGGTCAACATGCCGGCACGGGTAGT
>Ga0209358_10001324_pt1 | contig 19874 bp, 11 predicted proteins | sample LauGreFa1BDMLBSN_2_FD_187574 | JGI IMG/M metagenome (GOLD analysis project Ga0209358, IMG submission 187574) | Freshwater lake microbial communities from Lake Michigan, USA - Fa13.BD.MLB.SN (SPAdes) (version 2) | ecosystem: Environmental > Aquatic > Freshwater > Lake | place: Lake Michigan, USA...
GGTCCGCATAGCTGGCTTGGTAATGACCGATGACGGCATTGAACCAATCGCACGCATACAGAGCGCCATCCGGGCCGACCGAGACGTCCACGGGGCGAAACGCTTTGCTGCTCGAGATGATGGGGCTGACGATGCGCTCGGTCTTGAAGCCCGCTCCGTCGTCGACGAAGCGATGCAGGTCGAGGGTGTTGCCGTAATACACGCCGATGAACCCGGCGCCCTGCAGCTCGGCAGGCATGGCCTTGGTACCGACGATTTCCACGGAGTTGGACTTCAACGGTGAATCGAACAACGAATGAGTCCCGGCATATTCATCCGGGGTCTCGATGGCACCGAGTCCCGGCAGGCTGTAATATCCGGCGACCCGATCGCCGCTCTTATGGAACGGCTGGAAAAAGTCGTCAAACGCGACACCCCAGCAGTTGTGCCCGGCCTTAGCGTATTGGAAGAACGGCTGGAGGCGCTGGTTCTTGAGGTCGTAACGCATCAGGCCCGACTTGGGCAGGCTGACGATCCCACGAGGCGTCTCGACCTTGGTGATGGCGTGCAGGCCCTGGCTCATCCAAAGCGTGCCATCCGGTCCGTGACTGATCGAGTTCACGAGCTGGTGCGTGTCCCCCACCCCGAAACCGGACATCAGGACTACGGTCTCGTCCGCCTTACCGTCACCGTCTTTGTCCGTGAGCTTGATCAACCGATCGAAATCGCAGACCAGGATAGAAGTGTTGCCGGGGTCGTCCGTCAGCGGCTCGACGCCCTGCACCATGCTCAATCCTTCGGCAAAGCGGACCGACTTGTCGGCCTTACCATCCCCGTCGGTGTCCTCGAGGCGGAGGATGTAGTCGCGCGGCTTCACGCCGGGCACGGCCTGCGGATAGGTGGGTGAGCAACAGACGTAGAGACGTCCCTTTGCGTCCCAGGACATCTGGGTGGGCTTGGCGACTCCCAGATGCTCGTCGGCGAAGAGGTTCACTTCGAAACCCTCGGCGACCTTGAAGGTAGCCTGCTCCTCGGCCGCGGTCATGACCTTCTCCGTGGCGATGGCCGGACCGGCCTGAGGCGCAGGGACAACGGACTTCTCCCCCCTGGCCAAGGCTTGGATGTGCCGATCCCAGGAAGCGACCAAGGGCTTATAGGCTTCGAAGTTCTCCTTCAACGAAGGCACCGGACCAAAGCCTTTGCCGTAGTTCTGGGAAATGCGGTCGCCATAGACGAACGACCAATTGGCCGGGCGCCAGCAATCCGCCCAAAGGCGGTTCTTCTCGACGATCGCCATACGCAGTTCGGCCGGGAGATGAAGAGGCTCCGGGAGGCCGAGCGAAATCGCGACCGCTTGGCCGACCTTGGACAATCCGGCCTCGGAAAGATGCAGTCCGTCGACGGATATCTCATCACGCACCGCCGTGGTCAGGTCGACATAAGTCAGGCCACGCTGCTGGGCGATTTCGGCCACAGCTGAGGCGTAAGCGGACAGATCTTGGCGTCGTTCGGTCGTGGTGAGGTCCGGGGGCCTCTGGGAAGGCATGAAACCGGCGGGCGAAAGGAGGACGATGCGCGGGGTGTGGCGCGTGAACTCGTCCAGCAGACGATGATAGTCGGCTTTGAACTTGGCTAGACCTGCCCGGCCTTGCAGCGCCTCGGCCTGACCGAATTGCAGGATCAGCGTGGTCGCGCCGACCGTCTCGAGCTGACCCTTCCAAGGACCGAAATTGAGGTCGCGCCACTGCTCATGGACAGTGTCGGCTTCCCACGCCATCGAACGGAAGACCGGGCGTTGATTCGCATAAGCCATGGCCAGGCGTTGCTCGATCTCCCCGGCCTTCGCTTCGCGGACGAGGTTCTCCTGACCAATGAAGACAACGACTTCGTCCTGCCCGAGGCTGAACTTGCCGTTCTTGAACGGCGCCGGAGTCGTCCAATCCGACTTCGGTTCGCCGAAGCGGCTGAGCACGGCCTCGCGGGTCGTCACCGGCACGTCGGTCATCGGGTCGATGGTGATGTTCCGGAAGCGGATCTCGGCCTTGCAGTTGCCATGGATCTGGAGACCGATGAGGCCGTAGGCGTCGTCGATCGACGGATCGGTCTCGGTGTAGTCGACGGTGTTGCGTCCGTTGAGATAGATCATGACGCGCGGCCCGACCGCCACGACTTCATAGGTATTCCACTCGCCCACCTTCTCCAAGGCTTTCAATTCGACCTCGCTCTTCACGCCCTGAGACCCGACGCCGGTACCGACCTTGGCGAGGACCTTCTTGCGTCGGGATTCGTCATAAAGCGAACCCGTATGACCGGCGCCGATGTCGGCTTGGTAACCGATCATCTCGTTCGAAGGATTCGTCACACGCAGGCTGCGGAACTGAACGCCGCCATTCACGAACCCTTCGGTCCCGACGAGTTTGTATTCGAACTTCAGGCGGAAGTTGAAGAAGCTGCGCTTGGTGGTCAGGAACTCGTTGCGCGGATTGCCCTGCAGCGAGCCGCCGACGATCGCGCCGTCCTCGACGCGCCAGACCTTAGGGTCGCCATCCCAACCGGTCAGGGTCTTGCCGTCGAACAAAGGAGACGTCGCGGCGGAAAGTCCGCAGACTACCGTCATAACAGAAAGAAAGAAGGCCAGACGCTTCATAGGGGTATGCCAATTAGGCAATCCAGCAGGGGGATTGTTCCAACCTGAAAGAGCCGACTAGCAGAAAAGGACATAAAAAGACCGAAGGCTTTTCAACCTCCGGTCCTCGTGACCTCAGGGCCTCTGGACTAGATGCTCAGGCCAATCCCAGATGCTTCAAGGCTTCGGGCGTCGGTCCGGGGAAGTCGACCATCGGGACGTTGCCGGTGTAACCGACATCCTTCCAGCCCTGCGGGGTTGAGTAATACCCACTGGCGGCGAGGTAGCGGAAGCGGTTGAAGAAGTTCTGGGCGGACTTGAACTCCTTCTTCACCGCGGTCTTCCCGCAGATGTCGTCGGCGATCGCGCATTTCTGCGGCTCAGCCAGGTCGGCGAAATCCTTCTGGAAACGTCGCTGGGCTTCGGCATCGAGCCAGTCGAGGCCTTCGACGATCACGGGACGATCCTTGGCGGTCTCGTCGTAAGGTGAGCTGATCCATTCATCGACGAAGTTCTGGACACCGAGTTGCGAAGGGAGCTTGTCGCCCGGATTATCAGGCGGCAGGATCAGGTCGGTCAGCGCGGCGGCGGCCTTGCGCTGCTTAGGGGTCAGCGTGAGCGCCCAAAGGTCGCCCGGGACGTAGTTCTTGTTCAGCAGCGGGTCCCAGCCGATACGCTTGCCTCCGGGAGAGGCCGACGGCGGAGCCAACCGGTCTTGGGCGGAGGCATGCGGGAAGATCGCGGCGGCTGCCGCGGCAGCGCCGATCCACTTGAGGGCCTGACGACGGTCGATCTGACCGGAATTGTCTGCGGGAATGTTTTCCATGTTCGTAAGTCTTAGAGGTTACCCTTGCGCATCTCTTCGATGAGATGGTCGGTGGCGCGCCACGCGAGCGCCATGATGGTGAGCGTGGGGTTCTTGTCGGCGTTGCTGCAGAACGCCGAGCCGTCGTTGAGGAGCAGGTTCGGCACCTCCCAGCACTGGTTCCACTGGTTGGTGACCGACTTCTTGGCCTCGGCTCCCATGATGGCTCCGCCGACTTCATGGATGATCCGTCCGCCGGCCTCGATGGCCTTGGAGCCGTCGACTTGCGGCTTACGAGCCTTGCCGCCGATGGCTTCGATCATCATCGCGAAGGTGGCCTCCATGTGCGCGGCTTGCTTGGTCTCATGGTCTGACCACTTCCAATGGAAACGCAGGACGGGGATGCCCCACTTATCCTTCACGGACGGGTCGAGCTCGCAGAAGGAGTTCTCATTCGGGATCATCTCGCCACGGCCGGAGAAACCGATGCCGGCGCCATACTTCTGGCGCACTTCTTCCTTATAGCTCTTGCCGTAGCCGGGGCTGGCGCTGCCAGTACCGAGTCCAGGCATCCGCCGGCCGGTGGCGAACTCGATGTGATAACCACGTGCGAAACCGAGCTTGCTGGCGTCCTTATACAGCCACCATGGGATATAGACGTGGGTGCCGGCGCCTTCTTCATTGTGGACCGGGAGATTCTCGAAGGCGGGGACGCTGCCGCCAAGGCTGGCGCCCACCGTGTCCATGATATACTTGCCGACGAGGCCGGAGCCGTTGGCGAGGCCGTTCGGGAAGCGGTTGGACTTGGAATTGAGCAGGATACGGGCGGTCTCGCCGGAGCTGGCGGCGAGGATGACGGCCTTGCCCTTCACGGCGCGCTCCTGTCCGGTGACCTTGTCGATGTAGATGACGCCATTGGCCTTGCCGTCCGCGCCGACGGTGACCTCGCGGGCGTGGGCGTTGCAGAGGATATCCAGGTTGCCGGTGGCGAGCGCCGGCGGCAGGTGCACGGTGGTCGACTGATAATTGGCCTTGATCGAGCAGCCACGTCCGCAGTCGGTCGCCCAGAAACAAGCGGCGCGTTCCTGCATGGCCTTGGCGATGATCTTCTGCGCCTTGGGGTTGTTCGGATGAAGGCGGCCAGGGAAGTTCACATGATCCTGACGCGTCGAAAGAATCGCGCGGTGAATCGGGATGACGGGGATGCCGAACTTGGCGACGTGCTTCTTGACGTAGAGTTCGCCGGCGCGGGCTTTCGGCGGCGGCAGCAGCGTGCCGTTCGGGGAGTCCGGCGTGTTCTCGAGGCCTTCATTGGAGCCGTAGACGCCGACGAGCATCTCGACCTTGTCGTAATAAGGAGCCACGTCGTCGTAGGTGAAAGGCCAGTCGAAGCCGAGGCCGTCACGCGAGTAGGGCTTGAAGTCGTAAGGTCCGTTACGAAGCGAGATGCGACCCCAGTGGTTGGTGCGGCCGCCGAGCATGCGGGCGCGCCACCAGTCGAAGCGCTGCTTCGGATCCGTCGAGCCTTGGGTATAAGGTTCGCCGGGGACTTCCCAGCCGCCGTCGACGGTGGCGTCATGGAAGCCGAACGGCTTCTCCCGCGTGCCCATCCCAAGGAGAGGCGCGTCGGCCTTGGACTGGAACATCGGCGTCTCGGTGACCGGATCGTAATTACGGCCGGCCTCGAGCATGAGGACTTTCACGCCGTTCATGGTGAGCGTGTAGGCGGACTGCCCGCCGCCGGCACCGGAACCGACGACGATGACGTCGTAGGTGGGCTGCAGGTCTTTTTCGGTGATGATGGCCATGGGGATGGGTGAGTGAGATTACTTGGAGGTGCGGAACTGCCAGGCTTCGTCGAAGAAACCGGCGGCGGGAATGGCGCCCGGCGCGATGGCATCCGGAGCGACCTTGAGGTCGACCACGGCCCAGTCGGGTAGTTTGGCGACCTGGCGGGCGTTGTTGAGGTAATCGTATTCGCGGTAGGTGAAGCTACTGTTGATCACGACGTACTTCTGCGGGTTCAAGGGGTTCGGGTAGACAAGGATCGGCGCATGGTCAGCGGACGAGTAGGTCTTGCCATCGACGACGAGCTTATCGGCCGTCCACTGGATCGGCAGCTTGGCGATGACCTTGGCGATGACGGTGTTGGACGAAGGATCGCCCCAGAGGATGAGGTTATGCTTGGCGATGTCCTCGTCCTTCAGCTGGGCGTCGGTCTTCACCGGAGCCAGCCCGCGGAACTGACGACGCCATTCCCAGCTGGCGCGTTCCATCTCAGCCTTGGCCCAACCGCCGACCTTGGCGTTGAGGGGCTGACCCGTGGGGGCGACGTAGAGGAAAGAGTCCATGAACGCGTCGTCGATCGGGCCTGAGAGACCATGACGCTTGTGCGCGCCTTGGTCGTCATAGGTGGAGACCTGAATCCACTCGCCGTTCTTGGCCGCCCGGGCGAAGGTCGCTTTCCAGGAACGATCCGAACCAGCCTTGACGGAAGTGAGGATTTTCTGGCCGTCGATGGTAACGGCAGTCGGGGCGAACTGGGATTGCACGGAATCGCCGGAGGCGAAGTCCAGCGTCAGGCCGGCGACATTCGTCGTCTTGACCTCGATGGCGCGGTCGTCGACCAGCTTGGCGTCGACCTGCGCCTTCTTCCAATGCTCGACCATGCGATCGACCTGTACCCAGTGCATGCGGTCATAACGGAGGAAGTAGGTGGCGAAGGAAACTTCCGTGGGCGTGCGGACGCGGCCGGAGGCGGCTATGGCGGCCAGGCGACGCTCGATCTCGACCATGGAGTCGGGGTGGATCTTATGGGCGGTCTGGGGGCCGATGATGTGCGTCAGCTCGAGGCCGACCTTGCCCATCTCGCGGGCCATCACGTCGGCGGCCTGCTTCTGCTTGTCGATTTCGCCGCTATAGGCGACCGTCGGGGCGTTGCGGAAGTTGATGGCGGTATCGGTGGCGTTATACCAGGCCCAGAGCGTCTTCTGCCAGGACGGGATCTTGGAGACGTCCTCGTTCTGGAAGACGTTCAGAAACTCAGGGGTCTCGGAGAAGCCGGCGCCTGGATTGATACCGCACCAGCGATCCGTGTAGTGGGCGCCGAATTGCCAGACGGCCGCGCCGCCCATGGAGAAGCCACGGATGAAAAGGCGGTCGTCGTCGATGTTGTAGCTCTTGCGGGCATGCGCGTAGGCCTCCCAAAGGTCGACCTCGCCGGCCATCTTGTTGGCGCAACAGTAACGACCGTAAAGGTGGAGCACCAGCCGGTTGGTCGCGGGCAGCTGGCCGACATTCTTGCGACGGTCAGAAAGGAACGCCAGCTCGGTGAGGGTCTCGCCGCGGCCGTGACACCAGAAGTCGAGGCGCATGAGCGAGCCGGAATAGTTGTCCGGGATGACCATGCCGTAAGGCTGGACCGATCCGTCGATCTTCGACTTGTAGCCACGGACGACCAGACCGGTCTGGCGGGTCCAAGGCGTCTCCCCCTTAAGGAACGAAGCTGCGCGGGACTTGCCTTCGACGACAAGGTCGTGGGCGGACTTGAATTCGCCCTTGTTGAAATACTCGTTGTAGCGACCAGCCCAGTCCACGGCCTTATGGAAGATCTCGATGTCGGCCAAGAACTCCTCGAGACGCGGATTCTTCGCCTGAGCCTTCGCGGCGGCGTCGATGGCCGCACGCAGCTCGGCGAGCTCCTTGGCCAAAGTGACCTTATCGGCCTCGGGCAGAGCGACGGCCTTATCGGTCGGCGGAATCGGCCGGACGGCGGCAGGAATATTATCCTTTGGACCGTCGGCCAAGGCTGTCGCGGCAAAAAGGGAAAGAAGCAGGAGGGTACGCATGCGCAAGAAAAAGGAGATGGCCTTGGGGCAGGCCTGACGGGGTGCCTAAGATGTAGACTACGACCCACCTGACCGACAAGTGTTCCTTTTGAAATTATGCCGGGAAACAGACACGACGTGACACCTACATGCGCGGTTTTTCCGCCCGCCGTTATGTGCCCATTCCTGTCGTTAAGACTACAGGCATACGTTTGCATGCCTCGAGATTCTGCTGAGAATTGTCCTCAGATATCATCAGTCCGATGTACATCCCCTTGCTGAACCATATCGCTCTCGTCGAGGGTCCCTCAGCGGTCGTGCAAATCCCGAGCCTCATCGAATACCAGGCGCCTGAACCGGTTTCGCCTGTCCGTCGTGGCTTGTTCGCAGATTTCTGGCACTCTGGATGGTTACGACGGGAATATAGATGAAGACATGATCGAGGAAACTCCATCAAGCCCCGAAAACTTGGTCCTCCTGCTCTCCCAGCACCAGGAGTCCATCTTTCGTTATATCTATTGCCTGGTACCGGTCGAGGCGGATGCCCGTGACATCCAGCAGGAGACCAGCCTGGCTCTTTATCGCAAATGGGAGCAGTTCGATACCTCCCGTCCGTTTCTGCCTTGGGCGTTCAGATTCGCTTACCTGCAGGTCCAGAAGCATCGCGAGAAGTCGGCGCGCACTCCCCTGCTCTTCAGCCCGGACGTGCTCGACCTGCTTGCCAGCGAGCGTGAACATGTGGCGGATCATCTCGACCGGAGATTGCGGTGGCTGGACGTCTGCTTGCAGAAACTTCCGACGCCAGACAAAGAACTCGTCATCAGCCGTTACGCGCGGCGTGAGAGCGCCGAGACGCTCATGGACAGGCTCCATCTGAGCCGTCGAACCCTTTTCCGCAGGCTGGAGCTGCTTCGCCAGCGGCTCCACGACTGCGTCACCCGCCAACTTGAATCAGAAGGATGAACATGGACCTCGAATCACTCATCAACGCCCAGCTCGAAGGGGAGATCACCCCCGAACAGCACGCCCGGCTGGAGGCTATGCTCCGCGACGACTGGCAGGCACGCAGGCGCTATCTGGAGCTAGCCGATCAACATGCCCGCCTGCTGCGTCAGCCTGAGGTCAGCACCGGCAGGCTCGGGAGGGCATCGCCCATCAGTCGCAAGATACGCTGGCGGACTTACGCCTTGGTCGCGTCGGCGGCGTCCATCGTTCTCTTGGCGATGTTGGCCTGGCCACAGCAGCCGACCGACAAAGAGGCGACGTCCGACGGCGTGGCTACCATAAGCCAGACATTGGATGCCGATTTCGAGGGGAAATCCCAGCGCAACGGGGATACGATCGCACCCGGGAGTCTGACATTACGCAAAGGTCTGGCGCAGATCGAGTTCTTCAGCGGAGCGACACTCCTCGTCGAAGGAGCCGCCCAGATCGAGATCGTCTCCGCATGGGAGGTCCGGTGTCACCGCGGCCGGGTACGGGTACATGTCCCGCCGGCTGCCAAGGGTTTCCTCATGCACGCACCTGGCGTCAAGCTGGAGGATCTTGGCACCGAGTTCGCATTAAACGTCAATGGTCAGGAAAGTGCGGTACACGTCTTTGACGGTGAGGTCATCGCGCACACGAAGGGCAAGGCGCCTGCCAGCCTCAAGGAGGGCATGACCTTGGCCTCATCGGCGGGCAAGTTTTCATCGGACGACTTCCTCCCTGTCGGCGAAATGCAGGACATCATCCGCCGACGCGAAAAAAATCGTCTGGAGGAGTGGAAGTCTTGGGTGGCAGGCGTCTGCAATGACTCCCGCCTCATCTCATTCTACGCCTTCCAGCATCCTTCCGATGACCGCTGGGACCGTCTAGTGGGCAACTTCGCCGCACCGCTCGACAAAAAGCGCGCCGGTGGTGCGGTCGGAGCCGAATGGACGCAAGGACGCTGGCCGGGAAAGGATGCCCTGGAATTCAAACGACCTGGAGACCGCGTGCGCATAAATCTGGACGGCAGCTACTCAGCCCTGACCTTCTCCTGCTGGGTAAAGGTCGATTCTTTGGACAAGAAGTACAACTCCCTGCTTCTCACTGACGGCTACGAACCAGGTGAGCCTCATTGGCAGATCTATGAGGATGGCAGCCTGATGTTTTCTATCAGCTACCTGGCCCCCGGAAAGGGTCAGGTCCACAAGATCAATCAGATCTATCATTCCAAACCGGTGATCACGGCCGACAGCCTAGGGCGCTGGCATCATCTGGCGGTGACTTATGACAATACGACCGGTCTAGTCGTGCAATATTTCGACGGAAAGGAAGTCGGCCGAGAAGTCTCGGGTTTCCATCAACCTGGCCGCCCAATCGTCTTCGGCCCCTGCGAACTGGGTAACTGGGGGCTTCCCTCGAAGGGGCATGCTTTCCCGATTCGCGCCCTCAACGGGTCGATTGACGAGTTTGCGATCTACCACTCGGCGCTCAGCCCCGCTGAGATCGAGACTCTCAATCTGAAAGGCCAACCGAAGTGAGTAGCTTGACCCGCGTGATCCTGACCTTGTCGATGGTTTCGGCTTATGCGAAAGTCGCCGCCGCCTCCACGGAAGTACCCGTCAGCTGCGATCTGCCGGGCGTCTTTCCGCATGGGTCGACGTGGCGGGCCATCAGCTCAGGTCACGCGGGCTGCGAGGGAGCCCAGTGGGTCGAGGGAACCCTGCACTACGCCGCGCATCATGACGGATACGCCTTCAGATGGTCCGAGACCACCGGTCTCATGGTCTGGCGCAAGGACTCACCCGAAGCCACCAGCTTCCGGCCCGATGGCTCGGGAGGGTTTTATGTCGTGGAGCAAAAGACGCGCTTGCTGGCTCGTTGGAACGCCAAGGGAGAACAAGTCGAGGTGCTCGCTGAACGCTTCGAGGGCAAGAGGCTGAACCGACCGAACGATGTCGTCGTGAAATCGGACGGTACCCTCTGGCTGACCGACCCCGACTTTCTTTTCGCCAAGCGACCTGCGGACAAGAAGGAGCTGCCAGGTCAGTTCGTCTTCCGACTGGACCCCGAGAACAAGACGCTGACCAAAGCCGCCGAAGGCTTCGACAAGCCGAATGGCATCGTCTTTTCGGCAGACGAAAAGCATCTCTTCATCACCGACTCCGGCACGTCGAACATCTTCCGTTTCGCGGTCCACCCCGACGGAACCCTGGGGGCGCGTGAAACCTTCGCCACCGTCCCTGAAAAAGGGCTCGATGGACTGGCCATCGACCCACAGGGACGCCTCTGGTGTTGCACCCGCGCTGGCATTCGAATCGTCGGTGGGGATGGGACCGTCCTGGGGCTTATCAAGACTCCCGGCAAACCCACCAGTATCGCCTTCGGCCCGGAAGGCCGTCTTGCCGTGACCATGAGTGACGGCTGCTTCGTCGTCCTTCCCGAAAGAAAACCGTCCAAAATTGGCACTCGGTGACAGCAAGACGGGAATCATACGACACCCTATCCAAAACATGAATCATCTCAGCCGCCGTTCCTTCCTTAAGACCGCCGCCTTCGCCGCACCCGCGATCGTCGGCATGAATTCGCTCGTCCGGGCGCAGAGCGCCCGGGAGGGCAAACTCGGCATCGCCCTCTGCGGACTCGGCGGCTTCAGTAAACAGAGCATCGCGCCCGAACTGCCCTCCGCTCAGAATGTCTATTTTGCAGGCGCCATCACCGGGAACGCCGCGAAGGGTCGTGAATGGGCGGCCCAATACGGCTTCCCGGAGAAGAACATCTTCTCTTACGCCGACATGGCAAAGCTGGCCGAGGCCAAGGACATCGCGATCGTGCACGTGGTGACGCCGAACGCGCTGCACGCGGAGCACAGCATCGCCGCAGCGAAAGCAGGCAAGCATGTCATGTGCGAGAAGCCGATGGCGACCACCGTCGAGCAGTGCGAGGCGATGATCGCGGCCGCCAAGGCCGCGGACGTCAGTCTGGGCGTGAACTACCGCCTGCATTGGGAGCCGCATCACGTGAAAGCTGTCGAAGCCCTGCGTAACGGAGCGGTCGGCGACCTCAGCAACGGCAACTATGAGTTCTCCTGGGGCTACGCGGCCGGGCTCTCTGATCCGCGGCGCGCCGCGACCATCAAGAAGTGGCTGCTCGACCCGAAGATGGCGGGCGGCGGCGCCATGTTCGATACCGGAGTCTATGGCGTGCAGGCCGCCTGCATGATGACCGGCAAGTCACCTGTAGCCGTGCGTGGCATGCCGACGACCAGGCATCGCGAACTTTTCCCCAAAGGAGTGGAAGAAACGATGAGTTTCGAACTCATCTTCGACGATGGCTTTCAGGCCTTGTGCCGCGCGAGCTACAGCAATAATTTCCACCAGTGCACCACGCTCGGACACAAGGGCATGGTCGAGGTGCTTCCGGGCGTCCCAACCGGGAGCGTCTATGGTCAAAGCGCGGGCGGCAAACCCAACGACAAGCGTCTCATGATCAACAAGAAAGAGGTCGAAGCGGCGAACACCCTGCAGCTCGGCGTGATGCTCGATGCCTTCGCCCGCTCCATCACCGATAAGACCTCCTTCCTTTCTCCGGGTGAAATGGGCCTTCGCGACGTTCGCATCATCGAAGCCATCTACGCTTCCGTGAAGCAGGGCGGCGCCAGGGTCGAACTGAGACCCTAAGCTTTCTGGTTTCATGAAATCCCCCCTGCCCCTCCTTCTGGCCCTGCTCGCTCCGGGTATGGCCATGGCTGCACCAGACGAAAAAGCCGAACTGCTGTTCGTCCGTCGCATCAACCCGCTCTTCCATGAGAAGTGCCTCGCGTGTCACGGCAAGGATGAGGCGAAGATCAAGGGCGGACTGGACATGCGGACGTTGGCCTCGACCCTGAAAGGCGGCGACAGCAAGCTGCCCGGCTTCGTCTCCGGCAAGCCGGAGGCAAGCCCGCTCTATCTGGCGGTCACCCGCACGCACGAAGACTGGGAAGCGATGCCGCCGAAAGAAGCGGACAAGCTTTACGAAAAACAGGTGTCCTGGATCAAGGAATGGATCGCCGGTGGTGCGCCTTGGCCCGAGGCCTCACGCGTCCAGGCTATCGCTCAGGCGAACGAAGCCAAGTGGTCGGCGGAAGACGGTACGGTCATGAAGACCTCCGGCGGCCTGTCTCCCGAATGGACCAACCGAAAATACAAGCCCGAGGACATGTGGGCGTATCAGCCCGTAAGAAAGCCCACCACACCTCTCAGCCATGCCAACCCCATCGACGCCTTCATCATGGCGAAGATGCCAGCAGGACTTTCGCCCGCACCCTCCGCCGACCGCGTCGCCTTGATTCGCCGGGCGACCTTTGACCTGCTTGGCCTCCCGCCCACGCCTGAGGAGGTTGACGCCTTCGTGAAGGATGCGCGGCCAGAGGACGAGGCCTTCGCCGCCTTCGTCGATCGTCTTCTCGCATCCCCCCACTACGGAGAGCGCATGGCCCAACACTGGCTGGATGTCACCCGTTACGCCGATTCCTCTGGTTTCGCCAACGATTACGAGCGAGGGAACGCCTGGCGATACCGCGACTACGTGGTGCGCGCCTTCAACCAGGACAAGCCGTATGACCAGTTCATCAAGGAGCAGCTCGCCGGCGACGAGATCCAGCCGGATAATCCGGAGATGCTCATCGCGGCGGGTTTCTTGCGCATGGGCCCATGGGAACTCACCAGTATGGAGGTGCCGAAGATCGCCCGACAGCGCTTCCTTGACGACGTGAGCAACAGCGTTGGCGAGACCTTCCTCGCCCATTCTTTGCAATGCGCCCGCTGTCACGATCATAAGTTCGACCCCATTCCGACGAAGGACTACTACTCCCTCCAGGCCGTGTTCGCCACGACCCAGCTGACCGAAAGGACTGCGCCCTTCCTCGACGCCGAGAATAAGCAGGGATTCGAAGAAAAGAAATTCCTTGAGCTCAGCCGCGCCGATCACCTCAGGCAGTTGGCGGTCCTGGACGTTGTCCTTCTCCGTAACGCCCTAGCCTGGCATAAGGAGAACAAGAAAGATTCCACCAAATGGGTCGCCGCGGTCGAAGCCGTCGGGAAGTCATCAGCCAAGAACAAGTTCGGCTTCGCCGATGTTTATACGCGTGTGCGTGATCGGGTCAAAGCCCAGGGAATACCTGAGAGCGATTATCCTCCTAAATTGGTCGGCTTAACCCCGGAACAATATGGAATCGATCGAGTCGCACGGAAAGGACTCGAGCGCCTGCAGTGGGAACTCGACCGCTATGAGCCAGTGGCGCTCACCGTCTACGATGGCCGCACCCCGCAGGTGACCTCCATCTCCGCTCCCTTCCGCAGGCCGAGCAATCACCTGACCGAAGGGGAACTTGAGGCGACCTGCATCCTCACGGGCGGGGACCCCTTGGGGTCCGGCGAAAAAGTGAAGCCCGGCGTACTCAGCGTACTGAGCGACGTGCAGAAAGCGGCGATTCCGGAAACCATCGAAGGCCGCCGCAAAGCCTTCGCCGAATGGGTCGCCAGCCCCGAGAACCCGCTCACCTCCCGTGCCATCGTGAACAGGATCTGGCTCTGGCATTTCGACCAAGCCATCGCCGGCAATCCGAACAACTTCGGCAGCACCGGCAAGAAGCCGACCCATCCCGAGCTCCTCGACTGGCTGGCGGCGACATTCGTCGAGAATGGCTGGAGCTTCAAGGCCTTGCACCGGGCTATCATGACCTCGGAAACGTATCGTCGCAGCGCCACCCATTCCGACCGGAAACTTCTCTCGGAGAAGGATCCTGCCGCGACGAGCTATGCCGTCTTCAAGCCCCGACGGCTGTCCGCCGAGGAATTACGGGATGCGATGCTCACCGCGACGGGTGAGCTCAACCCTACGCTCGGCGGCATTCCTAATCGTCCTGAGATCAACCTGGAAGCGGCGCTGCAGCCTCGACAAGTCATGGGCACCTTCGCCTCAGCCTGGACACCCAACCCCCTCCCCTCGCAGCGCCACCGTCGGTCGATCTACTCGCTGAAGACCCGCGGCCAGCCCGACCCTCAGCTCGAAGTCTTCAACGCGCCGACGCCTGATTTCTCCTGCGAAAAACGCGAATCGTCCAACGTTACGCCCCAAGTCTTCAGCCTGTTCAACGGTCAGAGCACCCGCTCCCGAGCCCTCGCCCTCGCCCACCGCGCGATCAAGGAGACCAAGGGCGACGCGGAAGCCATCACCCGTCTTTTCACCCTCGCCTTCTCGCGGTCGCCCTCGGCCGCTGAACTCGAGAACTGCCGCGAACACTGGGTCACGATGATTTTGGCGGCGGCTGACATCAAGCCGGCTGCCATCCGCCCGCCGCTCGTGGTCCGACGCGACGCGGTCGAAGAGAACACCGGCGAGAAGTTCTCCTTCGACGAGAAGCTTTACGCGAACGCCGAGTTCGTGCCCGACCTGCAACCGGCCGATGTCGATGCCCGCATCCGCGCCCTCGCGGAGATCTGCCTCGTCCTCCTTAACTCCAACGAATTCTGCTATGTCTACTAAGCCGCTCTTCCCTTGTGCCGGCGCCCGCGCCTTGCATGCGCCGACCCGACGTGACTTCATCTATGGCCTAGGAGCCAGCCTCGGTAGCGTCGCCTTCAGCGCCCTGCTGGCCGAGGAGGCGAAGCAGCTGTCAGCCAACAACCAAGCCCACTTCCCGGGCGCCAAGGCGAAGAACGTGATCTTCCTGATGATGGAGGGCGGGCCGTCGCACATCGACACTTTCGACCCGAAGCCGAAGCTCGAAAAACTCCACCTGCAGGAGTTCACCCGCGAAGGCAGGCAGAAGTCCGCGATGGAATCAGGCAAGCGCTACTATGTGCAGAGTCCCTTCAAGTTCATCAAGGCGGGCCAGAGCGGCGCGGACATGGCGGACAACTGGACGCACCTTGCCGGCGTTGCCGACGAACTCTGCTTCTTCCGTGGCTGCACGGTCGACAGCGTCAATCATCCGACCGCGATGTATCAGATGAACTGTGGTAACCGCTTCGGTGGCGACCCTGGCCTAGGCGCTTGGATAAACTACGGACTCGGTTCGACCAACCGCGACCTTCCTGGCTTCATCGTCCTGCCAGAAGTCAGCTACCCCCAAGGTGGCGCCGCAAACTGGAGCAACGGATACCTGCCTGCCAATTTTCAAGGAACACCCTTGCGCGCCAAAGGCTCCCCGATCCTCGACCTCACGCCGCCCGCCGGAGTGACGCAGGAACAGCAACGCAAGAACCTTGACCTCATGGCCAAGCTTAATGCCGCCCACGCCGAGCAGCACCCTGGACATGACGAACTCTCGGCCCGCATGAACAACTATGAACTGGCCTTCCGGATGCAGATGCAGGTCCCAGAGACGCTCGACCTCTCGAAGGAGGACGAAAAGACCAAGGAGATGTACGGCATCGGAAAGGACGCTACGGATGCGTTCGGACGCAAATGCCTCCTGGCCCGCAAGCTCATCGAAAAAGGGGTCCGCTTCGTCCAGCTCTACAACGGCTCTTGGGACAGCCACGACTACATCGAGCGCGCCCACGGTAACCTCGTACGCGGCGTAGACCAGCCCATCGCCGCGCTGATCACCGACCTCAAGCAGCGTGGGCTACTCGAAAGCACCCTCATCGTCTGGTGCGGCGAGTTCGGTCGCACGCCCGATAACGGCGTCCGGGGCGGCACTGCCTATGGCCGGGACCATAATCCGAACGCTATGACGATGTGGCTCGCCGGCGGCGGATGCAACGCAGGCCATACCATCGGCGCCACCGATGAGCTCGGCATGTCCGCCGTCGAAGGTAAGGCCCACGTACGTGATTTCCATGTCACGCTTTTACGGCTCCTCGGCCTGGACGACAACAAGCTGACCTACTATCACGCTGGTCGCTTCAAACAACTCAGCCAGTTCGGCGGGACGGTGATAAAGAACCTTATCGCGTGACCCCGCGGCCATAGGACCGCGCAATGTCCGGCAGTGCCAGCCGGAGTTAGGCAACAAACGGCGCGACGGTCATTTTCCTCGCCTCCGCCCTTCCCCTTCCCCACATCTCCGGGCAATGGCCCTTCTCAGTCTCCTCGACGTTTATGTCAGTTTCGGCGGCCCTCCCGTCCTGGACCACCTCAACCTCCAGATCGAGGAAGGCGAACGCGTCTGTCTGCTCGGCCGTAACGGCGCCGGCAAGACCACCCTCATGCGCATCGCCGCCGGCGAGTCCGCCCCCGATACGGGCACGGTCACCATCCCCGAAGGCGTCTGCATCGCCCGCCTCACCCAGGAGATCCCTGAATCCCTCCCCGGCACCGTCCGTGACATCGTGACTTCTGGCCTGCGCGACGACGACCTCTCCGAGGACTGGGAGAAGGACCTCCGGGTTGACGACCTGATCGCCCGCCTCGGCCTCCCCGAAGACCGCGCCTTCGACGCCCTCTCGGGCGGCCTGAAGCGCCGCTGCCTCCTCGCCAAGGCTCTCGCCGCCAAGCCTGGCCTGCTGCTGCTCGACGAGCCGACCAATCATATGGACCTGGATTCCATCCTCTGGATGGAAGAGTTTCTCCTCGAACAGAAGATCCCCCTGCTCTTCGTCACGCACGACCGCGCCTTCCTGCGTCGCATGGCGAACCGCATCATCGAGCTCGACCGCGGCAAGCTCGCCAGCTGGTCCTGCGACTACGACACGTACCTCGTCCGCAAGGAAGAGCTCTTCGTCGCCGAAGAACGCCAGCGCGCCGCCTTCGACAAGAAACTCGGCCAGGAAGAAGCCTGGTCCCGCCGGAGCCCCGGCGCCCGTCGCACCAAATCCAACGCCCGCATGGAAGCCCTCGTGAAGATGCGCGCCCAACGCGGAGCGATGCGCACCGTCACGGGTTCGGCCAAGATGGAGATCAGCGAAGCCGAACGCTCGGGCGTCCGCGTGGTCGAAGCCGAGAACATCGCCTTCGCCTATCCTTCCGGCGCCCCGCTCATCCGCGACTTCAGCTTCGTCCTCAACCGCGGCGACAAGGTCGGCCTCATCGGCCCCAACGGCGCCGGCAAGACCACGCTGGTCAAGATGCTCCTGGGCCAGCTGGCCCCGACTTCCGGCGTCCTGAAGTTCGGCACGAAGATGGAAGTGATCTACTTCGACCAGATGCGCGAACAGATCGACGACGACAAGACCGTCGCTGAGAACCTCGCCGGAGACAGCGATACGGTCTCCGTGCAGGGCCGTTCGCGGCACGTCATCAGCTACCTGCAGGACTTCCTCTTCGACCCCTCCCGCGCCCGCTCCAAGGCCAAGGTGCTCTCGGGCGGCGAACGCAACCGCCTCCTGCTCGCCCGACTCTTCACCAAGCCCGCCAACGTGTTGGTGCTCGACGAACCGACCAACGACCTCGACGCCGAGACCCTCGACGTGCTCGAGGATATCCTGGTCGAATACACGGGCACCCTCATCATGGTCTCCCACGACCGCGCCTTCCTCGATAACGTCGTGACGAGCACGCTGGTCTTCGAAGGCGACGGCGTCGTCACCGAACACGCCGGCGGCTACACCGACTGGCGCAACGAACTCGCCCGTATCGCCGTGGCCAAGCGCACGGCGGCGATCGGCACGGCCGCCAAGCCCGTCGCCGCGAAATCCTCCTCTCCGGCCCAGGCCGGCGCGAAGCTCAACAATAAGGAACGCAAGGAACTGGAGACGCTGCCCGGCAAGATCGAGCAGCTTGAAGCCGAACAGGCTCAGATCACGGTCCAGCTAGGCGATCCGGAAATCTACAAGGACGGCGGCGCCAAGGCCGCGACCCTCCAGAAGCGACTCCATGCCGCCGAAGCCGAGCACGCCGAAGCGTTGGGGCGTTGGATGGAGCTCGACGCCCGCAAGGACGCCTAAAGACCGACGGAAGGCTCAAGGCTGTGCCGATTTCAGGATAGTCTCTGCACTTATCGGCGGTTGCCTGCCGTCAATCGGGACGCATGCTCGAGAGATAACCCAATGATTTATTGGTTATTATCGTAATTCGACCGAACTCCCCGACGCCTTTAACAACCGCCTCCGTCGTGCCGATTTATAAACCACAGGATTCGATCCGCCTATCCTAGCCATGAAACGCCCCCGGAACGTCCTCCTTGCGCTCGGCTGGTATGATCACCGTCTGCTCCAAGGCATCGCCACCTACGCCTCCGAACACCGCTGGCACCTGGCCTCGAACAGCATCATCCACGAGAAGGTGATTCCTTGGGGCTGGGACGGTGACGGCATCCTGGCGTGGCTGGGCGCCGGCGACGATCTGGCGGACTTCGTCCTGAAGGCCCGCAAGCCGACGGTCGACTTCTCCCTGCGTCGCCGCGACACCCCCTTCGCACATGTGGTGCAGGATCACGCGAAGACCGGCGAGCTCGCGGCTGAACACTTCATAGAAAGGGGGATGGGGCATTTCTGCTTCTTCAGCGACACCGAGAATTGGTCGCAGGTCGAACGCGGGCAGGCCTTCATGGAAACCCTTCGGCGCCGAGGACTACCCTGCGAGAACCTGCGCTGGACCAATCCCGGAAAGAAGGCCGACGCCCGTGACGAGTGGCAACGTCGCCGCGCCTGGCTGCTGACCCGCCTCAAAGCCGCGCCCAAGCCTCTCGCGGTCTTCGCGGCCAACGGCACGCTCGCCGTCGAGGTACGTGAAATCTGCGAGGAAGCAGGCCTGCACGTCCCGACGCAAATCGCGATCGTGGGCATCGACGACTACCTGCTGTCGGTCGGTGCCATCAAGAAATACGTCTCCGGCGTCGACACCAACCTGGAGGAACAAGGCTACCGTGGCGCGGAACTGCTCGACCGACTGATGAGCGGGGAGAAGACGCCGTCAGAGCCGACCCGCATCCAGCCCGCGGGCGTGATCACACGCATGAGCAGCGACATCCTGGCCACCGGCCATGAAGGGGTCGTCCGGGCCCTGCACCACATCACCGACCACTTTGCCGGCCCGCTCGGTGTCAAGGAACTCGCCGCCATCGCCCACATGTCCGAACGCGGCCTGCGTCAGGCGTTCGTGAAGCACGTCGGCTGCACCCCGGGCGACCGCCTGCGCACGGTGCGCATCGATTCGGCCAAGCGGCTCCTCGCCGGCTCCTCCGAGAAGATCGAGGCGATCTCCCACCGTTGCGGCTATCCGAACCTCAACTCCTTCTTCGCGGCCTTCCGCCGCTCCGAGAACATGACCCCGGCCGAATACCGCCGGATCATGCGCTTCCGCAGCTGAGCGTCGTCAGTCAGCCAAGGTGTGGATCGTGCCGGTGACCTGGCCGCGCAGTTCGGCGCCGTCGGCCGACTTCAGCTCATACTTGAGCTGAGCCTGCATCGCGGGACGAAGATCGGCGACCTCGAGGAGAACGGAGCGCTTGTTGGCCGAGAGCGTCGCCTTGCGGACGACCATGGCGTCATGCTTGCGCTCGGCCATCTGGGCCTTGCTGAACTGCATGCGGCCGTCGTTGCCTAGTTCCGTCGCGGCGACCTTGGCGTCCTGGGTGGAGATGTCGGGAGATCCGTAGGCGGAGGACCAGACGTAGTTCCAGAGCTCGAGGTTCCAGTTGCCTGCGTCGGCCGCCGTCTTGGCGTCCAGTTCGCAGGTGAAATCGACGCGCAGGCCCTGCTTCGTCGCGGCGAAGGCGATGGGCATGCGGGCGTTGACGCCG
>Ga0209358_10001325_pt1 | contig 19872 bp, 17 predicted proteins | sample LauGreFa1BDMLBSN_2_FD_187574 | JGI IMG/M metagenome (GOLD analysis project Ga0209358, IMG submission 187574) | Freshwater lake microbial communities from Lake Michigan, USA - Fa13.BD.MLB.SN (SPAdes) (version 2) | ecosystem: Environmental > Aquatic > Freshwater > Lake | place: Lake Michigan, USA...
AATGGCGTGCAACTGGTAGTGAGTCACTTTGCCAGCCTTGGTGCCACCAATGGTGACGTACTGCAACTGTGCGCGACCATGGCCAAGCGCCATCATTGATTCGGTGCGGGTTTCGCGCCACTTCACGGCACGGCCAATCTTCTTGGCGATCACGCCGAGCAACAACTCTTCGGGGTATGCGCCGATCTTTGCACCAAATCCGCCACCGACATCAGGTGTCAAAATGTGCACGAGTTCTTTGTCGACACCGTTAGCCGCTGCGATGGGTTCAACGCCACCTTGAGCGTGCTGGGTTGACAACCACTGAGTCAGGCGTCCATCGGCGCCCCACACAGCAGCCGCGCCGCGCACTTCGAGCGGGCACGGAGCAACACGCTGGTTCATGTAGCGACCCTTGACAACGACTTCGCAACCTTCGAAGTATGCGTCGCCGGTATTTTCGGGAATTCCGAGAACGGTCGTGTCGAACACAACGTTGCTGCCAGCTGATTCGTAAATGAGTGTTGTGCTGACCATTGCTGCTTCAACATCAACGAATGCTTCGAGATAGTCATAATCAATGATGATTGCTTCGGCGGCATCTTCGCCTTGTTCGCGAGTTTCGGTCACGATTGCTACAACTGGCTCGCCGACGTAACGAACTTTGTCACTTGCCAAGAGCGTGCGGGCAACCATCGGGTTGAACGCTGCTGGGACTGGCTGAAGTGCGAGTGATTCGGCGGTGAATACCGCGATGACTCCGGGCATGGCCTCGGCTTCAGAGATGTCGATTGAATTGATGCGGGCATGTGCCGCTGATGAGCGCGCGTACGTCACATGAACGGCGCCAGTGAGACGCTCTTCTTCAAACAAGTCGTCGACATATTTGCCGCCAGTCGTCAAGAACTTTGGATCTTCTTTGCGAAGAACTCGTGTACCAAGAATACTGCTACCGGTCACGTCTAAACCCCCGTGTACATCAACTGAGAACTTCTCTCAGCAACTGCGACCTTACTCTGAGCAGGTTGACCGTGTCACGGTCGAAACCAGGTTTAGGGCGTGCTGATTGTGGTCACGATGGCAACGGGGGCCTCGGTCGCAGCGGGGGCCGGCGTCGTATCGGGCGCGTTTTTGGCTGCTTCCTCGGCGGCTTTGATGGCCGCCTCGTTGACCTTGACCGAGATGATCTGGGTCACGAGGTCGTAGGGCCAACCTGTTGGGAGTTCGATGGGGGCGGCGGCATCGCCCACGATTTGTTGGCGGGCTTCGCCAGCGACCACAAAACCCAATTCATCACGAGCGGCGTCTTGGATACCTTCGGGGGTGTTGAGCCGGTCAACTTCAGTCTGGAGTTCATCGGTGGCTTTTTTGATGGTGTCGAGTTCGGACTGGCGGCTATCGATTTCGGTGCGCTGGCCAAACCACGAGGTCAAAGGCAATACCAGGAACGAGTTGCCAAACGAAAAGACCACGACGGCAAAGCCGACGAGTAAGGCAACACGGCCGAGAACTTTCGGGACAATGCGTTCAGATCGAGGTGTAGGGCGGGTGAGATCAGAGACTGCTGACAATTTCGCACGGGCAGTTTTTCCGGCGCCCTTCTTCGTCGTTTTCTTCACACGTCCAGGCGGGCGCGGAATACTTGACGTCTTGTTTCCACGGGCCATTCATACATTCTGCCCGTTTTGGCCGTCCGAGTGGGATCATCCCTGCGGGGGAAGTGGGTTCATCCCCAAAACGGCGAGTTGATGAGGGGATCAGGCAAGAGGGGCTAGTGCAGACCGACCGCGGAATGCCGCAGTTTCGCCCAACTGTTCTTCAATGCGCAACAACTGGTTGTACTTCGCGACGCGATCGCTGCGAGCCGGTGCGCCAGTCTTGATCTGGCCACAATTGGTAGCCACAGCAAGATCGGCGATTGTTGCATCTTCTGTTTCTCCGCTGCGGTGACTCATCACGCTGGTGTAGCGATGGCGTGAAGCAAGTTCAATTGTTTCAAGAGTCTCAGTCAAGGTTCCGATTTGATTGAACTTGATGAGAACACTGTTGCCCACTTTGCGTTCAATGCCCATCGCGAGGCGGGCTGCATTAGTCACGAAAAGATCGTCGCCAACAAGTTGAACCTTGTTGCCAAGCTCTTGAGTGAGTGCACTCCAGCCATCCCAATCGTCTTCGGCCATTCCGTCTTCAATCGAGACGATGGGGTAAGTATTCACTAAGTGCGCCCAGTAAGCGACAAGTTCGTCGCTCGACAAAACTTTGCCTTCGCCGGCCAAGTGGTAGCGCCCATCTTTGTACAGTTCGCTCATCGCTGGGTCGAGAGCAATTGCAATGTCAGTACCAGGAGTAAAGCCAGACGCAGCAATTGCTTCAACCAAAATTTTGATGGCGTCTTCATTGGTTGACAAGTTGGGGGCGAAGCCACCTTCGTCACCAACTGCGGTTGACAAACTCTTTCCGTGCAAAATCTTTTTGAGTTGGTGATACGTTTCGGCGCCCCAACGAAGTGCTTCGCGGAAGCTAGGTGCACCAATTGGCATGATCATGAACTCTTGAAGGTCAATGGTGTTGTCGGCGTGAGCGCCACCATTGATGACATTCATCATCGGGACAGGGAGCACATGCGAGTTGGGGCCACCGACATAACGCCACAAAGGAAGTCCAAGTGAGTTCGCGGCTGCTTTGGCAACCGCCAAACTTGTACCCAAAATTGCATTGGCGCCGAGTCGGGCCTTGTTGGGTGTGTCATCAAGATCTTTGAGCACGATGTCAACCATGCGCTGTTCGAGTGCATCGCAACCAACGAGTGCACTTTCGATTTCGCCGTTCACAAAACCGACTGCGGTGAGAACGCCCTTGCCGCCATAGCGACGACCGCCATCGCGTAGTTCAGCAGCTTCATGTTCGCCGGTGCTTGCACCTGACGGGACCATGGCGCGGCCTCGCGCTCCTGAATCGAGTTCGACCTCTACTTCAACTGTGGGGTTGCCGCGAGAGTCGAGAACTTCTCGTCCAAAAATGCTGATGATTTCGGTCATGCCCACAAACTAGTGAAGCCAAGCCCCAAACTCATCAGGCGTCAGTGTGTCGTTCAGCATTTTGTCGGTGAATATTGCTGACTTTTCGTAAGGCGACCTCGGGATCAACCCCGCGGCGGCGACATTCGGCCACAACTTCTAGCAAATGCATTCCGAGATCGGCGATATCGCCAAGTTCTTGTGGTCCGTGACTAGGCAGGTCTACCGGGATGCCAGCCTTGGTGGCCCGCTTCAGAATTGCCGAGGCATAGGCCAACGAACCCGTTGCTTGAACGATGCCACCAAATGGTCCGTCGGCGATTCCCTTGGCGGCTTTTTCAGCCTTTTTGATCTCGTCCCATGACTTCACGAGAGCCTCTGTTCCGATTGCAGAGTTCTCGTTTGGTGCAAAGACATGCGGATGGCGTCGCACCAATTTGTCATGAATGCCACGAGCAACATCGCCCATAGTGAAACGACCTTCTTGTTCGGCGATCGCCGCATGAAATTCAATTTGGTACAGCAAGTCGCCGAGCTCTTCAATCAAATGCTCGTCGGTTTGAGCATCATCAATATCTAGGGCAGCAATCGCATCAACTACTTCGTATGTCTCTTCTAACAAATATGTTGTGAGGGTTTGGTGAGTTTGTTCGCGATCCCATGGGCATTCTCGGCGCAGCGTGCGGGCCAGTTCGTGAAATGCGATGAGCTCTTGTCCGACCGGCGCGCGTAACTCTGGAATGTAAATTGAAGTCAAATGATCGGCTTCAATGCTGTGATCAAGTTCGCTCCAGGGAACGGTCTTCACTACTTCATCGGGTAAGCCAAGATGATGCAAGATGATGACGGGCATATCGTCGTTGCTCAAGCTGTCGCTGTCTTCGGCAGCAAGTTTGATATCTGACAAGACCCAGTTGGCATGGCAGTGTGCAACGAGAAGCGGACCAGTTAAGCCGGCAGCGGCCGTGGCAAATTGATGACCATCAATGAGGCGAACGCTTTTTTCGACAGGATCGATTCCGAGACGGGCCCAGGCAATTTCTAAAAAACCCATCGCTGGATTGATGACGCAGTCAATGCGGTCATCATTTTTCAGTATCCGTACCGTACGTTCAAGAATTAATGGAGAACCCGGAACTGCATATAAAATTTCACCGTATTTGATGGCGGCAGCGATCAGGTCTTCGGCGATACCGAGGTATACATCGTCAAATGTTCCGGCCGTCTCGTAGTGCTGATCAAAAGTAATTGCATCAACAACTAAGTGTGCACTCGGATGTTGGGCGGTACGCAAGTAGCGATGTTGATGCGCGGCAATGCGTTGACGCGTGTGATCGGTGATGTACTCATCGGCCGATGGACCAAGCCCGATGATTTCAATGCGGGGCTTTTTGGATTGGGGCATCAGCCGACAGGAACGATGCTGAGAGTTGTGGGATCCCAGCGACCGTATTCGGGGCTGACCCAAACCTTGGCAGATCCGAGCACTGAGCGGCCGGCCTCGATTGCACCATTGCCGGCAATCAATCCAGCAACGTCATCGGCAACTTCGTCAAATGGACGAACGAGTAAGACGACCCAGCCGACGGTGGGGATTTCGAATGAAGCAGTAACTTGGCCAACTTTTGCGTCGGTGAGCGCAGTTAAGAATTCGGGAGTGACTTGACTTTCAAACGTGGCTTGCTCGAGGCATCCACTTCCTGAAGTTCGGTCTTGCAAAGCACCACCGTTCTCTGCCGAAGAATCAATCGATACTTCTTGGGCGATTGTTGCGAAATCTTCACCTGCATCAATTCGGGCCGTGACCGCGTCAATTTCTTCTTGTGTTGCAACCAAAATTGCTCGTAAGCAGACGGCGCCAGATTGGGTGGCTCGATCTTCGTACAAGGCCTTGAGATCATCGGTGTTGACTTCAAATTCTCGGTTGGCAACCGACTGAGAAGCGCTGGCGAGAACATAAAAGTCTTGAACGACTTGCGGAGCGTCGTTAAAGCCGGCCTCGGCTTGCAGTGCAGTAAGCGCTGCGTTGCGGTCTTCGTCGGTGATCGAAATTCCGGCTTTGTCAAGCGCTGCGATGACTGCTTTGGTTGAAATCCAATTCTGCACAATGGCCTGTGCGACTGTGATATCGAGATTGCCGCTCGTCAAAAAGGCCTCGGGCACTGCAGCGGCGTATCCGAGAAGAAGATCGTCGAATTCGCCATTAGAAAGCGACTCGCCATTGAATCGAGCGGCGTCTTTAGTGACGGACGAGCACGAAGTTGCTGTCGTCAGCACGGTGAGAGCGAGAACGGAAAGTGAGATAAGTCGGCGAGGAGTAAGCACGATCATCAAAACTACCCTGCGGGCTGGGCAGGAAAGAGTTCGCGCAAGAAATTGACGAGGAAAGATGCCGGTTCTTGGCCTCGCGGAATGGGGACGACGAGTTGCCGAACGGCCTCTTTATGGAGCGCTTCTCGTGAAAGCCGACGCAGTCGAGCGGTTTCGCTGACTTTGAGGTCGATTGGTCCGAGGCGCGCCTGATGGCTTGCAATGTTGAGTTCATTGAGACCGAGGCGATGACATTCGGCGCGCAGTAGCCCGACCGACAGCAATGTGTCAGCTGGAGTTGGCACTGGGCCGTAGCGGTCGATCCATTCGTTGCGAATGTCGTCGACTTCTTCGGGCTTCGTGACGAGTGCGAGGCGACGGTAGGCCTCGAGGCGTAGCTCTTCTTTAGTGACGTAGTCCTTAGGCAAGAAAGCATCCGTGGGTACATCGATACGAATTTCAGAAGGTTGGCTGATGGGCTCGCCCTTCATTTCGCCGACTGCTTCAGTGACCATCTGGCAGTAAAGGTCGTAGCCCACTGCAGCGATATGTCCACTTTGCGATTCGCCAAGCAGGTTTCCGGCGCCACGAATTTCGAGGTCGCGCATTGCAATCTTAAAGCCACTGCCGAGTTCGGTGGACTCGCCAATTGTGCGCAAACGTTCGTAGGCATCTTCGGTGAGAACTTTGTCCTTTGGATAAAAGAGATAGGCATAGGCGCGTTGTCCACTTCGCCCGACACGGCCACGAAGTTGGTGCATTTGTCCAAGACCCAAGAGGTCAGATCGTTCAACGACCAAAGTGTTCACCGTCGGCATGTCGATTCCGCTTTCGATGATGGTCGTGCACACGAGAACATCGAAGTTGCCTTCCCAAAAATCGACGACGACTTGTTCGAGGGTTCCTTCATCCATTTGACCGTGGGCAATAGCAATACGTGCTTCGGGAACAAGTTCGCGTAGTCGCTCGGCACATTCTTCAATCGATTGCACGCGATTATGTACCCAAAAAACTTGGCCTTCTCGTAGTAGTTCGCGCCGGATTGACTCAACCGCGACGCGTTCGTCATATTCGCCGACGAAAGTAAGAATCGGCTGGCGATCGGCCGGAGGAGTTTGCAACAGACTCAGGTCACGAATGCCGACCAAACTCATCTCTAACGTTCGCGGAATTGGGGTGGCGGTCAAAGTCAGAACATCAACATCGGCTTTGAGATGCTTCATGGCCTCTTTGTGTTGCACTCCAAAGCGTTGTTCTTCGTCAACGATTAAAAGTCCGAGATTCTTGAACTTGACATTGTTTGACAAGAGCCGGTGAGTCCCAATCACGCAGTCGATTTCGCCTGACTCAAGACCCTTAATGACTTTTGTTGCTTCAGCGTTGGTGAGAAAACGCGACAAGACTTCGACACGAATGGGGTAGCCCGCAAAGCGATCTGAAAAGGTGTTGCCATGTTGTGATGCCAGCAATGTCGTGGGCACCAATATTGCGACCTGCATGCCGTCTTGGATGGCTTTGAATGCGGCACGTACTGCGACTTCAGTTTTGCCGAAACCGACATCGCCACAAACCAAACGGTCCATGGGGAATGCTCGTTCCATGTCGGCCTTTGTGTCATCGATTGCTTTTTTCTGATCGGGGGTTTCGACGTAGGGAAATGAATCCTCCATTTCGAATTGCCATGGAGTATCAATGCTGAACGCGTGGCCTTGTGCGCTGACGCGTTTTTGGTACAACACCACTAGCTCTTGGGCGATCTCGCGAACTGCGCTACGCACCTTCGATTTTGATCTTGCAAAATCACTTCCACCTAAGCGATGCAGGACAGGCGTTTCGCCACCGACGTAATGACGGACGGTGTCGATCTGATCGGAAGGCACATACAGTTTGTCGCCACCCTTGTAAGCGAGCAATAGATAGTCGCGCTCGATGCCGCCGACTGTTCGCTTCACCATGCCTTCGTACTTGGCAACACCATGGATGTAATGAACGACATAGTTGCCGGTCTTTAGATCTTCGAAGACTGTGCCGCCTTCGCGCTTTTTCGGTCGGGGTTGACGATGTGATCGACGCCGACCCGTGATATCTGCTTCGGTGATGACCGCAACTTTTGCGGAAGGAATACTGAAGCCACGATGTAACGAGGTGACGACAATGGCCCCACCTTTGCTCGCCAGATTGGGGGCTTTGCCATCAGTGAGTTCGTGGTAGATGTCGAGTTGCAATCCGGCATTGCTGAACATTTCGCTCAGTCGTTGGGCCGAACCTTCACCATCAGCCGCGACAACGACTCGGTATCCCTGCGACAACAATGTGCGCATTCGCTCGGCAATTCCGTCACCACTTGCACCCATCGCACCCCAGCCGCTTGCTTCCATAAGCGGCATGTCTGGACCGTCGGCCACAGGAATGAGATTCCATGAGCCACGGGTTTCACTGAGTAATCGATCAGGCGGTGAATAGAGACGTGGAAAATCACGTTCAGCATCGCGTGCCCACGACGATGCAAGTGCTTTAGCTAGATCGGCTTCTTCAGCCAGTAGATCGGCGGCTCGATCGCGCATTCGGCGTGGTTCGATCAGCAACATTTTTGAACCACTAGGAAGGACATCGCTTAACAACGTGGGTGATGTGGTGAGCCAGGGCAGCCAACTCTCCATGCCATCGAATAAAGCACCTTCACTTAAACGTTCCCAATGTTCGCGTCCCCAAGGTTCGGCACCCACCATCGCGGCGGCTCGTTCACGAACTGCGTCATTGAGAATTAACTCACGCGCCGGGAAGATTGCAACTTCGTCGAGAGCGTTATCACTGCGCTGATCGTGGACCGAGAAGTTCGTGAGGCGGTCAACTTCGTCGCCCCAAAGATCGATACGAATTGGGGCGTCGGCAGTTGAAGGGAAAACGTCAATGATTGCGCCACGTCGAGCGACTTCGCCTCGATGCTCAACAAGATCTTCGCGTCGATAGCCGCCATTGACAAGCGTGCGCATCAATTCATCGGGGTCGAGTGACATGCCTTGACGAATGATGACTGGTTGATTCGTTGCAGTGTCGGGGCCCAACTGTTGTAGGAGTGCGCGCATGCTGGCCACGATGATTTGTGGAGTGCGATCTTCTGACTGCAGTCGCCATAAAACTTCGAGTCGTCGTCCCATCGTTTCAACGCTTGGGCTGACACGTTCAAAGGGCAGTGTTTCCCAAGCCGGGAATAACATCACGTCGCCTGCTGGCATGAAGGCCTTGATGTCATCGGCAAGTTGAGCCGCCATTGTGCTGGTGGGGCAGGCGACGACAACTGGACGCCGACCAGAAAGTTGCGCAAGAGCAGCAATTGCAATGCTGCGAGCGGTGTCAGGAACTGCAACGGTTCCATCGGGCGAACCAATGAGCGACATTAAAGCTTTGTCGTCGCGCAACAAAGTCGCGAGTGAGTGAAGAGCCCCCGTTTGCGTCGTGATCATGTGGGGCAACTCACAACGCGTTGTACATATTCATCGCGGCGTCGACGCCATCGGCGATGATTTTCAAAACTGCATCTGCGGCGACGTTCACTGCGACATCAAGGACCTGTCGTTCAGCGGCAGGAACTTTTGACAACACGTGATTTGCGCCTTGTTCTTTATTGCTGGGCTTGCCGACGCCTAAACGAACACGAATGAATTCTTGGGTACCGACATGAGATGTGATACTTCGCAGTCCATTGTGACCACCAAGACCGCCGCCTTTTTTGATGCGAACGACGCCTGGTTCGAGATCAAGTTCGTCTTGGATCACGATGAGGGCATCAACTGATTTAAATCCGTAGCGGCGCATCAACTTGCTGACTGCTTGGCCAGATTCGTTCATGAAGGTTGTGGGGAATGCGAGAACTGCTCGTTTGCCGCCAGCGAGCCGCACTTCCGCAACGAGCGCGAAGTCGCGGCCGGCACGTAGAGATTCGTTATGACGTCGAGCGAGTTCGACGACTACGTCTTCACCAACATTGTGACGCGAACGGGCGTATTGCTTGCCAGGGTTTCCGAGACCAACAACGAGTGCATCGAAAGTAGACATGTTCGAACCCGGGTGTGCGGCTTCTTTTCCAGAGCGGCCAAAGAGGCCCACGGACTATCTCAGGACTTGGCTTTGTCGTCACCAGCAGCCGGGGCAGCGCCTTCGGCAGCGGCGGGAGCGGCTTCAGCCTTCGAACCAGCAATTGCAGTCACGATTGCCAATTCAGGATCACCAAGTGCACGGGTGCCGGCAGGCAACTTGATTTCGCCCAAGCGAATGACATCGCCAGGCTTCATGTTGGTGATGTCGATGGTGATTTCGCTCGGCATGTTGGCCGGTGTGGTGACGATGTCAATGGTGTCTGATGATGCATCGACAAGTCCGCCATCGGCCAAGACGGCCTTTGCTTCGCCGGCCAGAACGACAGGCACTGAAATGGTGAGTTCTTCGCTCATGTTGATGCGCAAGAAATCGACGTGGGCTACGGTGCGGCGAACTGGGTGACGCTGCATTTCCTTGACGACCGCTGGGTAGACGTTGCCGTCGACGCTGATTTCAAGAATCGTGTTTGAACCAGCAGCACCCGACAAGGCGTTGCGCAGATCGCGACGTTCGATGAGAACCGAGATCGGGTCCATGCCCTGGCCATAGATGACGGCAGGAATTTTCTCTTCGCGACGGAGGCGACGTGAAGCCGCGCTTCCGGTGTTACGACCAGATGTTGCTACGAGGGTGGTGGACATGGCGAGACCTTTCATGCCGGACCCCATGGCCCGGATGTTCACAAACAGTTGCCAATACTAGAGGCGCAGCGGGTGGGTTCCCACCCTGACAAGGGCGAGAAGGCGAATTACGCCTGGTTTTCGCCGCCGAAAATCTCGCTCACACTGGTGTCGTCAAAGACGGCAGCGAGGGCGTCGGCGATGATCTTGCCGACCGACAAAACTTCGATCTTGGGAATATGGGCCTCGGGGGCGAGTGGCAAGGTGTTGGTCAGAACGACCCGGTTGATCCGTGAGTTCGTGAGGCGCTCAACGGCCGGACCTGACAAAACGCCGTGGGTAGCCATAGCCCAGACCTCGGTTGCGCCCTTATCGAGCAGCAAATGGGCGGCTGAAACGATGGTTCCACCGGTGTCAATCATGTCGTCGGTCAAGATGCACAGACGACCTTCGACCTCACCGATGACGTCAAGGGCCTGGGCGACGTTGGTGCTGCCCTTGGGTCGGCGTTTGTACACAAAGGCCAAGTCGGCGCCGAGATCGGCTCCGAGGTGTTGCTGCATGCGCTCGGCAACTTTGATGCGTCCAGCATCTGGCGACACGATCACGGGGTTCTTGGCGTTGTCGCGGATGTACTGCTCGATAACCGGCATGGCCGTCAAGTGGTCGACGGGACCATCAAAGAAACCTTGAATCTGTCCGCTGTGGAGGTCGATGGAGACCATGCGCTTGGCACCAGCGGCTTTGAACAAGTCGGCGATCAGGCGAGCAGTGATGGGTTCGCGACCTTCGGCCTTGCGGTCTTGGCGGGCGTAACCGTAGAAAGGGCACACCGCAGTGATGCGCTTGGCTGAAGCGCGCTGAGCAGCGTCGATCATGATGAGCTGCTCCATGATGGAGTCGTTGATTGAACGGCCATCACAACCGAAATGGCTTTGCATGATGAAGACGTCCGAGCCGCGAACGCTTTCACCGAACCGTGGGCGCACCTCTCCGTTGGCAAATTCGACCAGGTTGTGTTCGCCAAGTTCGATCCCTAAATAGCCAGCAACTTCTTGGGCGAGAGCCGGATGCGTACGTCCCGAATACAGGGACATGCGCTTGGTTGTGACTTTGTCAATCTGGCTCAACGGAGACCCCCATGGACTTGCTGGCGTTAGGTGCGGTTTCTGAATCATAGAACGCACCGGTCGTCTGACCATCAGCGACTCGTGAGCCAGGCGATAAATGTGCAAATGGGCCGACAGTGGCATTGTCACCAATGTGGGCATTCACGGCGCTCGTGCTTTCAATCGTGGTGTTTGATCCAACGACACAGTTATTCAGGCGAGTGTTTGGTCCGATTTGGCAACCCGATCCGATTCGTGTTTCACCCTGCAACATGGTTCCGGGGTAGAGCGTGACATCGCGTTCAATCTGAACGTCTACATCAATGAAAGTCTGACGTGGGTCAAACATCGTGACTCCGTTCAGCAACCAATATCGATTTGTTCGTGAGCGGAGTTCGCGTTCGGCAAGTGCTAACTGCCAACGATCATTGACTCCTTGAGTTTCGGACGCATCGGCAACGACCGCGCCCACTTGATGACCCATGTCGGCCAACACTGCGACGACATCGGTTAAGTAGTACTCAGATTGAGCATTGTTCGGCGTGACTCGCCGTAACGCCGGGCCAAGGAGGTCGCGGCGAAAAGCATAAATCGAGGTATTGATTTCGTTGATTTTGCGTTCATCGTCGGTCGCGTCACGTTGTTCAACGATGCGCAGCACTCGACCGTCTTTGGCGCGAACGACTCTTCCGTAGCCAGTGGGATCATCGATTTGAGCAACGAGCACGGTTGCGGCATGGCCACTTGACTCGTGCTGCTGTACCAAAGAATCAATAGTCTCGCGACGCAAAAGCGGTGTATCGCCAGGCAGAACAAGGATGGTTGAAGTGTCATCGTGTTCGGCGGGCGAGCCGGAACGCACGTTTTGGTCGAGGGCAGTTAAGCCGACACTGACGGCATCGCCCGTACCGCGCTGAATGCTTTGTGAGGCAAATGAGACATTGGCCCAAACTGGTGAATCAGTAGTGACTCGAGAAGTCACTTGATCGGCTCCGTGCCCGACGACGATGATCGATTGATCGGGTTGCACGCCAGATAACGAATGAATGACATGCATGACCATGGGTCGGCCGCAGATCAGGTGGAGCGGCTTGGGCCGTTGCGAACGCATGCGAGTGCCTTCTCCGGCTGCCAGAACTATGGCGTATAACGACATATCACCGTCATATCACACACGTTGCAGAGCGCTTCAGACCAAAGTGGCTCCGGGGAGAGGGCTCGAACCCCTATTCGCGGAATCAAAATCCGCCGTCCTACCATTGAACGACCCCGGAACGATCGGAGGCTTTGTGAGCGACCAACCGCTCATAAAGTTATCCGCAATCAGGCGAATTCAGCCGACTTTGCATCTGCCGTTTGGATAGAGGTCCCGAACTCGCTAGCGTGTGAGGTCTGTCATTGGAGAGGTCCTATGGGTTCGTTAATTAAAAAGCGACGTAAGCGCATGCGTAAGAAGAAGCACAAGAAGATGCTTCGCCGTACTCGCCATCAGCGTCAACGCAAGTAATTCACAACTTCTGATTTATTTGAATCACTGCCCGGTTCTGGTTTCAACGACCTGAGCTTCGGGCAGTGCTTCGCGTAATCCCTCACCCACATTGGTGGCCAGATCGGTGATGAACCAGGTGGCCCCGCTTCCCGCAAGTGTTGGTCTTTGACCGGTTGCTTCAATGATGCGGTCGCGCCACTTCACGAGTTCGGGCTCGACGACGAGCGCTGCTGGTTCAAGATCGTTCGGTCCGTCTGAGCGCGGATGACCGAGAGCGTCCCACGCTTGGTACACCGCTGGTGTGCTGACATGAAGCGGCGGGATGATCAATGTGACATTGTGCGGTTCATGAGGAACGGGCTCGATGATTTCGCCAATTCCAGTGACTCGCGCTTGTCCTTGCGCAATACAAAACGGAACATCGGCACCGATTGATGCACTCGCAATGACGTCGGCAGAAGATGTGCGTCCAGCCCAGCGGAAAATTGCAGCCGCATCAGTAGAACCGCCGCCGAGTCCGCCGCCGTGCGGAATGTTCTTCGTCACAATGGCGTGAGCTGTGCGATCTACAAATTTCAGAGCGCGTGTGACCAAGTTGTTGTCATCAGCTGAAATTCCGGCTGCATATGGACCGGTGAATTCAAGGCCGCTGTTTCCTGGAGTAATACTCAACTCGTCGTGCAATTCAAGGGTGGTCATGATCGCATCGATGAGGTGATAGCCATCTGTGCGTACGCCGGTGATACGCAAACTGAGAGTGAGCTTCGCCGGAGCAAGTATGAGATGTGGTGCTGAAGTCACAGGTATATGTCTAGTCGTTTGTCGGGTCGTTACGAACGCTGGTTCTTTTGAATCTCGGTTGCAAGGCGACCCCATTGGTGAACATCGAGTTCTTCGGGGCGAGCTTCAGGCGATACTCCAGCGAGAACAAAGTTTTCGGGTGTGGCGATTGCAGCGAGCGAACGGCGCAACATTTTGCGGCGTTGTCCAAAACCAGTTCGAATCACTTTGAATAGTTGCTGCGGTGCAATATGTGGTCCAACTGCGGGGGTTTCACGTCGAGTGATTTCAATGATGCTCGACGTGACTTTGGGTCGTGGAATGAAAACGCTCGGCGGCACATCGCCCAAGACACGAGCTGTCGCCCAGTAAGCGACTTTGACGCTGATCGCGCCGTAATCAGACGAGCCGACACTTGATGCCAAACGAAGAGCAACTTCTTTTTGCACCATGACGACAAAGCGTGAAATTTGTGGGATCGCATCAAGAAGATCGGCGACTAGGGGCGTGGCGACGTTGTACGGCAGGTTGGCAACAACTACGGCCTTGCTTCCGGGAAGAATGATTTCGTTCCAATCAAGTTCGAGTGCGTCACCAACAACTACAGAAACATTGGGTAATTCTTTGACGACATCGCGCAGAACAGGAGCAATCCCGTGATCAATTTCGATCGCTGTGATGCGTGCTCCGGTTTCGGCAAGAGCGAGAGTTAGCGAACCAAGACCTGCGCCTATTTCTACGACATGATCGTTGGGGCCGACGTTGGCCATACGAGCAATACGACGAACTGTGTTGGGGTCAGAAACAAAGTTCTGTCCAAAAGCGCGGCGTGGCGCCAAGCCATGTTGTGTCAGTAACTCGGTGATGTCGCGATGTGAATGGGTCACGGAATGATCTCAGAAACTGATTTGCACGGGGATGGGTGCATCAATCAGATCGGCAATCTCTAAAAAGACATCTGTGTGAATCAAGATGATGTTGCCGCCAGGAAGGGATTGAATCGAAACGTTATTGCACTCAAGTTTGCGACCATTGTTGAGGTTAGTGACGGTGATGATTGCTCCGATGAGCGCATGTGGAGTTGCGCACGGCTGAAGGCCGAGTAAGTCGCCACGCCAGCGAATGAACGAAGCACTGCCTTTGACATTTGATCCAGTTTGCGGTGCTGGGACATTGACGGTGATGATTTCGGGAGCTCGAGAACCATTGTTCTCGGGAAGAAAAGCAGGCTCGGCGGGTTCGGAATCGCTGGGTGCCACTGAAATTGCGGTAGCCAAAGTTGATGTGGTGTTGGTCGAACTTGACGAATCGTTACCTGAGAGCAGCAACGCGGGTACCGCGATCAAGGTGATCACGGCAGCGACCACTAGGCGACGGCGTTCGGTAAAGGTCAGCATCAGTGAAATCAGGTTATGAAGTCAGCCGAGGGAACGCAATGCAGGCATTGTGTGTCGTGACACGGGCCATCTCGGTTGGGCTGATGTGCTTTAAGTCGGCGATATGGGTTCCGACCACGGCAACGTTGGCGGGTTGATTGGTGCGACCGCGGTGGGGAACCGGCGCCAGGTAGGGGCTATCGGTTTCGACTAAAAGTCGATCAAGAGGACACAACGTGGCTGCTTCGGCGACATCTTGAGCAGTCTTGAAGGTGACGATTCCTGAAAAACTCAAAAACGCGCCAATATCGAGACAGCGACGAGACTCATCGGGACCGCCGGTGAAGCAGTGGAAGATCGTTTGTTCGGGGACACCTTCGGTGCGCAAAATATCAAACGTGTCATCCCATGCATCGCGGGTATGGATGATCAACGGAAGTTGGTGTTGATGAGCTAATTGGATCTGCGCTGCGAATGCGATTTTTTGTTCGTCACGAGCAGAATGCTCGTAGTAATAGTCGAGTCCTGCTTCGCCAATAGCGACAACGCGCGGTGATGAAATGAGATCAACAATTGTGTCAACACCATGAACTGCTTCATGAGGGTGCAGTCCAACGCTGGCCCAGACATCGTCGAATTGACTCGCGCAGGCAATGGCTGCCCGCGAAGATTCGGCGTCGCATCCGACAGTGATGAAGCGTGAAACCTTGGCGGCACGGGCATTCTCAAGAACACCAATGGTGCCCCCGAGGTCTTTGCCACCTTCGCCGCGATAGCGATCTTCATCAAGATGGCAGTGAGTATCGGTCCACATAAAGGTTCTTAGAAATGTCTCAGTCGAGTTTGCGACGCGGGAAGAGTGGTTCGCCTTTATCGATTGTTGCCCCGCCGGGATAACCGCCCCAGGTCACCGATGTCGGCACGCGTTGATCACTCACTAGACCTGGCATACCGATACGTTCCCAAATCGTTTGCATGGTGTCGGGGATTGCGGGTGATGCGAGGATGCACACGATGCGCAACGCTTCAAGGGCGTCACCCATAACTGCATCAACGTCTGGGCCGGGTTCGGCTTTCCACGGTTCGTTGTTTTCAAGGTGCGCGTTTGTTGCACGAATGAGTTGCCAGGTTGCTTCAAGTGCTCGGCTTGGTTGAACGTCGGCCCAACGAGCGATGGTTTCAGAAACTGCTTCAGCAGCCGCAGTGGCAAGAGGGCTGTCGGCACGAGGTGCTGGAGCGATGCCATTGCACTTTTTGCCGACGACAGTTGCGACTCGACTTAATAAGTTGCCGAGGTTGTTGGCGAGATCGGAGTTATAACGACCGATGAGACCTTCGTAGGTGAAGTCGCCATCGGCACCGTAAGGAGTTTCGGCAAGAACGTAATAACGGAATCCGTCAAGACCGATGTCATCGATGAGATCGAGCGGATTGACAACATTGCCCGTTGTCTTTGACATCTTTTCGCCACCAACCAACAGCCAGCCACCGACGGCCCAACCCTTCGGTGGTTCAATGCCAGCCGACATCAACATCGCCGGCCAGTACACGCAGTGAAAGCGAATGATGTCTTTGCCAATGAGGTGGTAGTCAACGGGCCAATGTTTGTTGAAATTGGCTTCGTCGGTTCCGTAGCCGATAGCGGTGATGTAGTTCGTTAGCGCGTCAAACCACACATACGTGATGTGCTTGTCGTCCCACGGCAATGGAATACCCCAAGAGAAACTCGTGCGACTGATACTGAAGTCAAGCAGGCCTTGCTTAATGAAGCCAATGACTTCGTTCATGCGATAGTCGGGCACAATGCTGCCTGGGTGATCGGCATACCACTGCAATAAGCGATCGCCGTAGCGCGACAAGCGGAAGAAGTAGTTTTCTTCTTCGACATGTTCTACTGGCTTTTTGTGAATCGGGCAGTTTCCTTCGACGAGATCATCTTCGGTGAAGTAAGCCTCACAAGGAACGCAGTACAACCCGCTGTACTTATCGAGTTCGATATCTCCGCTGTCGTAACACGCTTGCAATAGCTTCTGTACTCCGACGCGGTGACGTTGTTCGGTCGTGCGGATGAAGTCGTCGTTGCTGATGTTGAGTTTTTTCCAAGCATCAGCGAAAAGGGGTGCGATTGAATCGGCGAAAGCTTGCGGGGCCATGCCTGCAGCATCAGCGGCCTGTTGAATTTTCAAGCCGTGCTCATCGGTGCCGGTCAAGAAGTGGACTTGATCGCCGATGAGTCGATGCCAACGGGCAACAGCATCACCGATGATGGTGGTGTACGCATGTCCAAGATGTGGTTTGGCGTTGACGTAATAGATCGGTGTCGTGGCGTAAAAGCTTTGTGACGAATGTTCAGAGGGTGAGACCACGTTCTTGAGGCTACGACCTCACTAGCGTGACTTTCATGTCAATTGAAGATCTGGGGAATGTTGTTGGGGAAAGGGCAATGGGAAGTTGATGTTTGAATTCGATCAAGCCACCGCAGTTCATCGCGAAAGTTCGGGCAACTCTGAAGGGTCGGTCGTTTACTCGACCAAGGTGCACCCTGGTTGGGACATCATGGGAAATGCCAACGGGGGATATCTGCTGGCATTGGTGGGACACGCTCTTTCAGATGCAACAGGCCGACCCGATTGCATCACGGTTACTGCGCATTACTTGGCACCGTGTCCGGCGGGTGAGGCACGAATCGTCGTGACACCTGTTCGGGCGGGACGGCGCTTTGCGACGGCGACAGCATCGCTGTATTTGCAAACAGTCACAGGTGAAAAAGAAATTATTCGTGTCTTGGCGACGCTTGGCGATTTAGCGAATGACCCAGGTGGCCCATCGCATATGGACGAACAAGCAGAATTTCCGCCTCGAGGTTTACTGCCTTTTTCTGAATGTCTTGGCATGGCCGAATCGGCAGTGGACAACTTTGCGTACATCCATGGACGGCTCGGAACTCGCATTCATCCGGGTGATGTTCACTTTCGTGAAGGTGTGAAATCTGGACAGGCTTTGATTCGCGGCTGGTTCGCATTTAATGACGATCGTCCGATTGATACGCGCGCCTTGTTGTTGGCAAGTGATGCTTTTCCGCCATCGGTCTTCAACCTTGATTTGCCAACTGCCTGGGTGCCGACCGTGGAATTGACAGTTCATACTCGCGCGATCCCAGCACCCGGGCCAGTGGCGTGCATCTTTTCAACTCGATTCGTACAAAACGGGTTACTTGAAGAGGACGGCGAGATATGGGATTCGCAAGGAGTATTGGTGGCGCAAAGTCGCCAGCTTGCTCTAGCCCCGCGACAATAAAACTTGGGCGGCTTTACGAGTGTCCTTGCGACCAATGGCAAGAATGCTGATACATAATCCAATTGCCAAACAGATCTTTTTTGGCGAATACCGAAACCGCGATTGCGAACGAATCCGCATACCCGAAAATCGCACGATGGGGTAGGAACGTTCAAGGGCAATCTTTTCTAGCTCGGCGTCGGGATTGACGGCGAATGAGAATTTCGTTGACTCAAGCATCGGAAGGTCGCTTGCTGCATCGCTGTATGAATAACTCTGCGACAAGTCGTATCCGAGATCGCGTGCGAGTTCCATAATTGCCACGACTTTTCCACTTCCGTAGCAGAAGGGGCCAATGATTTCTCCGGTGTAACGCCCGTTGACGATTTCACTTCTTGTTCCGATTCCGCCGGTCATTCCGAGAGCTGCGGCTAAAGGTTCGACGATTTCTGCAGGAGAAGCAGAAACGATGTAGGTGGGGCGACCAACGCGGTGATGTGAACGAATGATTTCGAGAGTCTCGGGCCGCACTTGGGACACGATCTTGGGGATGACTTCAGATGCCAGGCTTTGAAGGGTTTGCGAATCCTGCCCTTTGATGGCTCCCAAAATACGTTGGCGCACTTTGAGCGTTTTCCCATCGGTTGCTCCAGATGTTCGAAAGGTCAACGCTTCCCAAGCATCATCGAGTAACTGTTTCGTGCTGAGATGTCCTGACTTCCATGCAACACCAGCCAAAGTAAAGACTGATGAACCAGGAATCATCGTGCGGTCAAGGTCGAAAAACGCGGCACCGTGAATTGATGTTTCTTGATTCAAGCCAGGATCTGCCGAGAACTGTTGGGTGAGGCGGTGCGTGTCCACTCTTTGATTTAGCCACAGTTTCAGACGCTGGAGTGGGCAACCATCCAAATTGTCACGTGGGTTTAATCTGCAGTTTTGCGGCTATTCGTTATTTCGACAGCCCGGTTGTAGACCGACTTTTTTGGGACGGCCAGAATGTGGGCAACTGCGGTGGCGGCATCCTTCGATGAGGCTCCGCCAGCAAGTTCGGCAATGAGCAAACGATCGATGTCATCGGCTGTCGCCGGCGGGGCATCGGGAGCACCGTGCAAAACAAGAACGAATTCGCCCTGAGGCTCGTTGGTGCCGTAGTGATCAACAGCTTCGCCCAATGTTCCGCGCCATACCTCTTCATGAATCTTGGTGAGTTCGCGACAGAGCGCTACTTGGCGTTCGGGTCCGCAAGCAACTGACAAGTCAACAAGAGTGCGATGCAAGCGATGTGGTGCTTCGTACAAGATGACAGTTCGTCGTTGCGATGAAAGCTCATTGATATGTTCGGCGCGCTCTTTGCCGCTGCGCGCAATGAAGCCATCAAAAATGAAGCGATCGGTGGGAAGACCACTGATGATGAGCGCCATGATCAACGCAGCAGGGCCCGGTATAGCCGACACGTTGTGCGCGGCGTCGATAGCGGCTCGCACTAAACGTGATCCGGGGTCGCTGATTCCGGGCGTCCCGGCATCGGTGACGAGGCAAACGTCGCGACCTTCATTGAGTGCATCAAGCACTCGCGGAATTGAGGCGTGTTCGGTGTGATCGTCGACGCGCATCAATGTCGCCTCAATACCTAAGTTATGCAAGAGCAAACCGGTACGTCGGGTGTCTTCGCAACACACGAGCCCAGCATTGGTGAGTGCTTCAATCGCACGAGGCGAGATATCGCCCATATTCCCAAGCGGTGTTGCAACAAGAATGAGATTGCTCATTGTGGAGCTACTTCGTTTGTATTGTCGCGTACTTCAATTTTGTTGC
>Ga0209358_10001326_pt1 | contig 19854 bp, 20 predicted proteins | sample LauGreFa1BDMLBSN_2_FD_187574 | JGI IMG/M metagenome (GOLD analysis project Ga0209358, IMG submission 187574) | Freshwater lake microbial communities from Lake Michigan, USA - Fa13.BD.MLB.SN (SPAdes) (version 2) | ecosystem: Environmental > Aquatic > Freshwater > Lake | place: Lake Michigan, USA...
TTTTTGCCGCCATTATGGATCCCGGCCCCGGAGTTCTGGCCCGGAGTTCTGGCCCCGGAGTTCTGGCCCCGGCCCGGCAATCTGCCCCCCCATGGCCTCCACAATCCCCATATGAAACCGAACCTTCAGAACCAAAATCAGGTCTCAATTATGACCTACGCCAAAAAAGTCCGCCGCCGCAAGGCGGAATTCACAAGGCCATCGTTTGGATCTGCGGCCCGAGATTTACGTCATAGATTCGACGATTTTTTTTAGGAATACGTCAGGAATGTGATGGGGGACAAAGTTGACAGGGGCAGTGCTGTCAGTATCACACAGTACGATGAGCTGGTTTCTGATCTTCAATGATATCAAAATGATTGACTATTCCAGGTCGCATCGGAATCTTGAGCTATACGATGATGTAAGCCCTTCCGACGTCTCTGTCCGGACGCTGACGGCCTGGCGAAATGCGGCGTACAAGAAACTAATAGGACGATTGATTCATCGTAAACGGTATGGCAAGTTAGGGGAATAGTTAGGTTTTCGAATTGGGCATTTTCAGTACAGGAGGTCTTATAAGTAGAAGGACCTTTCCTCCTACCTCTTCTGTACTAATAATGACCAATTAAAATGACTAAGGGCATTTTTAACGCCGCCCCATCGGAAAGCTCGGAGACGCCCACGCATTAGCGTTCTGCGGACTATACGGAGCATATTTTGGAAGTGTCATCATATTCCCGTCGGGGCCGACCACAGTCTCCTTCTCGTCACCTCCCTCGTATACGTTGAATGTGACCTGGTACGGCCTCGGTGCCCACGACGATACCAAGGGCTGACCTGCATCGTCATAGAGCTGGATGTCCATCTGACCCACGGAGTTGCCAGTGGTCCATTTCATGATACGGGCATTTTGGTACTGCCGATTGATCACAAAAGGACGAGTTCCTTCTATCGCACCGTCTGATGTGATTGAGATGTTATTGGAAATGTATAGGCGACAGATCAGGTTGCCCCTCCGGGCCAGGTTCGTCGTGGAACCGCCCGGGAACTCCTGGAACTTGCATAGCTGCGGAGAGCATACATCGATATACTGTGTGAAAGCGAGGGGAGCCGAGCCGCCCACTACATCTACGTCATAAATATTGAGTTCCTGATTGTAAGCTCCCATGGCTGGATAGTCACCAGGCAATAGAGCGCCTGCTGGCAAATTATCATCAGGATCTTGGAGCGCATTATTGTACTGATTTGTTACATTCCGAACAAAGCCCATGATACTAAACAGGTCTTTGCCGAGGCTGCCTTCTATCACACGATTCTGAGGCGCCTCCGCTTTAGGAAACGTCCACGTGCTGTCGAATTGAAAATATGGAAAAGCAGGAGCATACGCTGTGGGCACAACAAATGTAAATCTGTTGGTTGTCGCATCATATGTGCACGTCGGGAGGTTTGCTGCTAGAATAGGATTCGCCGCATCATTGGGATCCGTGTTGGCTGCTCCGGCTGCTACAATTGCTTCCGTGACAGCCGCCGCCAACTCAGTTCCGCTGTAGAAACCCGGGGGTACAGTCGGCTGAAGAAAAATGGAGGCTTCGCCATTGGGATCGAGATAGTCCAGCGAGAACGAGTTGAATCCCTCTTGTACGTTGGGGATGTCGTACGGAAAGTTCACTTCGTTCACGCTCAGGGAATGAATCTGGCCCTGGACCAGGTTCTGGTTCTTTGCGTTGAACTGTGCGTCGTTATACGTGCCGGATACCGCGTCACGTGAGTTCATGACTAACGCCACGTTACTCCAAGGCATTATTACTACTTTGGCTAAACAAAATTTCTTCGGCCAAGATTAGATATGTCCGCAACTTTTGTTAGAGACCACGCCCCGGAGGACTTTTCTGAAATCATCTCAGAGCTGGAACGCAAGCCGTTGGCCGTCAATCATGATCGGACAGTCGCCGGAAAAGGGAGGAGCCAGGCTTTTGGTGTCATTCGACGATGGTCCTATCGCCCATGGTTGTCCCGGAACACTTGGCTGCACCCGGAGCTCTGGGCCCTTCTACTGGACTTTGCGAACAAATTTGATCTCATGGGCTACGATGCCATACAGGTCAATGATAATTATTTTTCGAACCCCCATCGGGACAAAGGTAACGAGGGTTTATCTTACATTGTGGCTTTCGGTGATTATGATGGTGGCGCTCTTAATGTCACAGGGACGGACTACGACATCCGGAATAAGGGGTTCTTATTCAACGGATCTCAAGAGGAGCATTTTACTCGGCCCTGGACCGGGCATCGGTACTCGTTGGTATTCTACAACATCGAATGGCCTGCGAAGTTTCTCCCACGCTACACGGTATCATGTAGAGCTGTAGCCGACGGTTTGGAAGTGGAGGACACTTACGACGAGTCCGTCGTTGTCCTAAACAGACGGGGCCACATAGTGCGAACCGTGAAGCAAGGTAAGCCAGTATCATGGATCGGGAAGCTGACGAAAATAGGGCAAAAAAGCCGAATTTTGACGGCGCCGCCAACCCCGGATCATGAGCATAATGAATCCTTCTGACGAGGCACGTTTCTGGGCAAAAGTGAATAAAACGGAGACGTGCTGGCTTTGGACGGCGTGCTGTAATAAGTACGGCTACGGCCAGTTCTGGGTCGGCGGGGCCATGCGTATGGCCAACCGCATCTCGTTAGAACTTCATCTCGGCAGGCCATTACTCCCGGGTATGATTGCATGTCACGCACCACACTCTGTGTGCGGTCATCGGGCCTGCGTGAATCCTCAGCATTTGTCGGAGAAGTCGCAGGCCGAGAATAATTCAGACAAGGTCGCCGACGGTACATCGAACCGAGGCCCACGGAATCCCACCTGTAAATTGACAGAGGACCAAGTCCGGGCCGTCCGGACCGATAATAGGCTACTGCGTGAGATTGCAGAAGAGTATGGAATCCATGTGATGACAATATCCGATATCAAGTCCCGGAAGAACTGGGGCTGGCTTGAAGATGTGCCGGTAACGTCAGATTCGTAGGCTTAGGCTTTGCGATAAACTTAAGATCTGGTTTGCCATTGCGACGTATGACCATCTTTATTAATCCATAGAAACGTGACGTAAACTCCTCAACAATCTCAAGCCTTTTAGCGTCTGTGCGTGTCGTCTGCATCCCGCCTCTGTTCCCCCAATACTTCGTACTGATCCCGACCCAATTAAATTTTAGAACAGGCCGTCCCGCACTCTGTTCCGACAGGCACCGCCCCCAATCTTCGAGTTCGTCTTCCTCTGGTTCTTGTAGGCGATCGTCGTTCTTGATGAAGTACATGGCTCCGACGATGTATCCGTTGTTCTCCGTAATGGTCGGCTTCATCCAGTCTCGGTTACAGACCGGGTATATTCCGGCCAAAAGGCAATCATCGCCGGACTCTGCCATAACTTCGAAAATATAATTCGCCAGAGAAACGACATTCGTACAATGTACAAGATCGCCATGCGCAAGAATCTTGATTGCGTCGAGATCATCGTCGACAAAGACGATCTCTGTGCCTGGAAGCATCGTGCTGCGGAACTTCTTACGTTGTTTCACGAGTCCTCTTTCCGACGTGACGATCATACAGACCACAGCATTACCGGCGACAGCCTGTTGATAGACCACCATCTCTTCCTCCGGTACGACAAGCCAAAGCGGACCTGTAAAGCCGCCCCGGGCCAGCGTCTTCAGCGTTTTTTTAACCAACATTTCCGGGCGTCCGGCGGAACAACACGCAAAGACAAGACCAGACATACTATATCCTCCACAGAAAATCTTCGCATAAATAGAATGAAGATGATCTCTGTGACAAAATCTGACCGGCCCGGGAAGAAATTAATGGCCAAGTTCGAGACCGATTCTGGACGCACTAGAGTCACACATTTCGGTGCTGCAGGCATGGACGATTACACAAAGTCCCACGACAAAGAACAGCGCAACAGATACAGAACTCGTCACAAAAAGGACCTGGAGACAGGGGATCCGACCCGGGCCGGATTCCTGAGCTACTATATTTTATGGGGAACCTCTACATCGCTCTCCGAGAATATCGCTTCATTCAAAAGACGCTTCCACTTATAATCTGTTTACAAGACATAATGCCTGCTCCGAAGAAAGAAGAGTTATCGAACAAGATCGACCAGGTGCTGGAGAAGCTAGAGGAGCTCAGTGCCGAGATTGGAGTGTTAGCAGAACTCAACAAGACCCCTGTTGCTCCGACTGCTCCTGGGGTGTCGCAGGAAGTATACATGACTCTACAGCACGATTACCAAGAGCTAAACAGAAAGTATACGGCTCTAGTCGCAGATCGTGTCGTGGCCCCGGTACAAAAACCCCCGGTCCCTCCGGTACCAAAACCTCCGGCTCCTGCGCCCTCGGCTCCGGCCCCGGCCAGATTTAGAAAGCTTGTAACTCCGACTCACATTCTCCGGAATTATTAAAAATCTCAACCCAGACAGATGCTACACGCTTGGGGGAAGCACCTGATGTTAGATCTCCGGGCCTGTAATCGACTCCTCATAACCTGTCCGAACAACATCGTCGCCTTCTCCAAAGATCTCGTCCAGCGTATCGACATGGTCCCGTACGGAGAGCCGACGGTAAAGCATTTCGGTTCAGACGATAAATCCGGGTATACACTCGTCCAGCTCATCGAGACTTCCAATATTACTGGTCACTTCTGTGATCAGTCCGGGGATGCCTACCTCGACGTATTCTCGTGCAAGGACTTCCACGACAAGGATGTCATAGACGTGGTATGGAAGTATTTCATTCCCCGGGATCTGTCCTCGACCACAATATTCCGGGGCCGCAAGGAAGTCCCGGTGTACATCCCGCAATTGTCATAAGTGCGTTTTTTGCGTTCATCCGGGCCAAAAAAATATATACCGGGAAAGTAAAAGGATGGCAGACATCGAGGAATGGCGCAAAATCCCCGGCTTTCCGAATTACTCCGTTAGCTCGCTCGGAAATGTCCGGCGTGATCGGGCCGGCTATTCTCGTCCGGTGAAGAAATATAGAAACCCGGCAGGTTATGAATATGTGTGCCTCTGTAAGGATGGAAAGACTAAATCCTTTGCTGTTTCCCGTCTGGTTGCTGGCGCTTTCATTCCAAATCCTGCCGGAAAGCCGACTGTGGATCACATTAGCCGTATTAGGGATGACAATCGTATCTCTAATCTCAGATGGGCCACGTACGGAGAACAGGGTCTTAACAGAAGCTGTCCCCTCGGAGGATCCGGTTTCAGACATATCACGGAACAATATGGCGGTTTCAAGTTCCAGCTGCGAAGATCCGGCAGAATCATCGCAGCCGTCTGGTCTAAAACCCTTGAGGAAGCACTGTTGGTCCGGGACGAATTTCTGGCGTGTATGGAATCGGGCTCCGAAGCAGACACAAACTTGACAGAATCTGTTTCTGTAGAAGCATAAACAATGGAGTGGCGGCCAATTCTAGGATTCGAAAACTATGAGGTATCGAATCTTGGAAACGTCAGACGTGGTGACAGACAGAAGAAATGTACGGTACTGACAAAACCATACGGCTATAGACAGGTAAGGGTCGGCCTACGCAAAGACGGAAAACAGACATGGTGTACCGTCTCCCGACTCGTAGCAAAGGCGTTCCTTCCAAATCCGGATAACCTTCCGACTGTAGATCATATCGATCGGAACAGCCAGAACAACCATATATCGAATTTACGATGGGCATCGTATCACACACAGATCATGAATCAAGATCAACCGATCGGCGCTTCTGGCCACAGACACATCAGCAAAATCGGAAACGGATGGCGTGTACAGATCAAGAGACATAATCAGCTCGTCTTCTACAAATACTGTCAGACGCTCGATGAAGCTATACAGGCCAGAGATCAATTTATCTTTTCGGGGACTTCCTCTACTGTCAACACAGGCGCTGTAGCATCGGACGAGCCGTAATCGACAAAGTCTTTCGTTATGAACTCCATACGTGACGCTTCCGAACGCTTGTCGGCCTCTCGTTTGGCGAGATAGTCCCTCCATTTCAACAGTGCCTTGTCTTCTGTATTGTCTTCCCAGTAGTGCCTGTGGGCGCGCTTGTAATCAACGTCCTGTGTCTTGCCTTCTACCTCTACTTCATCTCCATCGGGATCCGTGAAACAGATCGTGGCCCAATCATCTGTCCACGGAATCTGGCCTGACTCGAGTTTGTCTGCGAGTTCCGTCGGGAGAGTTACTTCGACGTAGGCTTCATAGCAGAGAATCAACTTCCTTTTCAACATTCCTATCTGTTGCAAAGAAATTTGTTTGGGCCCATTGTCAACTTTGTTAAATGTGCTGAATAGTATCGCTGCTGTCACTATCACTACTATATTCAAGATCTACACCCTGATCCTTCGCCCTACGTAGCAGATTAGCATAGCGCTCCTGCATCTCATCGGCTCGGGCAGATTCATCAGCCAGGCTGTCCTGTAGCTGAGCAAGATCACGAGTTGATTCCATACTTCTCAGAGACGTAATCTCTTTACGAAGCTCATAATTCTCAGCGGACATAGAATTGATTGTATTCCGGTGACGTTCCAACAGGACCTGATCAGCCCTACGATTGCTTCGCTCGAGATCAAGAGCTGATCCAGCGTCATATGCTGCCTTTTCCAGCTCATTCATTTTCTCTTTGTTAAGAGTCTGTGCGACGTGAATTGCCCGCTTAAAATGTAACACCGTGTTTATGACGTGAGCCTCGCCTTTATCCGCATCTATTCCGGTCTTCTCACAGAACGTCTCGAAGAACCCTTTCTCTACAATTTCTGACTTGGCTGCGAGATAGCGGAACGTCTCTTGAATCACAACAGAATACTCTTTTTCCTGATACTCTTTCTGTAATTTCATCATGCCCTTGATCTCGGATGATAGTCCGGGGACATGGAACATGGAGGTGTACAGGTCCTTCATCTCATCGGAGTTGGACTTTGGCGGCATCCGGGCCAGAACCTTTTCGGCGGCCTTCTTCTCCTTACAGACGTGTTCCTCGAACGTATCGAGAGAGAGACACGATTTGTCCTTGTTCTTGATGAATTTGTGACATTCAAAACAGACGCCACACACGTTCTTAACAGATTTGCCGGAGGATTGCTGTTGAACCAGAACCTGACCTACGAGATACAAATTGTCGAACTTCGTCTGGAGTTCCTCTGCTGTAGAGACATCGAGTTTCTTCACGTGCGTCTCAAAGTGGGAACCAAAATGGTCGGACCGGATCCCCTTCTTCTCACAGAACGGACAATCAACAAGTTTGTGTACGCCATCAGCCGGGAGAGTTTCGACTTTGAGAGCGGTCGTACGAGGCATTTGCTTATAATTAAGGCAAACACTTTAAATCCGGGTGGTTTACCCAAAAAATCCGGGGTTTTACCGGGGACCGGGGAGTCGGTCCATTAGGCAATTATGCTTTTTAAGATTTTTTGATAAATTTTATTTCAAGAGGATGATAATTAATTCAGATTTGGGTGTTTTTGGGTGTTTTTGGGGACCTCTTAGTGACGTAAAATCATATATACTGGCTAGGTTTTATGTCTCTTTCCCATATAGACTAATTGGTCATACCTTAAATGGTCATTCTAACTGGTCATTATTGGGGAGATAGGAGGTTAGAGAAGGGGTACCCCTTATAGGGGGTCGGACTCCCCCGAAAATGACCAATTCAAAAAACCAATGGGTTTTTGAAAAACCCCTAAACTCCGGGATCGAACTTTTTGTTTGTCACCGAGTAGGAATGAGTGATGACGAGAAACGTGATATAACTTACAATCCGGCTCTTGAACTGTTAATAGCAGCAGAGGCGGAGAGATGTGCTGGCTTGTCCTGGATGCACGGAAAAGCGGAAGGATATTACTCTGTTCGTAACACAGCCGTGACTCTGCCCACCATTGTTCTGTCAACGCTTGTTGGATTCTTGTCCGGGTCGAGCTCTTCTATTTTTACAGAAGCCACTATGGCGTCCATAGGAATAGGTAGCGTCTCGTTATTCACGGGTGTACTGTCAACAATCGGAACGTTCTTCTCGTTTGCAAAGAGGGCGGAGGGACACCGTATAGCGGCCATTCAGTATTCCAAAATAGCACGGAGTCTTACGATAGAGCTGACCCTGCCTCGTGCCGAGCGGATCTTGGCCGGCGATCTGTTAAAAATCACACGGGACGCTATCGAGCGCCAACTCGAGACCAGCCCGCCTGTTCCCGAGGCAATCATATCCCAATTTAAGAAACGATTTGATGGGAGTGACGGTGTTGCGATACCGGATATTGCGAATGGGGTTCATAAAGTGACGGTGAACAATAGGGTGGTGAACTCGCCTCCGCCTACAAATAAACCGGAAGAGTTGACCGTCAATGTTGGGATCACTACGGAATCATGACTTGGTTGTCTCTGGCTCTGTACCGGCAAGCTCTGTTAGAGTTCAAGGGCCTGCTTCCGACCAAATCGCTCGAACTGTTGAACACGGCGATCCTCGCTGTCATCACTGAAGCGAAAGAGGAGGCACGACGTGAATTTCGTTCCAAAAAATTATCAGATGAGGAGGTCGAGGAGATCCGTAAATCGAACGAGTCTACTCGAGCTATGGGGAAACGGTATGGAGTTCATCCGGCTACTATCTCTAAGATCAAATCTGGCAGATGGCGTGCTCATTCGAAAGTGAAGATTACTCCAGGCTTGACCGAAACATTAGCAGAGACCTGACCCGATTCTATTTCTGATATTGTTGGCCCGAGACACGTCTTTCTCAGAGTGGCTACGTCTACGTTGTTCCAGATGCGGAATGCATGCGACTTTTTGTAAATGATTGGCTTGCCTGTGATAAACGCCTTGTTCGACATACACCACGGAAATAAAGTTGGTCTCGGCAGAACTGTAACGGTGTGTTGAAGCGCGAGCATCCAACTGTCATTAGCGGAGGCTTTGAACCAGTTTTCTTCTGTCGCTGGATTGACATCTTTGTACGTGTCGATCAGATCCTTGATGAACGGGTTTTCTGGCTCTGCTCCGATTAGATCGTTACTGAGCTTCTTTTTCGCCTTGCAAGAAAGCCCGATCACGACGGGATTGTGTCTAAACTCATCGAAACTTTTGAGAAATATGAAATTTAGATCGCACAGAAACCCTCCGAATAAGTAGAGTTTATACAATCCGTGATACTGTCTCATTATGGTTCTGTCAGAAACGATGTGGCCGTTTAGCGTACATGGGAAATTTGCGTAGTTCCAATCGATGCCGGGAATACTTTGGGCTTCGTCCCAAGCCGGTCCAGAACCGGATGTGCCGCAGTAGACTATGATCTTCTCTGCGCCGGACTTGATCTTACAGGACTTCAAGCAGAGTGTATTCAGCTCAGTCCAGATGTCATCATTGAAAAGAAAATGGAAAATGTTTGGGATCATCTTACAAAGGTCTTACAAAATGTTCCGGGAAAACAACCGCGTCAACTTTGGCCAAAAATCGTGGAATATCATCCTCGATTTTTCTCCTGACGCTAAGGGTGACGGAGAGTCCCTGAAAACTAATCGATTTTGTATGGGAAAAATATTGAGTAAGGGGGGGGCCTTAGTCCTTCGCCGCTTTGCCGGCCTTCTCTGCTTTCCACAAACCTGCGATGTCCACCATGGACTTTCCGGCCTTCATATGTTTGCTCACAAACGTGTTGTACGCAGACGGTGCGCGCTTCTTCTTTTCACCGGGCTGCTCCAGCTTCTGGGCCAGCACGATCTTCTCTGGCATCGCCGGGACCCCAGGAGCGGGGTCAGCAACCGGAGCTTCCTTCTTCGTCAACTTTTTGGATTTCTTTACCGGAGCGGGAGCCGGCGCTTCTACTTTCAAGACCGGGGCAGCGGGAGGAGGCAGAGGCTTCTCGACTTTGGGTTTTGCCATTTGCTTGGCCGTAGATTTTTTATTCTTAGCAGACTTTGTCGGACCAACTCGAGGAGCGGCCGATCCCACCGGAGGAGGCGGGACATCGTCTACAGAGATTATCGACGACGCCGATCTTACGGAACCTTGGTATGACGATTCAGAATCGGATTCAAATGTTTCCTCGACTTTTGCCGGAGCGGCCCGAGCCTTGCCCCGGGGAGCTTTTGGCCCAGGTGCCGGAGCCGGACTCGGAGACTGGTACGCAAAAACTTCGGAGAGCATCTTTCTTGCGTTTATGTTGTTGGTGAACATTCTGATAATCTATCCGCAGAAAATTATTTAGATAAGAAGTTTAACCGTTGTAATAATCGACGGATTTCCGGGACGAACGAATGGCGCAACCTGTGCAGCCGCAGCCAGAACCTGCGAACCTGCATCGCCCGACGCAAACACGATTCGGAAATAATCGTTTGCATTTAGCGCCATTATGAGAGGTACTGTTCCTACGAGCGAATTTCCCGATGACGCAATTGTGATTTCAGTCGACGAGTTGGCCACGTCTGTCCACGTAACGTTGTCTGATGATTTTTGTGCCCAGAAAAAGATATCGGCCTGACCTCCGCCCGTCTTGTTTAACTGTAAGGACGGAATGACTTCGTACGTTCCAGTCGATGGAACTCGTACTGTGGCGCCGCTCTGTACGAATCCGCCTGTGTTGAGGTCCGTGGTATCGTATGTTATAGGAGTGACTGTATTTACGGCAGAAACGGTTTGTGTGGCCGTAGATGAAAACGACGCGGCTCTAGTCGTCGTACTGCCATTTCCTGCGGCAGAGATGTAACGCCACGAGAACCAAGTGTTGAGGTCCGGGCCTGTTCCAACACCAAGACAAATCGGTGTTGCCGTAGCATTGTTCGTCTGGAGGCGAAGATTGATGATGTCGCCGACGTTGAGATAGAACGAAGAGCAAACGTTCTGAATGTATGTGGCATTGACATCGGAGCCAGCAAACGTTTGGCCAATCGCAATCTGTTCGGCGAATCCTATCCGAGTAATATCGATAGATGCGATTTTGACGGTTCCCGCATTCCACGTCGCACCTGACGGAGCCACGGCGGCATTCCATTCGAGCTGATACAGACCCGCTTGGACCACGGTGAATACGGTCGATGCTGCTACGTGCGTGATATAGCCGCCATCGTTATTCCAAGCCGCTGTAAGGTTAAATGTAATGTCCGTGCTACCACCTGGAGGTGGCAGTAGGTTCTGATTCGCACTCTTGTAATACGTGGCCTGATATACGGAGGCGGCACCGGTCGTCGCAATCGTGATGTTAGAACCAGCGGGTGTGATAGACACACCTGCCCCGCCGACGAGGGTTAGTGGACCCGCCAGAGTATTCAGACTAGTCACCGGAGTCGGTGCCGATAGCTCGATATTTCCCGCACCGGTGCTGCCGACCACGATATTGGCGTTCGCCGATGTCAGAGTCAATGCGCCGACCTCTGAGTTCAGTGACGTAACACCAGCGGTGGACGGGGTCGAGGCAATTGTAAACGTGCCGTTGGGCGCTTCAGTAATGGTCGTGTTTGCGCCGGCAGCCAGAGTTATTTGGCCCGATCGCTCAACACCAGCGAGGCCTACTTTCGTGACGTAGGCCGCTGCAATCGCAGCGACACCGGAAGCAGCGGCAGTAGCTGTGACTCCTGCCGCAGTCGCAGTGGTCTGCGCTGTAGCTGCTGATAACCCTGCCGTAATCGCAGTGGCCTCCGCTGTAGCTGCTGCTGCCGCCGCCGCATTCGCAGTGGTCTGCGCTGCTGCCGCTGCAGAGGCGGCCGCAGTCGCAGTGGCCTCCGCTGCTGCGGCAGCAGAGGCGGCCGCATTCGCAGTGGTCTGCGCTGCTGCCGCTGCTGTCCCTGCCGCAGTCGCAGTGGCCTGCGCTGCCGCTGCTGCTGTCCCTGCTGTCGCTGCTGCCGCAGACGCTGCTGCCGCTTCAGCTGCTGCCGCATCTGCCGCTGCTTGAGCTGCTGCCGCAGACGCTTCAGCAGCTGCAGCGTCTGCTATGCCCTGATTGGCTTGGCCATATGCGGTCTGTGGGCCGGGAGGATCTAATGCTTCTCCGATAGTCGGTGCTGCTATCTTGATGTCCTGCGGTCCTGTTCCAGGTCCAATAATGATTCCTGCTCCGGCTTCGAGAATTACAGCGCCTACCACCGTGTTCACTGATGTAACGCCCCCTCCTGGGTTCGAGGCGAATGTAAACGTGCCGTTGGGCGCTTCCGTGATGGTCGTGTTAGCGCCAGGAACAAGTGTTATCTCACCAGAGCGCTGATTTCCAGCGAGACCTACTTTCGTAACGTAGGCGGCCTCAATAGCATCTGCCGTGGCTTGGGCAGCTGCAGCGTCTGCTATGGCCTGATTGGCTTGGCCATATGCGGTCTGTGGGCCGGGAGGATCTAATGCTTCTCCGATAGTCGGTGCTGCTATCTTGATGTCCTGCGGTCCTGTTCCAGGTCCAATAATGATTCCTGCTCCGGGTTCGAGAATTACAGCGCCTACCACCGTGTTCACTGACGTAACTCCGGGATCAGGGGGGTCGGGGAGATCCGCCCAGACTACGTGCTGTGCGCCGTCAGATGTCAACACTTGTCCAGCAGTTCCTAACTGTCCAGCAATATTTGCAGACATGGTACCAGGTGCGTTCAAGTCTAGGGTTGTATGTCCTGTAAGAGCCAGAGATGCCGTACTGGATGTAAGAGCTATGCTTCCTGCATTATTCAAGAGCAAAAAGTTCGCTCCGGTAGAGTCTTCTAACTTCTTCCCATTCATAGCGACATCGGCGATTGCCGGATACAGCGCCCAGTCTGCGATGTCTTGTATGTCACCGGCCTTGGCCAGAAGCTCGTTGTCAAAGTACAAATCCCCGTTTTGTGAATCCAATGTGTGGTTTGTACCGTTGTTGTCAGTCATGTTGATTGTGCCGGGAGTAGTGCCTGATCGCAGTAAGTTTAGAACCGGTGCGGTAATCGATTCTGTCGCAACCAATCGTGTCGTAGCGATGTCGGTGGCACCTTCAATATTGTTGCCGTCCATGACCACGGTGGCCACGGCCGGGAACGTCGCCCACTGAGATAGGTCGGCCGGAGTTTCTCCACCGGTTGAAAAGTACGATTGGCCGATGGATTTGAATGTTTCTATGTTGGGACTGAATCCCGTCGTGAATCCTAAAGACTGCGGTTGCGCAGCAGCTGCCCCTGCGGGAGCCGCAGCAACCACAGTTTCGGTCACGGGAACACCGACCCATTTCCGTGGAGTCGGCAGAGATATCTGTCCTCCGGTCTGCACTGTAGGAACTACATATGGAGGCAGTGGGACAAACTTAGGCGGAGGTTTTGCGACTCCACGAGACGAGAAATCTGGTCTCGGAGGTGATAGCCATGGGTACATATTTAAATGTATGACTCAAAATATGTACCGATTTAGTTTCTCATTTTATAAGTGTTTAAGCAGTCAGGCCGCCCCAGTACGTAGTTGCGCCACCAAGTCTTGCAAAGGACACGGAGAAGTACGTCTGACCGCCGGACGAGCCAGGCAAGAAACCGATCAGGATTTGAGTAGTAGTAGGATCGGGTGTGTACGGGGTACCCTGAGCAACTCCGGTGAAAGTACCACCATTGTTCGTCGCCGCAACAACGTTCCATATGAGCTTCAGTGGCCCAGCAGAGGGCGGGTTCGGGTAATAGCTGAGAACGGAAATCAGACCGCTGAAGCCGGAGTTGCTGCCAACCCAGCCCTGATCCCCGTTGAATCTGTCATATGTAACAGTCACTGCGTAGAGGCCGGGTGCATAAAGAGGGAGCCCAAAGACCACGTTGCTGGCAGTGGAAGTCAGAACCCACTTAGCAGAAGTGTCGAGTATTTTACAAAGCAGATGACCGGAGGCATCGAGAATAGCGTTTGCAGAGCCGCCGAAGGCACTCGCCTCATTGAACTGAACCGCTCCGGCAGGACCGCCAACGGTGCCGCCGCCGCCGCCACCCTCACCGTTAATGGTCACTACACCGGTGCCAGTAGGAGGAGAGATCGTAATGTTGTTGCCAGCGACGATTTGAGTCACTGCGTTCACCGGACCACCACCAGCATCGGATTGAACGTAGTACGTTCCAGGAGGGGCCGAAGGAGTAGGATTGGAGAACATAGCAGCCTGAGCCGAGTACGATACTGGAAACTGCGATGCCATTATAATGATGGCGAACATTTTTTGCGGACTCAATCTTTGTTTTCCGGGAACTCCAACTTTGTACCGTGTAATTTTGTTTGTCCCTGTTATAGAATGCCTTCTCACCACGGTGTTGACCTCGATCGTGCCGGAGCTGTAAACGACAATCGCCCGGATCTTGCTCAACGTGCCAGCCAGAAGGATGGCAAGAAATCTAAGGACGGCATGGTGTCCGGGAGAGCCGAGGGTCTCAAGCGTGGTCCTTCTCATTATCCTCAGGCTTCCGGTCTTCCCGGGGAAATGATGATCATCCAAAACGCCAGCAGGGGCGGAGACAAGTCCCGTGGGATTCCCGGGATTCTTCACACGACATCTCTCGGCCCGGAACAGCGGAATCGCCTCGTAGATGGCATCATCGATCTCTCCGCTCACGGTCGCAAAGGCGACGGTCCTGTACACCGTGTTTCGGGCCACGACGCTACTGCGCACAATGCCGGAATGCGGCCTCTGCCCGGGGCACCGGTCCACTAAACTTGCATTTCGAGATCTTCTGACACGAGGGACGCTATACGATTCCGGAAATAATCGAGAACTTCTTTCTTACTTGGCTTTTCAGAGATGAGCGAAGCAAGAGTGACGTCACCGAAAGCGGGTGCCCCGGAGGCCGTGCCGTGCTTGGACTTCTTGCGGCCCTTTCTATCTCTCTCGACGACGGGAGATTGTACTTCGTGTACGAGTTGGGCGCGCATCTTCATAAAGTCTCGGAGGAAGGGACTCTGCATCTTACTATACATCTTATGAACATTTTTTGTTTGTATCTGATTAGAGTATGTCCGAACCCATCCTACAAACACAAGGCCCATATGGAATCCCGATGCGTCGTCTCGATACTATCACGCCTCCTGAAAACGGATGCTTCTCTTTCGGTCTTGTAGGATCCACGAGATCGGGCAAGAGCTGTGCTATGCTGTGGATATGGGACAAATGGTTCAAAGACAGTCACATTACCGTCATGACCACTGGCTCTGCTGCGGCGGACATTTACAAGCCGCTCCAGAGTAAGGCGGCTGTATCTCCGGCATTCTATCCGGACCTCCTAAAGGAGTCTATGATGCTCTGTCAGAAAACCAAGAACAAGTACAAGTTCCTACATATCTTCGACGACATGTTGGACGGCAAAAACTCTAAAGCGTTATCGAAGCTCCTCTGTATCGGACGTAACAATGGCCAGAGCACGATCATCTCCGGGCAGGAGCTGACGATTCTAAACTCTGTCGGACGCACGAATTTGAACTACGTATGTCTCTTCCGGCTCAACTCGCAGATCTCTGTTGAGAAGGTGGTTCGGGCCTATCTGACGCACGTTATCCCCGGAAAGAACATTTTGGAAAAGTGTCACGTTTATAACCAGCTGACGCAAGACCATTACTTCTTCTGCTGTGATTTCCTAATGAACGAGGTCTTCTTGTGTAAACTGGACATCAACGAGATTCCCGGACAATCGGCGTAAAACAAAACTTGCTCAAGAAAAAAATCGTTGCCAATATCATAAGGAATGCAGTACGAGGCAAGTATGGCAGTACAGGACCAAATCCGTCCCGGCTCTGAGATTGACACCTATTACCCGACAGCGAGCAACTCCGAGAAGCAGGTACATGCCACCGTTGAGGACAATCGCTTCTTCATCAACTTGCCCTCTCTGAACTCCGGGTCTTCGTCCACTGTAACGTTCAACCCGAATCAGGGCTTGGATCACGTGATCCTGACGATCCAGATGTCGCAGCCCGGCGGCAACGGCGGCCAGGGTCTGGCTATGCCCTCTGGCTGGGGCTACTCTGCGATCCGCCGTATTGGCTATCGCTACGGCTCGTCTCAGCTCTACTACATCTCCGGTCAGCAGAACCTGATGCAGGCTCTTTCGCTGTGCGAGGACTCTGGCAAGAAACAGGAGATGGTGTTCCTCGGTGGCCAGGCGGTGCTGAGCACTGCGGACTGGGCGGATGCCGGCAAGCGTACGGCGTATGTGTACCTGCGCCTCCCCCACTCCAGCCCGGCTCTGTCCGGTGGCGCGCTCCCCTTTCCCTCTGACGTGCTAACTGCCCCGGTGCAGATCCAGATTGACCTGGCGGACTTTTCCAGCTACATCACGGCTTTGTCGGTCGCATCGACTCAGCCCGATGTTCGGCCGACTCAGCTGGCGAGTGCCGTGGTGAACTTCTCGCAGGTGACGATGCAGGATTCCAGCGACCTGGTGGCCCGGCGCTTTGACATGTCCAAGCATGCTCTGACTATCCCGTTGTGCGAGGGCTGGACTCAGGAGGAGGTTCAGTTCCCGTTTACCTCCGGTGCGAACGGCTCTTTCCAGCTATCTCTGACTGGCTGCAAGGCGGGCGACCTCAAGAAACTGCGTGTGTTCTTTACTGAGGATCCTGTACCCGGTGCTGCGGCGGTTCTGCAGCCCGGCTACTGGTCGGCACCTACTCAGCTGACGTTTGCGATCAACGGTCTGATCTATATGGACAGCACGACTGGTTCTTGGCTCCTGACCAACCTGCTGCGTCGTCGCACGCCTCCTTCGTTCACTTACTCGGCCCTGCTCCCTCCTGCGGCTGCACCCGGTGCTTTTGATGCGGCTCCCGTAACGTCCGGCTGGGTGGAGATCGACCTGGCGCAGCCTCACGTGCGTGGCGACTCGCAGGAGGTGGCCCTGGTACACGGTGTGCCGGTGATGAACTCCGTGCTGTCGCTCCAGGGTGTGATGCCCGAGTCGGCCAAGAACTACACGTGCCACGTAGAATACGTCCTGAACTGCTCGTGGATGGCGAGCCGTGGGAGTGCGGAATTCATTTTTTAAATGCTGCACGGGCCCTTTATAAGAATTTCTCTAAGCCTTACATAGTATGCCCAGAGGAATGAAACACAATCTCAGACTTTCCAAAAATGTCAGCTTCCAGTAAATGAGTGGTTATAGCCCCGGGGTTCCTGCTGTTGTCGAAGGAACTGTGTCTAACGATACAATCACGGTTCAGTTCGACGCAGGTGAACTTGCGAACAATCCGTTCAATTCATTCGCTGTCCGTTTCGGCACATCTTACCCGTCGGCACCTCCTCGTCCTCCGGGTATTCCTGTAGGTCTCACTAAGGGATCTGGAACATCTAATGCTCTAGTCAAATCGGTTCCTGTCCCTGGAGATCTTGATCCTCGTAGATTCGGTAGGTCTTATGCGTCAATTGTTGATGGAACAACTTACTTTCGTGCTACGGTGACTGATTTATCTCCGATGACGACTTACTACTTTTACTCCGAGGTGATTCAGGTCAGACAATCACTGATATCGACTCTGTCAGATCCGATAACAACTGGAGACAAACCCGCCCCGGGGCCTACACCTGCGCCTCCTTCCAGTGCGCCTACTGTCCCGGAACTCATTTCTCCAGCAACAACATCATCTGCAACTGTATTCTTTGATATTGCCGGTATCGGTGGCAACCCGGTTCCGACGTACACTACAGAGTACAAGCTATCATCGGCAACTGAATACACTCCAAAAGTTGCTAATAGAGTATTACCTAATCTTACACTGTACTCTACGACTATAAACGGCCTGAATGCCAGTACGTCATACGATGTCAGGAGTGTAGCTACAAACACGCAAGGAACGGTAGAGTCTGCCAATTTAACATTCAGTACAGCTGCCAGTGGCGGTGCACCTCCTAATAAGGCTCCGTCATTACCTTCCTTCGTGTCTGCTACTACAACGAGTATTGTAGTTACCATGGATACTGCTGGCATAACCGGAACTGCTCCTCTCCAATATTTCGTCAAGTACGATACGAGTGAGTCAGGACCGTTTACGGCACAAGCTGGTCCTGCGACACAAGTTGGCTCGAGTACTATCTATCAGGTTACAGCATCCAATCTGGCTGCTGGCAGCTCATACTATTTTAAGAGTTTCGTATCAAACGGCAGTCCTCCTGCCCAAACATCGGCTACAGCGTCTGGGCCATACCAAACACAACCCGCTCCTCCACCCCCACCTCCACCTCCACCTCCGGGGCCGAGCGTCCCGACCTTTTTGGTTGTCAATTTCTTACTTTATGATACGGGTGATGCCAATGGTACATGGGTAATCGGACAACAGAACGTTCCGGATCTTGGCCAGTGGATTCTTACAGGACCACAGGCGGGGCAGATTATAGCTAACTCTGGTGTGAATGCTATAACATATCTCAAGAGCTTACAAACCGCTGGTTGCAAAATCTTGCTGTCTGTTGGAGGCGGTGGGCTTACGCAACCTCAGCTCTCTCGCATGTTTGAGAATCCCAATCCTGCAGCAACTGCTGCTTCAGTATGCTACGCGTTATTAACAAATGCTGTTGGTACGAATCCTCTGAACTTTGCAAAGGAACTTTCAGAGTGGTCCGACTTTACATTTGATGGTATCGATTTGGATGTTGAAACTAATATGCCCACGGCAGGCGATGGATTGGCTTTCTTAACAGCTGTTCATGGGCTGGTACCGGCAGCAATTCTTACGGCGGCCCCGCAGGTCCCGAATCTTGTTCCGCCGAATACGTTTGACGGAAACGGCAACGGGTCTTGGTACCCATACCCGAGTATGCCAGTAACGCTTGGATTGCCTCCTTATAATACAGCTACTTCTACGACTGCATGGATGTACCCACCTCTGTTACAGAGTGCAGGTCTGAGTTACTTATTCGTACAAATGTACAACCAAGGGTCGGGTTGGTACCCGGGGAGCTTAGGATCTCAATCTGTTTTTAGTAATGCTCTTGCTGCGTGGGGTATACTCTGTATTAAATCTCAAGCCACAGTGGGAACAGGATGTAAAGTCGTCATGGGATTCGCCACGGCAGACGGAAACCCAATATGGAACCAAACAAATGATTCTTTAAACGTTAAATTTAGCCTCAATCTGGCCAACAATGAAATTAAGACTCAGTTGAATCTGCCAAATGTTAAGATTTCAGATTGGTTAGCCGGAATAGGTTTCTGGAACTCACCGTCCGCTAACAGTGTAGCGGCTACTATCTATTCTCCAAGCGGAAACATGGCGAATCTTCCTGCGAATGCTACTATACTGTATTGTAATAACACTCAGCCTCCACAGAATCCTGAATGGAATGGGCCTATTCCTAACACAAGAGGGACACTATGATGATGCTGCCCAAGACCGCTACAAGATCTTTGTTTGTGGTCTTGTAAATTACATGTCGATGATGATGTATCAATCGATACCCCGGAGTCCGCAACCGTATTGTCTACAATTTTGGGTAAACCCTTAGTCATTCGAATTGGTCATTATTAGTACAGAAGAGGTAGGAGGAAAGGTCCTTCTACTTATAAGACCTTCTGTACTGAAAATGCCCAATCAAAATCCCTAAAAAATGCCCTAACCCCGGATCGGAGTCAAAAAACGTAAGATTCCCGCCTCTTGGCCGTGCCCCATCACATTCCTGACGTATTCCTAAAAAAAATCGTCGAATCTATGACGTAAATCTCGGGCCGCAGATCCAAACGATGGCCTTGTGAATTCCGCCTTGCGGCGGCGGACTTTTTTGGCGTAGGTCATAATTGAGACCTGATTTTGGTTCTGAAGGTTCGGTTTCATATGGGGATTGTGGAGGCCATGGGGGGGCAGATTGCCGGGCCGGGGCCAGAACTCCGGGGCCAGAACTCCGGGCCAGAACTCCGGGGCCGGGATCCATAATGGCGGCAAAAA
>Ga0209358_10001327_pt1 | contig 19848 bp, 17 predicted proteins | sample LauGreFa1BDMLBSN_2_FD_187574 | JGI IMG/M metagenome (GOLD analysis project Ga0209358, IMG submission 187574) | Freshwater lake microbial communities from Lake Michigan, USA - Fa13.BD.MLB.SN (SPAdes) (version 2) | ecosystem: Environmental > Aquatic > Freshwater > Lake | place: Lake Michigan, USA...
GGCAAATTCAAACGCAAAGCGGCCCTGCGCTTGGGCCAAGGTGGACAACACCTGTTGTCCGGCAGGGATCACCTCTTTGCCAATGCCGTCTCCCGGGATGCAAGCGATGCGGTAGGTTTTCATGCGGAGCCTCTATCAGCCAAGAAAACTGCTTTATACCTGAGGTCGCCGCGCTGGCAATGCCCGGTCACCCGGGGCGTCCCTGGTCAACGCAACACGTCGAACAAATTGTTGTGGTGATCGGTCCAAACCTTCAGGCCCGGCAAGGCTTGGATGGGTACAGCGTCCTTCAAACGGGCATCTGCGATCAGCTTGGGGTTGCGGGTGACGATCACAAAATCGGTTTGGTAGTAATCACCCCGGGCCGCTGTGTCGGAAATCAAGATCGCCGTCATCCCTTCCTGCTCAGCCAACAATTTCACCATCGGCGCCAGGTTGATCAGGCGGTTGGTCACGTTGTAGACGATGGCCCCATCGGGTTTGATTTGCTTTTGGTAGACCCGCAAGGCCTCCACTGTCATCAAATGCATGGGGACGGAGTCGGAGGAAAACGCATCGATGCTGAGCATGTCAAATTGCTGCGGCGGGTCGCGCTCCAGGTTCAGTCGACCGTCTCCCAAACTATAAGAAACCTTGGCCTTGGCGTCGGTGAGGTACCAAAAATATTTTTTGGCAATGTCCAGCACCGATGGCACCAATTCATAAATGCGGTAGTTGTCTGCTTCGCGGCCATAAGCGGCCAGCACCCCAATGCCCAAACCCAAAATACCCACATCGATGGCGGGTCGCTCTTGGGCATAAAAATCCAATACCCGCGATATGCCAGCGCCTGGCCCAAAGTAGCTGATGGGTTTGGTGCGCAATTGGGCATCGGTGTACTGCCAGCCATGGCTGATGGTGCCGTGGTAGAGGTGGCGTAAAGTGTTTTTGTCTTCTAAGGGGCCCGTTTGTGTCACGCTCAAGGTGCCATAAAAGTCGCGCTTGGACACAATGGTTTCCGGGCTGGGCCGCGAATAGTCCCACAGATACCAGCCGGTGACGGCGCTGATGCCCACGGCCGCTGCGGTGATGGCCTGCGCCCCGCCTTTTGAAACAGGGGTCGACGGGCTTTGCCACCACAAATACGTGGCCAACAAAGCGCAGGCCATCAATGCCAAGGGCAACTCGGCAAAGCTGTCAAAAACCAGTGGTGCCAACACCCCGACCAGCAAGCCGCCAATGGCCCCGCCCACCGACAAGGCCAAATAAAAACGGGTCAGGTATTGCGGCTCGGGCCGCATGGCCGCCAGCTCACCGTGGCAAAACATGCAGCCCACAAACAACAGCACACAAAACAGCGGCAGGGCGACATAGATGTTCATGGTCGATGCATAGCCCTCCACCATGCCATAAGCGGTGATGAGCAACAACACCATCAGCAGCGGCATGAACCATTGCCGCGCGTACCAACCGCTTTGCGAGCGCGCGCCACCCACATCAAACACCAAAATAAAGGTGGCCAGGTAAATCACCAGGGGAACGATCCACAAAAACGGCACCGAGGCAATGTTTTGCGTCATGTGGTTGGTGAAGGACAGCAACAGCACCGAACCCAAAGTCGCCAACAGATACCACAGCACCACCTGCCCACGCCGGGGCGCAGCAGCTGGCGTGCTGACGCCTTGCGTTGATGGCGCTTGGGCACCGCTGGTCTGGGCCAGCAGCGTTCTCCAAGCCGAGACAATGACCAAGAGCGCGAAAAGACCATACAAACCGCTCCAAGCCACCGCCTGGGTTTGCAAGTTGATGTTGGGCTCAATCAAGGGGGGGTAGCACAGCAATGAAATCAGGGACGCCAAGTTGGACAAGGCAAACAAGCGGTACACCTTGACCTGCGGATGGGTTTTGGCCACCCATGCCTGCACCAAAGGCCCGGTGGTCGAGAGCAAAAAATAAGGCAAGCCCACGGTTGCTAACAGCAGCAACAAGATGCGCACCGAAGGTTCGGTGTCGGGGTCGGGCTTCCAATGGTCACCGGCCACGATGGGCAACCACGCCAAAGAAATCAACACCAAAGTGGTGTGCAAAATGGCCTGCTTGCGCTGGTCCAGACGGCGCACCACCCAATCGGTATACCCATAGCCCATGAGCAACACCATTTGAAAGAACACCATGCAGGTGGTCCACACCGCTGAAGAACCACCAAACCAAGGCAAGATTTGTTTGGCAATGATGGGTTGCACCATGAACAGCAAAAAAGCGCTGGTGAACACCGTGGAGACGAAATAAAACATGCAGCTGACCTGTGTAATTGTAAAAAACTGGAGATGGGCGAGCCCAAAAAAAACCGCCCCGTGTCTGCAAACACGGGGCGATTATTGTGGCTTAAAAGGCTGCTGTCAGACCCGGGAAGATATCCCCTAGGAGACCCGTGGCATCACGGGCGCGGGCATTGGGCGGTCTGGTCAGAAATAAGCCAGGTCCTTGATGTCCTCGATCAAGCGCTTGATGATGCTCTTGGAGCCATAAGACTCTTGGATCAGGTCGCGTTGGCGCAGCTTGGTGTACAGCCCATTGTCTGCACGCAAACCGGCCAGCACCTCGTCGAGCACCGGCTTGTTGTTTTGCAAGTCCAGGTACTCTTGCACCTGGTCGGACATTTTGTGCGAGGACATCAAACCGCCCTTGGTTTTGGCCTTGGCAATCGAGTCCTCAGAATCCACCAATTTGCGCACCGTCACCAAAGTCAAAATTTGGCGGCTGTAGTCCATAGTCACCGAGCGCTTGAAGAAGTATTGCAAGATCGGGATGTCTTGCAGAAGCGGCACGCCATTTTCCGTTACGTCGAGTTCGCGCTCGACCAAGCCATTGAGCACAAAGGTTTGGCCATAACTCACCAGGGCTGAGGCATTGACCGCATTGCGGGTTTGCTTCAAGGCCACCTTTTCATTGCCTTGCTCTTCAATGAAGGAGCGACTGGCGCGGATGGACAGCAATATTTTGTCGTCATCCAAAAACGTGGGGGTCACCGACAAGGCCACACCCACGGGCTTGTCAACCAAGGTGCCTGAATTGATGCCGCCCACAATGATTGAATACGTGGCACCACTGAAAAAGATCGATGGCAAGCGGTCAATCGCCGACAAGGTGGGGCGGGCAATCACCTCGTTCTTGGTGTAGATCGAGTTGGCAATGTTGAGGTTGTAGCTCAAAAAGCCACCGGTCACAGCGCCGGTTGCATCAGCAGCCAAAGCGCCCGCGTTGGTGAGGTTGTTGGCCGACTGGGTGGCCTGGTTGGCCGTATCACCCATCGCTGAAAAGCTCAAAGACTTGGACAAGGTCAAGCCATCCATCAAATTGATGCCAAAGCTTTTCCGAATGGACTCTTCGGTGCGGATCATGGTCACCTCGATGATCGCCACCGGTGGGTTTTCACCGGCACAAGGCGCTGGCAAGGTGGGTGCTGTGATGTTTTCATCGTTGACGGGCAACTCGAACGTTTTGTTCATGTTGACCGCATCTTTTTCATAAATGGGGCCAGGGCGCAGGTCGCAACGGAACCAGTTTTTGCGCGCATTGGGGTCTCCCGCATCGGCTTTCTTCTCGTCCTTGGCCTCCTCTTTGGCTTCTTCTTTGGCCTCGGGCTTGGCCTCTGCTTTGGCCTCATCGGTTTTGGCCTGGGCCAGCATCACGTCAGAGCCGGGACGGAACGATGTTTTGGTGGCCAGCAACTGGTCCAAGCGGCCAGTGACATAGCGGGCCTCGTCCTTGTTGCCTTCCAGGGCCGTGTACTGGGCCAACATGGTTTTGACCAACTCGGGTTTTTTCGCCACTGCGGCTTGAAAAGCCTTCATGCGGAACAAACGCGCGTCTTTCCAATCCAACTTTTCCAACTCGGCCGTGGCCCAGGTGGCGGTGGCCGCGTCGCCCGAGTACAGGCTGGCCTGGGCCATGCCAAACAAAGCCTCTTGCGGGGCTTTGACCTTGGCGTCCACTGCCAAAGCAAACGATTTCTTGGCTTCGGTGAACTTTTTGGACGACATGTACAAACGCCCCAACTGCAAATGCGCCACATCCAAACTGGTGTCCAAGCCAATGGCCGTTCTGTACCCAGCCTCGGCCAGGGCGTAGCTGTCAGCGTCGCCCTTCTCGTACTTGAGTTGGTAGGTCAGTGCATTGAAAAAATGCAAGGGCGCGTTCTTGAGGTCAAACTTCAAGGCGGTGTTGAACACCGTTTGGGCGTTTTCAAGTTCGCCCTTCTCCAAATACTCGGCACCGGCACGCATCAAGGCTTGGGTGCGGCTGGGTTCCGTGGTCTCGGCTTTCTTGCCAAAACCATCCCAAAAGCTGGTAGAGCTTTTGCCCGACATCGAAGAACAACCCGTCATCGCCACGGCCAACAACAACATGTTGAGCTTTGCGATTTTTGTGAGTTTTGTAGTTAATTTCATTTTTTACAACTCCAAAAAGATGCATCATCATATGTTTAAAATCAAAATATTTACATAAACTAAAAAAAATAATAAAAAATTATAAATATAGAACTTAGTGCGTCAAACGTGGGTATTTGTGTGCTTTGCATCCACCCTTTCCACCAAGTGCGTCAATTGGACTGAGGTTTGACATGGAAGGGCCCCCATGTCTAAAAACCCACAGGTTTTCATGCCAAGGGCTTCAGGGAGAAATTGGGGGCAAAAACTTGGAAAAACTTGGGTGAAGCTGAGTGTGTGAGGCCAGACTCTGGCCAAGAAAAAGCCCCTGGTGAGGGGCGTTTTTGGGGGCGGTTGATGGCGGCAAAACCAAGGTCAGTTGTTTTTGGCCATTGGCTTTAAACGACCACGTTCTTTTCAATCCACTGCGCCACCCACTGCTGGGACAAGGCCAGTTGCTCGGCCTTGAGTTGCTTGGCCACCGCGTCGCGGTTGTGAATGGCATCAGAGTTATCTTTGCGCGCTGCCAAGGTGAACCACATGTGGGCCAACACCAAATCGACCTCACAACCTTGAGACCGGGTGCAAACCCTGCCCCCAGGGCGCTTGTTCTTTTAACTGAGCTGTGGAAAATGTTTCAAAAGGTGACCAGCAGTTCCAAGGTGCCCCTGACCCCTTTCGTCAGACAGGAGGAATTGCATGAACGAGTCACCGAATTCTGTTTCACACCCAAACAGGGTCGCGACCACGCATCCGCAGGGCTTGCCCAAAGGCCGCCAGGGCCTGGCACATCCAGTTTTGCAGTTGCTGATCCAACAACTGCGAATCGATCCAACCCAAGCCCAAGCCTTGTTGGCCGATGCATCGCCCATGGTGGTGGCCTGTGTCCGCAGCGGTTTGATTGACGCGGTGGCCCTGTGCCGCTTGCTGGCCAACGCCTACAAATTGCCGTGGCTCGATTTAGAAGAGATCAACCCGCGCAAAGTCCCCCGGCAGATGGTGGACGCAGCGCGCTGCCGCCAGCATTGGGCCATGCCCATCGAGCGCAAAGACAACGCCGTGGTGGTGGCCATCGCCGACCCTTCAGACACCCTGGCGCGCCAAAGCATGGAGCAGGCCTTGCGCACCAAAGTGCATTGGGTGGTGGCCAATGTCGATCAGCTCGAGCGCATGTTGGATTTTTATCACCCGGCCGCAGCGGCCCAGATGGTGAGCGAGAAAGCACCCACAGAGGCCGAAGACGATGGCAATGCCGTGGCTTATTGGCAGCGCATCTTGGCGCAGGCGGTGGTTTGGCGGGCGTCAGACATCCACATTGAATCGCTGGAAAACGGCTTTCAGGTGCGCTTGCGGGTCGATGGTTTGCTGCGCCCTTTGCCCGGCGCGCCAGCCGATTTGCGCTTGCGCTTGGTGTCACACATCAAGGTCTTGGCGCAAATGGACATTGCCGAAAAGCGCCTGCCCCAAGACGGTCGCATTGGAGCGGTGGTGCAAGGACAGCGTTTTGATTTGAGGGTCAGCTCTTTGCCGACTTTGCATGGCGAGAAGTTGGTGGTGCGCCTGTTGGGCGAGCAACAGCGGCCGGCTTTGGCTGCGCTGGGATATGAAGCCGATGATTTGGCTCATCTGAAGCATGCCCTGGGCCGAACCGGCGGCATGATCATCGTCACTGGCCCCACCGGTTCTGGCAAAACCCTGTCTTTGTACGCTTGCTTGGACGTGCTCAACCAAAGCCATGTGAACATTGCCAGCATCGAAGACCCGTGCGAAATGGTGGTGCCAGGCATCAACCAGGTGAACGTGAACGAGCGCGCCGGTTTGGACTTTGCCACCGGTCTGCGGGCATTTTTGCGCCAAGACCCGGATGTGTTGATGGTGGGCGAAATTCGCGACCGCACCACCGCAGGCATTGCCTTGCAAGCGGCCCAAACCGGTCACTTGGTGTTGACCACTTTGCACACCAACGACGCTCCAGGCGTGCTTTACCGTTTGATGCACATGGGGGTGGAGGCCTTTCAACTCGCCGCCAGCGTCCACCTGGTGACAGCGCAACGCTTGGTGCGGCGCTTGTGCCCACATTGCAAACAGCCCAGCACCTTGGGTGCCGAGTTCGAGCGACTGGGTTTGGGACCTGCGGCATTGACCCAGTCCGGCTTTGCCAGCCCGCCTCGGCCAAACCAAGCTGTTTACAAACCCCTGGGCTGTGGCCAATGCTTGGAGGGCTTCATGGGGCGGGTGGGTATCTTTCAAGTGATGCCCGTCAGCCCGGCGATGGCTTCCCTGCTGGTGCAAGAAAAAGACCTGTCTACCCTGACCGCCCAGGCCCAGCGCGAGGGCATGCGCACCTTGCGCCAAGCCGGTTGGCTCAAAGTTTCCAGCGGCCTCACGGCGGTTCAAGAGGTCTTGGGGGCCACCCATGTCTAGGCCCCACACCCAGGATTCACAGGCATCAAAAAGCCAGCATTGGTTTGCGTGGACTGGCCGCGATGCGCAGGGGCAAGACCAAAGCGGCCAAATGCCAGCCCTGGACCGCGTCGACGTCGAAGCGCATTTGCACGCGCAACGCATTCGGCCGATTCGCATCCAACGCCTGCGTCGCCCCCAGACCCTTGGAAAAGCCCGCGCCAAAGAGGTGGCCCACTTCACCCGCCAATTGGCCACCTTGGTGCAAGCGGGCATCCCTTTGCTGAGCGCCCTGAAACTGCTGGACAGCGCCACAGAGCATCCGGGCATGCGCGCCATTGCGCAAGATGTGATGACCCAGGTGGAGAGCGGCGCCAGCTTGCACCAAGCCATGCAAACACACGCCTGCTTTGGCCCGGTTTATTTGGGCATGGTGGCCGCGGCCGAAGCGTCGGGCCAGTTGGATGTGATCTTGGGTGAACTGGCGCAAAGTTTGGAAAGCGAGCTGGGCCTGCGCGAGGCCTTGAAATCGGCCCTGACCTATCCCTTGGCCATTTTGGTTTTATCAGGCCTGGTGTTGGCCCTCATGCTGGCCTGGGTGGTGCCCGCCTTTGAAAGCATCTTCAGCTCGATGGGCGCGGCGTTACCCGCCCCCACTCAAATGGTGTTGTCCTTGAGCCGTTGGTGGGTGGCCCACGGATGGACCTGGGCCGCTGCAGTCGCCACCGTGGCGCTGGTGCTGCGGCACTGGCTGCGCCACCACCCACAGGGTCAATGGGCCCAGGCCCAAATCGCTTTGGCCTGGCCGATATGGGGTGAACTGGTTCAACTCGCTTGTGTGTCGCGCTGGGCGCGCACCTTGTCGAGCTTGATGCAAGCCGGCGTGTCCTTGCCCGAGGCGCTGGACATCAGCGCAAAGGCCAGCGGCAACCTTTGTTATGAAAGATGTTTGGTCCAGGTGCGCTCGGACGTGATGACCGGCACCGCCTTGGCCCAAGCGCTGGAGCTGGGCACCCCCGTGACCCCTGCGGGCTGGCGCGCAGGGTGGCAGCGGCCCTTGTTCTCCCCCCAGGTGTTGCAAATGGTGGCGGTGGGCGAAACCTCTGGCCGCTTGGATGACATGCTCATGCAAGTGGCCCGCATGCACGAAGCACAGGTGCAATGGTTACAAAAGCGGATCAGTGTGTTGATGGAGCCCACTGTGATGGTGGTCTTGGGCCTGCTGATTGGCGGCTTGGTGACCGCCCTGTACTTGCCGATTTTTCAGCTCGGCCAAGTGCTGTGAGGGCCTGCATTAGACTGCGCCCATGGACAAAGTGTGGCGCATTGGTTTGACGGGCGGCATTGGCAGTGGCAAAAGCACCGCAGCCAAAGTGCTGGCCCAACTGGGCGCTGCCGTGATCGATGCCGATGCCTGGGCCCGCTCGGTCACGGCCCCCGGTGGCAGCGCCATCGGCCCTTTGCGTGCGGCCTTTGGTGAAGCGGTGTTGGACGCCCACGGTGGGCTGGACAGACAGCGCATGCGCGAGCTGGCTTTTAGCGATCCCCAGGTCAAAACGCAGTTGGAAGCCATCGTTCACCCCTTGGTCAAACAAGCCATTGACCAACAAGCGCAATCAGCCCTGGCGGCAGGCGCTCGGGTGCTGGTGTTTGACATTCCTTTGCTGGTGGAGTCCGGGCGTTGGCGCAGCCAGGTCGATGGGGTGTTGGTGATCGATTGCAGCAACGAAACCCAAATCGCACGGGTACAAGCGCGCAATGGCTGGCCGCGTGAACATATCCTCGCCGTCATTCAAGCCCAAGCCACCCGAGAGCAACGACAAGCCGCAGCGGATTGGTTGATCCTCAATGATGGCTTGGGGCTGGATGCATTTGAGGCCGAAGTGGCCCAATTGGCCCAGCAATGGGGATTGCCCGCGCCAGCGCTGGACAAATGAGGGCGCAAATGCGCCAGCCCAACTGAATTCAGGTGCCCAGGCGGCCGTCCACCTGTCTCGGACAAGGTTATGATTGCGCCTGGAAACGACGCGCAGTGATCCTCTACGAGCACCCCTTCAACGAAAGAGTCCGCACCTACTTGCGGCTGGAGCATTTGTTCCATCGTTTCGACGAATTGATCACCCGTGAGTCCGCCGTTGACCACCACTTTGCCCTGACCACCTTGTTTGAACTGGTGGATGTGGGCGGCCGGGCCGACCTCAAAACCGAGGTGCTCAAAGACCTGGAAAAAAATCGCCAGCAGTTTTTATCCTATCGGGGCAACCCCTCGGTATCTGAAGGGGCATTGAACGAAGTCATCGCCGAACTCGATATGCACTTGGAGTTGCTCAAGTCGGTGTCGGGGCGCATCGGTCAAGCGGTGACCGACAACGAATGGTTGTCGAGTTTGCGCAACCGCTCCAGCATCCCAGGTGGCACCTGTGGCTTTGACTTGCCCTTCTACCATGCGTGGCAGCAACACCCGAGCGCACAACGCTGTCAGGACCTGCGCCAATGGGGTGAGAGCCTGCGCCCCTTGCAAAATGCCGTCAACTTGTTGCTGCGCTTGTTGCGCGACAACGGCATGACCCAAAAAGTGGTGGCCGCTGCGGGCCAGTTTCAGCAAGCCCTGCCCCAAGGACGCTTTCAGCTGATGCGCTTGCGCTTGGACGCGCAACATGGCCTGATCCCAGAAATCAGTGGCAATCGTTTGATGATTTGGGTGCGCATGATGAAGGCCGATGAGGCCGGTCGCATGCAAGCAAGCAACCAAGACGTCACCTTCGAAGTGGCCTTGTGCGTCTGAGCCCGCTAGCAGCGCATTGACTCGGGCACTCGGACCAAGCACGGCACCAGGATGGAAGCGCGCACCGTCAGATGCCCTGGATGCGGCGGGGACAGTTTATATGCCCCGTCCAACCCCTACCGGCCTTTTTGCTCCAAGGGCTGCAAAAACCACGACTTCGGCGCCTGGGCCAGCGAGCAACATCGCCTGCCTGACGACACCCCCAGCGACGACTTCGACAACCCCAGCAACTTGCCCACACCACCCTTGCCCCAGTGAGCCGTGGCAACGCCTACCCCTGGTGGGTCGGCCCAAGGTGGGAACGTTCTTCGGCCAACCACTGCAGCACAGGCACCGTGCCAGGCAACACCGGTGTGACTTGCACCGGCAAAGACTGCCATGCAAAGGTTTGCCCCTCGCGCATTTGCATCTCGCCTTGCCAAGCCCAGACTTTGCAAAAGTTGAGCTGCACCCAGGCATGGGGGTAGTCCACTTGGGTGCTGCGCCAAGGCTCTACCTGGCTGATGCGGATGCCCAGCTCTTCTTCCAACTCACGGCCCAGCGCCTGTTCCACGCTTTCACCGGCCTCGAGCTTGCCGCCTGGGAACTCCCAGTAACCCGCGTAGACCTTGCCGGGCGGGCGTGAGGTCAGCAAGAAGCGGCCATCGGTTTGAATGAGCACGCCCACGGCCACTTGCACCAAAGGCCGCTCGGGCCCACCTTCACGGGCCAGCGATGCGTCGGCCACCAAAGGGGATGTCACGCCGCGCTGCGCCCCACGTGGTGACCCGCATAGTCGCGGGCAAACTGGTGCGCCACGCGACCGCTGCGCGAGCCGCGCTCGAGTGCCCAGACCAAGGCCTGGGGACGGGCCGCCTCAAACAGCGCAGGCGACACGCCCAGAGCGGACAACCATTGGGTCACGATGGTGAGGTACTCGTCTTGGGTGAACGGATAAAAACTCACCCACAAACCGAAACGCTCGGACAGAGAAATTTTTTCTTCAATCACCTCACCTGGGTGCACCTCACCATCATCAGTGTGGGTGTAGCTGAGGTTGTCTTTCATGTACTCAGGCAGCAAATGGCGGCGGTTGCTGGTGGCGTAAATCAACACATTGGGAGACGCCGCCGAGACGGTGCCGTCCAAAATGGACTTGAGGGCTTTGTAGCCGGACTCGCCATCTTCAAAGCTCAGGTCATCGCAATAGATGATGAATTTTTCGGTGCGGTGGGCGACCAGGTCCATGATGTCGGGCAAATCCGTGAGGTCGGCTTTGTCGACCTCGATCAAGCGCAGGCCTTGGGGCGCATAGTGGTTCAAGCAGGCTTTGATCAGCGACGATTTGCCCGTGCCCCGTGCCCCCGTGAGCAGCACATTGTTGGCCGACAAACCTTGCACAAACTGCTCGGTGTTTTGCTGGATTTTTTCTTTTTGCGGCTCGATCTCTTTGAGGTCTTCCAGCCTCAAAGGGGCGACATGCGCCACCGGCTCCAAGGCACCATGGCCACTGGCCCGCTTGCGGTAGCGAAAGGCGACGCTGGCCGACCAATCGGGCGCCGACAAGGGGCGGGGAAGGACCAACTCCACCCGGTCCATCAAGGCGTGCAAACGCTCGACCAGGGCATCAAATTTATCGTTCATGAAAAGGCGCTCGTAAAAACCTGCAGCTTGCAGGCGCTCAACTTCTGTAGTCGGCGTTGATGGTGACGTACTCGTGGCTGAAGTCACAGGTCCACACAGTGTCGGTGGCTGGACCGCGACCCAGCACCACCCGCACCGTGATTTCGGATTGCTTCATGATGCGCTGACCATCGGCTTCTTGGTAACTGGGGCTGCGCCCGCCTTTCACGGCCACTTGCACACCGTCCAGATACAAATCAATGTGGGCTTGGTCCAAATCAGCTATGCCGGCATAGCCCACCGCCGCCAAAATGCGGCCCAAATTCGGGTCGCTGGCAAAAAATGCGGTTTTCACCAAGGGAGAATGGGCAATGGCATAAGCCACTTGGCGGCATTCGGCCGCATCGCGCCCACCCTCGACAGTGACAGTGATGAATTTGGTCGCCCCCTCGCCATCGCGCACGATGGCCTGGGCCAATTGGCGCGACACCTGCATCAAAGCGCTGCGCAAGGCCTGGCCATCGGTTGAAGCCCAATCGGTTACCGTCGGGTGCTTGGCCTGCTGGGTGGCCATGACGATGAAAGAGTCGTTGGTCGAAGTATCGCCATCGACCGTGATGCGGTTGAACGATGCCTCGGCCAAATCATGGGCCAGTGCGTCCATCAAACCAGGGTCAATGCAGGCATCGGTGGCCACAAAGCCCAACATGGTGGCCATGTTGGGCCGGATCATGCCGGCGCCCTTGCTGATGCCCGTGACCGTCACCGGCACACCCGACAGCGTGACCTGCACAGAAAAGGCCTTGGCCACGGTGTCGGTGGTCATGATGCCGTGCGAGGCTTGCAACCAGTGGTCGGCTTGGGCAGCGGCAATGGCGGCTGGCAAACCGGCCACGATGCGCTCGTGGGGCAGCGGCTCCATGATGACGCCGGTGGAAAACGGCAGCACCTGTTGCGGGTTGATGTGGAGTTGTTGGGCCAAAGCCGCGCACACCGCCTGAGCATCCAACAAACCTTGCGCACCGGTGCCTGCGTTGGCCACCCCAGTGTTGATCACCAGTGCCCGGATGGCTTGCCCACTGGCCAAATGCGCGCGGCACAGCTGCACGGGCGCGGCACAAAAACGGTTTTGGGTGAACACACCGGCCACGGCAGCGCCAGGGTCGAGCAAAAACACGGTGAGGTCTTTGCGGTTGGCTTTGCGCACGCCAGCCTCGACGACCCCAATGCGCAAACCAGCCACCGGATGCAAATCACCGGCCTGGGGGGGCAATAAATTCACAGCCATTGTTTCAAGCCAGCTTGCCGTGGCAGTTTTTGAATTTTTTGCCGCTGCCGCAGGGGCAGGGTTCGTTGCGACCCACTTTGGCCAGCCCCTGCGGGGCCAACTCAAATTCGCTGCTGGGACCGGCATAGGTATAGGCCTCGCCGGTTTCGCTGGGCGCGGTATAGGTGACGTTGCTGATCTTCTCGGCCTGCGCTTCCAAGGCTTGGGCAGCCTCGTCAATTTGCTGCTGCGATTGGATTTGCATGTTCATCAAGATGCGGGTCACTTCGGCCTTGACCTGGTCCAGCAACTGACCAAACAACTCAAATGCCTCGCGCTTGTACTCTTGCTTGGGTTGCTTTTGTGCATAACCACGCAAGTGAATGCCTTGGCGCAAGTAGTCTAGGGAAGACAAATGTTCGCGCCAATGGTTATCGATGCTTTGCAACAACACCGCCCGGGTAAAGGGCGTGAGCTGACCAGCCCCCAGATCAGCCACCTTGGTGGCAAAAGCGGCGTGGGCAGCGCTGACCACTTTTTCGACCACATCTTCATCAGACACCGATGTGGCGCCCTCGATCCAAGCTTGCAAGCCCAGATTGATTTGCCACTCCATGGCGAGCGCGCGCTCCAAAGCGGGAATGTCCCACTGCTCTTCAACCGACTCCACCGGGACAAATTGGCGCACCAAGTCGGTGAAGCAGCCTTCGCGCAAGCTGGTGATTTGGGCGCTGAGGTCTTGGGCGTCCAAGATGTCATTGCGCTGCTGATAAATCACCTTGCGCTGGTCGTTGGAGACATCGTCGTACTCGAGCAACTGCTTGCGCACATCAAAATTGCGCGCCTCCACTTTGCGCTGTGCGCTTTCAATGCTGCGCGTGACGATGCCCGCCTCAATGGCTTCACCTTCAGGCATTTTCAAGCGGTCCATGATGGACTTGACGCGATCGCCCGCAAAAATGCGCATCAGCGGATCGTCCAGGCTCAGGTAAAAACGCGATGAGCCGGGATCACCCTGGCGGCCCGAACGGCCCCGCAATTGGTTGTCGATGCGGCGCGACTCATGGCGCTCAGTGGCGATGATGCGCAAACCGCCTTGCGCCACGACCTTGTCGTGATCCAACTGCCACTGGGCACGCAGGGCCTGCTCTTGCTGTGCGTGCTGATCGGCGGGGATGGCCGCATCGGCTTGCATCGCAGAAATCATTTTTTCAAGGTTGCCGCCCAACACAATGTCGGTGCCACGGCCCGCCATGTTGGTGGCAATGGTGATCATCTGGCTGCGCCCAGCTTGGGCCACGATGTCGGCTTCGCGCTCGTGTTGTTTGGCGTTGAGCACCTGGTGCGGCAGCTTGGCTTGGGTCAACAAGGCGGAGATGATTTCCGAGTTTTCAATCGAGCTCGTGCCCACCAAAACCGGTTGGCCGCGCTCGTGGCAATCGCGGATGTCATCAATGGCGGCAGTGTATTTTTCTTGGGTGGTTTTGTACACCCGATCGAGTTGGTCTTCGCGCCGGCTGATGCGGTTGGGCGGGATGACCACGGTTTCCAAACCGTAAATCTCTTGAAATTCGTAGGCCTCGGTATCGGCCGTCCCGGTCATCCCAGAGAGTTTGCCGTACAGGCGGAAATAGTTTTGAAAGGTGATGGACGCCAGGGTTTGGTTTTCGGCCTGGATGTTCACCCCCTCTTTGGCCTCAACCGCTTGGTGCAAGCCATCGCTCCAACGCCGACCCGACATCAAGCGCCCGGTGAACTCGTCGACGATGACGATCTCGCCGTTTTGGTTCACATAGTGCTGATCGCGGTGGTAGAGGTGGTGCGCACGCAAAGCAGCGGTCAAGTGGTGCATGAGGCTGATGTTGGCCGGGTCGTATAACGACGCGCCTTCGGGCAGCATGCCCATCTCCACCAACAAGCGCTCAGAATTTTCATGGCCTTGTTCGGTGAGGAACACCTGGTGTGATTTTTCATCCACCGTGAAGTCGCCAGCCTTTGTGACGCCCTCTCCGGTACGCAAATCTTCTTCACCCTCTTGGCGCTGCAACTTGGGCACCAATCGGTTCATGGCCACATAGCGCTCGGTGTGGTCCTCGGCTTGGCCGCTGATGATCAGCGGCGTGCGCGCTTCATCGATCAGGATGGAGTCCACCTCGTCGACGATGGCGTAATGCAACTTGCGCTGCACGCGATCGGCAGGCTCATAGACCATGTTGTCGCGCAAGTAATCAAAACCAAACTCGTTGTTGGTGCCGTAAGTGATGTCGCTGGCATAAGCCGCTTGCTTTTCTTCGCGCGACATTTGCGGCAGATTAACGCCCACACTCAAGCCCAAAAAGTTATACAAGCGCCCCATCCACTGCGCATCGCGCTGGGCCAGGTAGTCGTTGACCGTCACCACATGCACCCCGCGACCGGTCAAGGCATTCAGGTAAACCGCCAGGGTGGCGGTGAGGGTCTTGCCCTCACCGGTGCGCATTTCAGCCACTTTGCCATGGTGCAGTGCCATGCCACCGCTGAGCTGCACATCAAAGTGACGCATCTTCATGATGCGCTTAGAGCCCTCGCGCACCACGGCAAAAGCTTCAGGCAACAAATCGTCCAATGGGGTGCCGCCAGCCACTTGCTGTTTGAAAGCCTCCGTTTTGGCTTTGAGCGCCTCGTCACTGAGCAGCTCCAGACCCGACTCCATGGCATTGATGCGTGCCACGGTCTTGCTGTACTGTTTGAGCAAGCGCTCATTGCGACTGCCGAATATCTGGGTCAAAAATTTAAAGGCCATGGATGGTGCATCAATCCCTCGGGCAGGGGCGCCCAAGAAGGTGAAGGGTTCCTTTGAAGTAGCCGGGCATTTTAGCGCTGACCGGTTGGATAATCGCCCCATGAAACAACGCCCTCAAACGCTCACCGCCGAGCAAGCCGCCCGCTCCGAGCCCAGCCTCGCTCGCTTGGGCGCTTTGGGCCAAGATTCGCTGCGCCGTTTGGCATCGATTGCCCCTTTGTTGCCCCCAGGGCTGCGCGAGGGCCTCAAAGCCGGGCCCATCGATGGTCAAACCTGGTGTGTGCTGGTGCCGAGCAATGCGGCGAGCGCCAAATTGCGCCAGTTGGAGCCTGCTTTGTTGGCCCACTTGCGCACCCAAGGTTGGGATGTGCAAAAAATGCGGGTGAAGATCATGTCCCGATGAAGTGGGAATGCATGATGGGCGCGAGTGGGCTTTTGAAATGGTGCCGATTATCGGATTCGAACTGATGACCTACCGCTTACAAGGCGGTTGCTCTACCAACTGAGCTAAATCGGCGCTGGGGAATTTTACTTCACGCGCTTTAACGCTGGGCGTTTGCCACCGCTTTTTGGGGGTGGCGTCGGTGTGGTGCTTTCGCCGGACAAGGTTAAATTGAGGTTGCGCGGCGTTTTGACAGGGGCGCTGCTGACCGCCCCAGAGTTGTTCAAACCGCCTTCAAGATCGGCCCCCTCGTCAGGTGCCTGCAGCTGAAGGGGAAAGGCCATGCCTTGACCGTTTTCACGGGCGTAAATGGCCAACACCCGGTTGACCGGCACCATGATGCCGCGGGCCGACCCTGAAAAGCGCGCTTTGAACTCGATGAAGTCATTGCCCAGCTTCAAACCACTGGTGGCGTCGTAACTGATGTTGAGAACGATCTCACCGTTTTTCACATACTCTTGGGGCACTTGAACGGTCTCATCCACGTGCACGGCCACATAGGGGGTGAAGTGGTGATCAACGCACCACTCGTAGAGGGCACGGATCATGTAGGGCCGGGTGGAGTTGGAATCGGCAACGTTGAGCATGGTTCCCACCTGCCAGACTTATTTGCGCATGACCTTTTCAGAGGGCGTGAGCGCCTCAATGTAGGCCGGACGGGAAAAGATGCGCTCGGCGTATTTAAGCAAAGGGGCTGCGTTCTTGGACAAGTCGATGCCGAAGTGATCCAAACGCCACAACAAGGGGGCGATGGCCACGTCGAGCATGGAGAAGTTGTCGCCCAGCATGTATTTGTTTTTCAAGAAGACCGGGGCCAATTGCGTCAAGCGATCGCGGATGTGTGAGCGGGCTTTTTCCAAGGCCTTTTCGTTGGCCTTGGCCGTGCGCGACTCTAGGGTGCTGACGTGCACAAACAGCTCTTTTTCGAAGTTCAACAAGAACAAACGAACACGAGCGCGGTCGACCGGGTCGCCAGGCATCAATTGGGGATGGGGGAAGCGCTCATCGATGTATTCGTTGATGATGTTGGACTCATACAAAATCAAATCACGTTCAACCAGGATGGGCACCTGGCCGTAAGGGTTCATGACATTGATGTCTTCTGGTTTGTTGTAGAGGTCAACATCACGGATTTCGAAGTCCATGCCTTTTTCAAACAGCACGAAGCGGCAACGGTGAGAAAAGGGGCAAGTGGTTCCGGAATAAAGCACCATCATGATGAAGGCTCCTGAAATTCAAAAAGAATGGGGGCTAACCCCCCATTCCCAAATCCAACCCCAGCCAGCAGGCTTGGGTTGGGAAAAATTATTTGATGTCTTTCCAATAAGACGCGTTCAATCTCCAAGCGATGACCATGAAGCACAACAAGAAGATCAGCACCCACACGCCAATGCGCACACGGGAATTTTGGCCAGGCTCAGCCATCCACTGCAAATAGCTGACCAGGTCACCCACAGCTTGGTCATACTGCAATGGCGTCATGGTTCCGGGCTTGACTTGCTCCCAACCTTTGAAGACCTGAACCTCATGGCCATGTTGCTGGGCCACATCAAAAACAGGGCGACGCTCGCCTTGCAATTCCCACAGCACATGGGGCATGCCGACATTGGGGAAGGCCAAATTGTTCCAGCCGGTGGCTTTGGTGTCGTCGCGGTAATAGGTGCGCAAATAGGTGTATAGGTAGTCAGCACCAGTACCGCCACTGCCAGAGCGTGAACGTGCCACCAAGGTCAAGTCAGGGGGCAGGCCACCAAACCAATCTTTGGCTTGGCGCGCATCGATGTTGGCCTTCATGGTCTCACCCACCTTGTCGGTGGTGAACAACAAGTTGTCTTTGATTTGTTGCTCTGTCAAGCCGATGTCGGTCAGTCGGTTGTAGCGCATGAAAGCCGCAGAGTGGCAGTTCAAGCAGTAGTTCACAAACAGCTTGGCACCGTTTTGCAATGCGCCGAGGTCGTTTGTCTTGTTGGGCGCTTTGTCCCAAGCGATGGTGTCGCCACCAGCCGACCACGCGCCAGACAAGCAACCCAGTGAGACCAACAATGAGATGAGGATTTTTTTCATGGTGTTGTTCCTGCGCGCTCAGTGGGGGGTGAAGGTCACGCGGTCCGGCACGGACTTGGTCTCACCCAAACGACTCCACCAAGGCATCAGGAGGAAAAAGCCAAAGTAAAACAAGGTGCCCACTTGTGAAACGCGCTCACCAATGGGTGAAGGCGGTTGCACACCCAGGTAACCCAGGATCACAAAGTTGATGACGAAAATGGCGTACAAATATTTGTGCCAATCGGGGCGGTAGCGGATCGACCTCACTTCGCAGTTATCCAGCCAGGGCAGGAAGAACAAAATAATGACCGCGCCGCCCATGACCACCACGCCCCAGAACTTGGCGTCGATCTTGAGCATCAAGCCCATCATGATGACCGCAGCGGCCACCACCGCAGCTTTGAGGACGCTGGCCATTTTGATGCGGGTGACACCCAAATAGGCGGCAATCACCACACACAGCACCAGCGCATACATCATCTCAGTGGTGATGGCGCGCAGCATCGAGTAGTAAGGGGTGAAGTACCACACCGGGGCAATGTGCAGCGGTGTTTTCAGGGGATCGGCTGGGATGAAGTTGTTGTACTCCAAGAAGTAGCCGCCCAGTTCAGGCGCGAAAAACACAATCGACGTGAAGATCACCAAGAACCCCGTGACGCCCAAGATGTCGTGCACGGTGTAGTAAGGATGGAAAGGAATGCCATCCAAGGGGCGCCCTTGCTCGTCTTTGTATTTTTTGATTTCAACGCCATCGGGGTTGTTGGAACCCACCTCGTGCAAGGCGATGATGTGGGCCGCCACCAAACCGAGCAGCACCAAAGGCACGGCAATGACGTGGAAGCTGAAGAAGCGGTTCAAGGTGGCATCACTCACCACATAGTCGCCACGGATCAGCAAAGCCAGATCGGGGCCAATCACGGGCACAGCAGCAAACAGGTTCACGATCACCTGGGCGCCCCAGTAAGACATTTGTCCCCAGGGCAGCAAGTAACCCATGAAGGCTTCGGCCATTAGGCACAAGAAGATGGCACAGCCAAACAGCCACACCAACTCGCGCGGCTTGCGGTATGAGCCATAAATCAGGCCACGGAACATGTGGAAATAAACCACCACAAAAAATGCCGAGGCGCCGGTAGAGTGCATGTAGCGGATCAGCCAACCCCAGGGCACATCGCGCATGATGTATTCGACAGAGGCGAATGCCTGCGCTGCGTCGGGTTTGTAGTGCATGACCAAGAAAATGCCCGTGACAATTTGGATCACGAGCACAAACAGGGCCAAAGAGCCGAAAAAGTACCAGAAATTGAAGTTTTTGGGCGCGTAGTACTCGCTCAAATGCTCTTTGTAGAGCTTGGATGCTGGGAAGCGGTTGTCCACCCAGTTGAGCAACTTGTCGCCCACGCTGGCGTTGGGGGAGATTTCTTTGAATTCAGCCATGTTGATTCCTGTCAGGCCTTTTTATCTTCGCCGATGATCAGCCGAGAGTCCGACAAATACATGTGCGGGGGCACTTCCAGGTTGTCTGGAGCCGGTTTGTTCTTGAACACGCGACCGGCCATGTCAAAGGTCGAGCCGTGGCATGGGCACAAAAAGCCACCCACCCAGTCGTCAGGCAAAGAGGGCTGGGCGCCCTCTTGAAACTTGTCAGACGGTGAGCAGCCCAGGTGCGAGCAAATGCCCACACCAACAAAAAACTCAGGCTTGATCGAGCGCGCTTGGTTGCGGGCGTATTCGGGGGTCAGGTCGGCAGGGTTGCGCTCAGACTTGGGGTCGGCCAAAAGGGCCTCGGTCTTTTTAAGGGAATCGAGTTGCTCAGGTGTGCGACGCACGATCCATACCGGCTTGCCACGCCACTCGACGGTGAGCTTTTCGCCAGGCTTGATGGTGCTGATGTCAACTTCCACCGCTGCACCGGCAGCTTTGGCTTTTTCAGAGGGCTGAAAAGTGCTGACAAAGGGAACGGCTGTGGCGATGCCGCCGACTGCACCAGCGCAACCAGAGGCGATGAGCCAGGTGCGCTTGCTGGTGTCCAAACGGGTGTCACTCATGAAAATCCTCGAACTTACGTCGCTTGTTGGGTCAACCGGTGATTGTAACTGAGCCACAAACCAC
>Ga0209358_10001328_pt1 | contig 19838 bp, 23 predicted proteins | sample LauGreFa1BDMLBSN_2_FD_187574 | JGI IMG/M metagenome (GOLD analysis project Ga0209358, IMG submission 187574) | Freshwater lake microbial communities from Lake Michigan, USA - Fa13.BD.MLB.SN (SPAdes) (version 2) | ecosystem: Environmental > Aquatic > Freshwater > Lake | place: Lake Michigan, USA...
ATTAATAATCAGTATTTAGCTATACTAAAATAGGATCGAAATGAAAAAACTAAATTTATTTCTTGCTCTAATCTTTATAAGCTCGCCCGTTTACGCCGAGCGGATAAAAATTTGGGAGTCTGATACGAGTGAACATTTTATTAAATCAGACACAGTCAAATACAAAGGTAAATTGGTAACATTTTGGTTATTAACGAATAATTATTTACCAGATGAATCAGGTCATTTATCTTATAAACAAAAAATTGAAATTGATTGTAGTTATGATCAATTAAGAATGCTTGCTCAAATAGGTTATCAACAAGCTATGGGATCAGGGACATCAATCCGCTTCCGCAAAACTTATGAAGAATGGGCAGAAATTGTACCTGAGAGCCTTGGTGGTGAACTTTATAAGTACCTTTGCACAAAAAAAATAAAATGAAGTTAATTGCGTTGAAATTGCGATATTTCAAAAAAAATGCTCAGCTAACAGTAAAAGAACTGGTCTCGCCTGTAATAACCCCGCCGCCCATGGTTGTAAAACCTGCCGTATGCACGGGGCTCACAAGTCTCGAAACGTAGCCCACGGAGTTAACTCAGGAAAATACACCAACGGTCATTTTACGAAGGAAGCCAAAGAGGAATCAAGTAAGAGCTTAGTGAAACTTCGTTATCTAGAAGACATAGGACAACAAGGTGGATTTATGAAGGGGGCTAGGACGAGAGGACCAAAACCGACTGGGTATGTAAAGCTTGATATGGCGCATAAAGATGAGCTACTTATAGCCCTGAAGAAGATTGAGGAGAGTTAATCTAGGTAAGGATAAAGTAAGATCGTTACAAAAAAATTAGCCATTAAAAGCTGTGTCTTCTTTCAAACTTAATATGGCATCTTTTGCCTCTTTTTTTGATAAATATTTGAGTGCGGCCATTTTATTCATAATATGACCATAAACGGCCTCTAATCTCATTCCTTCACCAGTCTTAATGCCGGCATATACAAAGTACCCTGTACCGTTCATTAGAGTTCGCCTCACAGCTAAACTAGTGATAAGCAAACCGAAATATTCATACGTCTTACCATCCTTATGAATACCATCTAAAAATTTTTGGCGGTTATTAGGATTTTCGACTGTAAAAACTGCTTCATCTATGACTTCGCTATAAACATCAGGGTGTTCATCAGAGAGAAAAGCTTCAACAAATTTTCTAATTTGTTTAATTTCTTTAGGTAATGTTAGCTTGCTAATAATGCCCATAACTAATATATAAATTTAGTGTTGTTTAATAAAATCGTAATACATCTATTCTGACTAAGCAACGAGGAATGATTAAGTAATTAACGACAAATAAACTTCATATACATATTTTCAAAAGTATTTTTATCATTAGAGATTTTTCTAAAATTTAAGTTGTATTTAACTACATATTTTTCTTTATTTGTTTTGCCCTTTGGATCAAGGAGGATTTGAGAATTGTCAGCATTAAAAAACATCCTGGCTTTGGCAGATATTTCTTTTGAATCGCAATCAATAATATATTTAGTAGCATTTCCAAAGTAAGCGACTTTATTTTCATATCGTGGGAACTCGGAGACTGATGCAACAACAAACCCAATTCCCCTTCCACTTTTATCTACCGTTATAGTCTCTAGATATATAGAGAAGTCAACCCCATCTGTAGATTTTCCGAATTTCTTTGACACTCTTTGAGGTTTATTTTCAGGCACATACCCATAAGATGGTGGGACAGGTAAATTATACATTTGACTATCTAATATTGCATCCTCAACAATACCTTCTAGCATCATTCTATCCATAGGATCCCAAAGATCGAGGGAATAAGATGCAGTGCTAAACAGAAGAGTAATACAAAGTAGAATGCATGGCATAGATAAAAAAACTGTAATCCGCTTAGTAGTTCTATTTTTATTATTTATAAGATTCATATCCACACTTAAATAATCTAAAATTATTTTTTCACTTTAATTCGATTATATTCATCCAACGATCTAACACTACCAACATAAATTTTGAGGGGTTCTTTAGCGATAGCTACACATTGATTAAGTTTAATAGCCTCGGCCAATTGTTTATCAGTTTCAACAAAGTAAACGTATTCACTACAAACATTACAACGTCTAGTAGTTCCAATATCAGTTCTATCTAGCCCTTCCCATGTTTGGGTACATTTAAACTTAAAAGTACAATTTCTGAGAGTTAATTTAGAATCGGGAGCTTGTTTCTTTGATGTTTCGTAAGACAAAACCCTCTCAAACCAACTTACGGCTTTATCTGCTAACTGATATAGTTGCGAAGTCATAGATACCCTTCAAAGAAATAACCTAATTAATACAATAACACTAAAACTAGACAATTTTAATCGGGCCTTCTAAAAACTCCTCAAATCTAATTGTTTCCTTAAACTCTATAGGAGCCCTTCCAAGATCTACATTGTTCTCTATATAGAAACCATACAAGGAAGATCTAAAAGCTCCTCTTAACTTCATAGGAAAAGAATCTTGGCTAATCCACAAAGAAATGCCTGCGCCAATATAGCTATTCTCAAAGTCATAAAAAGGCATAGCAATTTTGAACTCACTTAAAAGAGATTTAATGTGCTCTAGGATTTGTATCGAATTCAAGCCTGATCTTTTAACTTTTTTAATAATGGCATCAAAATTTTTAAGAAAATCATTCCTACGATTTACATCTTCAGAATCAAAATAGATCTTGCAATAATTCTCTATAAGATCTTCATATAGCAAAATCTCGGAATCGTACCAAAAAAATGAATTAGGATCACTTGAGGATGTGTCACCTAAATAAAATCCAAACTTCTTTGTTTTTGTTGCCATAGATATTAGTCTGACGAGTCATTGCTGTTATATGGGTCGATAGAGCTTTTATATTCCCAAGAGTCATTTATCCAATTATGTTCTAATTTAGCTGGCTCATTCACAAACTCATATTTTTTAGATATGAAATTATATTTAAGTTTTGCTGATGGGGAAGCAAATCGCCACTCTTTATCAACCCAGTTATATCTCAACTTAGGCGCATTGTCCTTTGCATAAGAAATATTGATTAAACTAAAAAACAAAATAATTAAAAGAGTTTTCATACACTATCCTTTTAAAATAAATAAACATTCTTAAACATGTCTTGCAGCCAGACGCAAACATTAGGATCTAATCGCTCTGGATATTTGTGAATCATTCTACTGACCCCACTCATAGCTTTTTTTGAGATTTCTCCATTTCCATCTTCTGTAGCAATTTTATCTATAGCAAGCATAAGAAGTGTTGCCCAGGTGTCGTAATTACAAAACATAACAGACCTATTACTTACCTGTGTATATGTGTCTTTGGCGATGCTATGCAAAATATCTTTATAACTAAAATGCATCGCATCAATATCAATGTCTGTTATATGTTTGACCAAAATAATCGCACTTTCTTCCGTGGTTTCATCTAATGCGTCAAACATATTGGCGTGATTCCACTCGTGGATACGTTCTAGTGTCGGTTTAATCATTTACAAATCCATTAAATTTTAATAAGTGCCGGTTACGCTCATCCGGCTCGACTGTGTCGACGTTAGGTAGTTTCAGCTCTACCTATTAAATTCTGAGAGTAAAAAATTTTCTTGGTCAATTTTTATTTGTTTCTTTGAAATGCTAGACTTATAAAAATATTCTTTTTGCGGAAACTCATGCTTCACCATATATCCAATCAATGACACAAGAATTAATACATTAATCATATTAGGCACATTTACTTTTTTCTTAGGCTTTTTTTTATTCTTCTCAATCGCTACCAAGTGATTTTTTAAATGGCTATTTGCTTTAATGAGAGCAACTAAAGATAAAACTGGTATCAAATAAATGAATAACTCAAGCGGATTTACATGAACGAGGTAATTAATTATGCTAACTTTAGACATGCTCCTAGATTAAAACGAACAAAGCTCACCAGATGAGCCTCTTGTGATATTTAATACCTAGACATCAATTAAATTATCGAGAACAACATGGCAAAGCGCTTTAGTTATTACGACCCACACTCAACTCAGCCTTTTAGAATAAGTAGAAGTAAGGTTCAATTATTCCTCGATTGTCCTAGATGTTTCTACCTTGATGTTCGGTTAGGTATTAAAAGACCTCCTGGCTTCCCATTCAGCTTAAATAGTGCTGTTGACGCATTACTAAAAAAAGAATTTGACGTGCATCGCGAAAATAAAACAATGCACCCATATATTAAAGAAGCTGGGCTAAATGCAATTCCCTTTCAACATGAAAATTTAGATCTGTGGCGAAATAACTTTAAAGGCGTTTCCTATCTCCATAAAAAAACTAATTTTGAAACATTTGGTGCAATCGATGATCTTTGGCTTAATTTAGATACTAACGAAGTGATTGTGGTTGACTATAAAGCTACTTCGAAGAATGATGAGGTTAATCTTGATGCAGAATGGCAAGATGGATACAAGAATCAGATGGAGTTTTATCAATGGCTACTTCGTAATAACGGTTTAAAGGTAGCTAATCAAGGTTGGTTTGTTTATTGCAACGGTCAAAAAGATTTGGATGGATTTAATAATCATCTAGAATTTACAGTTAAGATGCTACCTTATGAGGGTGATACCTTATGGATAGAAGAAACACTATCGAAGATTAAGAGCTGCCTAGAGAGTAACTCAACCCCCCACCCGTTAGACGAATGTGAATACTGTATATATATAAATAAACAAAAGGACCTACCATGATCAGATGGACTTTTTTTCCTAAAAACCAAAAATTAACTCCACTAGGCATGGAGATAATAGATGTATTTAATGATCAGTTTGAAAATATATCTTCTAAAGCAAATAACGAAAGAATTGGAATAGGGAATACCGAAGCTAATAGCAATAATGTATTAGAAAAGGTTTCTAAAGGCCTAATTAAAATAGGCTTCGATGTTGAAATTGGTAAAAAACTAAATGAAAAAATTAAGGTGCCGGTACTATATGGGGAGCAAGGCAAACCCCAACAATCATTTGATGCAGATGCTTATCATAAAGAAGGTAGGTTTGTACTTGAAGTTGAAGCTGGAAGAGCTGTAACAAACTATCAATTTTTGAAGGATTATTTTCAAGCCTGTGTCATGGTAGACGTTGAGTATGTTGCTATTGCAGTTCGAGACTACTATCGAACGCAGAGGGACTATGAAACAATTTGTAACTTTTTTGAAACTCTTTACGCTAGCGGCAGGCTAAGTTCTGCACTAAAGGGAGTATTAATTATTGGGTACTAATCTGAGATGAAAAAAATTTAGTCTAAAGCATCTTTTTTTATAAATTTCTAAAAAAGTTATATTAAAGCAAGCATCGAATTATCTCCCGTATTGAGTTATATCCATTTCTTTTAATATTGCAATTATTACGTCAACAACAATACTGTTTCCCGCCTGCTTATAAAGCTGTGTATCACTAATACCATTAGTCTTTAAATTTCTAAACCCCATCAACCTAAAACATTCTTCTGGCGTTAATTTTCGAATTTTGCCTTTAAGGTCTGTGCCTTTTTTATAAGATATATAATTATCAACCCCAGCCCTATGCATTTTTGCCATTGTGGCTAAAAGTGGCCTCGCTATATTTAGGTCTGTTTGATTTCCAGTTTTATATTTGCCAGTCCCTCCAGCAAGTACATATTTTTTAACTTTTTCCGAGAGAAAATACTTATCTTCGACATCCTTAACATTAAAGATATATTCATCAAAACTTAATTTTTTTTCAACCTTATGGAAAATAAAATCACCATGCCAATTCTGCTGTTGATTTGCTTTCTGACAAAGAGCTAAATCACCATTAATTTGTGTGTATCTTTTCAATATATTCTTGGCATTTGTTACAAATTTAATGCCTTTATTTTTAAGGTAGTACTTATCATCTATAGCCTGTAAAAAATATTTATCATTTTTGGAATCTGACAGCAAAGTTTCCATTTTGATATTGCATTCAATTGGCTTTGGAATAAGAATTTTCTTTCTGTTGTCCTTAAAACCAACAATAAAAACTCGCTCTCTGCTTTGGGGTATACCATAATCTTTAGAATTAAGAATCATAGGATAAATATTTTGATATCCATCTTTTTTAAATTTATTTTTTATAGTTTTCCAAGTCTTTCCATTATCGTGATTGATTAGCCCCTTGACATTCTCAAATATGAAAACTTTAGGTTGACATTGTTTAACTACCTTTATAAATTGATTAATTAGTGATCCCCTTGAATCTTTGAGTCCTAGACGTTTGCCGACTACTGAAAAAGATTGGCAAGGACTTCCTCCCATCAATAAGTCAACATTTCCTCTATATTTTGACGCATCGAATAATCTAATATCGTCATGCCAATCCAATTGGTCTAGTTCATAATTTTGAAAATAAGTTTTTTTGACATAGCTATCGATGTCCCCCGCAAATATAATTCTGTGTCTGAGCTTAAGTTTTTTTGCGGCGTATTCTAATGCACCAATTCCACTGAAAACAGTGGCAATATTTATGATCTTATTTTTATGCTTAAATTTTTTTCTTTTCCAATTATCCTCAGAAAATCCTATTAAATTATTAATTCTTTTTTTCATCAATTAAATTAATAGAATATTAGTTATTTATAGCCAAGTGCATCGATCATATTTTTTGCTATTTGACGAATCACATTAACAGCAACAGAGTTACCAAACTGCTTATATAGTTGAGCATCAGAAACATTAGCCTCTTTAGCTTTTAAAACTATTTCGTCAGGAAAGCCCTGTAATCTTGCTGCTTCAGTTGGTGTAATTTTTCGCGGGTTCTTATTTTTTTGTTCAATTAATATTTCAGATCCATCCTTGTAATACCGCGCAGAAAGAGTATTCACGTAATTTGATTTATTATTAAATAGTCCATATCCAAAGCCATTTCCTTTTTTAAGATGAAGCTCTTTTCTTCTTTGATGTCCAATCCAAAGCTTGTCTGAAATTGTATATTTCGGATCAACTTTCTTCTCGAGAATATCGCCAAGTTTTTTTGTTCTTATGAAAGGTTTTGGAAATTGAAATTTACTTGCTTTTGATGGGTTTAAGAACCCTACAATATAAATACGCTCTCTATTTTGAGGTAAATCAAAATCTCTAGCGGCTAAGATTTTGAACTGAACCGAATATCCAATAGCCTCGAGAGAATCAATAATGATTTGGAAAGTTCTTCCTTGATCATGACCCTTTAATCCCTTTACATTCTCCAGCAAAAAAGCTTGAGGTTTTTTATCCTTTAGGATTCGCTCGATTTCAAAGAATAATGTACCTCTCGTGTCATTAAAACCGTTTTTATGTCCAGCTTGACTAAAAGGTTGGCAGGGAAAGCCTGCGAGAAGAATATCAAAATTAGGAATATCATTAGTTTGAATTTCATGAATATCGCCATAAAGAATATCACCATGAAAAGCTTGATAAGTTACCTTTGCAAATTTATCTATATCAGAACCAAACACACATTCGCCATTAAGTTCATCAAAAGGTATTCTTATTCCACCAATACCAGCGAATAAATCAATGAATTTAAATTTTCCCTTACCTCTCTTTTTTGGAAGCAAGGAATTAATGTTTTGAAGTACAAAGTCTTGAATTGATATATCGAGCTCGGCGCAATGAAGCCTTAGCTTTCTATGCAACTCTTCTGTTAATTTTATGTGGATTTGTTTCATATGCAGTGATTTTATATATACCTTAGGTATATTATTTTACCCTGATATTTTTGAATGGTGGATAAATTTCTTTACACCAACTAAACTTGTAATATGAAAATATTAAATCTTGAAATTAATTCAATAGACAGTCTAGTTAACAAGTCTCAATCGCCGCTTTGGAAAGAATTTTTTTCTCCAATCTATGAAAATCTTTATAGACTTATAAATCCAAATAGCTCTCAATACCCCCATATAGATTTCGATAATTTCAAAAGTTTAATATCGAATATTTTGAACACACTCACAGAAGATGATATTAAAACTTTAAGATCACTTGGAAATGGAGTTATAAGTAAAGCGGAATGGGACAAAAGCCCAGAGAATAAAGCGATGATGGTCTTTTGCTGGAACTTTCCTGAATTTGCAAATCTTTTATGTAACGTTCATCTGCTATCACTAATTTCCATAAAAGCAACTGAAGCTTGTTTAAATATTAAAATTGATGCTCAAAATTTTATAAATGCTAAACAATTTATAGATAAGATTAATAGACAAAAATGGACTAGACCGCAGACTAATAACGAACAACAAAGCGGTGTGTCAAACTTAGGAGGTGTCTCTGAATCACTTCTAGAAATGGCTATGGAGAAGTTAATAGATGGTACAAATTTTTTTAAAACTCATAACCAAAAAATACAGTCTTATGGTGACTTCGTTTTAATGTGTCTCCCTAATAATCTTTGGCTTTCAGTAAAATCAAATTTTGCTAGAGAGCGGTTGCTAGCCTCAGGTTACACTACAGATATATTAGGTGTAGGTTTTTTTACTAGCAAAGATGAATTTACTAGCCAATCAAAAATAAGAAATTTTCAAAGGGTGGGCTTTTTAGCTATGTATTTGCCAGATATTCCAGTCTCTGAAGATCAAGTGGATAATGACACTAACACTTTTATGCAAGTGCAGGACTTTTATGATCAGAATAATATAAGCCTCCCACTGAATATTAATGGAACGCTTTTCTTAAGACCTCTTTCTCAGCTTCATAAAGATATTTCAAAAATTCTCGCTATTTCAGATATAAGCAATCGAACTACACTAGGTTTTTAAAAAGTAAATTACTACTTTTACCCCCTCCCAAGAAAATCAATTATTCTTTCACGTTTTTTGGTTTGCTTTTCTCTTGATTTGTTTATCTAGACTAGTCAACTGATAAAGAGTCAATTAATAAAATATTTACATTTTTATATCTAATCTATCTAACAAATATTTTAGGGAGTTTTTTTCTGATTTTGTAAAGGTGAGTCTTCCAGACTCGAGCTTTTCAAGGGCGCGAGTATTATTTGTTGAGATTAGCCGCTTCGCCTCTGCCATACCTCTAATTTCTTTTGCTCGCGGGACTAATCTCGCCAAGGCTATTTCAAAATCTAACTCATGATCACGTCGATCATCCCTTTTACCAGCTACTTGCTCTTCAGTAAATTCGCTTAACTGCAATCCATATTCCAAAAGAGATGAGTTAGGAGTTTTTACTTTACCTCTAACATGCATAGTCCAACAAAATTCTTTCTTGCTAAATTCAGCTGGATTCTTGACAGTCCCCGGTGGGGTATTAAGAATTTTATGAACTGTATTTGCTTGATCTAAGAACCATTGCAATAAAAGAGGATGGACTTCTTGTTCTCTCCAAATTCTTAAAAGATCAATTTGATAACCTAAATCTCTAAATGCTTGCGCACATGCAGCAATTGTATAGGTAAGAGCTTGCGCCTTCAGGCCTTTCTCATTTTTATACCATTCTGACTGGGCAATTGCTTTATCTAATTGCCTAAAGATAATTCCTTTAGCTACAGCACACTTATACCAAACTTCATTTAGATCGGCGTCATTCATTAGTTTTAAATGGGCTGTTATATATCTATGAAAACACTTCTGCGATCCTTCCGATACATGGTGTGGCTTTCCATCGAATGACAGTTCAAACTTAGCAAGATCAGTCTTTTCTATAAGCTGGGCTTTTGGGTATTCCGCTTCTAACTTGCCTCTTTGAGATTGTGTCTTATATGCAAATAAGTTTCTATACTGTCCCCTAGAGCGTTCATAAAACCATTTAGTTGCATAAAGTGCTCCAATTTTTTGAGGGGTATTAACTTCTTTTGAAAGTCTTTCAATCTTTATTTGGAAAGGGCTATTAGAAACTAAATCTGCTGAAGAGACTTTGTTTTGCGTATTTGCATATTCTGATATTTTTGGAATGATCTCACCGAGTTTGTCTTCATCAACAACTGAAAGTTTAACTTGCACAAACACTTCAGATAAATCGTACTTGAGCCCATCTCTAGCATATAAGATAGATGCGGTTGTTTGCCCCCCATTTACTATTTGAAAATCTTTAATGTAATCAATCAATAGAGATCCATCAGAAGCATTAGAGGTATTTACCGAAGATGCAGTAGCAGTCAGACCGTTGTTATAGGCGAAAAACATTGATGGTTCATCTAAAATAGTTTTCAAAATTCCTTTATTTACATTTGTCTTAGCCTGAAGATAAGTTCTAACGTTTTGTTCTAGCAATCTATTACCGTAGGTTGCAAAAATATTCGCTAGAATCGAGCCAGAAATTGCAAAAAGATAACTTTTATATCCTGCCGCATTGCTAGAAGCTTGAAGGGAAGAAATTCCTCCGGAGAAATCGTTAGCAAAATCAATTTCAACTGGGTCGGATCCCGTTGAGGAAATTTTTACATACCTCTCTAGATCGAAAGTGTTTGTATGAACAGTAAGTCGGTCAATTTGAAAAGGTTCAAATACTTTTTTTCTTATCTTTAAATGTGCATTAGTGAATACTAAAATACGTATACGCGCTATTTGATTAACATATGATCGTATAAGCATCGCCAGCCTGTAGTCGTAACTAGACTCTTCAAGGTCATCGAGTGATTTATTAAGAAGAGCTAATTTAATAAAACGTCCTACTTCAGAAACAGCCTTATCTATATCGCTGGCATTAACTATTGGCAAAGTATCATTTTGAGAATACACACAAACAGCCAAATATAGATCTCCTGAAGCACCTTCAGCATCATCAGGGATATCAAATGCGTAACCATCAACACGATAACCGGTACCACTCAATACTGGAGAATATGATAGATCTGGACAATCACCATTCTCGGCAGCTAACTGAGAAAAAATTTTGAAAAATTCTTCGACTTTAGGGATGCCATCGGCGGCAGATCCCAAAACTATATCTTCTGCTAAATTTACATATTCCTCTTCTAAGCTATTCACTTAATTTCTCCACAAGCTTATCCCAAGTAATTTCAAAAGATGAAATTGCTGCACCCGAAATCTCATATTCTGCTGATTTTATTCCTAGCGGTACGCTCGACAACGTCAATTTAGGAAAACTTTCAGTAATCTCATAAATTAACCGCTCATCAATATCAAACTTTTCATTGCAAACCTCTAATTCTTCACTAAAACCTGCCAACATCAACTTCCTCTCGAATTCCGCATTTGCAATCCGATTAGACTCAAATCGCTGAAAAAGTCTTTGAGTTAACTCTGCGACTGAAATGCCTTTATCAGACGGTGTAATACGATTCAATATTAATTTTAAATTATCTCCGTTGTCGTCAAGCTGATCTAGAGATGTAATTCTGACGCTAATAGCTTTTGTCGCTAATTGGGTTTTAATCTCAATTCTAGTTTTATTAAATCCGATATCACGCTGGTCGCCATTTGGGCCTCTCCAGCCATGAATAATCAACTCATCATTAGCTATATTAGAAAGTAATATTGATTCAACGCTATATAACTCCCCCCATAAACCAATCACTTCATTGCGAGTTAAGCCATCCCTTCCTCTTCGCTTAAAAAGCTCTGACCAATCTCTAAGGCAATTAAGAGCAATCATAAATGAACCTTCTAAAGAGTTTTCATTTTTTGAACGTTCGGCAATATCAAAACACATCACCGAAAAACTTTTAAATAAAAGCTCATCAGTTAGCGTTAAACCAATTCTTGCGCCGTTAAAAGTTTGATCAAAAATTACTTCTAGATTTTCAAAAAAAGGGAGGTCTGGAAAGTCGAAAGTAATATCTTTTGCCTCGATTATTAGTTCTCTATTACCATTAAGTGCATAATCAATAAAAAAATCGAGCTGATGATCTGGGTAGACTCTCAGTCTTCCTGCTGAGTGATCTTTAGCTCCAAGAGCATTCCATTGTAATTCAAAATCATTCATCATCTATTACCTCATCTGTATCAGCCTCTTCTCGAAGAGCTTGAATCATTTCAATTAATCTCCTTGAGGCTTGATATTTTCTTTCTTTACATTCAATTTTTGTACCTGGAAGTAATACACCCATCGAAACTACCGGCTTGTTCTTGGGTAACTTCATTAAAAAGTCTTTATCTGGACTCAATTGAATAAAGTGGATTAATAATAACGGACGAGACCTAGCAAGAATATGCGCCCTAGTTCTAGACTGTGCTTCTTTAACAACGACGCTTGACCTAGATTTGGACATTAACTCATTAACTCTTTCAATATAACTTTCTTGGTCCTCACCTAAACAGAAATCTCCTACCCCAAACGCTACAGCATTCTTTTTGTTCACTTTAATTACCGAGTCTGAAACTCGGACTGTACTGCCTCTACTTATGCAGAATGCTGGCTTATCTAATGGAAGCGGAAACTTTACAGGCCCCTCATTGCTACTAAAAGAATTACTAGATGAAATATACGGAATTCCTATATCCCACTCCTTTAATTCTGAATTTAATCGATCTTCTATATATGAGCTTAATAGACTAGATTCGTCAGCAGAAGTCATATCAAATTCAATTTGGGGAAAGTTAACTTTTTTAATGAATTCAATAATAAGCTTACCTGGAATTTTTTTCCAAACTAGAGCTTTATTTTTCTCATCATTCTCATGACTATTTAAATATTCTTGATTTAACTTTTTAACAAAATCTAAAACTAGATTATTATTTCTATCATTAACCGAAGAATCATCACTTAAGGAATGAGCTTGAACATGTCTTGTCGAGAAGTCTTCTGCTAATGAAATTGATGTTGCAGTTCTCATTTTATTCGCTGCGGTAATCTTAATACCTGTTTGGCTTTGCCTGACCTTCAAACCAAAATCATCTGGGGTCTTACCTAGTAAAGCCATCCGCTCAAAATCAACTCTTAACTCATCAACAGATTCGCTAATTTCCTCAAAATTATTAATTAAGTTTTGTGTTGCATGAATTCTGCAAAGCCTTTCAAATCCTGGCCTATAACCAAACCATCTTCCCATTTGTAAAAGCGTGTCAGCAGCGCCAACATTTCTTAAGGCATATGAAATTGCAAGGCCTTCAAGTGTTAAACCACGTGCGAGAGCTAACCCTCCAATAGCTATTAAATGAAGCCCTCCGAGAGGGGCTTTTTCATAATCAATGGCTACACCTTTCATATTAACTAACTTTGTTTGAATAGAATTAATGGCATCTAACAAATAGACTCTCACAGAATCCCAATCGATATTCTCATCTACAATATTTTCGAACTCAATCTGCCATACACGATGAAGATCGTTCATTACTAATGATTTTTCCCAATTAGCAAGAGCCCACGATCTAATTGCATCAGAGGTAATTTTGAGATATTGATCAATATGCTCTTTTACTTGCTGCTGAACATAGTTAAACCTACTCACATTGATTAACATTGCTGAATGGGATGTTCCGTTTCCGTCCGCCAATCTAATAGCCCTAAAAAGAATGTACTCCACTACCGCATCTTTAAGGCTTTGAGGAAGTCCTTCAAGATCATGCTTAGATTTATGATTTAAAGGAAGTAAATCTGCATAGTCATTTGGAATTGATCGAACGCAAGCTTCTAATAAATCCCCTTGTTCTGTAAATAAACGGTTTGATCCTACATAGTTATCTGGCGGGTCAAGAGATTTAATAAAATCTGCAGGAAATAGATCTTCATGAAGCATCTCATCCACTGAGTCTGGGTCAATAAAAATATTAGCAAAAGGGGTTGCTGTATAACCAACATAGGTAGACTGCCTACACGTTTTTAAAATCTGTCTTATTCTTTCGTTTATTACAGTAATTTGTCTCGGATTAGCATTTGTATTAACACTAGCACTATCAGACTCATCATCAATTAGTAACATCGGACCATCAAGCTCCGCGCCATTATTTAACCCTTTCAGCCAATCAGCAATCTTTTCAAGAACTTTGGGATTTTTCTTAGTGACAAAAAGAATTGGCTCTGCAAATGTTCCTTGATGAGCTCCTATTGCACCTGATGTATGAGTACCGAAATCTGATAATTGAGTGGTTCCACAAAATGGGAATCTAGGTATGTAATCTGGATTTTCATATCTAAGAACATTAGCAACTTCATATATTTTAATATGTGTTGCATCACTGACTGATGACTTTCCTACAAACGTCTTATCTAGTCGAACTTGAGTTTGATATCTCAAAGAATTTGTTTGGCCCGCTAAAACGATAATTATTCTATAACCAACATCTGCAGCTTTTGAAATCAACGCTGAATAATTTGTGGTTTTACCCATTTGAACATGACCCATTACCAATCCACGACGCCTATTCCAAGACTCTTTATCTCGAGGATTACCTAAAAATTCCATAATTTCATCAGTAACATCATCAACAGACCTCACAACTTCTTTCGGAAGAATAGTTTTCTGAATCCAATATGCCTTTAATCTATCCCAATAGTGAAAATCGATATTTCTCTTTTCCTGTGCATACCACTTAACAAAATTTTGCTTCAATATATGACCATTTTCTTGGCTAGTTCCATATATTGTTTCTAAGTGCTTTATAAATTTTTCGATTAGATTCTCAGATAAACTAAAGATTGTTCCGTGTTTCCTAACTGCCTGATCTAAATATCCGGCTGGAACAACTCTTTGGCCACTCAAATCTGCATCTATCAATTCTCGAATGTAATTTAGCTTCGCCTTAAATTCTGTTTCATTCATACCAAACCCCATTTATCTTTTATGTTATTTTTTATATAACTTTCAGAATACTTCCACTGGCTACTAAAAGGCTCCATCACATTAGCAAATTCTAAAAACTCATTTAATGTTGGTTGTCTGCCAGTTTGTCTGAGGCAAGCCATAAAACAAGCATCAATTAAACTATCAAATATTTCAGGGTCCGTGATTGCTTGTACTTGCTCCAATTGATTACTGTCGCGATCCTTAATCATAGCCTCAGTGGGAACATACGATTCAATAAGATGAAGAGCTTCTCTTGAAATTGCGGAATCCTGAGACTCTGCGATCAATTCCCAAACAAAAGGATGGTCTCTATTTATTTGATAACGAATCCTTCCGTTATAGGCTACTCTTTTCCATACAGGCTCTTTTTTATCAATCGAAAGATTTACACCTTTTTTTCTGTTTGCGCTTACTGATCTCTTGCTGAATTTTCTTAATAATTCTTTGAGACCAGTTCTCAATACGACAGGAAGTTGAGCATCCGACTTATCTAATGTAATTTTCCAATCTTTATCTAGGGTATTAGGTAAATCAACGCGAACTCGCATTAATTGTGAAAGCTCTCCATGAGGTATGAGCCGAAACCATGTTCCATAAATAATTAATCTTTTATTTCTGTAAACATAAAATCCTTGATTTCTTACAAGCCCCTCATCTCCGCCAAGCATTTCTCTTTCTTCGACTGTCAATTTTGAGAAATGTGGAATGATAAAAGGCTGCACGGCTATCTCTTCTTTGCCTCTTAATTTGATCTTATCTTCGTCAACAGTTTGAGTTGCAGGGTGGTGTCTCATAAATGGATCTACCGGTTTCAATGAGTACCCCTGCATTTCAATATCAAGCACCTTTCCAACCTCTCCAGAAAGGTATCGATGAAAAATTAATGAAAGTTGCTTAGTTGCATATGATATTTTTTCATTTAACTGCTCGTCCAAGCTTGTAGAAACGCCCTGATCAAGCAAACGGTCGCATCGACTCCAAATTACTTCAGTCCCACAATCTGAATTTGGCTGAACTTTGAGTAAGTTAAGTGCCTCATCACCAACTAACAGCTCCATTGACCAATCTTCTAAATTATCAATATCCCAAATTGCAGCAGAACATTCTGAGCCTCTCCATGAGACAACACTTAATACTCTGGCTTGTGACAAGGAAGCAGATTTCAATCCCCATCCGAATCTACCTAAATCATTTGCATCTCTTGGATCTTCTGGATTTGCGCTTGCTGGACGCATTGCTGCAACCAACTCATCTTTACTCATCCCAATGCCATTGTCTCTAACATGCACAAATAAATCTTTTTCAACTGGCTCAAAAAGAATTGAAACTTTTTTAGCATCAGCCCGAATGCTGTTATCAATCAAATCTGCAAGTGCTGCAGCTAAGTCGTAATTACCGAAACTTCTCGCGGTAGCCATTAGAGAGGAGGCGACAGGTGGATTAGAAATTCGCATTTATCTTATTATTTTTTCTTACTCATTTATATTGTAATCTTTTAGACACATTGAGATTATCATAGAATACATTTCAAAAAGCTCGCTATTTGAGCTTAACTTTTTTTAATTCGGCATCTCTTTTATCCAAAGCTTTTTTATGCCAAATTTTAAATTGAGAAAACTTATGCCATTTCTGATATTCCCCTCTTACATAAGGTTTATCTAGAAAACGACATATCTGTTTAATATGTTCTTCTGATAAATCACTACTTTTATATTGAAAATCAGTTTTCATTAATTACCTTTTTGCTCTTTTTTACCTCTCGTAATGAGGGTAAATATATCCAATCACCTTGAGTGTAATTCCTTCCTTTTTTTCTACTTTGAAAAACACGACCTCCTGAATAGAATGATTTCCAATACCAATGATCAATAATACATATATCGCCGTGAGGGAATCTTTTATGTTCTTTATAAAAATAAAGAATAAGATTTAAGACATATTCACGAGTAACGAATGAATAGTAGTGCGTTCCATGAGGACCAAATCTTTGAGGTATTGCAAAATCAACAATACTTTTTGCATTTTCAACTATTTTTAAATCTTTTATTTCTTCAGGAATATTTGCATAAAAAGTCCAAGTACCAAATTTCCATTCCGTTTGGTTTTGACTTGGGTCAGGTTCTAAAAATGACATGTTATTTCTCCTTGTTTAGCCGCTTTGACAATTGTCTGGGTGTGGCAAATTGAGGTTAAATCCACCCGTATAAAACAAAAAACTCGATTCAGCTATGTGCCAAAACGAGTTCATAATATCGTTTTAGCAGTGTTATTTTATGTGGCCTGCAATCGATCTAAATCACCACATCCAAACTCTAATCTTGTTCACTATAGTTTTCAATCAATTTATTAATCTTTATTTTTACTCGGGCTCATCCTATGAGCCTCTATTCGTATTAGAGTGATCAGTATGAGCATAAACGAGCGGATTTACCAAATTGACCAACTGCTAAACGGAAGAAATTTCGTTACATTTCAAGACCTTATGGAACGTTTGGAGGTATCTAAAGCGACCTTAAAGCGTGATTTGGCTTATATGCGGGACCGTTTAAACGCCCCTATTATTTTTGATCGTGACTTAGGTGGGTATCGATTGGAAAAACATTCTAAGAATGCAAAGTATGAGCTTCCCGGGCTTTGGTTTAATGCGGATGAAATCTTTGCGCTTCTTACCATGCAGCACCTACTCAATAATATAGATAGCGGCGGCATTCTGTCCCCTCATATCAAACCACTTAAATCTAGACTTACCGAATTGTTAGGCGCAACAAATGATCCTTTAGATCAACTTCAAAAAAGAATCAAAATAGAAACTATAGGCTCTAGAAAGTTTAATCTTGATCACTTCCAAGCAATTGGATCATCCCTATTAAAAAGAAAACAACTACATATTGATTACCTAGGACGAGGTAAGAACGAAATCACCTCAAGAGATATTTCACCCCAACGTTTAATTTACTACAAAGACAACTGGTATCTTGATGGATGGTGTCACTTAAAAGAAGATATTCGAAGTTTTTCGGTAGATGCAATCCAGCGTGTAGAGATTTTAGAATCAAAAGCAAAAGATGTCTCCGAAGAAAAACTAAATGAAGAGCTTGGCTCCGGTTACGGAATTTTTTCAGGTAAGGATATTAAATGGGTCACGTTAAAATTTTCTTCTGAGCGAGCAAGATGGGTTTCAAAAGAGAAATGGCATTCTAAACAGGAAGGTAAATTCCTAGAAGATGGTAGCTATGAATTAAAGATTCCTTATAGCAAAGAGCCAGAGCTTTTAATTGATGTAATGAAGTACGGTCCAGAAGTTGAAATTCTTGAACCAAAAGACTTAAGAAAAAAAATTCAAGAAACTCTTATCAAAACATTAAAAAATTATGAGTAACGAAAATAAAACAACAAGAGAGCTATGGCTTCAAAATGCCGTAGATCTTGTCTCGCCTATATTTAAAAATAAAGGTTATACAATTCCAAAAGTTCAAGTTTCATGTGGCTTTCCAAGTACTGGCAATAAGAGCAAGCATGTAGGGCAGTGTTGGGGTAAAAGCTCTACAAATGATGGTACTAACCAATTATTTATATCCCCCGTTCTTGATGAGCCAGTGCAGGTTCTAGATACATTAGTTCATGAGCTAGTTCATGCTGTTGATGACTGTCTGCATCATCACGGTCCTGAATTTAAGAAAATAGCTACAGATGTTGGTCTTCAAGGATTAATGAGAGAAGCAAGTGCTGGCCCCTGGTTACTAGAACAATTAACAGCTATCTCAAGACAGCTTGGCAAATACCCTCATTCAAAGATTAATCTAGCCCATTCTTCAAGTAAAAAAACAGGTCCACGGCCACGAGCTAAATGTAAGAAATGTGGTTATGAAGTTACACCATTAAAAAAATGGTTGCATATGGGACCACCGCTTTGTCCTAAACATACAACTGAAATGGAACCTATTGGTGACTGGGAAGAAGCTATAGCTTCTACAAATGAAAAGTAAATATCTTTTTTTAGACTTTGATGGAGTTCTCCATCCTGACCGCTACTCATTATCTAATTACGATCCGGATAGAGTTTTTAGAAGTAATGAGGTCTTTAGCCAAGCGCCGGTGTTAGCTGGATTAATAACAGAGTTTCCATGCCAAATAATCATTTCATCCAGCTGGAGATTCACTTACAACCTAGAAGAAATGAAAGAAAAGCTACCAAAAGCGATTGCAAAAAATGTTGTTGGGATGACAGGTGATGCATATATAGGCCCTTATCCTCGATACAACGAGATTCAAGAATATTTAATTAGTCGCAACAAGAGTCTCTACGGATGGCGAGCGCTAGATGATTCAAAAATAGAATTCCCCAACGGCTGCACTGATTTAATTTTATGCGATCCCAATACCGGTATTGCTTCTAAACAAATACAGGAATTAAAAAAATGGTTGCAAAAGTAATTATCGTTCTCTTGAGTTTAATTTATCCCCTGATTGTTTCGGCCGAATACCAATCTTCTATAACGCTCGAGAAATATGTTAAAACAATTACAGTCAATGCTGACGGAACTAGTGAGGCAATCACGGAAGCTTTAGATAGAATTGAAACCGACAAAGGTATTACAGCTTTTAGCCAAAGCGAGCTAAGTTTTATAAAGGGTATGGAAAGGCTTGAGATTTTAGATGCATATACCATCACACCTTCAGGTAAAAAAATTAAGGTAACAAAGAAGAACATTCGTGAACGTGATGATTCGACTGAACGTGGTGCCGATATTTTTACAGATACACGCCACAAAATTATCATCTATCCAGAGGTAATAGTTGGAAGTAAGCTTTATTCAAAGATAAAAGAAACCAATTTCAAAACAAAATTTAACGGTCATTTTATTTTTTCTGAATTTGCAATACCTTACTTCAAATACGATTACAACGAGATTAATTTTATTGTAGATAAACGTATTAAATTAAATTTTGATAGCAAAGGCTTTGAAGGTGGGTTTGTTAAAGAAACTGAAAGTCATAAATACTATAAGTACACTTATAAGCAAACTTCAGCAACTCCATCTGAGCCAGGCATGGTTAGTCTTTATGACACCTCTAATTATCTGGTTGTGTCTTCATTTAATA
>Ga0209358_10001330_pt1 | contig 19818 bp, 19 predicted proteins | sample LauGreFa1BDMLBSN_2_FD_187574 | JGI IMG/M metagenome (GOLD analysis project Ga0209358, IMG submission 187574) | Freshwater lake microbial communities from Lake Michigan, USA - Fa13.BD.MLB.SN (SPAdes) (version 2) | ecosystem: Environmental > Aquatic > Freshwater > Lake | place: Lake Michigan, USA...
ATCGGATTTATTGTACAAAGCTGGGATAGTGGAAATTAAAGGCACTACCAACTTAGCTATTACGGATATTTGTTTCGATTCGCGATTAGCGTCTTCTTCATCCATTTTTGTAGCTGTTCGTGGCGTTCAAGCAGATGGTCATTTATATATTAATAAAGCAATCGAAAAAGGAGCAGTTGCAGTTGTTTGTGAAGAATATCCAGATGAAATTTTGCCTAAAATTACATACGTAAAAGTAAAATCATCCTCATTTGCATTAGGTATTATCTCTTGTAATTTTTTCGATAATCCTAGCGAAAAACTAAAATTAATAGGTGTTACAGGAACAAATGGTAAAACCACAACAGTAACCTTATTGTTTAACTTAATGCGTAGTTTGGGTAAAAAAGTAGGTTTATTAAGCACCGTTCAAAATCAAATTAACGGTGAAATTTTACCTTCTACACATACAACACCCGATGCAATACAACTAAACAGCTTATTAAACAATATGGTAAAAGCGGGTTGTACCTATGCTTTTATGGAGGTTAGCTCGCACGCAATACACCAAAACCGTATTGCAGGATTGGATTTTGATATTGCTGTATTTACAAACATTACACACGATCATTTAGATTACCACGGTACATTTGATGAATATATAAACGCAAAAAAGAAATTTTTTGATGATTTAGGTCCAAACGCAATTGCTTTAGTTAACAAGGACGAGCGACATGGTGGAACAATGGTTTTAAATACTGCTGCTAAAGTACAAACGTATGGCTTAAAAACAATGGCAGATTTTAAAGCTAAAATAATCGAAAATTCAATTGCTGGATTACAATTAAATATTAATGGCAAGGATGTTTGGACTAGATTAGTAGGGGATTTTAATGCTTACAATATTTTAGTAACATATGCTGTTGGTGTTTTATTAAATCAAGACGAGTTAAATGTACTTACCAGCATAAGTGTTTTATCTCCAGTAAATGGAAGATTTCAACATAAAAAGTCTTCTACAGGAATAATAGGAATTGTAGATTACGCTCATACACCTGATGCTTTAAAAAAAGTATTAGATACCATAAATTTATTAAAAGGAAATGGTAAAATTTATACAGTTGTAGGTTGTGGTGGTAACAGAGATACAGCAAAAAGACCAATAATGGCGAAAATTGCAGCTACCCTATCCGATCAAGCTATTTTTACATCCGATAATCCAAGAAACGAAGAACCCGATGCTATTTTAAACGATATGCGGTTAGGTTTAGACCCAACATTATTACGTAAAACTTTAACCATAACCGATAGAAGAGAAGCTATAAAAGTAGCTTGTAGTTTTGCACAATCTGGAGATATAATTTTAGTTGCTGGTAAGGGTCACGAAACTTATCAGGAAATAAAAGGAATTAAACATCCTTTTGATGATCAAGAAACTTTAGTAGAAACCTTTAAAATATTACAAAAATAATGTTAGTTTATTTGTTTGAATACTTAGATAAATTAGATTTCCCAGGTGCTGGAGTTTTTCAGTACATAACTTTTAGGGCTGCATTAGCAATGATTTTATCCTTAATCATTTCATTGATATTTGGTAAAAAAATTATTGCCATGTTACACCGTTTACAAGTAGGTGAAACCGTAAGGGATTTAGGCTTGGAAGGACAAATTCAAAAATCGGGCACACCAACTATGGGAGGAATTTTAATTTTAGGAGCAATTTTAATTCCAACTATATTATTTGCCAAATTACATAACATTTATATTATAATGCTATTGTTATCTACAATTTGGTTAGGAATATTAGGTTTTTTAGATGATTATATTAAAGTATTTAAAAAAAATAAAGAAGGTTTACATGGTAAAGCTAAGGTTGTTGGACAAGTAGGTTTAGGATTGATTATAGGCTCAATTATGTTTTTTAGTGATGATGTAGTAGTTGCAGAGGAAGGAAGTGTAAAATACGAAATGCAAGGAAACGAAATGGTTAAAAAAACCAACTGGGAAGTACATAAATCGTTAAAATCTACTGTGCCATTTTTAAAAAATAACGAATTAAACTACGGGACATTTGTAGAATGGGTAGGATTAGATGCATCAAAATGGGCATGGATTGTATTTATACCTATTGTTATTTTTATAATTACAGCCGTATCCAACGGAGCAAATTTAACAGATGGAATAGATGGTTTAGCTACGGGAACATCTGCAATAATTGGAGTAACATTAGGTGTGCTAGCTTATGTATCTGGTAACTCGGTTTTTGCCGAATATTTAAACATTATGTACATTCCAGATACAGGAGAATTAGTAGTATTTATGGGAGCATTTGTTGGTGCATGTATAGGATTTTTATGGTACAATGCATTTCCTGCACAAGTATTTATGGGCGATACAGGTAGTTTAGCTTTAGGCGGTATTATTGCGGTATTTGCTATAGCTATCCGTAAGGAATTATTGATTCCTATCATTTGCGGAATATTTTTAGCCGAAAATTTAAGTGTTGTTTTACAAGTGTCGTACTTTAAATACACCAAAAAGAAATATGGAGAAGGAAAACGAATTTTTAAAATGTCGCCTTTGCACCACCATTATCAAAAACTAGGATATGCCGAACCAAAAATAGTAAGTAGATTTTGGATTGTAGGAATTTTACTAGCCATTTTATCCATAGCAACATTAAAACTTAGATAATGAAATACTTAGTAGTTTTAGGAGCTGGCGAAAGTGGCGTAGGTGCTGCATTGTTAGGTAAGGCAAAAAATTGGAAAGTTTTTGTAAGTGATTATGGTAAAATTGCGCCAAAATATCAAGATATATTAACCGAGAATGAAATTGATTTTGAGGAAGAACAACATACATGGGAAATAATTGAAGGGGCAGATTTAGTAGTTAAAAGTCCTGGAATACCCGATAAAAGTCCGTTGATACAAAAATTAAAAGCTCAAAACACGCCTATCATATCCGAAATAGAATGGGCAGCAAAATTTACTCGAGCAAAATTAATTGGTATAACAGGCAGCAACGGAAAAACAACTACAACTTCATTAATTTATCATTTACTTAAAAAAGCAAATCTTAACGTAGGTTTGGGTGGCAATATCGGTAACAGTTTTGCGGCTATGGTGGTGGATGATAGCTTCGATTATTATGTACTGGAATTGAGTAGTTTCCAATTGGAAGGAATAAAAGATTGTGCTTTTGAAATTGCAGTTTTGCTTAATATCTCACCCGATCATTTGGATAGATACGATTACAAAATGGAAAATTATGTACAAGCAAAATTACAAATTCAAAAAAACTCAAAAGAAGATTCTTGTATAATTTACAATGCCGAAGATGATTATTTTAAAACTGCAACAGAACTAAAAAATACATCAGCGAAAATATTAACTTTTGGTACTACAGCAGATAAAAATGCCTTTTATACATCCGAAAACTTAATTGTACAAAATACTTACAACATTCATGTAAACGATTTTAGTTTAGTTGGAAAACACAATTACAGTAATGCTTTAGCTGCAATGTTAGTAGGTGCACAATTGGGAATTGAAGAAAATGTGGTTAAAGATGCTTTACAAACTTTTGTAGCTATTCCTCACAGATTGGAAAAAGTAGCAGTTGTAAATGGCGTAGAATATATCAACGATTCCAAGGCTACCAATGTAGAAGCTACATACTTTGCTTTAGAGGCTATGAAAAAACCAGTGCATTGGATTGTAGGTGGTGTAGACAAAGGAAACGATTATAGTACTTTAATACCTTTTGTTCAACAAAAAGTTAAAAGCATTTTGTGTTTAGGAAAAGATAACCAAAAAATAGTAGAGGTTTTTGGTAGTATTATTCCAATTATCAACGAATGTTCCTCGGCAAAACAAGTGGTTGAAAAAGCAGCAGAAATTGCTCAAGAAGGAGATATAGTTTTATTATCACCTTGTTGCGCAAGTTTCGATTTATTTAAAAATTACGAAGACAGAGGTAATCAATTTAAAAAAGAAATTAATTTATTAAAATAACAACAATTAAAATTTAAAACAATGACAAAGGGAGGATTTGATTTTCAGGACAAAGTAAATTACGGCGACACATTAGCAGAAAACATTAAAGCAAATGTATCTAAAATCAGAAAAGAATCTACAAAAGAAAGATTTGCAGATTTTGAAGATGTAGAACACCGATTAGAGTTTGTAGCAAATATTTACGGTGTAGAATATATAAACGATTCTAAAGCCACAAACACAAATTCTACATGGTATGCATTAGAGCGTATGAATAATCAAGTGGTGTGGATTGTAGGTGGTGTGGATAAAGCAGTTGATTACTCATCCTTATATGATTTAGTGAAAGATAAAGTTCGTGCAATTATTTACATTGGTACAAATAAAGAAAAGGTTTTTCAAAACTTTTTAGATAAAGTTGATGTGATTACTGAAGCAAAATCGATGGAAGAAGCAGTACAATTAGCATATTATACAGCACAAAAAGGCGAAGTGGTTTTATTATCACCTGCAAGTGCAAGTTTTAACCTTTTCGAAAACTTAGAAGAAAGAGGAAACGCATTTAAAAATGCAGTAAGAAGTTTATAAAAAAATTAATTTTTGGATTAAAGGAATAGGTTCATCCCTAGTTCTTATTCCTTTTACTTCTTAAAAAAATAGCCTATGAAATGGGTTTACGATAAAATTTTTGGCGATAAAATTATTTGGGGCATAACAATATTTTTGTCGCTAATTTCAGTGCTGCTAATATATGTAGCAACAGATGATTTAGCGTATGCGTTTAAAGATGGAAATACATTTTATTTTGTAACCAAACATGCTATAATATTAGCTTTTGGATTATTAATCATATATTACGTACATTTAATCCCTCCTCATTTATTTTCTAAATTAGGAATTTTATTACTCATAATTTCTGTACCATTATTGTTGTTAACCCTATTTATGGGGTTTAATGTAAACTCAGCCGATAGATGGTTAATGATACCAGGAATCAATCTAAGTTTTCAACCTTCTGATTTAGCTAAGATTGCAATTGTATTGTATCTTTCCAGAATATTAGTAAAAAAACAAGAGATTTTAAAAGATTTTAAAAGTGTATTTATACAAATATTCCTCCCTGTTATATTTGTTTGCGCATTAATAGTAAAATCTAATTTTAGTACTGCAGCGTTAACCTTTGGGATATGTTTATTTGTAATGTATTTTGGCGGTGTTAAACTTAAGCATATTTTTTCAGTATTGATATTAGGCGCAGGTTTATTTACATTAATGGTAATTATTAAACCCGATTTATTTCCAAGATTAGAAACTTGGATAAACCGAATTATGGCTTTTAGAAATGGCGTTGAAGATAACGAAGGAAATTATCAAAGTAACTTATCCAAAGCTGCAATTATAGATGGTGGAATTAAAGGTACTTTGTTTAATGATGGTGAATATCCATCGCCTCCACAAGCTGCATCAGACTTTATTTTTTCAACAATAATAAAACATTTTGGTTTAATTGGAGGATTTACAACCATAATACTCTACTTATTATTTTTATTTCGAGCCGTTAAAATTGCTGTAAGAGCAGATAAAGTTTATTATACCTTAGTGGTAGTTGGTTTGAGTAGTGCTATAGTTTTACAAGCATTTAGCAATATGGCCGTTGCTGTTGGTGTATTTCCAGTAACAGGACAACCATTACCAATGGTAAGTATGGGAGGAACTTCCATTTGGTTTACTGCTTTTGCAATAGGTATAATATTAAGTATCAGTAGAGTATCGGTAAAGACTAAAAATCCAGAAGCAAAAACTGACGAAGTTAACGATGATGGAGAATAATTACCAAAAATTAAAATATGAGTAAAACTTTAAAAGTAATTGTAAGTGGAGGTGGTACAGGCGGACATATTTTTCCGGCAGTTGCCATTGCAAATGCTATACAGGAAAAGTATCCAAATTCCGAAATTTTATTTGTAGGTGCAAAGGGTAAAATGGAAATGGAAAAAGTTCCAAAAGCAGGTTACCCAATAAAAGGTTTATGGATTAGTGGCATACAACGATCGTTATCGTTAAGCAACTTATTGTTTCCATTTAAAGTTATTCATAGTTTATACAAATCTATCCAAATCATTAAGGAATTTAAACCACATATCGCAATTGGTGTAGGTGGTTTTGCAAGTGGCCCATTATTACAAGCTGCAGCATGGAAACAAATACCTACTTTAATTCACGAATCAAATTCATACCCTGGAATTACCAATAAAATATTAGGTAAATATGTGCAAAAAATTTGTGTAGCGTTTCCTAATATGGATAAATATTTCCCTAAAGAAAAACTAGTTATAACAGGAAATCCTGTTAGAAAAGAATTGGTAAATACCGAAAATAAAAAGCAACAAGCTATTGATTTTTTTAAATTAGATGCTCAAAAACCATGTATTTTAGTAATTGGTGGTAGCCAAGGAGCGCGCTCCATAAATTTTGCTATAGATGCAGCGTTAGAAAAATTAGTAGAATTAGATTATCAATTAATTTGGCAAACTGGCGAAAGTTATGCTACTACTGCACAAGAACGTATTTTAAAAATCAACTCTCCACTACTCCAATCTAGCGCATTTATTTATCAAATGGATTTGGCTTATGCTGCGGCTGATTTAGTTATTTCGCGAGCAGGTGCAATGAGTATAACAGAAATTGCTTTACTAAAAAAACCATCCATTTTGGTGCCTTTTCCTTTTGCAGCAGAAGATCATCAAACCAAAAATGCTATGGCTTTGGTAGAAAACAATGCGGCTATTTTGGTTAAAGATAATGAAGTTCAACAACAATTATTACCTCAACTAAAAGCTTTATTAAATAGTCCTGAGGCGTTAAAAAATATATCGGATGCATTAGAAAAGTTTAAAGTAGATAACGCAAGTGATCTAATTTTGACTCAAGTAAACGAATTGTTAAATACCTATTTTGGAGATTTTAATTAAAAAATTGACTGTATGGAAAATCAAGAAATTGCTCAAAAAGCTATCGAAAAATTAGCTGAAACTATGCTAAAAATAAATCAATCGGATAAAGAAACAGTTAAAATAAAAATCACAAAATCTGGTGATTTTGTAGCAATTCCCGTTGTTTTGATAAATGAGTTATATAACAAATTACAAAAAATTGCTAAAGGAGATAAAATAAACGAAGAAAAAATACAAATTACCAAAGGGAAAACAGTTGCAAAAACAGATAAAGCGCCAGAATATATAACTACCCAAAAAGCTGCTGACATTCTGCAAGTTTCTCGTCCGTTTATAGTTAAATTACTCGAAACAGGTAAAATACCTTTTACTAAAGTAGGCACACATCGACGAATTAAAAAACAAGATGTTTTAAAATATAAAAGTAAAATTTAATCAAATTTAGTTTTAAAATTACAAACTAAAATCGCCAATTTTAGTACGTCGTAATTGGGTTAAGTGGGCTCCAGATTGAAGTTTTTTTCCAAAATCATTAGCTAATGTGCGGATGTATGTTCCTTTACTGCAACTTACCTTAAAATCTAATTGAGGTAAATTATAATTACTAATTTCAAAATCATAAATAGTAATCAATCGGGATGGAATTTCTACTTCAATTCCTTGTCGGGCGGTTTTGTATGCGCGAACTCCATATACTTTAACAGCGCTATGACTAGGTGGAGTTTGAGAAATTTCACCCACAAAACTATTTTTAACCTCGTTAATTAATTCCTGTGTAATATGTTGTGTTGGAAAATGTTCGTCAATTTCACTTTCTAAATCGTACGTTGGCGTAGTTGCACCTAAACAAAAAGTACCTGTATATTCCTTTTTTTGCCCCTGATAGATATGTATATTTTTGGTTTCTTTACCTGTACAAACAATTAATAAGCCTGTTGCTAAAGGATCTAAAGTACCAGCATGTCCAATTTTTATTTTTTTAATTCCGAATTTTTTTAAAATGAAATATTTTAACTTGTTTACCGCCTGAAAAGAAGTCCATGTTAACGGTTTATCCACTAATAAAACCGTTCCATTGTTAAAATCATCTAAAGATAATTCTTCGAAATTTTTATGTATTGCAGTTACTTTAAACGGTAATTGCATATATTAAAAATTAACTAAACCTAAGTATGAAGCCGCTAAAAATAAAACGCCTAAAACAATTCTGTAATAACCAAAATGTTTAAATCCGTATTTTTCAACTAATTTTAAAAATATTTTTACAGCAAACCAAGCGCTTACAAAAGCGAAAATTAAACCTAAAATCAACATTGTGATTTGAATAGAACTAAAATTTACTGGAGCTTTTAATAAATCATAACCAGAAGCAGCAAACATAGTTGGAACCGCCAATAAAAAAGAAAACTCTGTAGCTTGTTTTTTATTTAAACCATTAAATACACCACCAATAATTGTAGCTGCAGCTCTTGAAGTTCCAGGAATCATGGATAAACATTGTGCAATACCAATAAAAAGTGCATTTTTATACGGAATTTCATCTAAATCTAAAACTTTAGATTCCTTAGTAGTTACACGTTTATCAATCCAAATTAAAATAACACCTCCAATTATTAAGGAAATAGATACCACTGTTGGGTTAAATAAATAAGATTTAATAATATCATAAGCTAAAAAACCAATAATTGCAGTTGGAATAAAAGCTACAATAAGTTTAAAATAGATATTTATAGATTTTAAAAAACGTTGAATATACATTAATGCAATTGCAATAATAGCACCTAGTTGTATAGCTATTTGAAAAGTTTTTACAAATTCATCTTCGTGAATACGCATTGCCGCAGCGGCTAAAATCATATGACCTGTGGAAGAAACCGGAAGAAACTCGGTTAATCCCTCAATAATGGCAATAATTATGGCTTGTAGTACACTCATTATTTTTTGTATACTTCTGTTTTAGAATCCGTTTTTGGTTTTAACATCACCCCAACACCCACAACAATAAATCCAATTAAAACTACAACAGGAGCAATAGTTAATCTGCGAGTATTAAAAATTTCTGGATTAAATTCTTTTGGGTCTTCAACGGCACCACCCGACATTAATATAAAGCCTAAAACACAAGTTAAAAAACCTGCAATAATTAAAATAAAGTTTCTTTTATCCAATACAAAAGATGTAGATGCACTCATATAATTAAAAATATAATTTATCGGTTTTTAATCTTAAAAATCTAGCAACAGCAAACCATGTAGATATTACACTAATTAATATTGAAGATAATATCATGGCAACATATAAAACTAAATCGTTAGTTGGATTCATTAAACTAGTAAGTTCTGGCCAATAATCATATAATAAATTTACACCTCCAATAATACCCAAAACAGCAATAACTCCACTAAATAATCCCATTAAAAAAGCATTCCAAATAAAAGGTGTTCGGATAAAAGAATTAGTTGCTCCAATTAGTTGCATAGTACGTAATACAAAACGCTGATTATACACACGTAAACGTATAGTGTTGTTTATTAATGCAATAGCAACAATTAACAACAGGGTACTTACACCTAAAAGCGCTAAAGTAATTTTATGTAAATTTTGATGTACTAAGTATAATAAATCTTTAGGATATCTAAAATCGGATACTAAAGGATGTTTTTTTATTATTTTCTCAAATTTTAATAAACTATCTGGATGTGCATATTCTGCTTTAAATTGAACATCAATATTTTGAGGAAGTGGATTTTCTCCTAAGGTTAGTAAAAAATTTTCGTTAGGATCTATAATTGCTTTATACTCCTCAAAAGCTTCATTTTGATCTTTATAAATAGTTTTAATTACATAATCCTCAGCATCTAGCATTTTTTTAAACTGCATGATTTCTATTTCCTTAGCTCCATCTTTGATATACACCTCATATCTAAAGTTTTCTTTGGATTTATCGCTAATTTCTTTGCCACGCATTAAAAAAAATCCCATTAAACCCAACATAAATATTACCATTGCAATACTTATACAAGTGGAAATATATGAACTTTTTGTTCGCCAGTTACTGTATGAATTTGTTTCTTTTGTCATCGAGCGCTAAAATACGCAAAATTAGTTGTATGTAAAATTTATTGCAAAAAAAAGGAGATGAAAATTCACCTCCTTTATTAATTTGTTAATTGATAACTACTATTTGTTAGCTACAATATTTACTTGGAAATCGATTTCGTCTTTGATAACTTTATCTTTAGCTAAATCTGTAAAGCTTCCAGAACCATATACAATACCCCAATCTGTTCTATTAATTGAGAAATTAGCAGTAACATTTACTTTATCATCAGCTACAGTAATTGTTGCTGGGAAAGTAATTTGTTTAGTAACATCTAAAATTGTTAATTCAGCAGTTACATTACCGTTTTCAACAGATTTTACTACGATTTTAGAAGTTGGGTAAGTAGCAACTTTAAAGAAATCATCGCTTTTTAAGTGACCAACTAATTTTTCTGCATATTCTACATTACCTGCATCTTCTTCTTTAATGGTGTTCATATCGATAACGATTTCACCCATTACAACTGCACCTTCTGCTACATGAATTTCACCAGATTGAACTGCGATTGAACCATGGTGTCCATCTCCAACAATTTTGCTACCAGCCCATTTAACTGATGATGCTGCTGCATCAATTTTGTAAGCTACATGTGCGCCATGCTCACCACCTTCTGTTGCTTCTACATCTTGCGCTTCAACTGTATCGTTAGATCCACCACATGATGCTAATAATGCTACTACTGCTAAACTTAAAAATAATTTTTTCATTGTTTGTTGTTTTTAAAATTAATGGTGCAAATCTATGTTAAACCAATTGATGTTGCAACAAATAAATATTTATTTTATGTTAAAATTTTATTAATTTGCAAAAATACTAACTTCAAAATCGATAGTATCTTTTATCGTTTGATCTTTTAATAAATCAAAAAAACTACCAGAACCATAAACAATTCCCCAATCTGTTCTGTTGATAGAAAATTTTGCGTTTACCTCTGTTCCTCCATTATTAATAGCTGCATCAAAAGTAATTTCATTTGTTTTGTCCAAAATTGTTAAATCTGCAGTAACCTTATTACCTGTAATATTTTTTACTACAATTGTTGATGTAGGAAACTTTTCTGTTTTAAAAAAATCGTCGCTTTTCAAATGTCCAATTAACTGTGCAGCATACTCAGGACTCCCTGCACCAACTTCTTCAATTGTATCCATATTAATAACAATTTTTGCTGCCGAAACCGCACCATTGTTTAAATGTATTTCTCCTTCTTTAACTAGAATAGTTCCTTTGTGGCCGTTACCAATTATTTTATCTCCAGCCCATTTGATTACAGATTTTTCTGTATTTACTTTTAAAATTGTTGCGCTCATATTTTTTATGTTTTTAAATGATGAATCAAAAGTATGTTAAAACAATTAATGTTGCAACAAATGTTTAGATATTTATTGTTAATAAAAGTTAACGAAAAAATCTATTTATAAAATCATAATACATTTGAAATATGTATATTGATGAATTTAGAGAATATTGCTTAAGCAAAAAAGAAGTTACCGAGGAGCTTCCATTTGATGAAAACACCTTAGTTTTTAAAGTTGCAGGAAAAATATTTGCAATTACAGATATTGATAAATTTGAATCCATTAATTTAAAATGTAATCCCGAAAAAGCAGAAGATTTAAGAGCAAATTACAATGCAATACAACCAGGTTACCACATGAATAAAAAGCATTGGAATACAATTTTAAATAATAGCGATGTAAATGATATATTGCTAAAACAAATGATTGATGAATCATATAATCTAGTTATCCAAGGCTTACCAAAAAAAATTAAACAAGAGTTGGGATTGTAATTACTTTATTCAATTTATTATAATAAATCCCTTAAATCAAATGATTTTAAATAAAAAACATTTGTATTTGAATTAAATAATTATATGAAACTAATTTTTTTTCGATTAAAACTTCGCAGCAATCCTTATGTTTATTAATCTTTGAGTTAAATAATTAGGGACGGCATATTGGCGATTTAAAACATCTGTTACCCATAAATAGGATATTGTATTGTTGATGTTTAGTAAATTAAAAACCTCTAACCTAAACCAAATGTCGGTAAATTTATTTAGATAACTTCCTTGATTTGGCGAAACATATTCGGTTCCTTTACGAATTTTTTTATTCTCCAAATAATACCACGAAAAACCAATATCTACACGGCGATAAGGTGGCATACGTAAAGTATTACGATTTTGCACATCATCTGGCGGACCAAATGGCACACCACCAGCATACACAAAATTTAAATGCACTTTTAAAGCAGGATTTTGAGGCATTTGGTCCTGTACAAAAAATTTAATATTGTATAATTGATCGGTTGGTCTGGGCATAAATCCTCTATAAATCCTTACAGAATCTGTAATTAAATCGGGATTGGTATTATTTTTAAAAACCCTTTCACCATCGGCGTTATAATAATCGTAATAAAAATAATTATTAATTTTTTCGCGCGTTTGCATAATAGCAATACTCATCCACGATTCTAATCCTTTGATAAATTCACCGCTTATTCTGGATTCAAAACCAGTTGCATACCCACTACCCGAGTTTTCGCCAAAATAACGAATTCGAACATTATCCACCTCGAAAGGAATTAAATTAGATAATTGTTTGTAATATAATTCATTACGTAAATTAAATGCTCTTTTTCGTAAAACAAAATCGTAATCCATACCAGCAACATAATGTACAGATTTTTGTGCTTGTAAACCTTCTTGTAAAATTCCAAAACGATTACGTAAATCGCGGTATAAAGGCGGTTGATAATAAACTCCCCAAGCCAAACGATAGGTAAATTTACTTTTTTGCAAACGTCCTACACTATCAGTAGCACTAGGTTTATAAATTAAAGAAACACGAGGTGAAATTAAATTTTCATTGTTGTAATCCCAAGTTTGAAAACGTGTACCACCTACTAATTTTAACACCCTAACACTATCATTTTTTAAGATATTCCAATCGCCTTGTATATAAGCTAAAAATCTGTTTGAAGTTAAGCTACTTGTGGTTTTTTTAAAATCCAAAACCTCCACATTTGTATTGTTTATTGGTAATGAAAAATCCGATGAATCGCTATATTGCCACTCCAAAATTTCATCATTAATAACTTCTTTTTGATAACTTGCACCCCACAACAATTTAAATTTATCCCAAAAATGTTTTCCATCATGATTGATATTAAAAATATTGGCATTTAAACTGTTACGTGCATGATTTAAAAACGAACCTGTACCCAATAAGGTAGTAATTTCACCAAAATTATCAGATGCAGGGTTTGATTCTAATTCCCCCAATCGATAGGCACCAGCTATATCAAAACTTTCGTTTTCTTGTGTTATAAAATAACTTGAACTAAAATTTAAAATAGTATTTTCCTTTAATAAATAACTTAAATTTAAGGAATTAAAATTGGTGTTAAATTGGGTTATTTCTTTCCCGCCAAAAAATACATTTAATTGAAAAGCCTGCCCAACGCCACCGAAACGAGTGCTGCGCGAAACAGGAATCATTTCGAAAGTATTGGTGCTTAAATTACTTAACCATGATAATTTAAGTTTTTTAGAAAATTGATAATTAAACATACCCTGAAAATCCATGAATCTGGGTTGAAACTCGGCTTTTGTATCTAAAGTTCCTAGTAAATATGCATTGGAACGGTATCTGTAGCCAGCTAAATACGAAAATTTTCCTATTACACCCTCGGTATGTGCTCTTACGCCTAATAAGGAAAGATTAATAGACGATTTAAATTCATTTGGGTCGCGGTATTTTATATCTAAAACCGACGACATTTTATCTCCATATTTTGCCTCAAAACCACCAGCGCTAAAATTAATTTCCTGTATCAAATCGGTGTTTACAAAACTTAATCCTTCTTGTTCGCCACTTCGCACTAAAAACGGTCTAAAAACTTGTATACCATTTACATAAATCATGTTTTCATCAAAATTTCCACCTCTAACAGAATATGCAGAAGATAATTCCGAATTAGAAGAAACCGAAGCTTGAGATTTTATAATAGATAATCCATCGTCGTTAGCCGACACAAAAGTTTCGAGGTTTTTGGTATTAATTTCAACGGTTGTAGCTTCTTCCTTTTTTTTATTATCCGTTACTACAATGGTATCTTGTTGGTATTGTAACAAATCGTTACTCATAATTACTTTAAACTCCAAAACCCCAGAATTGGCTATAATTTTTTTAGTTTGGATTAAATACAAAGGATGATAAAATGTAATGAGATACTCTTTTTTATATTCTAAAGCCATCTCAAATCTACCTTGAGCATCGGTAAAATCAATTTCCTTAAAACCAATAATTTGAATTTGAACTTGTGCTAAAGGTTTTTTATTTTCGTCAAACACTAAACCTTTTACCAAAACAGTATTTTGTGCCACTAAAATATTAGCGAAACAAATCCAAAAACAATACACATAAAGGAATTTCCTCATTAAACCGTATAGTAAAAGTTTAGTAACGCAAATTACTGCATTAAATTCTGTTTTTTATCTAAAATAGATCCGATAAAAACACAATCCCACAAAAAAAAGCGAAAATAAAATATTTAAACGAATGATTAGATTGCGAAATTATTGGATATAACTGCTTTTTTAAAAAAAAGATAAAAAAAGATAATGCACTAAATATCAAATAAGTATAAACATCTAACCAATCAAAAAAACCATCTGTAATATGTAAAAATTGTACATATTCAATACCTAAAGTAAACAACAAGCTAAAAATAACCAAAAAATTTTTTTGCGATTGTATAAACAAATAAATTGCCATTTGAAACGAAAAAAGCCACAAACCTCCTGGTAAACAATATACTAGCCAATAATTATTACTTTGCAATTCAGGAATTTCGAAAAAATTGGAAAGAAGCAAATTAATAAGGGTATTGTGCGAACGAAAAAATATATAAATACTTCCTGCAAAAATTAAGGGAAAAAATACCCAAATAGCTAATTTTAGATGAAATTTATAAAATTTAGTTACCGAAATAATCAAAACATTTACTATTTTAACTTACAAATATATTTGATTTTACTTAAAAATTAAGTTGATTAAAAGTGTAAAAAGCTACCATTTTGGTAGCTTTTTACACTTAAATTTAAATCCAATCGTTTATATTGGCGTAGAGGACGAGAGATAATAATAAAATCATACCTGCCATTTGTGCATATTCTAATACTTTTTGATGCGGTTTACGGCCGGTGAATAACTCGTACAATAAAAACATTACATGTCCGCCATCTAAAGCAGGAATTGGTAATAAATTCATGAAAGCTAAAATGATTGAAATAAACGCAGTATTACGCCAAGTTTGTTCCCAATCCCACGATGCGGTGTACATTTGTCCGAAGGCTTTAAAACCTCCTAAACCTTTATAAGCGCCAGATTCTACATCAAATATCTTTTTAAAATTTTTGTAGTACAAACTCAACATTGCGCCCGTTTCTTCCCAACCAGCTGGTATAGATTCCCAAAAAGAATATTCGATTTTTTTAGTTTGATAAATTCCTTTTTCTTCCAATTCGGGTAAAGAATAAAAGTTCACCATAATACCAATTTTGCCATCAGGACCCACTAAAGTTGGTAAATTTAAAACCTCATCGCCACGTTTAACGGTAATTAAAACGGTATCGTTTGCCTTAGCTTCGATAACCGATTTAAATTCGTCGTAATACTTAATTTTTGTACCATTTACACTAACAATTTCATCGTTAGCTTTAATTCCTGCATTAAAAGCATAGGTAACCGAATCCTCCATAACCTGAGCTACCTCAAAAGGTAATCGCAAACTAAAAACCGGACCTTTTTCTTTATGATCAATTAAAGTTTCGAGATAACCAGTTGGAAAAGCAAATTCAAAAACACTATCTGCACGATTTATTGTAATACTTTTAGCAAAAATAATGTTGGTTAAAACTCGGTTAATATCCTCTTGAGCAACATCTTTTCCATCTACAGCAACAATTTTATCACCCGATTGCAGGCCTAATTTTTTAGATAACTCGGCATCCGTAACCCAAATACCATCTTTAACATTTTCGTTGGGTAAAATAGTTGTTCCATAACTCCATAGTACAAAAATGTAAATAATTACCGCTAAAACAGCATTAACGGTAACACCTCCCAACATTACAATTAAACGTTGCCATGCGGGTTTGGATCTAAATTCCCAATCTTCGGCTGGTTTGGCCAATTGTTCTTTATCCATACTTTCATCTACCATCCCCGCAATTTTTACATAACCTCCTAAAGGTAACCAACCAATACCATAAACAGTGTCGCCTATTTTTTTCTTAAATACCGAAAACCATGGATCGAAAAACAAATAAAATTTTTCTACCTTAATTTTAAATAGTTTAGCGGGTAAAAAGTGCCCTAATTCGTGTAAAACAATTAATATAGATAGGCTAAAAAATAACTGACCAACTTTAATTAAAACTTCCATTCTTTTTTGTAATTATTTATTTATAAATTTTTGAGCTAACTCACGCGCTAATTTATCGCTTTCGATATAATCGGTAATGCTTGGTTGCGCAATAAAATTAACCGTATCCATTGTTTTTTCAATTAAATCGCTCATGGCTAAAAAACCAATTTCATCCTTTAAAAAAGCAGCAACAGCAACTTCATTTGCGGCATTTAACACACAAGGAACATTTCCTCCTTTTTCCATTGCCGAGTAAGCTAATGCAAGATTACGAAAAGTTTTTTTATCTGGCGCTTCAAATGTTAAGTTAGGATAATCCATAAAGTTAAAACGTGTTAAGGTATTTTTAACTCTATCGGGATAAGCCAGGGCGTATTGTATAGGTAATTTCATATCGGGCAAGCCCATTTGCGCTTTCATACTTCCATCTTCAAACTGCACCAAACTATGTATAATACTTTGAGGATGCACAATTACATCAATTTGATGCGGTTGTAAATCAAACAACCACTGCGCCTCAATTACTTCCAAACCTTTATTCATTAACGAAGCCGAATCGATGGTGATTTTTGCACCCATCTCCCAATTGGGATGTTTTAAAGCTTGTTGTTTGGTTACATTGGCTAAGTCGGTAATGGTTTTTCCTCTAAACGGACCACCACTTGCAGTGAGGTAAATTTTTTCGATTGGATTGTTAAACTCGCCAACCAAACACTGAAAAATTGCAGAGTGCTCGCTATCTACTGGTAAAATTTTAACCTTGTGTTGTAGCATTAAATTTTTAATTAAAGCGCCTGCAACCACTAAAGTTTCTTTGTTCGCTAAAGCAATATCCTTACCGGCTTTAATTGCTGCAATAGTTGGCAATAAACCTGCATAACCCACCAAAGCAGTTAAAACAATATCTACTGTGGTAGATTGTACAATTTCTTCCAATGCTTTAGCACCAGCGTAAACTTTAATATCTTTAGCCCATAAAGCTTCGTGAACTTGTGCGTATAAATTTTCGTTCCCAATAACTACTGCATTAGGTTTGTATTGTAAAGCTTGTTGTATCAATAAATCGGCATTATTTTGAGCCGTTAAAACTTCTACTTCAAATAAATGACTTTGCTCCGATATAACCTCCAAAGTTTGTGTCCCTATGGAGCCTGTAGAACCTAAAATTGCTACACGTTTTTTTGTATTCTTTGTATCTTGCATTCTATATTAATGTATTGCCCTGCGTTTAATCATACCGCCTTTAGTATCTTTTATCGAATTAGTAATTACAAAAGCATCTGGATCTAATAAAGCAATTTCAGTATTTAATTTGCTGATTTCTAAACGTGTGATAACAGTAAAAATTATTTTTAAATTTTTAGGATTTTGTCCTTCGGGAACCCAGCCCGATTCGCCATTATACACCGTAACTCCTCTGCCTAATTTTTTTGTAATCATATCTCTAACTTCGGTAAACTGAGAACTTATAATTGTTACACCAATATATTCCTCTACACCATTTAAAACATAATCTAAAGTTTTTACGGCTACAATGTAAGTTAAAATCGAGTATAAAGCAACCTCAACATTTAATAAATATGCAGCTATTAAAAATATGATGATATTGATTATTAAAATAATATCACCAATGGTTAAAGAGGTTGTTCTGCTTAAATGTATAGCCAAAACTTCAGTACCATCTAACACACCGCCACCACGCACTGCCATTCCAATACCTAAACCTAAAAAAAAGCCACCAAAAAAGGCAATTAAAAGTTTATCATGGGTAACCTCTGGATAGGGAATAACGCTAATAGCAATGGATAAAAATACAATAGACAATGCAGATACTAGAGCAAAACGCATACTAACCACCTTAAACGCCAACAACACAAATGGAATGTTTACGATGACTAATAAAACCGATATGGATAGTTGGGTTTTACTAGCAATCAATAAGGAAATTCCCACAGCACCACCATCAATAAATCCGTTGGGTAATAAAAAACCTTTTAATCCAAAACCAGCAGAAATTACACCAATAAAAATTAAAAAGGAATCTTTTAATCGAAGTTTAATTAGGGTTAAAAATCGTTGATATTCTTTTTCGAAAGTGCCTAAAGTAAACTTTCCCGAGCGTTTTTTGCGTTCGTTTAAGTAAGATTTTAAAAAGATTTTTTCCAAAAAAGACCTCATCACCCCAAAAATAAACTATAAGTTGTAAATATCCACTAGTAAATGTAAAACTATTGATATTTTTTTTATTTTAACAAAAAATATATTTTTCTAAAACTCGATAATTAAAAATGGTATTTCGTAATATTGCACTGCAATTGCAACAATATGGAAAATTCATCAAATAAATTAAAAGTAGCTATAGTTTTAGGTGCTACAGGCTTAGTTGGCGAAGAGTTAACCAATCAATTAATTTTAGATGATACTTATGGTAAAATTGTTGTAATAAGTAGGCGTCCATTAAAATTAACTCATCCTAAAATACAAGTTTTATTGGTAGATTTTGAGGATTTAAATGAGCATGCTTTAGATTTACAAGGTGATGTGCTTTTTTCGTGCCTAGGTACAACCATAAAAATTGCCAAAACCAAGGAAGCACAATATAAAGTAGATTATACCTATCAGTACAATATCGCTGAAATTTGTGCAAAAAATGGTGTGGAACATTACGTATTAATTTCATCCTTGGGAGCCAATTCAAAATCTGGAGTTTTTTACAGCAAAATGAAAGGCGAATTGGAAGAAGCTGTAAAAAAATTACCTTTTAAATTTATTAGTATTTTACAGCCATCTGTTTTAGATGGGAACAGAAAAGAATTTAGATTAGGAGAAAAAATTGGCATAATTATAATGAAAATAATCGGATTTTTGCCATTTTTAAATAAATACCGTGTTGCAAATGTTAAAAAAGTAGCAAATTGTATGATTAATTGTGTAAAAAACAAACAAACTGGCATTATTCACAATTATTTTATAACTAAATAATAATAAAATGTACTTATTATACAATATTCAGGATATATCTTTTCCGCTTACCAATCCAATATTAAAATTTATGTTGATATTGGTTATCATTTTATTTGCCCCAATCATATTAAACAAATTAAAAATTCCTCATTTACTAGGTTTAATTATTGCAGGTGCAGTAATTGGTCCGTTTGGATTTAATTTGATGGAAAGGGACAGCAGTATTGTTTTATCGGGAACTGCGGGTTTACTGTATATTATGTTTTTAGCGGGTTTAGAAATTGATTTGGAAGAATTTAAAAAAAACAGTGTAAAAAGTATTGTTTTTGGACTATACACTTTTTTAATTCCAATGACCTTGGGAATTTTAGGTGGAATTTACCTT
>Ga0209358_10001332_pt1 | contig 19789 bp, 16 predicted proteins | sample LauGreFa1BDMLBSN_2_FD_187574 | JGI IMG/M metagenome (GOLD analysis project Ga0209358, IMG submission 187574) | Freshwater lake microbial communities from Lake Michigan, USA - Fa13.BD.MLB.SN (SPAdes) (version 2) | ecosystem: Environmental > Aquatic > Freshwater > Lake | place: Lake Michigan, USA...
CCGAATCTATATCCTTGTTCAGTCCACTGATGATTCCCGGGATAGAGAGCATAACGCAATGGAAACAACAATTGAAATGTCACATATATGCCGAGTAATGCAATACCATATTTCGGCAGACTCACTGTGAATTTTTCAGATTGTTTAATCCCCGTTGAAAAGAATCGTTGAATGATATTCTGATGAATGGAAGCATCAAAAAACAATGTTGCCATGAATATCATGACAATCGGAAATACTCCGATTTGAAAGAGTAGTCCTGTGATTGAATGGAATATCACAACCGTGACAAATGCATAATACCGAGTTCTTGTGTTGATCAAGAATGCAATGATGATCAAATCATAGAGCATACCAAACCATGAGAAAACATAAGCCGTGAAGTCTAATGCGAGCAAAGGACCAATAACCGGCAATGATGCATGCGCGGGAAGCCAAATCTTGAGAGGCAAAGCGGAGAAGAGCCAATCAGCATTGACTTTTGCAATACCGGCATAGACATAGATAATTCCGATTTGAAAGAATACAATCAAATGTGTCCAATAAGGCACTTCGCTCGCTTCTTTTACGCGACCTGATTGAACATCAAGAGATGCAGTCATATGAGCGGGTAGCATGCAGAGAATCAAAGTGAATAAACTCACTGCATAATAATGATTCAAATAAAAGGAGATATCCCATACTTCGATATAGGTGAAGCTTAGAAACATGAGCAATGACATTACTCTGAATCTATATCCTAAAATAACGCCGATCGAAGAAATGATGAGTAATCCAAATGTTGCATAAATCAAGGGAGTTGAAGGAGCTGAGAAGAACTCTAAACCGAAATACGGAAAGTGAAACTTAGGTTGGATATACTGCATGTCTATCCAACCCAGAAGAATAAAACGCAGCGTACTTATGAGAATGAGCATTCCCAGTCCCATGCGAAAATATGCAAGGGTTGAGGCAGAAGCCGGGACAAGAAGGAAATGCTTGATTCTATTCATGATATTGGAGAATCAATCTCCGTCTCCACTGGCATAGGTAATTGAAATTCCAAGGAGCGAAGACATCTCACTCTTGATGAAGCGCGTATGCTTGGTCATTTCCAAAAAGATCTGCTCCAATTGCGAAGACTGACCAATGATCATAGTGTGAAGCGGCACTTGTGCATCGATTGTAGATATACCTGTACCAATCACATTCCACTGCAATTCTGTGTCTTGTGCCAATCGTGGACCATTCTCAACAGAAAGGATATACTCTTTGAATCCATTTGCTGAAAGGGAAGTGGCAACTGAAAGTCTTGCATAGCCAAACCAAAGATGTCTGAGTGCTGTATATTTGGATTTAAGCAATGCTGTGGAATAACCGCTATAATATCCTTCGACTTTTGATGGCTCACTATTGACTTGACCTGCTCTCTTGCCCATTGGCAAACCAAGATTATAATTCTTCATCACTTCAAAATGAAAGACAAATGCATTATACAAATCAGAAATAGATGATCCTGCCTGCGCTCCATCATTGTTGATAAAAGCGGTTCCGTATGCACCTTGCCATTGATTCAATACAGTTTCAACTCTCGATACTATATTTCTGCTCACGGCTTTCATATATGCAAGTTTGAATGGTTGATCTTTGATTGATTGAATGAAGGAAGCTGAATCTTTAAAAATCAAATAATCAAGCGCATAGAGTCCTCTTGAGTCTCTATCGAAATTCCTAAAACTTGTGTCTTTCGCATTGATATAAGATTCAATCTTCAAAGCGGAAGCAGGGAATGTGCCGATATTTTGAAAAAGGGAACCATCACTCATTTGCGCAGGTCCAAAATCAAAGAATACCACAAATTGCCAAGCATCAGCCATCTTGCGCCAGCTATTGCGAAGCTCTTGTGCATTTTGTTCATTCTGGTTTTCCGCGAATAATTGTAATGTTGAATCATGGCTCTTCACTGCTTGATACATATCACCATAGAGTGGAATGATGGTATTTTTTGCGGTGAATTCAAGCATTACTTTTCTATCATAACCTTGTCCGACAGGACCTGCCGGATCATCACATGATGAAAAGGAGAAAAGCGGAATCAGCGTAATTAAGATGAGGATTATTTTTTTCATGATTATTGTCTATTCTGTATTGTGACCCAATTCACTTTGAAATCTTCGATCTCTTGATCTGTGAATCCATAGATTGATTTGATTCTTGCAATCACTTGTAGGAGTGCAGGAGCATTCGTGAAAGCATCAGTGACAAACACAGCTGGTTTATTGGATTTGAGCAATGATAGTATTTCATCAATTTGCGCATTCGTGATTTTTTTCTCAGACACACCTTTGAGTCCAAGAATGAATCCTATGTTCTCTGATACCCCGTGCAGTCCTGCACCATTGTCTGCGGCTTGGGGATTTGTCATCGTGAATTTGGCATGTGCTGAAAAGCAATAATTAACTACAGTTGCCAAGATGGATTTCTCCCAAGCGAGAAGGATGGCTTTTCTTTCATTCAATAATTCATTGTTAAAATTAGAACCCGCTTTTTGATGCGCTTGCATGGCAATCACATTATTCTTGAAAGCGATATATAGACCATTTCCATCATTTTTGTCTCTACGGGCTGCATAGGAAGCGGAAAGGATATCGGGGAAATTTGTTGTTCTATCACTATTGGAAAACCGTGGAGTTGCGCCAAAGAGGGCGATTAATTTATGTGTGGATTCAGAAGTAACAGACATTCTTGATGCTTTATGATAGAATAAGCCAAAGAATGATGCCTTATCCAAGATTTGCTCTATTTCCAAGCCATTTTCATCAAAGAGATATCCGCCATATGTTCCGCCTTGAGTTTGGTTGGCAGCATATGGATCATAGGAATTACCCGAAGCTTTTGTCAATTCTTGAAGATATGCCGGAAATATAACTTTAAGAGAATCATTCGCTTCAGTGAGATGCGCTTGCATTGTTGTAAGTGCTGTGGCATAATCCACAGTAGTACCGTTAGTTCTGCCTGTTTTTAGCAAGTTTACAAAATCTTGATGCTGTTTGATGAGAACATTCTCTGCAACAACGGCATTTGCATAGCCTGTCGAATCATAACTAGTTGGAATTTCAATAGGTTGCATTCCATCATCGGAGCAACCGATCATCAAAACCACAAGCAGAGCTGATGTGGAGAGGGAAAAGAAATGCTTCATCTATGGTATGAGTTATATGGTAAAACTTATTTAGACTTAGTCTAAATTAAGAACTTCATCATACATGACCAAATATATCCTATTTTATAATTTCTTATCAAACCATGTTTTTTACTACATTTGCCATGCAGCAAATGGGGTTCATTTAAAAACCCCTGTTTTATATTTATTGTGGGAAGTACCATGAAACACCTCAAACACCTTTTTTTCGCCCTTTTGTGTATATGTGCGACAGATCTTATTGCACAGCAGACATATTTCAATATCCCAAATTCGAGGGTAACCGGGCAAGGCGATATTTATCTACAAGTCAATACTTTTTTGACAAATAATTTGGACAGAACCCAACTGAATGGCATGTATGGTGTCAATAAAAACACTGAAGTGGGTTTAAATTTATTGAATTACAATAGTGGTGATACTTGGTATGGCTTAACGGCACAACATAGAGAAGAGTTAACTTCTGAGCATAATCTTACAGTAGGAGCAACATACTATCTAAATTCAAATGACTCATACTATCTATATGGCTTAGTGACAGCAAACAAATTGCTTGCAAAAGCAAATATAAATGCCGGTGTATACTATGGTAATGAAAGCATGTTTGGTGAATCTACAATCGGCTTCATGGCAGGCATGGATTATCCGGTATTGAATGACAAAATCCGTGTCAAGGGTGAAATCATGACCGGTAAACATTGGATGAATGGTCTGAATATTGGAGGTCAATATGAAATATCAAAGAGCATGCTAGCCGGGATTGGAATCAATCTTTTCAATTTCAATGACAAAGCTGCATCTCCATTTATCTTGCAATTACATTATAATATGTAATACAATTCAGTTCTTATTGAAAGCGAGTCGATTCATCGTCTCGCTTTTTTTATGTCAGGACCCTATGAGACAATTCGTATTGATACTGATGCTTCTTCTTTCATGTAGAGAGTCTTTGATGTCTAAACGGGGAGATGCATTTCCTGCATCAATCTCATCATCACTCAACAATATCTTCTCTTACCATGGAGTGCTTGGTGGATCAGTTATCGCATTTGATAAAGATGGATTACATTCATTTTCCTATGGTGATGCTTTTCCGGATAGCATACCGTTCACTGACTCCACCTTTCTTCGTATTGCTAGCATTTCTAAAATGTTCACCGGCATGGCAATATTGCAATTAGTGGAAGAGGGGAAGTTAGAACTCGATCATGATGTAAATTCATACTTGAATTTCAAGCTTGTGAATCCAGCTTATCCTAAAGTCCCAATCACGATTCGGATGCTACTCAATCATACATCCACATTGCAGGATTCAAGAGAAATACTCAGCATGGCAAAAAGAGCGATCTATAGAGATACGCTGAATCCGGAGAAGTCAATACCTGATATCAGAGAACTTTTCACATCGGGAAACAATCATTTTTTGCCACGAACAATCAAGACTGTAAAAGGGAAGATTGCAAAAGTTATTCCCGGTTCTTATTTCCATTATACGAATCTTAATTTCGCGATCTTAGCGCATATCATTGAAAGAATTGAACAGCAGCCATTTCATGCTGTGATCAAAAAAAGATTGCTAGATCGCTATGCAATTCCGGGTGGATTTATCGTGCAGGAAATTCCGGAGCACGGCACATTGAGTCCGCAATATCTCCCGAAAGGTAATACCTGGATTCATGAAGCAGATGCATATGATAAGCCATACGATTCCATCTTTACTTCAATCACAGACTATATACCCGGAAGAAATATTTTAAGATTTTCGCCACAAGCAGGATTGAGAGTTAGTAGTCATGGTTTGGCAACATTTTTTCGTTCTTTTCTATCTGATTCCAAAATGTCAACTATCAAAAAGATGATGTTCAAGTTAAGTTGGAAGGCGAAGAATGACAATAATTCTCATCAATTTGATAACTTATTCAAGGAATGGGGTTTGGCTTGTCATATCATCAATGAAAAAAAATTACCCTTCGCGGAAGATTTTCCATGGATTGGTCATATAGGTCGTGCAAATGGTGCATATACATTGATGTATATGAGTCCTCAAGCACAGAAAGGAATAGTAATATTCATCAATGGAAAAAGGAAGCAATCAAAGGAAAGCATTGGCTTTGAAAAAATCGAAAAAGAAATCATGAATATTATTTTGAATCAACATTGGAGGAAGGAATGAAATATTTCATCATTTGCGCCATCGCACTTTTCTTAATGAACGAATCTCTTGAAGCACAAACTATGCGCATGGGACAATCTCCATCGGGACAAATCATTCTCATGATGGACAAAAACAGAATCAGAAGAGGAAATTCACCATCAGGCGAAATAGTCCTAACCATAGATGGTGAGCGCATCAGAAAAGGGAATTCTCCGTCGGGAACAATCATCGCAACTGTTGTCGGCAATTTTGTGAGAGAAGGAAATTCCACGAGCGGTCGCATCATTGCATTCATTGATGGCACAAAAGTACGAAAAGGGAATTCGCCTTCAGGAACCATCATATCAACAACAAATGGCGGAAGAATGAGCGGGGCCGCGGCGGCTGTCTATTTACTCTTGTTATGATATCGCGCCCCTCTGGGGCTATTGGGTATTCCCCTCGGATGAGGGGTGCCCAAAGGGCGGGGTGGGATTCTTCTTCTCCTCCTGATGTCGGCCCGATGGGGCGTTTGCTCGTCCTGCGAAGCCGAGACGAGAGTCCACTATATATAACTCCCCACCTCGACTTCGCTCGGTGTGCACTCGACTTCGCTCGGTGTGCATATTGAACTGATTTGTCCGAATAAGTAATCCTCATATAAATCGGAATAGTCTCGTCCAACTTTGGTTTACTATAAATCAAAATGAACGAAATGTTCAATTTCGTTGTCATATTACCTCCAAAAAGGGTTTTAGTTTATTAAATAATGGTCAAAAAGAGGTCAAAAACACATCTATAAGTGGTTTTTCAGAAACCCAAGAACCCATACCAGTCCTTGTTTGTAGGGGAATCTTCTACCTTTTTTGAGAAATGAGAAAAAGGTATCACTTTTTACCACTTTTCTCATCCTTCTCTCTGACCACCCTGAAACGGAAATATGAATATAATCGGAAGGAAATTTGATGGTAAAATGAGTTCGGTAATACTACTATAACTACTGATATACTATACAGTTAGTAAAAGAATTATACATACTGTATGAGAACAAAACCTAAGAGAATATCAAGTAGAAATACCGTAAACATCAATACAATGGATAATTGAGACTACAATGAGAAGAAAAACTGTGATGATGAGACTGTAACACCAATCAATCATCACACTACTGTGACACTGTAACTCTGTTATCTTTCAATGTATTGATTCAATCCTACAAACTCTATTACCCACAAAAAAACCGATAACTACGAGATGTAATTATCGGTGAAATTTGTCCTAACAACCATAGGGTTGTGGAGATGGCGGGAGTCGAACCCGCGTCCGAAGTGCTGAAGTCGAAGCCTCTCCATGCTCAGTCATTCAATGAATTTAATGCAATCGTACGCCGGATGACAGGCCTATTGCACGATGAGTAGTAATCTTAATTTTGGTACAAACCCAATGTCCAAAAAGCAGCTCCTCTAAAGTGACACCCGATTCATCGCCAAGGAGCGAACGATGGTCAGATGGTTTAGGCTCTAATTAATAAAATTAGGCAGCTAAACGGTAGTTCATAGTGTTGCCACATATGATTTCGCCAGTTGTATTAACGAGCTCCACCAGCGTAGCTCGGCATGCTTCTTCGTACTGCATTCACCCCGTCGAGACCATTTCATCCCCAATAACAGAGCGGAGTGGTTAAACGAGACATTCCATAGTTTATTGCATACTCCTTAAAAATTGATGGAACCAATCGAAAATTGAAAAGGGTACATCAGTCGAAAGACAGGAGGACCATCAGGACTGAGTTCCAACATTGGCAAGGGAAGCAGAATATAATTCAAAGATTGCTTGAACCAATTCCACTCAGTACCACCATCAGGAAAAACCATCGCCGGATTAATATCTAAACCAATGAGATATTTCCTGTCACCATTTTTATATGTGAGATTTCTTGCCGTATATCCAACACCGATATTAAGCCAATCAGGCCAATAAGGATCAAGCTCTTTCGGCAATAGATTATTCACATTTGCGCTCAGCATGAATGTATATCCACTATAATCATCTATGAATGAAGATGATTGATCGCGCGCTTTGCCACCATACCATGCAGGCGGAATATAATTTGCTTTGGGCGTGAAATTCTGCAGAAAGGGAACATAATGCTGTCCTAGGAAATAACTAATTCCAAGTGCATTCGAATACATGTCCGATGGAGAAAATCCCCAGCCGGTTCCGAATCCATCGAGTATCTCTACATAAGACTGATAAGCCAAAGACATCGCAGCTCCCCAATGTGTCGCAGCATCATGACTGAATCCGGATCCCATCAAGAATTCAGAGAGAATATAGGCATTCATATAGCCACCCCAGACATGACCCAATTTATCGACATATAATCCATAATCACCGTCTTCGATGACGCGAAATGTGGTCGTGGAATCCCAAATGGTATTTACTTGATAAATATGCAAAGCAGTGATCGCCGCAACATATGTTCCAGTCAATACAGCAAATGGTGTGGTCTTGATTGTAGTCTCACGAAATGGCGGAGAGCCCATCAAAGTTATGCGCTCTTGTCCTGCATAGGTGAATTCAGAAGGCGCAATGAAAGGGGATGGTGCGGGAGTTTCATTTGCATTGATTGCAGCAATGCTTGTTTCTGCGATAACATTGTCTGTATGAATGGAATCTTGCGCCATGAGTACATGACCAATCCAAAACATGAATGAGAATATCACAAATACAAGTCTCACTCTTTCCCCGGTACTTGGATCAAATACGTGTGATATGTCATATTCTCACGAAAGAATCCCTCACTCAAATTGGCATCATACCATTTCTCGAGTATTTCCAAGAAATTACCCATGCGTTTGAAAACAGTTCCCAACAGGAATCGTAATGTCGGGGAAAAACCGAGCATCAAATCCTGCACAATCCGTAATGTAGGGAGCATATAATTGCGGAATAAGGATTCTGTAAATCGCAAAGTCGGTATGATTCTCTGACTCATGTTCTCGGTTCTGATGATCCGAAATCCACGGCGAGTGCATTCTTTCTCGAAATCAGTGCGATAAACCATATTCGTATTGATCAAGGTATGATCACTCGTTCTAAAAAAACCTGAAATGATGGCATGTCCACCTGGCTTGACACATCGCTCAATGGCAGACATTCCATCTTGCAAAGTGAAATAATTATTCGATTCGCTCATGAGCAATACATCATATCTCATTGTTGGGATATATGTTTCTATTCCTGAATGAATGAACTTACTCTCCGGATGCGAATTCCTGAAATAGGGTTGATGCTGCTTTTCAGGTGATAAACCATGCACGATGAAACCTGCTTTTTCAAGCGCCAAATCCACATCTCCGATACCACAACCAACATCCAATATTGTTTTGGCTTCGACAGGCATCCAATCCACGATGCTTTGCGTATACGTTGCTTGAGCAGAACGCAAAGCGGGAAGAGAGTCGATGATATCAAGTTCCGTTTCAGAATACCCAAGATGGAAAGATTCCAATTTCAGGACTTCAAGACAAAATCTGAGCTCAAAATCAACAGCATTTGCAAGGAGTGGATGTATGGCCATTGTTTCGGGAATTAAAGTGTATTATCGCGTGTTCAAAGGCAAAATTACAGGAAAATCACTCGATTCTTACAGAATCCGAATATTTTTCCCAGTAGTTTTCCAAGGCATTGCGAATTCGTAAATTAGCATGCTTTCCATTTTGTTCATTTTTTGGTTTTTCAATCCATGGCAATTCGCATCGCAATCAATGGTTTTGGACGCATCGGGCGTTTAGTGTTCAGAGTGGCCGCAGCCAGACCCGATCTTATTGAGATTGTTGGTATCAATGACCTCACAGATGCTAAAACATTGGCTCATCTACTCAAATTTGATTCTGTTCACGGAAGATTCTCCGGTGAAGTAACAGCCAATGATTCATCAATCACCGTAAATGGGCGTACAATCGTGATTAGCGCGGAAAAGTCCATCGAATCAATTCCTTGGTCAGATTTGGATTGTGTGATTGAATCAACAGGCGTCTTCAGCTCCAAAGAACAATTATCAAAACATTTGAAGCATGCCAAAAAGGTGATTTTGACATCACCCGCAAAAGATGCTCTTGACAGAACGGTTGTACTCGGTGTGAATGATCATACATTGACAGGTACCGAAACCGTTCTTTCCAATGCATCCTGCACAACAAATTGTCTTGCGCCCATGGTGAAAGTACTCAATGATGCATTCGGCCTCGAGAAGGGATATATGACTACTGTTCATGCATATACGAATGATCAACGCATTTTGGACCTCCCGCATAAAGATCTTCGCAGAGCGCGCTCCGCGGCGGTGAGCATCATCCCAACTACAACCGGTGCTGCTAAAGCAGTTGGCGAAGTTCTTCCCGAACTCAAAGGAAAATTGGATGGATTCTCATTCCGCGTACCGACACCTGATGGATCGGTAACAGATTTTACGGCTATCTTGAGTAGAGATGTGACCAAAGAGGAAATTAATGCTGCGATGAAATCCGCCGCTGATTCCTATTTGAAAGGTATTTTGGAATATTCCGAAGATCCACTCGTATCGGTTGACATCATCGGAAATCCGCATTCCTGCATATTCGATTCCGATTCCACAATGGCTATGGGTAATCTTGTGAAAGTGGTTGGTTGGTATGACAATGAATGGGGTTATTCAAACAGAGTGGTCGATCTGCTCGTAAAAATCTCAGCGTAAATGTTAATGGCCTCCTTCGGGAGGCCACTTTTTTTGGTGTATTATTCGATCAGTTGCACCACTTTCATCGCGGCTTCTGTTACATTTGTTCCGGGACCGAATATCGCCTTCACGCCTGCAGCATATAATTCATCATAATCTTTTGGTGGAATCACGCCACCTGCAATCACGATGATATCACCAGCGCCTTGTTGTTTGAGTGATTCAATCAATAGGGGAATCAAGGTTTTATGTCCTGCTGCCTGACTTGACACGCCAATCACATGTACATCACTTTCAATGGCTTGTCTAGCGGCCTCTTCAGGTGTTTGAAAGAGTGGTCCGAGATCAACATCAAAACCGGCATCCGCAAAACCTGTTGCTATAACATGTGCTCCTCTGTCATGACCATCCTGACCAAGTTTTGCCACCATGATGCGTGGTCTTCTTCCATGCTTTTGTTCAAAAGCGATTATTTCGTCCTGCACCATGGCAAATCCTGAATTGTCTTGATTATATGAAGCATAGACACCGCTGATCAATGACACTGTTGGTTCATAACGACCAAATACTTTTGCCATCGCTTCGGAAATCTCGCCCAATGTTGCGCGTTGTCTTGCGGCTATGATTGCAGCTCCCAGCAAATTTCCTTTGCCTGATTGAGCAATCTCTTGGATAGATGCCAGTGATTCCTCTACAAGTTCAGATTTCCTTTCGCTTTTGATCTTCTCAAGAGATTGAACTTGGGAATGTAAAACGGCTGTATTGTCAATGTCCAATACATCCACATCCATTTCTTGTTCGGGTGCATACTTATTCACGCCGACGATGATTTCTTTTTTCTGATCGATCAGGGCTTGTCTTCTAGCTGCTGATTCCTCAATGCGTCTTTTGGGAATTCCTTGCTGTATGGCTTTTGTCATGCCACCCAATTGATCAATTTCAGACAAGATTTTCTTGGCTTCTTGATAGAGTGAATCCGTTAGTGATTCCACATAATAGGATCCACCAAGTGGATCGGCCACATCAGTTATCCGGGATTCTTCAGCCAATATCAATTGTGTATTGCGAGCAATGCGTGCCGAGAAATCGGTGGGGAGACCAAGCGCTTCATCAAATGAATTTGTATGTAAAGATTGTGTACCACCTAGAATCGCGCTCATCGCCTCGATAGTAGTTCTAATCACATTATTATATGGATCCTGAGCGGCGAGAGACCAACCGGAAGTTTGACAATGCGTTCTGAGCAATAATGAACTATGCTTTTGCGGATTGAACTTTGTAATCTCCTCAGCCCATAATTTTCTCGCTGCGCGCATCTTGGCAATTTCCATGAAGAAGTTCATGCCAATGCCCCAGAAAAAGGAGAGGCGCGGTGCAAAGTCATCAATATGCAAACCCCGATCAAGCGCGCTTTTCACATATTCCAAACCATCTGCAATCGTATATCCAATTTCTTGTACGGCACTTGCCCCGGCTTCATGCATGTGATAGCCACTGATGCTGATGCTATTGAATTTGGGCATATGCTTGCTGGTGAATTCAATGATATCTGCAACGATGCGCATCGATGGATCGGGAGGATAAATGAATGTATTGCGCACCATGAATTCTTTCAGAATATCATTTTGAATCGTTCCTGAAAGTGCGTCCATTGTTACGCCTTGTTCCTCAGCGGCAACAATGAACATTGCGAGAACTGGAATCACAGCGCCATTCATGGTCATGGAGACAGACATTGCATCAAGCGGAATGCCGGCAAAAAGGGTTTTCATGTCTTCAACCGTATCAATCGCAACGCCTGCTTTTCCAACATCACCAACCACGCGAGGATGATCCGAATCATATCCACGATGTGTGGCAAGATCAAATGCAACAGATAATCCTTTTTGTCCGGCAGCAAGATTTCTTTTATAAAAGGCATTTGATTCAGTAGCAGTTGAGAATCCTGCATATTGTCTGATTGTCCAAGGTCTATTCGTATACATCGTGGCATAAGGACCCCGCACATAGGGAAATATGCCGGGCATTGCATTTGCATCGAATTCATTGGGCAGATGCTGTTCCGAATACACAGGTTGAATAGGAATATTCTCAGCTGTATGCTTGGTCAAATCTTCGGGTGATTTCCCTTTCAATTCTTTTTGTGCAAGTAATGTCCATTTCTCAAATGCTGATTGTTCACTCACGGGTTGACTCCGATTCAAAAAGTGAATGGTGATTTTATATATCGCTTCGCCTCATCATGGGAATTTTGTCTATCATCCCAATTCAGAACTTTCTTATACTGTTCAATGGCAAGAGATCTTTTGCCTTGAATATCATAGATATTTCCAATCTTCAAATTGACTTTGATGGTGAATCCTGATACATCTTCATCAAGGAATCGTCCGGCCTCATCGCATTTGTAAAAATAGGTGAGGGCAGAATCAAGTTGTTTTCTGTACATGAGTGCAAGCCCCACATAATACAGTCCCTCGCGGGCAGTTTGCTGATCATAACCTACAGATTTGCTGATGCATCTATTGACGATATTTCTCCAAGTTTGCTCCATTTCATTCCACATGCCGAGTTGTACTTGACAGCGACCGACATATCTGTGGAAATAGGGATTCTTGGGATATCTTGTATAGAGATCCATGGCAACGGGTAATGCTTCCAAAGCATTTTTTTCAAATTGATACCAGACTTGGAGTAATGATACCTTTGCTTCGGTCGCGGCATATCTGGCGCCTCTTCCTGCGGCCTGCAATTGCATGATGCCAAGATTTTTATCACCTTTGGGTAGAAACATCATTACTGCTTTCAATGCAGGATATTGCTCAGGTAATGCTGATGCATAGTAATTGTAAACACCTGTTCCAAGCATGATATCATGATTGCCGGGTGCGAGTTGCTGACATTGTTGTAGTATTTTGAATGCCACATGTCCATCATCAGCTGCTTTGATCCATGACTCTCTGCCCGCATAATATCGTCCGCGAAAACCAAGAGCTCCGCCTTTGAAAAACAATGCCGAAAGATCTTTTGGATTTGCTTCGAGCAATTCATCACAAAGCACAATCACTTGACCACATTTATTGAGAAAAATTTCATCATTGTTTTTCTTTCTTCTATCGGCTTGTATGCGCCACCATTCAACCATTGCATCCAAAAAATAACCCGCGGGATGCTTTGGATACATGTCAATCACTTTTCCGAATAAAGCTGAAGCGGCATCGAATTCCATATTATAAATCATCACGGCACCTATTTGCACGAGAGAATCGGCATCGGAACGCATCATTACCCATTGTGCATGCATTGTATCTTGCTGCGCGAAGATCATGATAATTGGAAATATGATGTTCAGTATTGTCTTTTGAATACCTGATGTGAATTTAGTCTTCATACATTTCTCCTGCAGATGATGCATCATTGATGGCATAATTCAAACGAAATAGTTCTGCCATTCTGATTGGTGATTGTGGAAGCATTTGTATGATCGAAAAAAAGAGAATCAATACGATTGTGCAATATACCGTTCCTTCAATTCCATAATACGAATTCAGCCAAGGTGTTGGAATATCACTTGATAGGGAGGTTAAGTACAATGAATTTTTCAATACCATTCCGCTTAATGTCATTCCCATGAGATATAGCATGAGATTCCACGAAATGTGTAAAAGAATCGGTAGCCACAAACCACGCGTATGATACCAAGAATAAGAGAAGACAAGACTAACGAGAAATGTATTCAACATTGCAATTGGCTCGAAATTGGGATTTGCAAGATGCGCCATGCTGAATAATAATGCGAATAAGAGAGATATTGTAATCATGCCGAATCTCTCAACAAGCGCCTGAAAAATAATTCCTCGAAAGATCAATTCTTCAATGATGGCAAATGAAATGATGGGAAGAATAGATGCCATTTCAAATTGTGAATTCCATTTGAGGTCTATCCATGCATTCATCGAATACAATACAATGAGAAAGATAATAGGTACAATTCCCATGAACAAGCCGGTAGCAAACTCCTTCAACATATATGAATCAATGGAAAAACCCATTGTTGCATATGATCCACCCCGCAATTCCTCAGATGTAATCATGCCGAGAAGAAGTATCATCAATGTCATTGGTTGACCTTCTATATGTACGAAAGTGACATCCATGATGATCCCAAATACGCAAAGAGTGATACCAAATATGACTCTTATTATCCAGGAATTCTTTATTTGAGAATAACTATTCATCGAATGATTGGAACAGTGATACTTTGAACATCACCAAATCCATTCTTGATGCGCACCACATATATGCCGCCGGAAAATGCACTAAAATCGATTGGTATGATCATATCCTTTTCATAGAGAATGTCATCTTGCGATGGAATCACTTCACGGCCCACTTGATCATGTATTGTTACAGATACATTGAGTGGTGAAGATTGTTCATTCCTTGAGAGATTGAGATAGACAATGTCTTGTGCTGGCAATGGAAATACTTCTACATGTAATTGATTCATATTGGCATCTTCAACGGAACTGAAAGAATCGGCATAGGCGATCATTCTCACATTCTTCACGGCAAAACCATCGAACTCAGCACCAAGATCTGAAAGCATGCCGAATCTGAAGCGTACTTTACTTTTCAGATATGGAGTAAGATCAGCTTTTTGAAATTCCCATTCAGGCATATTTCCTTGAAATCCGAAACCGATTGCCTCTTGCTTTCCGCCTTGAATACCACTGCCTTTCACCATTCGTGAGGTACGAAGGAATGACCAATTATTTCCTTGATCAGTGCTTATTTGCACAACACCAAAATCACCCAAGGGTTCAATATTCCAGCGAGTTTCAAATTGAAGGGATACTTGTCGGAATTGATTCAAATTAATATCAGAAGAATACTCTGCATAATTGTTGAATTCGGGAATATATTGTTTTCCGGGACTATCTTCCAACATTACCGAACCATCCTTCAGCATTGTGGCAGTCCACTGATCCCTACTAAAAGAGAGAGTATCGCTCGCTTTTGTGAACAATGAAAACACAGTTGGAAGATACAGCGATACAATCGCAGTGTCTGTTCTTGCTATTCCATGCTGTACTCTGGTGACAAGGAATCTGGCAGGATCTCCATTTCTATAATTGTTCATGACTTCATATTGAAGAAAGCGTTTGATGCGTTCTCCAGATGCAATACTTGGAATGCTGATGATGCTATCAATGAGTTTGATATCTTCTCGGAGAGATTTTACAATCACAATGGATTGTTCTTCAAGATTGAGTCTGCCGATATTCTGCACATCTATTTCCAATGATCCATTTGCTTTCATTGGATCTTGCAGTGAATCTATTTTTACCTCAGCAAGTCTTATGCAAAGATTCGAACCTGAGCTCCATAATGCTTGATAATTCATGTGTAGATTTTCTTGTGCATGAGGAATGATGCGTAGTGGGGAAGGCCAAAAACCATCGGTGATCGCACCGACTTCCGGCGTGAATGCGAGTGCATCATGTGCATGATATGCCCAATCATCTGAATTCCCTCTAGTAGTATAGCCGACCGTTTCGAGATCCCTTCCTGCGGAATAGGCATTGAATCTGGTTGCATCAGCCGAGAATCCTCGGAAAGTTGCAGAGTCTTTTGTTTCCTGACTAAGTGAGGCTAAGGGATAGATAAGCAAATTACTATAGGTGTGATAATTGAGAATGCAACCAAATACATAGGAATCTATGAGATTGCGCAAGGCTTGTGTTTCAGGTTCGGAGAATGGCGCCTCTCCTCGATAAGTATCATTTTTTGGATCGGTAGAAGAGCCACCATTATTGGCATTCCAAAAAGATTCAGGACCATAATTACGATTGAGATCCACACCAAATATATCATTCGTTATAATTTTTCTGTTTTTTCTCCAGAGTCCACCGCCTTCGGGTCTCTGCTGTTGATTGAATGCATATCCATCGGGATTGATACATGGAGCAATCACAAGCGTTCTTTCATTGAGAAGATACTGTGCTTCCGGATCATTCTGCTTTGCTCTTTCGAATAAATCCCATAAAAAGTATAAAAGCGTTGTCGCTCCACCCGGCTCACGAGAATGATGCAATGAAGTCAGAAGAGTGCGAGGTTTTTTAGCATCATGGTCTTTTCCAAAAATCCAAACAATGATTGGTCTATTCTCATGAGATGTCCCAATCGTATCACTCTTGATAAATGATGCACCTGCGAATTGTGCAATGCGTGACATCTGTTGTTGGATCTCTTCAAATGTATAATATCCACCCATGGTACCCGATACAAAATTCTTTGGAGCAAGAATTGAGCCCTGATTCAATTCCTTCATGAAGCGAGCATAATCTGTTTTCAAACGCGCTTCATAAAATGACTCCATGTCAGCAACAATTGTTTCAACAGTAATATTTCCAGACCGGAGTTGTTTCTTTGCATGATCGCTGATGATACATTCATAGAATCCGTTGATTTTGCGAATTCCATGATCATCATCCACACCAAGATCGAAGAGATCTTGCATATGTTTGACTTCACTTGCAGGTATTCTTACCATTGAATATCTGTTCTGCGCATATGTCGATTGAGCAAAAAGCAGAAAAATACATGTGAAAATGGGGAAGTATCTGATAGAAAAACAACCTGCCCCGAGATATGCTTTGAGAGTATTCATGACAATCATTGAAGATGAATAGGTATTTACAACAAATTTACGGGTAATTACCGTAATTTTGTCCGTTGACACCTTAAGTTTTTACGATAATTCGGAGTATTGACATGGAAACATATACAAGCACCAATCCGGCGGACTATGATATACTTATTCGCCGTTATGACAATGGAGCTAATTATGCCAGTTATTGTCCTCAATTGGCTCACATGATTAAAGGCACTGCCCATGAAGAAGTGGAAAATGCCATGAAAGAGCATGTATTGAATCATATTGCATCATTACAAGAAAAAAAGGACTGATTTCTTGTCAATCACATCATCAACTCAAAAGCGTTCATTACTTTCTGAATCGAGATATTTCATGTTAAATCATGAAGTTTCATTCGGACTCTATGGCGCTTTGATTGTATTGACTTGTGCATATTTTATACCTTCATTGATCATGTATCCTATCATGATCTCTTTGCTTATTTCCGTATTGACAATTCATCCATCTGCAATCGGCATCATCCCTAATGCACTGGACAGCAAGTTTTTTTCTACTGTGTTCAGAGGGCTTCTCTTTGGATTCTGCTATGGCTTTCTGAATGGTGATTATCAGATTGTCTTGCTCCATGCTTTCGGTCTATTAATTCCATTATTGTCCGGTATTGTATATTGGTTTGGGTACTTTTCTGAATTCATGCATCGAAGAGGATTCAGCGATTGGATCATCATGATTTGCACGCCGATACTTGCAACGATATATGTCTTCATGATTCTTCATGAGACGCCCGATCCAATCATGATAAGCATTGTATTCTCTGCATCAGTATTGGCAACGGGGATGAGACTTCGCACAAAAATAATGTGGGATGCTTTCTTGGTATTCTTTTTTCTCTATATCATAACAAGTGAAGCTCCATATCTCCTTCATCTTTTTCGACAACTTGGTTGATATTATGCCTATCATTCGAATAGATTTGATTTCTGCTGTGCCGGACATTTTCGTATCCGCTCTTGAAACGAGCATACTTAAAAGAGCTCAAGAGAAGTCACTCGTAGAGATCTTCACGCATAATCTCCATGATTATGCAAAAGGGAAGTATAAGCATATCGATGATACTCCATTCGGTGGTGGAGCTGGGATGATTTTACAATGCGAGCCCATCTTTGATTGCATCGAACAATTGAAGAGTGAAAGAGACTATGATGAGATAATCTATACCAGTCCTGATGGACCTGTTTTCAATCAAGAAATGGCAAATGAATTATCATTGAAACAGAATATCATCATACTCGCCGGACATTATAAGGGAATTGATCAGCGTGTTCGTGATACATTGATCACTCGTGAAATTTCGATTGGCGATGTTGTGCTAAGCGGTGGTGAATTGCCTGCTTTACTCATGACTGATGCAATTGTGCGACTCATTCCGGGAGTTTTAGGTGATGCTGAATCCGCATTGACTGATGCATTCATGAATGATGGATTATTGGATTGTCCTCATTATACAAAACCCGCCAATTTCAGGGATATGGAAGTACCGGATGTCTTACGAAGCGGTAATCATGCACTCATCAATAATTGGCGATTGAATCAATCAAAAGAAAAAACAAAAAAGTTAAGACCGGATTTATATCAACGATATCTTGACCAACAATAAAAAAGCCCTCAAGTTTTGTACTTGAGGGCTTCCATTTATTTGATACAATTGATTGGTATCATATGATGCGCATTTCGCAATCGAATGAGCGCATAATTCATTCCTTGCTGATCGCATGGTATGAAATGTTTGCCTTGCGCCTTGACTGATCCCAATGATCTACCATCAATGGTGAAGATGGTAATTTCCATTTCTTCTTGAGCAGATGTAAGGAGCAAACCACCATCAATCGAACTCATTGTGATTCCTAAACGGAGCAAATCTTCTTGAACTGAAGAAGGGGATGATATCGTGAGAGAATTTGTTACGCCAAAAGGACCATATCCCATTTCATGATATGCTTTTGTTCTCCAATGATAAGTCTGACCAACTTTCAAGTTTCCAACAAAAATGGAGGTATCACGAATTAAGGAGTCCTGCTTGAACATCTTTGTGAAATCTTTGTCTTCTGCCAATTCGAACCAATAATACAGACCTTTTGGGAGGAATGGATTATTTTTCAATTCTTCTGTATCCATATAGTCTTTGCGCCAAATAAAACGAATATTTCGATTGGCAGTTGCAAATCCATCTACAGGGGAAACAGGAACGATACCTGCTGGTACTTGAACGGTATAGAAGATTTCCGGATCTGTGAATTCATTCCACAAATCTCCATTGAAGGATTTCACTCTCCAATAATAAGTCATGTCATAATCAACGGTAATCTTCTTCGAAGTGTCAACAATATTTGAATCTTCAAGCAAGATATCTTCAAAGTATTCATTACCGGCAAGCTGAATCCAATAGCGCTTTGCTGTTTGATCATTCTTCTTCCAAGTCAAAGAAACTGTGTCTCGATAAATTGCTTCGAATTCTTTTGGATAGAGAATCTCACAATCTTTTGGATAGATTCTGATTTGGAACATAAATACTTCTGAAAAATCACCCCAACCTGCTTGCGTTTTAGCGCGAACTTTCCAGTAATAGTCTTTTGCATTTTTCAATGTTTCAAAAACTGCTTTGGAAGTATCAGTTGTTTCAATATTAAGAATAGGTGAATCAAATGCTTCATTGTCTGCGAGTACGAAGTTATATGTCGTCGCACCCAAACTCTTATACCAAGCAAAGCTTATGTCCTTTGAAACTTCTGTTTGCTCATGTGGAGGAGTGATGAGTGATACCATGCCTGGAAGAGCTGATGTGATATCCACTTTGACATTTTGACCTTGGAGTGATACCGTTTTTGTGACAACACCGCCAAGACCTGCTCCGGTTGCTGTTACGGTGACTGAACCTGTTAATCCTGTAACAGGAATTGCATAACCACCGGAAGTTGAAGTAGTTGCAAAGAAATTACCTTTGGACAATTCAACTTTGATTCCTGCAAGGCCTTCGCCCATATCATAAAAACCATTGTTATTATTGTCTTTATAAGCAACGCCTGTCACATATTTATC
>Ga0209358_10001333_pt1 | contig 19789 bp, 13 predicted proteins | sample LauGreFa1BDMLBSN_2_FD_187574 | JGI IMG/M metagenome (GOLD analysis project Ga0209358, IMG submission 187574) | Freshwater lake microbial communities from Lake Michigan, USA - Fa13.BD.MLB.SN (SPAdes) (version 2) | ecosystem: Environmental > Aquatic > Freshwater > Lake | place: Lake Michigan, USA...
TTGACTTTGAACACGTGGATGTCAGACAACTTGATCAGTGCCTCAGAGTATTCGCAATTGACAGATATCACCGGCGCAGGCTATGAAGCTGGTACCACGCTCACGGCCATGTTCAAATACAAAAAATTGGGAGACACCTTGGGCTATCCTTTGACCACGGTGAATGTCAATCCAGATGGCACCTGGTCCATACCCAAAGAAAAAATAGCTGATTTCTTGCGCGAAACCGTCTCATATGGTCCATTTGAATTGCATGTCTGGCAAACCGATCAGCGCGGCAATGACAGTGACATCACCATTCAGTCGTATTTCATCGACACAAACATTCCAAATCCACCCTCCCGCATTGAAATTTCAGGCGAGGCAGACACTTGGCTCAACGCCAATGAAACCAGCCGACTGGAATTGAAAATCTCCTTTGACAATCTGAATTCTCCGAAAGAAAACGACAAAATAGATCTGCAGTTTTGGAAATACGCCTACAAACAACCGCAACGCCCTGCCAATACCAACCCTGACTTTTCATTGACTGGATTGGTCATCACCAGTGCTGACATATCAGCAGGGTACAAACTGGTCACGTTGACCACCAGCGCTTTGCAGCAAACCAGCGGCCAACCGGTTCAGGAAATCGATTTCGAAATCAAAATCATCGACCAAGGAAACAATGTCTCATCGGTCAAACGTTCTAGGGTGCATTTAGACACGCTTGTCAAAACCCCTGTGGTCGATACCGACTCAAGCACGGTGGTGGGTGGAGTCACGCCGACCACAGCCCAATCCAATCAGCATTTCAAGGGGCGTGGTGTTGAATTGTTGGTAGATCCTGATCCGAATCAAAGCCAGGTACTACCTAACTCCACCAACCTGACCATTGTTTTCCGAAGCCAGTATGGCAACAAAATCACCAAAACCCATGTGCCCTACAACACCACCGATGGCAGCTTTGACCAACTATTGACCCCCAACGATTTCATTTATTTGGTGGGCAATGGCCGCACCGAAGCGGTGGTGTATTACGAGGTTTTTCAAACCGACAAAGCAGGCAATGTGTCTGGCAAGGTGGTAGACAGTTTCAATGTGTCCTTGGCGTTGAGCCCGCCGGTGCTGCAAAGTTTCACGGGCGACAACATTGTGAATATTGCTGAATTGACAGCCCCGCAAAAACTCGCAGGTGTGACCGTACCCAATGCAACCGTGTCGGTGAAAATGTTTGTCACCCGTGGAAATACTTTGGTGCAAATTGGCACAGACAAAACCGTGGTGTCTGATGCCAAGGGCGACTGGTTGGTGTCATTCACCACGGCTGAATTGGCTGAATTAGCCCTTGAACAACCCGAGAATTTCAGTGCATATTTCGAGGCCCGGACCAGCAAGTCTGATCAGGTGTCTCAGCCCAGCAAAATGGAATTTCAGGTGGTCCGCTCGGTACCTGCGCTGTCGGGCGATTGGGTGAAATTCGATGCCAACGGAGACGGCGCGAACAACGATGGTTTGGAATTGTCACTGACAGATGCAGTGTTGGTTCGAGATTTGATTGCCGATCTGAAATCCAAAGGCATGGCGTCTGGCAAGTGGGGAAAAAACTTCAGAATCGAAGCGGTCGACAGTGTGAAAGTCAATGGCGACTATTACGCCAAAACATTTCGTATTTATCTCGGTGCAGACCACAGTTTGTCTTCGGCGTCACCTATTGTTTTGTCTCGCACCAGTTTGATCAACGTGGCCAAAAATTTGCCAAGCGCTGATTTGACCTTGATACCACCCAGTTTTTTGATCCCCATCACCATCAACATGGATTCCACCAAGTTTGTTGACAACATGATCAATGCCAACGAACTGCAGGCCTCGACCAGTTTCAAGATGTACATGGTAGATGACAGGCTGGCATTCAAGCCTGCGTTGGACAACAAATACACGATCTATCTGAACGGACAAAAAGTGCTTGCACTCACAGACAAGCCATTGGCAGATTTTGCCAATTTCACCAATACCAATTGGCTCATTAACCAGCCTAACTTGAACGTCACTCTGGGTAAAAAGGAAACCGATCTGATCAAAATCAACCGGGATGGTATTTACACCTTGACGGCACAAATTTATAACCCTTCCACGGAATCCTACGGTTATTACAGCGTACCCCATGCGTTCACGGTAGACACCCAGGTCGACACCGATATGAAACAAATCAAGGTGACAGACACTGACAACAATGGTCGGGTGTCGCAGGGTGACAAATTGGTGTTGAGTTTTGCAGAAGCCGTGAATTTATCCGAGACAGATTTGCCCTCCTTAACGGTGAATGGTGACTTACAGAAAGTGTTTGGCAATAACGCCACCCTAAAAGCCATAGGCGGTGTTTACACCTCTGGCTTGCAGGACAACACATCGCTCACCACCAACAAAGGTCAGGTTGAAGCCTTGGAAATTGCCAAGCAAATGCTCAAAAGCAATGTGTGGGAAATCACACTAGGGGACAACCCAACTTGGACGCCGGGTAGCAGTTTTGAACTCGCAGGGTTGGTGGACAACGCGGGCAATGTGTCAACTTCATTTACCGTTCTCACACAGGCAGACATGTACAGCCAACCAGGCACATTGTTGATTGATGTGGTGTCCAAAGACAACGTCATATCGGCCACTGACGCAGCTGCACCCGTGAACGTATCGGTCAAATTGACAGGTGCCAAAGTCGGGGATGTGGTGAAGCTCTACATGGATGGAACCGCCAACAGCAATTTGGTCGGCACAGTCACGGTGTCTGCTGCCCATTTGCAAACGAACAGCGTGTCTGTGGCGGTTTCTGCCGACCAATGGGGCGGTGACGGTATGCGCAACTTGACCGCCACGATTCAACGCGGTACGGGCAGCGTGGTCACTTCTGACATGCGCAATGTGAGCGTATCCACCACTGCAGACCATTGGTCTGCCACTGGAAAAATCATTTGGTTCGACACCGACAATATCGTGCAAGAGACGGGTACCAACGTGATGTCTTGGCAGGCTTCTGTGGGTGGCAGTGTGGCCACCACTTTCACGTCGTCGAATATGAAGGCCCCGATGCTGGTGCGCAATGCGGTCAACGGACATAACCAGTTATTTTTCAACGGCCCTGACTATACCTACGATGCAGTCAGTAAAAGATGGGTGGTCACTCAGCAAGATGCAACTGGCATCAAAAAAGGTTCGTTCATGTATTTCAACGATCCGCAGAACCTATTCGCCAACTACAGCAAGGACGTGGCGGATGTGGTGCCCAACAAAATCTCCTACACCGTGATTGCCAATGGCAGAAAAGACGCGAATCAAAATGGCTTTCTCACTTCCATCGGCGCCAATGGCAGCAACTACGCCAATGGCTTCAATGGCGGCGACTTCAAGTTGTCCACGGGCAATGTAGGACTGGCTTATTGGGGACAAGACACGCTGGATGCATACCAAGGACAAAACAGGGATGGCCTGACACAATGGCAAGCCATTTTGAACAACAACAACCCTGTTGCATACAGTTGGGATATGCCGTTTTTAAAACCTGGTGTGGTTGCAGATTTGGGCTTTAACCCATTCAGCACGCAATTCGGCAACGGCATGGTTCAGCCTGTACGCTCTGGTACCTTGGGCACCCAGTTGTTGTTGTCGCATGTGTACGATGCCAGCCCTTATGCCAATGGTCCGACGGGTGATGTGTCTTTCTTCAGTAACTCAGCATTGATTGGTCACCGTGTGACCGATTACAAAATCGTGCTGGGCGGTGGCAAACCTGCAGGTAACCAGACATACCCGAGTGAAAACGACCAGTACAAAGCCATCATGGCCACCCAATTTTTGATCGGGGCCATGAACCAAACGCAAACGTCACCGAACAGCTTGGCCGACATTGAAAAAAATGTCACCAACCTCTGGCGCGGCATGATTGGCGACATTGTTTGGGCGGCCAAGGCCATCAAGGGAGCAGCCCTGCAAGAAATCAATACTTACCAAGCTGTGAAATTTGGTACGGTTGGGTATTTTGTCAAACCTTCCACCCAAGGAAGCAGTTACAACTTGTCGAGCAGCGACGACAAAATGAATTTGTTGGATGACGTGCTGCTATTGAACCAAGACGCCAACGCGGGCAATGGCGCAGAGACAGTGACGGTGGCGGGTGCAGACTATGTCACCACAGGCAATGCCAATGACACCCTCATTTTGAAAGATTTGAACTTCAGGTATTTGGACGGTGGTCGAGGCGAAGACACCTTGAAGTTAGACACGGCTTTCAGCACCAAGTCGGTGATTTATTTGTCTGACTATGTCAGCAATGCACGTGGTGATTCCAGCCAAGCCGAAGCCAACTCGCGTGTCAATACCAACGGCTACCACAAGCTTGCAGGCTTTGAAACCATCGACTTGTCTTCCAACAGTGCCGCACAAACCTTGTCGCTGAATGATTTGGATATCTGGCAGTTATCAGACACACGCTCATTGAAAATCAAAATGGACAACCAGGATTTGTTGTTAACGCAAAACTTGGGCAGTCGTTTGCAAGGCCATTTCTACCAGCAGGCGACGGACAGTTGGTATGACGGTTATTACGCTCCCAATGTCAATGCCAAAGCTGTCACGCTCTACACCCAAGGCGGTGACAGGTTGACCAGTTTGTACAGCTTTGATTTGAGCAACAACAACAAAATTTTGGATTTGAACTTCGACCATTCACTCAAAATCGATGTGGGCGCCAACCTGCAAATAGGCGATTTTTCAGTCACAGGCTTGGGCCCCTACAGCCTGTCATTTGGTGGTCTCGGATCGACCAACCCGACCACGGTGTCGTTCAACGATTTGCAACGTTCTTTGCGGTTTCAGTCAACCGACTCGGTCAATGGGCCTTTGTTGATTCAATACACGGGTAACCAATTGCAAGATACGCAAGGTCGTCCCATTCCTTCCTACACCTGGATGATCGGCTCAGACTTGCCTAACCAAGACTATGACAACTACAAAATTTTGAACGCCAATTCATTGTCCTTGGCTGTGCAAAAAGCTGGTGTGATGATGGCTGGTGGCGCAGGCGAGGATGTGTTGACAGGCGGCTTGGGTGCGGACACCTTGATCGGTGGTTTGGACAGCGACACCTTGATCGGTGGAGACGGCAGCGACACGTTTGTGTTTGCCAAAGACAGTGGCGACATTGGCGGAATAACCGGCGACGTGATCAAAGACTTTAATTTTGGCAAGAACGGTGGGGTGCAAGCCGACACCATCAGCCTTTACCAATTGTTTGACAGCCGTCTGGTCAGCCAACTGGGCAAAGGCGCTGTCAACGATGCCAGCACACTTTCAAGCTATGTGAAATTGGAATGGACCAAGCTGGACAACAATTTGCAAATGGTTTGCTCGGTGGATCAAACCGGTAACAGCAATTTTTCAAAACTGTTCACCATGACCGATTTGATCCATTCGGTAGGTGATGGAAATTTCAATCAGAATCAGGTGGATCAAACACGCTTGTATGGCGGTGAAACCACCAGTGCATTGCTGCAAAAAATGCTAGAGGAAGGGCGCTTGGTGGTGCAATAAAACGGGTGAAAAAGAGGCGCCAGCGGGGGGGGTCAAGCCGCCAAAGCTTTGACCACCGCATCGCCCATTTCTTTTGTGCTGACATGCTGGGTGCCGTCGCTGTAGATGTCTGCAGTGCGCAGCCCTTGTGCCAATACTTTTTTCACCGCTTGTTCAATGCGCAACGCCGCCTCTTCCTGGTCCAGTGAAAATCGCAGCATCATGGCGGCACTCAAAATCGTGGCCAATGGATTGGCAATGCCTTTGCCCGCGATATCAGGCGCGCTGCCGTGACTGGGTTCGTACAAACCTTGACGGCTGGCGTTGAGAGAAGCTGAAGGCAACATGCCAATGGACCCTGTCAGCATGGAAGCTTCGTCGCTCAAGATGTCACCAAACATATTGCCCGTGACCACCACGTCAAACCGCTTGGGTTCTTTCACCAATTGCATGGCGGCGTTGTCCACATACATATGGTCCAGCGCCACATCCGGATAGTCTTTGTGCACCTCGGTCACGATGTCTTTCCAGAATTGGAAGGTTTCCAGCACATTGGCTTTGTCCACGCTGGTCACGCGCTTGTGGCGTTTGCGTGCGGCCTCAAATGCCACCCGCGCAATGCGTTCGATCTCGGGGCGGGTGTAGCGCATGGTATCAAAGGCTTCTTCAGCACCGGCGAATGCGCCATCGGGGGCGACACGTCTGCCGCGCGGTTGACCGAAATAAATATCGCCAGTCAATTCGCGGATGATGAGGATGTCCAAACCAGCGATCAACTCGGGCTTGAGGCTAGACGCATTCACCAGTTCTTGGTAGCAAATAGCAGGGCGAAAATTGGCGAACAATCCCATGTTTTTGCGCAAACCCAAAATGGCTTGCTCGGGTCGCAACGGGCGATCAAGCGAGTCGTATTTCCAATCGCCGACCGCGCCGAACAACACCGCGTCCGATTGCATGGCCAGTTTCAATGTGGCTTCAGGCAGCGGGTGGCCGTGCGCGTCATAGGCCGCACCACCGACCAACGCGGTTTCCATCTCAAAGCGCAGGTCCAGCGACTGCAAAACTTTGATCGCTTCGGCAACGATTTCTGTGCCAATGCCATCTCCGGGCAATACAGCGATCTTCATGGTGGGTTGTCTTTCAAAGTGTGTGCCAGCCAAGGCTTGGCCGTTAATCGAGCGGTTTCAAAGGCGCGGATCTTGTCAGCATGTTTGAGGGTGAGGCCAATGTCGTCTAAGCCATTGAGCAAACAGTATTTGCGAAAAGCTTGCACTTCGAAGGCCATCTCTTCGCCTTGCGGTTGCACAACCATTTGCCGTTCTAAATCGACCGTGAGTTGATAGCCGGGAAACGCATGGCAGGCATCGAACAATTGACCGACTTGTGCCTCAGACAACACAATGGGCAGTAACCCGTTTTTGAAGCAGTTGTTGAAAAAGATATCGGCGAAGCTCGGCGCAATGATGGCTCTGAAACCGTATTGGTCTAGCGCCCAAGGTGCGTGTTCGCGCGATGAGCCACAGCCAAAATTTTTACGCGCCAACAAAATGGACGCACCCGCGTAACGCGGTTGGTTCAAGACAAAGTCGGGGTTGGGTTTGCGAATGCTGGGGTCTTGTCCCGGTTCGCCTTTATCGAGGTACCGCCATTCGTCAAACAGGTTGGGACCAAACCCAGTTTTTTTGATCGACTTTAAAAACTGTTTGGGAATGATGGCGTCGGTGTCGACGTTCTCGCGGTCCATGGGAGCGACCAGGCCTTTGTGTATATGGAATTTTTGCATGATTGATTTTCGATTCAAGCAAATAGCAAACGCCCTTTAGGTTGAGGAATGACTCTGTGTTGCAGGAGGGCAGTTTCAATCCACTCGTCAATGATGGCTTGGGCATTGGCAAGTGCATTGGCGTAGCTGTCGCCATCGGCCTTGCAACCTGCGAGTTCGGGGACTTCTGCGATGAAGCAATTGTCTTCATTGCTCCAGAAGATGATGATTTCATATTTGCTATTCATCACTATCGACTCCTTTAGCCAGTTGGTATTTCAGCAAGACTTCTCGGACTTGTTTGACTTGGTAGGCCTTTGCCAAATGGCCGACGGGTTGCAGATTGAGAATTTCATTCACATCATTTTTGAAAAAATATGGTGAGATCCTTTGATTCAGCAACTGAAATCCAAATTTTCAAGCAATTGAACAAGAGCAGCAAAGCTCAGATTTTGATCGCGTCGCCCAGATAGCAAGGCAATCAAAATTTTTTGCTGTTGCGTCATCTGTAAAAAAATCAAACACTGAACTGCCGCACATCGACAAAATGTCCGTGGATGGCCGCCGCTGCAGCCATGGCCGGGCTGACCAAATGGGTGCGCCCGCCATTGCCTTGCCGGCCCTCAAAATTGCGGTTGCTGGTGGAGGCACAGCGCTCACCGGGTTCGAGTTTGTCGGCGTTCATGGCCAGACACATGGAACAACCGGGTTCACGCCATTCAAAACCGGCGGCTTTGAAAATCTCATGCAAGCCCTCGCTTTCGGCCTGTGCTTTCACCAAGCCAGAGCCGGGCACCACCATCGCCAACTTGATGTTGGACGCGACTTTTTGTCCCAAATGCTTTACCACCTGGGCAGCTTCGCGCATGTCTTCGATGCGGCTGTTGGTGCAAGAACCGATGAACACTTTGTCGACAAACACATCGGCCAGTGGCTTGCCGGGTGCTAGCCCCATGTATGCCAATGCACGCTCAATCGCGTCGCGTTTGTTGGTGTCTTTTTCTTTGTCCGGGTCTGGCACTTTGTCCAGCACAGACAACACCATTTCAGGCGAAGTGCCCCAAGTAACTTGCGGCGCGATTTGCGCGGCATCGAGCGTGACCACCGCATCAAAATGCGCGTTTGCATCGGAATGCAATGTTTGCCAATACGCCACGGCCTGGTCCCATTCCACGCCACCGACAAACTGTCCGCTGGCGCGGTCGGTGCCAGGCGCCATCGGACGGCCTTTCACATAGGCAATGGTTTTCTCATCCACAGCCACCAAGCCGGCACGCGCACCTGCTTCAATCGCCATGTTGCACAAGGTCATGCGGCCTTCCATGCTGAGCGCACGAATGGCTGAGCCTGCGAACTCGATGGTGTAGCCCGTGCCGCCGGCCGTGCCAATTTTTCCGATGATGGCCAGCACGATGTCTTTGGCGGTGATGCCCTTGCCGGCTTGCCCATCGACTTTCACCAACAGGTTCTTGGCTTTTTTCGCCAACAAGGTTTGCGTGGCCAACACATGTTCCACTTCGGAAGTGCCGATGCCGTGCGCGAGTGCGCCGAACGCGCCGTGTGTCGATGTATGCGAGTCGCCACAGACCACCGTCATGCCAGGCAAGGTGGCGCCGTTTTCAGGGCCAATCACATGCACGATGCCTTGGCGTTTTGACATGAAAGGAAAGAACGCTGCGGCGCCAAACTCGCGCATGTTGTCGTCGAGGGTGGTGATTTGCGCTTTGCTCACCGGGTCGGTGATGCCGTCATAACCCAATTCCCAGCCAGTGGTGGGCGTGTTGTGGTCGGCAGTAGCCACCACGGAACTCACCCGCCACACGGGGCGTTTGGCCACCCGCAAACCTTCATAGGCTTGGGGGCTGGTGACTTCATGCACCAAGTGACGGTCTATGTACAAAACAGAGGTGCCGTCTTCTTCGGTGTGGACGACATGCTCGTCCCAAATTTTGTCGTAAAGGGTGCGTCCCATGCAAACAATCTCCGTGGCTTGTGCGTTCAGCGTTTGGCCAAAGGCGGCACATCGCGCTTGGCGGCACCGCTGAACAACTGGCGTGGCCGTCCGATTTTGTACTCAGGGTCGCTGATCATTTCATTCAGTTGAGCGATCCAGCCGACAGTGCGAGCCAGCGCAAAGATGCCGGTGAACAAATTGACCGGAATACCGATGGCGCGTTGCACGATGCCAGAGTAGAAGTCGACATTGGGATAGAGCTTGCGCGACACGAAGTAGTCGTCTTCAAGCGCGATTTTTTCCAGCGCCTTGGCCAATTTGAACAAGGGGTCGTTTTCCAAACCCAACTCTTGCAGCACTTCGTTGCAAGTCTCTTGCATCAATTTGGCGCGTGGGTCGTAGTTTTTGTACACGCGGTGGCCAAAGCCCATGAGCTTGACATTGGAGTTTTTGTCTTTGACTTGCTCCATGAACTCACCCACCTTGGCGATGCCGCCGTTGGCTTGAATGTCTTCCAACATGTTCAAGCAGGCTTCGTTGGCACCACCGTGGGCCGGGCCCCATAAACACGCCACACCCGCGGCGATGGCGGCAAACGGATTGGTACCGGATGAGCCGCACAAACGCACCGTCGAGGTGGAGGCGTTTTGTTCATGGTCGGCATGCAAGGTGAAGATGCGGTCCATGGCGCGCTCGAGCACCGGGTTGACCACATACGGTTCGCATGGCGTGCCAAACATCATGCGCAGAAAATTGCCAGCGTATGACAAGTCGTTTTGCGGGTATAAAAAAGGCTGACCGATGCCGTATTTGTAAGCCATGGCCACCAAGGTGGGCATCTTGGCAATCAGGCGAATCGCAGCCACTTCGCGGTGTTCAGGGTTGTTGATGTCGGTGCTGTCGTGGTAGAAGGCCGAGAGCGCACCGACCAAGCCGGTGAGCACAGCCATGGGGTGGGCATCGCGGCGAAAACCGCGCAAAAAGAATTGCATTTGCTCGTGCACCATGGTGTGGTGGGTGACGGTGCGGGTGAATTCGTGTTTGCGTTGCGCATTGGGCAGTTCACCGTACAGCAGCAGATGACAGGTTTCTAAAAAATCGCATTGCGTCGCCAGTTGTTCAATCGGGTAACCACGGTAGAGCAATTCGCCTTTGTCGCCATCAATGAAAGTGATCGCCGATTGACAAGACGCGGTTGACAAAAAACCTGGGTCGTAGGTGAACATGCCAGTTTGGCCATACAGCTTGCGAATGTCGATCACGTCCGGGCCGATGGTGCCTTTGTAGACCGGCATCTCAACGCTGGGTTGGCCATGGGTGAAAGAAAGAGTGGCCTTGTAATCAGCGAGTTTCATGGTCAATTCCTGTGTCAATCAATAAAAAAATCAAACTTTGAGCATCGGCAAAAGGGCTTGAACTTGGGGGTGTTGCAGCACATCGTGGCTGGGGGTCCTGCCTAGCAACACATCCAACAAATCGTTGTCCGCCAATTCCATCAATGCGTACATACCGCGCGCTTGCCCAACGGTCAATTCGTCTGCGTGTTTGTTGAAAAAACGCTCGATGAACAAATCGTTTTCCAGCAAACCACGGCGGCAACGCCAGCGCAGTTTGCTCAAGGCAGCTGACGACAATCTGTCGCCATCTGCCAAGCCAACGAGTTGCTCATCCTCCATTCACACCGCGCGGCTGATCATCAGTTCTTTGATTTTGCCGATCGCCTTGGTGGGGTTCAAACCTTTGGGGCAAACATCGACGCAATTCATGATGGTGTGGCAACGGAACAAACGGTAGGGGTCTTCCAAGTTGTCAAGCCGCTCGTTCGTGGCGTGGTCGCGGCTGTCAGCGATGAAGCGATAGGCTTGCAGCAAACCTGCCGGTCCCACAAATTTGTCGGGATTCCACCAAAACGATGGGCAACTGGTCGAGCAGCTTGCGCACAAAATGCATTCGTACAAACCGTCGAGTTCTTCGCGTTCAGCCGGGGATTGCAAACGCTCTTTTTCGGGCGGCAGGCTGTCGTTGACCAAATAAGGTTTGATCGAGTTGTATTGGTTGAAGAACTGCGTCATGTCCACAATCAGGTCGCGAATGACGGGCAATCCGGGCAAAGGTTTGAGGGTGATCACGCCCGGCAAGGTCAGCATATTGGTCAAACACGCCAAGCCGTTTTTGCCGTTGATGTTCATGGCGTCAGACCCGCACACGCCTTCGCGGCAAGAGCGGCGAAACGACAGCGACGGGTCTTGTGCTTTGAGCTTCATCAACGCGTCAAGCAACATGCGTTCATGGCCATCGAGTTCAACCTCGATGGTTTGCATATAAGGCTTGGCGTCTTTTTCCGGGTCGTAACGGTAGATCTTGAAAGTGCGTTTCATCAGAAGGTTCTCACTTTGGGCGGAATGCTTTCCGTGGTCAAGGGTTGGAGTTTGACCGGTTTGTACGTCATGCTGTTGCTGTGGCTGTGCCACAAACTGTGCTTGAGCCATTGCTCATCGTTGCGGCCGTTCGGGTGCTCGGGCGTGTCTGCGTAATCGTCCACCGTGTGTGCGCCACGGCTTTCGCGCCGTGCAGCGGCCGAGACCATGGTCGCTTGTGCACATTCGATCAGGTTTTCCACTTCCAGCGCTTCAATACGAGCGGTGTTGAAAATTTTGCTCTTGTCTTTCAAACCGATGGCGTTGACACGCTCGCGCAATTGCGCGATTTGCAACACGCCTTCGTCCAGCGACGCTTGCGTACGGAACACACCTGCGTGTTTTTGCATGCTGCTGCGCAAGTCGTTGGCGACATCTTGTGCGTACTCGCCGCTGGTGCTGTTGTCCAAGCGTGCCAGCCGTGCCAAAGTGCGGTCGGCGGCGTCGGCCGGCAAAGGTTTGTGCAATTTGTTTTTTTGGTGAAACTCGGCGATATGGTTGCCGGCAGCTTTGCCAAACACCAGCAAGTCCAGCAATGAATTGGTACCCAAGCGGTTCGCGCCGTGCACGCTGACGCAAGAGCATTCACCGACCGCGTACAAACCATTGACCACGGCGTTGTGATCGCTGGCGGTTTGGGTCACCACTTGGCCGTGGATGTTGGTGGGAATACCGCCCATTTGGTAGTGGATGGTGGGCACCACCGGAATGGGCTCGCGGGTGATGTCGACATTGGCGAAGTTGTGGCCGATCTCGTAGACAGACGGCAAGCGCTTCATGATGGTTTCTGCGCCCAAGTGGTCGAGCTTTAAATGCACGTAATCTTTGTTGGGTCCGCAACCGCGCCCCTCTTTGATTTCCTGGTCCATGCAGCGCGACACGAAATCACGCGGTGCCAAGTCTTTGAGCGTAGGGGCATAGCGCTCCATGAAACGCTCGCCCAAACTGTTGAGCAATATCGCGCCTTCGCCACGACAACCTTCGGTCAGCAACACGCCCGCGCCCGCGACGCCGGTGGGGTGGAATTGCCAAAACTCCATGTCTTCCAAGGGAATGCCAGCGCGCGCCGCCATGCCCAAACCATCGCCAGTGTTGATGAATGCATTGGTGGATGCTGCAAATATGCGGCCTGCACCACCCGTGGCGAGCAGCACCGTTTTGGCTTCCAAAATATGCAAGTCACCGGTTTCCATTTCGAGGGCTGTCACGCCGACCACATCGCCATCCGCGTCGCGGATCAGGTCTTGCGCCATCCATTCGACAAAGAAATTGGTATGGGATTTCAAATTTTGCTGATAAAGCGTATGCAGCATGGAGTGACCGGTGCGGTCAGCAGAGGCGCAGGCGCGTTGCACCGACTTTTCGCCGTAGTTAGAAGTGTGTCCACCGAACGGCCGTTGGTAAATGGTGCCATCCGGGTTGCGGTCAAACGGCATGCCCATGTGTTCGAGTTCGTAAACCACTTTGGGCGCTTCGCGGCACATGTATTCGATGGCGTCTTGGTCACCCAACCAGTCTGATCCTTTGACCGTGTCGTAAAAATGGTAGTGCCAGTTGTCTTCCGACATGTTGCCCAAAGAGGCGCCGATACCGCCTTGGGCGGCGACCGTGTGCGAGCGGGTGGGAAACACTTTGGACAACACCGCCACGTTCAGGCCAGCGCGAGACAGCTGCAGCGAGGCACGCATGCCAGAGCCGCCTGCGCCGACGATGACCACATCAAAACGGCGACGGGGAATAGAAGAACGTGTCATCTGTCAAAGTCTCCAAAGAACCTGCACCGCCCAGCCCAAACATGAGAGCAACCAGACGATCGTGAAAATATGCAGCGCCAGTCGCACACCGACCGGCTTGATGTAGTCCATCCAAATATCACGCATGCCCACCCACACGTGGTAGGTGAGCGCGAGCAGCACGGTGAAAGTCAGTGCCCGCATCCATTGGGGGCTGAAGATACCGGCCCACAGGTCATAGCCGATCTCGCCCCGCGAAAAAATCAATTGGAACAACACCAGCGCTGTGAATAGCGCCATCAATACGGCGGTGAGTCGCTGCGCCATCCAGTCGCGCAATCCGTAATGGGCACCTGTTACCAGGCGTTTGGAACCGATTCCTTCACTCATCATTGCTCCTGGGCTGTTAATAAAGGCCAAACAGTTTGGCGCCGAGCACGACAGTCAAGCCCACACTGAGGGCCAGTGTGGCCACGGCGCTGCTGCGACCAAACTCACGGCTGACGGAATGGGTGGCGTCCATGTACAAATGGCGAAGACCGGCGATCAAATGGTGCAAATACGCCCAGATCAAAGCCAGCAAGGTCAAGCGAATGAACCAACCTGGGTACATGCCAATGCCCAAATTCAAGGCTGATTTGAATTTGGCAAACGAGATTTCAGACGACACCGACTTGTCAAATAACCAGACGATGAACGGCAACAGCAAAAACATCAGCGCGCCGCTGATGCGGTGCAAGATTGACACCCAGCCGGCCGCAGGCAGTCGGTAGCTGGGTAAATCTTGCAAAGCGTGGATGTTGCGAAAAACGGGCCGGGTTTTTGCGGGTTCAGTCATGCCTGGGGCTTTCCGGGAAAGGGGCTGGTAAACCCCAGTGGTTCAAAGGTGAAATTCATTCTATTGCAATGCACAAAAAATCTGAGTCACGCATGTTTGTAAGGGTGGAAGCGTTCATTATGGGTACTTATCAGTTCAATTCATTAAGGTAATGCCGGTTATCGGTACGGTAAACACCAATCCGCCATTCCATGGGGGTGTTGTGGTAGGTGAACGCCATGCGTTCCACCTTGAGCAAGGGGGTTTCACTGGTCACCTTCAGCCATTCGCAGACATCGGCTGACGGCAGCACCGCGCGCAGTCGTTCTTGGGCGCGCACCATGCGTATGCCGAAATCAGATTCGAACATGGCGTACATCGGGCGGGTATCGGCGCGAAGTCGCTCGGCGGTCAAGCCTTTGAAAGCGGCGCCGGGCAGCCAAATATCTTCAAAAATGGTGGGAACCTTGTCGAACGACAGCACGCGGCGGACTTGGAAAACCGCCTCACCGCTGCGCAAACCCAGCACTTGCGCCACGGCAGGCGGGGCGCGCAAGCGTTTGCAGTCGATGATTTGTCGGTCGGCCGGACCTTGGGAGTCGCTTTGGGGGTTGTCGGGTTTGAGTTTGAGGAACCGAAACTGCACTTGTTGTTCGGCGTGCGTGGCGACAAATGTCCCTTTGCCCTGGCGGCGTACCAACAAGTGCTCTTTGGCCAGTTCATCGACCGCCTTGCGTACCGTGCCTTGGCTGACTTTGTACCGCGCAGCCAATTCAAATTCACTGGGGATCGGGTCGCCTGGTTTCCATTCGCCGGCTTGCAGGCTTTGCAACACCAAGGCCTTGATTTGCTGATAAAGCGGGCTGAACGATGCCGAAACCGCTGCGTTTGGTGGCGCAAGAGTGGCTGTGTTTTCAGGCAATAAGGTGGTGTTCACGGTCAATCAGTCAGGCTCAGGTCAAGGTTTAGACGCTATCATATCTTCTATAAGACATAGGTTTTGTCGACCCGGCCCCCCTGGTTTAACTGGCGGCTTTCATTGGTTCAATTTCGGAGATTTTTCATGAGTAAACAACCCGTTCGTGTGGCCGTCACCGGTGCCGCAGGTCAGATCGGCTATGCCTTGTTGTTCCGTATCGCCTCAGGCGAAATGCTTGGCAAAGACCAGCCTGTCATCCTCCAACTGCTTGAAATCCCCGACGAAAAAGCCCAAAAAGCACTCAAAGGCGTGATGATGGAATTGGAAGACTGTGCGTTTCCTCTGTTGGTGGGCATGCAAGCGCATTCCGACCCGATGACCGCCTTCAAAGACACCGATTACGCCTTGTTGGTTGGTTCGCGCCCCCGTGGCCCCGGCATGGAGCGCGCAGAGTTGCTGTCTATCAATGGCGCCATTTTCACGGCGCAAGGCAAAGCCTTGAACGCCGTGGCTTCGCGCCAGGTCAAGGTGTTGGTGGTCGGTAATCCAGCCAACACCAATGCGTATATCGCCATGAAATCGGCGCCCGATTTAAACCCCGCCCATTTCACCGCCATGCTGCGCTTGGACCACAACCGCGCCGCCTCGCAACTGGCGGCGAAGACCGGCAAGGCGGTGGCTGACATCGAAAAACTGTGCGTTTGGGGCAACCATTCGCCCACCATGTACGCAGACTACCGTTTCGCCACGGTCAACGGCCAGTCGGTGAAAGACATGATCAACGATCAAGAATGGAATGCCCAAGTGTTTTTGCCCACGGTGGGCAAACGCGGTGCCGCCATCATCGAAGCACGTGGTTTGTCCTCTGCGGCTTCTGCGGCCAACGCCGCCATCGACCACATGCGCGATTGGGCCTTGGGTACGAACGGAAAATGGGTCACCATGGGTATTGCTTCACAAGGCTGGTACGGTATTCCCAAAGAGGTGATGTTTGGTTTTCCGGTGACCTGCGCCCATGGCCAATACAGCGTGGTCGAAGGTTTGCCGATCGATGCATTCAGCCAAACTTGCATTGACAAAACCCTCAAAGAACTCACCGACGAACAAGCCGGTGTGGCGCATTTGCTCTGACAGCATCATGACGGTGTGACATGAACAGTTCTTCTGACCCACATTCCAAACACCCGCGTGAGGTGTTGCAAGTTGCGCAGGCCGGCGCCGTGGTATTGCCTGTGTGTGACCATTACTGCGGCGTGGAAGCGCGCATGCGCAAAAGTTTGACCATCCAAGCCGACATGCATGAAGAATTTGGTGTCTGCGTATTTGATGTCACCTTCGACTGTGAAGACGGTGCGCCGGTGGGCGGCGAAGTTGAGCATGCCCATTTGGTGCGTGAATTGGTGCAAAGCGCAGACCCCAAAGCCAGAGTGGCGGTTCGGGTGCATCCGGTAGACCATGGCAGTTTTCACACCGATATCGAAGAGATCGTGGCCAAAGTCGGGCACCGCCTGTGCCATGTCATGTTGCCCAAGGTCGAATCATTTGATGACATAGACAAAGCTGTTCGTGCGATCGATCAAGCCGGTGCTACTGAGTTGGCGGTGCATGCGTTGATCGAATCCCCGGCGGCGGTGCACCGCGCTTTCGAGATCGCGTCGCATCCGCGATTGCAGTCCATCAGTTTTGGATTGATGGATTTTGTGTCGGCGCATGCAGGTGCGATCTCATCCAGCGGCATGGATGCCGACGGACAATTCAGCCACATGTTGGTGTTGCGTGCCAAATTGGAAATCTCCAGTGCCTGCCATGCACATGGCAAAGTGCCTTCGCACAGTGTGGTCACCGAATTCGATGACACCTACGCGGTTGAAAACGCAGCAAGACGCGCTTCGCAGGAATTGGGTTACACCCGCATGTGGAGCATCCATCCGGCACAAATTCGTCCCATCTTGGCGGCCATGGCGCCTTCAGCGGCAGACATCGAACGGGCTTGTGATGTGTTGTTTGCCGCCCAGCGCGCGGCATGGGCACCAATCAACTTGGGTGGAAAACTGCTGGACCGCGCCACCTACCGTTATTTTTGGCAGTTGCTGCAACGTGCGCATGCCACCGGTCAACCTCTGTCCGAGGATGCCAAAGTTTTTTTTTGAGTGAACGACGGATGTTTCACTCGCCGTTTTAAAGTCAGGAGATAGTCATGTTGCAAGCCTACCGAGACCATGTGGCCGAACGCGCTGCGTTGGGAATTCCCCCGCTTCCTTTGAGCGCCAAGCAAACCGCTGAATTGATCGAACTGATCAAAGCACCACCCGCGGGTCAAGACGCTTTCCTGATGGATTTGCTGACCCACCGCGTGCCCCCCGGTGTGGACGATGCCGCCAAAGTGAAGGCCTCGTTTTTAGCGGCTGTCGCGCATGGCGAATTGAAAGTGGGTTTGGTCTCCAAGGCCAAGGCGACCGAGTTGCTGGGCACCATGGTCGGCGGCTACAACGTGCACCCGCTGATCGAGTTGCTCGATGACGCTGAAGTGGCCGCTGTGGCCGCAGAAGCGCTGAAGAAAACCTTGTTGATGTTCGACTTTTTCAATGATGTGGCTGACAAAGCCAAAGCGGGTAACGCCAAAGCCAAGGAAGTGATGCAAAGCTGGGCGGATGCCGAGTGGTTCACCAGTCGCCGCGAAGTGGACAAAAAAATCACGGTCACCGTGTTCAAGGTGCCCGGCGAAACCAACACCGACGATTTGTCGCCCGCGCCCGATGCTTGGAGTCGCCCCGACATTCCCTTGCACTATTTGGCGATGTTGAAAAACACCCGCGAAGGTGCAGCCTTCAAGCCCGAAGAAGACGGCAAGCGCGGCCCCATGCAATTCATTGACGACCTGAAGAAAAAAGGCCATTTGGTGGCTTATGTGGGCGATGTGGTGGGCACCGGCTCCAGCCGCAAGTCGGCCACCAACAGTGTGATTTGGGCCACGGGCCAAGACATTCCTTTCGTGCCGAACAAGCGTTTTGGCGGCGTCACTTTGGGCGGCAAGATCGCGCCGATTTTCTTCAATACGCAGGAAGATTCCGGTGCGTTACCAATTGAAGTGGATGTGACGAAACTGGAGATGGGCGACGTCATCGACATCCTGCCTTATGACGGCAAGATCATGAAGAACGGCGCCACTGTGGCCGAGTTCAAATTGAAAAGCGAGGTGCTGTTTGACGAAGTGCGCGCCGGTGGCCGTATCAACCTGATCATCGGCCGTTCACTCACCGCCAAAGCGCGTGAGTTTTTGGGCTTGCCTGCGTCCACCGTGTTCCGTTTGCCGTCCGTGCCCGCCAGCACCCGAGCCGGTTTCACGCTGGCGCAAAAAATGGTGGGACGCGCTGTGGGTTTGCCCGAAGGCCAAGGCGTTCGCCCCGGCACTTACTGCGAGCCGAAGATGACCACGGTGGGTTCGCAAGACACCACCGGCCCCATGACCCGCGACGAGTTGAAAGACCTGGCTTGCTTGGGCTTCAGCGCGGACATGGTGATGCAGTCCTTCTGCCACACCGCGGCTTATCCCAAATCAGTGGATGTGAAAACACACCGCGAATTACCCGCCTTCATCAGCAACCGTGGCGGTGTGTCACTGCGCCCCGGCGACGGCGTGATTCACTCTTGGCTCAACCGTTTGCTGTTGCCCGACACCGTGGGCACTGGCGGCGACAGCCACACACGTTTTCCCATCGGCATTTCATTCCCGGCTGGCTCGGGACTGGTGGCATTTGCCGCTGCCACGGGCGTGATGCCTTTGGACATGCCCGAGTCGGTGTTGGTGCGCTTCAAAGGCGAAATGCAACCCGGCGTCACTTTGCGTGATCTGGTGCATGCGATTCCTTTGTACGGCATCAAAAAGGGTTTGTTGACCGTGGCCAAGGCCGGCAAGATCAACGAGTTCTCGGGCCGCATTTTGGAAATTGAAGGCCTGCCGAATTTGAAAGTCGAGCAAGCTTTCGAGTTGTCAGATGCGTCCGCCGAGCGCTCTGCTGCAGGTTGCACCATCAAGCTGAACAAAGAGCCGATCATCGAGTACCTGAATTCAAATGTGGTGTTGATGAAAAACATGATTGCCGACGGCTACGCCGACGCCCGCACCCTTGCGCGCCGCATTGAAAAAGTGGAGGCATGGCTGGCCAAGCCCGAGCTGCTCGAAGCCGACAAAGACGCCGAGTACGCGCATGTCATTGAGATCGACATGAATGAGATCAAAGAGCCGATTCTGTGCTGCCCGAACGACCCCGACGACGCGAAGTTTTTGTCCGAGGTGGCCGGCACCAAGATTGACGAAGCGTTCATCGGTTCGTGCATGACCAACATCGGCCACTTCCGCGCAGCAGCCAAGCTGCTGGGTGGACAGCGCGACATTCCCGTGAAATTGTGGGTGGCACCGCCCACCAAGATGGACGAGAGCGAACTCATCAAGGAAGGCCATTACGCCGCATTTGGCACGGCGGGTGCGCGTACCGAAATGCCCGGCTGCTCTTTGTGCATGGGCAACCAAGCCCAGGTGCGCGAAGGCGCGACCGTGGTGTCCACCAGCACGCGCAACTTCCCCAACCGCTTGGGCAAAAACACCAACGTGTTTTTGGCCAGTGCCGAGTTGGCGGCCATTGCTTCCA
>Ga0209358_10001335_pt1 | contig 19772 bp, 16 predicted proteins | sample LauGreFa1BDMLBSN_2_FD_187574 | JGI IMG/M metagenome (GOLD analysis project Ga0209358, IMG submission 187574) | Freshwater lake microbial communities from Lake Michigan, USA - Fa13.BD.MLB.SN (SPAdes) (version 2) | ecosystem: Environmental > Aquatic > Freshwater > Lake | place: Lake Michigan, USA...
AGCTTCCAAATACAAAAGTTGTCATGACCAGAGATGATGATACCTTTGTGGAATTATATCGCAGAGGACAAATTGCAAATAAGAATAAAGGGAAATTATTCATCAGTATACACTGTAACTCTATGCCAACTAAACCCCATCCTGCAAATGGATGTGAGTCATACATATTAAGGCCGGGTAGAAATTCAGAAGCAGTTCGTGTGGCAGAGAAAGAAAATGCCGCCATCAGACTTGAAAAAGAGCAAGTCAATTATGATGATATGAGCGAAGAAAAGCTTATCATATCAACTATGGCTCAATCGGCTTTTGTCAAGTTCAGTGAGAAATATGCCGCCATGCTGCAAAAGGAAGTTGCCGGAAAAACCGGACTTTTTAATCGTGGTGTGAATCAAGCAGGATTTCTTGTTTTGGTTGGAGCTTCGATGCCTAATGTATTGTTCGAAACCGGGTTCTTATCAAATGTCAATGATGAAAAAGTATTAGCTTCAGAAAAGGGTCAACAATTGATGGCTGAAGGGATAGTGAAAGCCATCAAACGCTATGCTAATGAATATGCCAAAAATAATTAAGTAATCAATCCAACACTTTCTGAATATGTCCGAGTAAATCTTTTACTTGCTCCTTGGTGCATACATATTTGACCCCATGTGTTTTGGCTTTGTGAATTCCCTCATGATCATGCTTTATGTCAGTATATGCTATGATATTAATTGCTTGAGCTTCCTTTGAATTTCGAATATTATTAAAAAAAGAAAAAGCATCAAATGATTCAGCATGCATATTGACAATCACAAACACTGGAAACTCTTTTTGAAGCAAGGAATCTATATCAGGCGGAGTGAGTGAGAAACCAAATTCTTGATCATGGAAAAAGTTTGTAAACTCATATTGTTCCATGATATTATCAGTAAGTATATGCCAATAAGCTTTCATGTTAATGTTCAATTTCGAAGAAATTCATGAGATCTTCCACTTGTTCCAATTCCCAAGCCAACTGTTCGCGTTTATAGCAGTGATATAAATTTCGCAACATTCTAAATAGCATGTCCTCTGAATCTACAGGAGCAAGCATAGTATCAGAATAGGGAATTCCGGCTTTGATCAAAAAATTCAAACAATCTTCTTTTGATAATGATAAGCCATAATTGTAGACATCAATATAAGTATCCAAATCACGAGATTTGACGAGGAAATGTAGAGGCATTCCAATTCCTTCAAGTGCTATTCCGGACTTATTTCCAAGAATGATATACAGCAATGACAATGCAAGTGGAATACCAACTCTTTTTTCCGTCACACTGTGAAAAAAACAATGCTCTGGTAAATAATAATGTGAAGTAGGAGGACGATAAGTGAATTGATCAAAGAAGACAGAATTCAAGGAATTGATTTTCTGCTGTTCATTCTTTGCATCTGTTCTTTCCATGTGATCTTTTACTTCATCCGACATTGCATTGAGATGTGCTTCAATGATCCATGCATTTGATTCAGGATATCCAAAATGAGAAAGTAGATCAAAGAGAGTGAATAGGTCCGGAGAGACTTGTCTATTTCGACAAGACAACACATAATCTTTAACCTCATTCAAGCCTTCTTCTTTCAAGTTATTCAATACATTGTTGAGAGTTGAAATAGCTTGTTCGGAACTTTGATTCTGAATTTCATTTCTAATGATTGGTACGACAGAAGTACCAAATGAAGATAGATATTGTTCAATGTGACTGGAAATGTCTTCATCGGTATCATCCAATAATGATAGCGCCGGTGAGATTCTCTGTGCTAATTCTTGCTCTCGATCAAGTATTGTAAATTGCTTGCTCATTGGCTTATAAACGGAATTGTTCCTGAAATGCCTTTGTCAATACATCAAATGCTTCTTTGGGTGAATTGACATAGGTGATTGTGTTTAAATCCTCTGCAGAAATCATACCTGTTTCAACCAAATAATCGAAATTGATTACTTTTTTCCAAAATTTCTCTCCATAAATGAGTATTGGCATCTTTTTATGAATCTTTTTGGTCTGAACCAAAGTGAGAATTTCCATTAATTCATCCAATGTTCCGAAACCACCCGGGAAGATGACGAGGGCTTTTGCCATGAAAGCAAACCAATATTTTCTAAGAAAAAAGTAGTGAAATTCGAAATTCAAATCGGGTGATATATATGGATTTGGCATTTGCTCAAAGGGTAAGGAAATATTCAGACCAATTGATTCGCCTTCTGCTTCAAAAGCGCCTCTGTTTCCGGCTTCCATGATTCCCGGACCACCGCCCGTGCATATGATGAATCGTTTGGGTTTTGGGAATTGTAATGACCATTCGGTGAGCATTTTGGCAAGATCTCTGGCTTCAAGATAATATTCGGTCAATTCTCTTTGCTTATCCAAGATGCGAATTTTTGCCTCAATTACGGATTTATGATCTTCACTGCAATCTTCCAAATGCGCTTTGAGTGATTCATACTCATGATGAAATTCTTTTTCGGAACGAATTCTTGCACTTCCAAAGAAGATGATCGTATTATTGATGCCATGATGCTTGAATTGTCTTTCAGGATACATGTATTCCGAAAGAATTCGAAGAGATCTTGCATCACTTGAATTCATGAATTCATCATTGTCATAGGCTTTCGGTGCTTTTTGTTCCAATCTTTTGGGTCTCATATTATCCCCTCATAGGTAATACATGTAAAACTGCATCTACAGATTTTCCCTGATGATGTATTTGAATATTCGTCTCATCATATGAATGTTCCGATCGTACATAACCAAGTGCAATTGTCATATCTTCAAGTGAAAATATACTCGTAATCACACCGATTTGTTCATCATCAACATAGATGAGGTCATGTTCTTCAAAGTGTGACTGTGAGCTAATTCCCATCAGTCTTTTATTTACTTTATTATAACTATCCAGTCGAGCGATTACTTCTTGTCCGATATAACAACCCTTTTTGAAGTCAATCAAATGCAGAAGCCCAGCCTCAAGCGGATTATATGCATCACTCCATTCATGTGAATATATTCCTTGCCCTGCAAGAATGCGTTCACGATTCCAATCATTGGAGAATAACTCGGGTATGTCTTTTTGACTTGAGAAATAATCAAGTAAACCATTCTCTTTTTGATCTATGATGAGAAACTGTAATTCATGAATGGGCATGGAGCGTATTGCAAAACGGTTGGAATCTGATTTTGATATTGCGGAATGCATCGGGAGAGTCAATAAATCACCTCTAATGAATTGGGAAACGAAATCTAAACTCTCGGGACCATGAATTGTTACCATCTCTACATCATTAGTCATGATGGTAAAGCGAATATTCTCCATGATGATATACTTCTTGAGCCATGAGATTACTTGCTGCTCATTTCCTGGTGAAGTAAGAATCAATGTATGGTCAATGCGATTGATGACGGTGATGACATCAATGATTCGCCCTTTCTCATTTGTAAGTATTGTTTGCTTTCCCATTTGAGATTGGAGATTCAAACAACCATTTGTTGAAAGTCTATGAATAAGATCAAGTACTTCCTGTCCTTCAGCTTGTATGATACCCGGAATCCCATTTCTAGACCACCATAATCCGGGAACTTCAATGTTTTGTAATATGTCTTGTAAATTCATGTGTAGTAAGTTAGAATCAAATGAAAATTGTAATTTATGGCGTTTATTGACGAATATAATTTAAAAAATTGACTATGACATCCCACAAACTCTTACTTGGCATCACTTCCATCATTGTGTTTTGCTGCTTGCTCATGAATCCTACTCTCAATGCAGAATCCGGATATTGGAGAGTCTTTTTTAAAGACAAAGGAAATGAAGTCGTAACACCGGGTTCAAATCTATGGTATAAAACCATGGCTTTACACTCCCAGAAATCTATTGACAGAAGAAAAAAGAATAATCCTAAAGCTCAAATCATCACAAATGCTGATGCTCCGGTTAACAGTGATTATTTGATTGCAGTTTCCAAACTATCGGATTCTGTCTTGCTTACATTACGCTGGTACAATTATGCTGTTATTAAAACAGATTCTTTAAGGATGGAAAGTATCAAAAAGCTTTCATATGTGAAGGGTGTGCAAAGAACCGGTGCTAAGTATTTTCCTGCTCAAACAATGTCTGCATATGGAAGCGCATTCGTCAAAACTCAAGATCAAGAGCTTGGAATATTGAATCCTGTTGATAATTGCGGTGTCTTTCGATATGGACCTTCCTTCAATCAAGCTTCGCTTCTCCAAGTTCCACTCATTCATCAAATGGGTATTACCGGACAACATGCATTGATTTCTTTTCTTGATTCGGGTTTTCGTTGGAAAAAACATGCGGCAACGAAGAATAATAATGTAATTGCGGAATATGATTTCATTCAAAAGGATTCCGTGACTGCAAATCAAGAAGGAGATGTTTCTTCACAAGATTTTCATGGTTCCATATGTTATTCCACGGTCAGTGGTTTTCAGCAAGATTCTTTGATTGGAATCGCGCCTTTTGCATCATTCATGCTTGCAAAAACTGAGGATATTCCTACAGAACAGCATCTTGAAGAAGATAATTATGCAGCTGCAGTTGAATGGTCGGAAGCATTGGGTGCTGATATCGTTTCAAGTTCACTTGGATATTCAGTATTTAATCAGCCATTGGAAGAGAATTATCTCTTCAGTGACTTTGATGGAAAAACCACCATCACTTCCAAAATAGTTAATGAAGCAGTGAAGCGCGGTGTTGTTTGTATCACTGCCGCAGGTAATGATGGACCTCGTGATAGCACGCTTATTACGCCATCTGATGCAGACAGTGTGATTTCAGTCGGTGCCATTGCACCTGATGGCATCACACCCGCAAATTTCACTTCAAGAGGACCAAGAGCCGATGGAAGAATCAAACCCGATATAGCGGCTCAAGGAATGGGAGTAGTATGCATCAATCCCGGCGATACTTTGGCACTCACGGCTGCAAATGGTACATCTCTTGCCACTCCATTGATAGCAGGTGCAATGGGACTAATGATATCGGCCTTTCCTGAAATACCCGGATATATACTCAGAAATACACTTTATGAAACTGCAATCAATGCAAAAGCAAAAGACAATATTTTAGGACTTGGTCTAGCAAGAGTACATACTGCAATGCTCGAGTCCGGAATTCTCATTTCACCCATGATTACCTATCCAGTGAATCAATATCAGAGAATTGTTTATCTCATTCAATCATCGAATCCGGTTCTTAATGCCACAATTCATTATAGAAAAAAAGGAAGAAGAGAATTTATTCCCATTCCTGCATTCAGACATGATACTACTCATGCTTGGGCAATTGACATTTTGAAAGATACGATGACTGCCGGTGATTATGAATCATATATAGTTGTGAATGATGCAAAAAGACAAAGAATCTATCCTGCACGACTTCCGAATCGTGATTCAGTTCAAGTATTCTCTCTTAATGAATCAGTTATTCCATGTGGAATCCCTGAGCAAATATTACCGAAACATTCATATCCGATGTCCGTGGAGAATGAATCAACTTCGCAAAACGGATATACCATTTCTCAAAACGGTATATATCGTTCTTCAATCTATTCCTTGAATGGAGCTTTGATTGATCAAAAAGAAATGGAATTGCAGGCAGGTACATATACACAGTTTCATTTGAATCAACTCTTTCAATATGATCAAATGATTGGTCTTGTGATTCAAGATAGAGCAGGCGTAGTTATTACAACCATTCTTCCACCTTATCAGAACTAATCATGCATATTCTGATTCTTGGAGCAACATCGGCTATTGCACATGCATTCGCCAAAAGATATGCCAAAGAAGGCGATCATGTATTTACTCTCATGGGAAGAAATCAACATAGATTGAATGCATGTGCCTCAGAATTATCTGCATTGGGAAATAATGTCATATATCCCAATGTAGTTGATTTCATGAATCCATCGAATATCACTCATGCAATAAATGAGAGTATTCAAAGTGTGGGTTCCATCGATATTGCTGTACTTGCTCAAGGATCACTTTCCGATCAAGAAAAGGCAAAAATAGATATTCAATTTCTTCATGATGAATTCATGCTGAATGCAATGTCCATGATCATTCCGGCGCAGTACATTGCAAATCATTATAAAAAGAATAATAGCGGCATTCTTATTGGTATAGGATCTGTTGCAGGTGAAAGAGGAAGGAAAGGGAATTATGCTTATGGCTCGGCAAAATCAGCCGTACATACTTTTCTATCGGGAATACGGAATGATATCGGTAATGAACATATCCGCATCATGACAATAAAACCGGGATTTGTGGCAACACCCATGACTTCTCATTTGAAACAATCACCACTCTTTGTGAAGCCTGAATTTATTGCAAAAGAAATTATTCGTGGAATTGAGCAGGGACAGGATGTGATGTACATACCATCCTATTGGAGAATCATTATGATGATCATAAGAGCTTTGCCCGAAAAGATATTCATGAAATTGAATATCTAATCGCAATAGAGAGAAGTAAAGGTAAAGGTGTCACCATCAAATAATCCTTTATCACTCAACTTTAGTGAAGGGATGACAAGCAATGCAAGAAAAGATAAACTCATGAATGGGGCTTGAATATCACTACCTGCTTCTCTTGCCATTTGATCGATGATTTCATATTGCTTGGCAATGTCATAACCATTTCGACTACTCATCAATCCTGCAATGTCCAAGGGAAGAATATCCACTCTTTCTCCATTTGCATATGCAATGCCACCTTTACATTCTATCAATGCATTGATTGCATTTAGCATGGATTCATCATCTGCTCCTATTGCAATGATATTGTGTGAATCATGCGCAATGGTGGATGCAATGGCTCCGTTTTTAAGTCCCATGCCTTTCACAAAACCAAGCGCGATGTCTGATTCATGATAGCGATTGACATTTGCTATTTTTAATATATCTCTTGAGATATCTGAATGCAATACTCCTTCAATTGGATGTATCTTCGCAATGATTGACTTTGTGATCAATTCACCTGGTATACATTCAATGACGCGAATCATCTCTGACTTGGAAGGAATTGATAAAGTATCAAGAGTGATAGGGGAGATATTACATACAGCATAATTGTCTGTATGTGGTGTTTCAAGATCAAAGGTTATCGAGTTATGTTTCGCTATGCATTCACCATTGACATATAATGAGTGTGGTTTGAAGTCCACTAGATTATCACAAATCATAAAATCTGCTTTATCACCCACTCTCAATGATCCGATATTGATTCCATAATGTTCTTTGGGATGTAAATGTGCAATTCGAAGTACATCAAATACATCGTATCCCATTGAAACGGCTCTTCTCACAATCTCATTGATATGTCCACGAACTAAATCATCGGGATGTTTATCATCGGAACAGAACATACAAAATTCAGGGTAGAGATTGATGAGTGGATGCAAAGCATCAAAGTTCTTTGCCGCAGAACCTTCGCGAATCAAGATATGCATTCCGTATTCTATCTTCTCAATGGCCTCTTCAAGACTATAGCATTCATGATCTGTAGTGATTCCTGCATTTGCATAAATCCTCGCTTTCTCACCACGAAGCCCTGGTGCATGACCATCTATAGGTTTTCCTTGTTCTTGAGCAATTCGAATTTTCTCCATGACCATCGGATCAGAAAAAAGAACTCCCGGATAATTCATCATTTCGCTGAGATAACCGATTTCAGGTTTCTTGAATAATTGCTTTATGTCATCAATATCAATGGAAGAACCCGCTGTTTCAAAACTCGTTGCTGGTACGCAAGATGGAGCTCCATATACAATAGTCAATGGCGTAAGTTTTGCATTATCAATCATGAATTCAATGCCACGCATGCCAAGTACATTTGCTATCTCATGAGGATCGCTGACCGTTGCAATGGTACCATGAGGAAGACATAATCTCGCAAATTCTGATGGGATGATCATTGAGCTTTCAATGTGAACATGTGCATCCACAAAGCCGGGGAGAATATAGGTATGCAAAACTTCGGATAGACGCTCTATTGATCGTATCTTTCCATTTTCAATATGTATTGATGCAGGATAGATGCTTCTTTGGAAGATATCAACAAGATTGCCTTTAATGATTAGCATATTACTCTATGAATTTAGTACCACTTACTTTGAATATGCGGTAATTTTTGAGCCAAATATCAGATTCCATACCATATCCATCGATAATTTCAGTTGGAGTTTGAATATGGATTTTATCTTTGGTGTAAAATTGTCTGGATTCTTCCTTCCACATCAACGTTTGTGTGGTTAATGTTGTATTAGTGCTGTCAGAACGCACATATACATTCCCCTTGGCAAGCATATCTCTTGTCACTTCATTTATTGAAGCTGACTTCGATGTCATATAACCGGCAGGCTGTGATTGATTATTCATGAATTGAACATAGACATTTGAATCGAGCAATGTTTCATTTCGAGATTCAAATACCCGTGCTTTTCCTGCTTTGAGTAAGGCTCTTGTTCTTGTGGAATCAGTAAATGCCATCGAAAAATCCCATATTTCATGAGTGGGAATTTGCAATGGATCGATGGTGTCTTTCACAATCACTTGTCCTGTACTCTTTGACTCATCACATGAAATCAATAAGAAGAGACATGCAATCAACACATGAAATTTATGTAAAACTGTTGATGACATGTCGCAATTCTGCCAATTCATGTAAGAAGTCTTTGATTTCAGACAGGGGATATTGTGTTGCGGAATCAGACATTGCTTTTTCCGGCTTCGGATGAGTCTCAATGAAAATTCCATCTATACCAACAGACATTGCGGCCCTTGCCAGTGGTTTGATATATTGTCTCAAACCTCCGGATTGCTCGCCACCACCCGGTAATTGCAATGAATGCGTTGCATCATAGATGATTGGTAATCCGGTCTCACGCATGATCAAAAGAGATCGGAAATCCACCACCAAATCATGATAACCAAATGTGGATCCTCTTTCCGTAAGCCAAACTTGACTTGCGCCAGCTTTCAGTGATTTTTCAGCTTGTTTGCCCATATCATCTGGAGCGAGGAATTGACCTTTCTTGATATTTACAATCTTACCTGTAGCACCCGCTGCTTGCAATAATTCAGTTTGTCGACATAAAAAAGCAGGAATCTGTAATACATCAACAAAATCAGCAGCCATGGAAGCTTCATGAGATTCATGAATATCCGTTATGGATTTCACTCCATGCAAAGTGGAAATATCTCGAAGATACTCCAATGCTTCAATATCACCAATACCTGTAAATCCATTAATGCTGGTTCGATTGGCTTTGCGATAAGAAGACTTGAAAATGAGATCAAATTCACATTCCTTTGCAATCGGAAGAAGTGTTTCCAGTACTTCAGAAAGCAAGTCTTTTGATTCAATGACACATGGTCCGGCTATGAGGGTAAATGATTTATTCATGGTATATTATAAATATGCTTCCAATTCCATTTCACTGTCGAGCATTACTTCACGACCTTTTGATCCATTCGGTGCGCCAACAATACCTGCTGATTCGAGTTCATCCATGATTCTAGCGGCTCTTGCATAACCTACTTTTAAATAACGCTGTAAAAGGGAAGTTGACCCTTGTTGATGTCTGACAACAATACGCGCAGCATCCGGGAATAATTCATCTCTTGAATCACTTCCACCACCATATAATCCTGCACTTTTGTCAATAGCAGTTGGTAACATATATGGAGTTGTATATCCTTGTTGATTTGCAATATGCATGCAGATGTTTTCAACCTCATCTGTTGAGAGAAAACTATTCTGAATACGAACCGGTTTCGGCGCGCCACCGGGTAAATAGAGCATATCTCCATTTCCTAAAAGTTGATCAGCTCCTGTACCATCAATGATTGTTCTTGAATCAATTTTCGAGGCAACTTGATAGGAAATTCTTGCAGGGAAATTAGCTTTGATCAAACCTGTGATGACATCCACGGATGGTCTCTGCGTGGCTATGATCATATGGATCCCAACAGCTCTTGCCAATTGAGCAAGTCTTATGATCGGTTCTTCTACTTCTTTGCCTGCAGTAAGCATCAAGTCAGCCAATTCATCAATCACACAGACGATATAGGGCAATTTCTTCAATTCCAATTCGCTTTCTTTGAATTTTCCCTCAGCCAGCTTCGTATTGTAATCAACGATATTTCTCTGTCCAACTTTTGCTAGAATATCATATCTGTTCATCATCTCATTACACAGTGATTTCAAGACTGCTACTGCATTTTGTGGTAAAGTGATGATTTGTTCATCTACATCCGGTGAGAGTGCCAAGAAATGATTGCGCATCAATCCATAATATGTCATTTCAACACGCTTTGGATCGATGATCACAAATTTCAAATCGCGTGGATGCATTTTATAAAGTAGGGAACAGATTACTGTATTTATACCCACACTCTTTCCGGCTCCAGTTGAACCGGCAATAAGAAGGTGGGGCATTTTTGCCAAATCAGCGCAATAGACTTCACCCGATATTGTTTTACCAAGCGCCAATGGAAGTCTTTGCTCCACATCATGGAATTTTGATGACTTGATGATACTGCTAAATAACACCATTGATGGATTATGATTCGGAATTTCAATTGCAACAGTACCTCTACCAGGCACAGGGGCAATGATTCGAATTCCTCTTGCTTTCAATGCCAAGGCAATATCATCTGATAGATTTTCAATTTGGGAAATTTTGATTCCTGCCGCCGGAACGAATTCATATTGCGTAACAACAGGACCAGGTGTTACCTGAAGATCATTGATTTCAATTTTAAATGTGCGTAGTTTTTCTTGCAATAAACGCGCATTCTCTTTCAATTCTTCATCATCTACATTGATGACATGCTCATTCTGCTGTGTAAGTAAATCCAAAGTTGGTGGTTCATAACTGATTTCTTCATCATGTATCATTGAGCGTACTTTTGCAATATCTCTTTCACTCATGTCTTCCGTATTGATGATCGGTTCCTGAACATTCAATGTCAAAGATGGAGAATTATCTTGCTCTATATCTTCGAAATGCTGAATGTCTTTTTTGAATTGTACAGGAATTGTCGGTAATGGCTCTGTTTTCTTTGGAACAGCTCTTTGCTTCTTGGTAATATTTACAAACATCGGTTCTTCTTCCAACTGCTCTTGTCCACGAATGATGATTGGAGCTTGATTCGAAAAATCTGTCTCGGTAGTAGATATTTGTGTTAGTCCTTGAGTTCTTTTTCTGATTATCTTCGCAGGTTCATCATCCGGTTCAGGAGAAAAAACAGCTTTATTTGTCTGCTGAACAGAAAAATCTTCTTCTTCGATAAATTCTGAATCTATTTCTTCTTGAACTTTCTTCTTTTGAATAAAATCTATTCCTTTATCAATAATGATTGAAAGCTTCATGAATCCGGAAATTATCGTTTCAATGCTAGTTTTGATTGATATCCCAAATCCAAGCGTGATTGTGAGAAATAATGCAACCATGAAGAAAAGCAATGATCCCACTTTACCTATGAGAGAAGAAAGAACAAATGCTTCAAATTGACCAAATACACCGCTCCACTCATTTGCCATGGAAGGAATAATCTGCTGCATCGTACCTAAAAGTCCGGAAATCATCCCCGAAATCAACAAAATTAATCCAGTAAATTTCAGAGTTCTGGATGCAATTCTTTCCATGAAAAACACATCTTTTGACCAAAGCAAACCAAGAAAGGGAAATATGATTGCCACATATCCGATTGCGCCATTGAACATCAAGTGAGAAAATACTGCACCGAATAATCCCAACCAATTTTGTGTGGTATCTGATTTTGCCTGCATGGCAGGATCGCCCTTCAATACGGCAATGATGTCATATAGCGTCATATCCGCATTGGCTTCATCTTTTGGTGTATATGAAATCAATGCCAGAAGCAATAACACGGAACTTAATGCCATGAATATTCCTAGTATTTGCATGGCCAAAGCACGATGAGATTCAGTCTCAGGTTCTTCAGGTAGTTCTGGCTGAGAACTTTTCTTTGATTTCTTGGGCTTGCTGACAATTGGTTCCAGATCATCAGAATCAAACAATGAGTCTATGATGGAATTCTTCTTACGATTAATGATAATGGAATCAGGAGGTAAAGCCATGATGTTCCTTCCTTTCTTATATACTGTTTTTCTATGAAAGTATGCTGCTTATTGCCCTATGAGGGCATTAGAATTATATCAAAAACTATGCCTCATTTAATCAGTATTCAAGCGAATAATGCCGATTTTTCATGTTTTGGAACTTTAGAAGTGAAAAATAACTTAAGCGACTATGTTTTTATGAATATTTCTAAAAGATTGCCATGATAAAGGTTGCACCAAAAGAGACAGGAATTCATGATTTATTGCGCAAAAGATGGAGCGCGAGATCATTCTCTGAGGCAATGATTGGTGATGATGAATTGATGAATTTGTTCAAGGCAGCTTCATGGGCATCCAGTAGCATGAATGAACAACCCTGGAGATTTGTTTATGCAAAGAGGGGAAGTGAGGCATATGAGCAAATCCTTTCCACTCTGATGCCCGGAAATGCCATTTGGGCCGGCAAAGCACCTATTCTATTGGCTGTTTTTGCAAAGAATGCATTTGATGATGGAAATGTTAATCTTCATGCATGGCATGATGTGGGTGCAGCTTGTACCAAACTACTGTTGCAAGGTGCTGAGCTTGGTATCTTTGGTCATCAAATGGGTGGATTTGACAGAGAAAAAGCAAAAAATGTGTTTCAATATCCGGATTCATTGGATATCGTTTCCATTTTAGCATTGGGATATTTGGGTGAAGCCGATGACCTAGAAGAGCCTTTCAAAAGTCGTGAAATAACACCAAGAACGAGAAAATCCCCTGAAGAAATTGCATTTACATCATTTTCGGATCTGTAATTCATTCTTCGTCCGTTCTCAACTGCTCCAATGCCGAAAAGTCTTCCAAAGTTGTGGTGTCACCGGAAATGGTACCATGAGAAACCAATTCTCTGAGTAATCTCCGCATGATTTTACCGCTTCTTGTTTTGGGTAAACTACTCGTAAATCGTATCTCTTCGGGCTTTGCCAGAGCCCCGATTTCCTTTGCTACATGTTGCTTAAGCTCATTTTCCAAGCTAGATAGATCTATATCTTTCTGCTGAATGACTGTTACAAATGCAATGAGTACATTACCTTTGATTTCATCCGGTCTGGCAACGACTGCAGCTTCTGCTATGGCGGGATGAGAAACAAGTGCGCTTTCGATTTCTGCAGTGCCAAGTCTATGTCCGCTCACATTCACTACATCATCCACTCTGCCCATAATCCAGAAATATCCATCCTCATCTTTTCTTGCCCCATCTCCGGTAAAATACATGCCTTGATGTAAGTCATTCGGGGGGAACTCGGACCAATAAACACTCTTATATCGTTCATCATCGCCAAAAATGGTTCTTGCCATTCCCGGCCAAGGATATGTAATAGTAAGATAACCACCTTCATTCTCTTGACATGATTCACCATTTTTCTTAATGACATCTGCAAGGATTCCGGGTAAGGGAAGTGTTGCCGTGCCGGGTTTTGTGGGAACTGCGCCGGGGACAGGAGCAATCATGATTCCACCCGTTTCTGTTTGCCACCAAGTGTCCACAATCGGACACCTTGACTTACCGATAACTTCATGATACCACATCCATGCTTCTGGATTGATTGGTTCCCCTACTGTTCCTAATAATCGAAGTGAATCTAGTGCATATTGTTCAGGTATGTGATTTCCCGCTCCCATGAATGATCGAATGGCTGTTGGTGCAGTGTACAGAATTGTGGTACCATAATATGCAATCAATTCCCATATTCTACCGGGATGCGGATGATTGAGAGCTCCTTCATAGATGAGTATTGTCATGCCATGCATGAGAGGACCATATACCACATAACTATGTCCAGTAATCCAACCAATATCAGCACTGCAGAAATAAATATCATTCGGTTTGGGATCGAATACCATTTCAAAAGAGTATCGGACATGAGTTAGATAACCACCTGTTGTATGAACAAGTCCTTTGGGCTTTCCTGTCGATCCGCTTGTATACAAAAAGAATAAAGGATGCTCACTCTCAAGATGTTCTGCTTCACAAATATCATTCTGATTCAAGAGGATTGTATCCCAATCGTGAATCAATGGAGATACAATATTGATTGCATCTTTGCAGATAATTGATTGAACAGTAGGGCATTCCTTGACGGCTTGTTCAACTGAAGTCAATAATGGAATTGATGCTCCGCGTCTCAGTGTCGCATTCTGCGTAATGATGCAAACAGATGAAGAATCATTGATGCGATCTCGAAGTGCGTCTGATGAGAAACCACCAAATACAACATTATGCACTGCACCGATACGAGCACATGCCAGCATTGCGATGATGGCTTCTGGATTCATACCCATATAAATCGTTATCACATTTCCTTTTACGATCCCAATGGATTGAAGTGCATTTGCAAGAAGACATACTTTGGAATGTAATTCCTCATATGTTAGTGATTGCCGTAAACCATCTTCTCTTTCCCATAGCAATGCAGTCTTTTGCATCGTGGGAGTATTCTTGTGAATGTCCAAACAATTGAATGCAGCATTTGTATATCCTTCTTTGAACCACTGTGCATGAGGATATTTCCAATCGAGTATCGTTTCCCATTTTGAAAACCAATGAATTTTGTTTGCTTGTTCATTCCAATAAGTCAATGGGTCAAGATTCGCAATTTGCCTCATGCTTGCATATGATTCCATGGAACCAATATTTGCATTCTGGGAGAACTCCTTGGAAGGATTAAAAATTCTATGTTCTTGGAGTAGAGAAGAAATCGATTCCATGATCTATTACTGGATGATGAATGATAGGAAAACTACAAAAAAAAAGCAGATCGAATGATCTGCTTAGTATTGAATTGTCGAGTTTCAAGCTAACTTTTTCATGAGTGAAATCATTTCAATTGCAGCCACTGCTGATTCGGCGCCTTTATTTCCTGCTTTTGTTCCCGCTCTTTCGATAGCTTGTTCGATTGTATCTGTTGTCAAAACACCGAAAATGCAAGGAATTCCTGATTCGAGTCCAACTTGAGCCACACCTTTTGACACCTCAGATGCCACATAATCAAAATGTGGTGTTGCACCGCGGATGACAGCTCCGAGAGTGATAACGGCATCATATTTACCGGACTTTGCAAGTGATTGAGTGACAAGTGGGATTTCATAGCAACCCGGACAATATGTCAGTGTCACTGTAGATTCTTCCACGCCATGTCTGTTCAATGCATCCAATGCTCCTTGAATCAGGCTAGTAACAATAAAACCATTCCAGCGAGCTGCGACTATTGCAATTTTTGCATTCTGGACATCAAAATGTCCTTCGATGATTGTAGCTTTCATTTCTAAATTATATCAATGTTTTAAATATGATTGGATGGCATCAATGGCGCTTGTACTGACTGTAAACTTCCCAAAGTTGGTTTCATCGTATTCTCGACTTCCATGAAAATCAGAACCGCCTGTCCAAAGCAAGCAATATTGATCTATGATTGAGCGATAATACTGCTGAGTTTCATAGGAATGAGATGGATGAACGGCTTCTATGCCATCCAATCCCTGTTTGATGAAACGAGAGAGAACTTGTTGAGGAAGATATCGTCCGGGATGTGCCAATACAGCAACACCACCTGCTTCATTGATAATTTTTATGCCTAATTCAACAGGAAAGTTCCATTTGGGTTCATAAGCAGGTTTGCCGAAGCTAAGATATTTGTCAAATGCGGATTTTAAGTCATTTATATATGACTTGTCAATCATCACTGAAGCAATATGTGGTCTTGCAACCGGGGCTTTTCCGGCCTTTTGCAAAACATCGTCCATCGTGATCGACATATTCGCATTATTGAGTTTCTTCACAATGCGTTCAGCTCTTTTTTCTCTTTCATGCTTGAACATGGTCAGATAATGATTCAATTGTGGATTATCGGGATCGGTGAAAAATCCAAGTAAATGATAATCTCTTCCTTGTTCATAACAACTCAATTCCAAACCGGGTATCAATTGGATGCCAATGGAATTTGCATATTCTACACCATGGATATATCCTTGCATGGTATCATGATCAGTGATAGCCAATGAATGCAGACCTACACTCTTGGCTTTATCCAAAAGTTGCTCCGGAGAAAGAATTCCATCAGAGTATGTGGTATGTGTATGTAAATCTGCGATTAATGACATCATTGTCCCATTATGTTCATTTGCGATTGAATTGCGTTCACAACAGTTGATACCATTGTATCATCCAATGAAATCGCAATTGACAAGCGCTCATGTGTTTTTCTGATTTTAAGTTCGAATTGACCTTGTTGCAAGCCCTTTTCACCAACAATCAATTGATAGGGAAGTCCAATCAAATCTGCATCATTGAACTTGATTCCGGGTGATACATCACGATCGTCAAATAGTACATCTATCCCTTTTTGTTCCAATGCATCGTGAATTGCTTTACATGCCTTTACAGCTTCTTCTGATTTATGCAATCCAAGACCAATCAAATGCACTGTATATGGGGCAATTGATACAGGCCATGCAATCCCTTTTTCATCATGGTGTTGTTCAATCGCACATGCAATGATGCGCTCAAGTCCGATTCCATAAGAACCCATGATGATTGGTTGCTCTTTTCCATGTTCATCAAGGAACACTGCATTCAATGCTTCGGAATATTTTGTTCCCAATTTGAAAATATGACCAACCTCAATTGCATTGACGATTCGGAGTGGATTTCCACCCGAAATGCATGGTTCGCCTTCGAGCACTGTTCTAAAATCGGCAAAAGCAGAAATAGTGCAATCTCTGTCAAGATCGATATTCTTCAAATGAAAACCATCTTTGTTTGCACCGCTTACAAGACCATTCGCATGTTCAAGCAATAAATCACCAAGAATCGTGATTTCTGATGAAAGCCCTATCGGACCAATTGAACCGGCATGTGCTCCTGTAAGTTCAAATAATTCTTCAGGTTCCGCCGGACGACATTGAATGGCTTTTACATAATTCTGAAACTTGGCTTCATTCAATTGATCATTACCACGCATCAAAATGAGATAAGCTTTGGAATCTGCGATATAAACCACTGATTTTGCGCATCGATTCACATCAAGTTCAAATCCTGTTGCAAGTTCATCTATCGTCTTTGCTCCGGGTGTAGGGAATTCTTCAATGGAATTGATATTGTCTATTCTTCCAATTGGATTCACTGCACTTACTGCAACTTCAATATTAGCTGAATATCCAGATATTTCATCAATTGCACATGTATCTTCGCCATAGGGTGATTCCACCATGAACTCTTGTGAAGCACTTCCACCCATTGCGCCGGAAGAAGCTCCAACAACAAAGAATTTCAACCCACAAAGTTGATAGATGTTTCGATAAGCGATTGCATGTAAGTCATAACTCTTATCAAGACCCTCTCTTGAATTATCGAGAGAATAAGCATCTTTCATGGTGAATTGTCTGCCACGCAAAACGCCTGATTTCGGTCTTGGTTCATTGCGAAACTTTGTTTGAATCTGATACCAGATTTGTGGCATGTCACGATATGATTTGATATGCTGTCTGGCATGATATGTCATGATTTCTTCATGAGTCGGTGCTAGAACCAATCCATCGCGATTCTTGATATGGAACATCACATCACCCATCGCTTCAACACGACCCGTTTGTTCCCAAATATCAATAGGATTCAAAGCGGGAAGATGAAATTCTTGTCCGCCAATCGCATCCATTTCCTCACGAATGATTTGTTGTACTTTTTTAAGTGATCTATATCCCAAAGGGAGCTGAGAAAAAATACCTGCGCCGAGTTGTCTGATGAGACCGGCACGCATCATGAGAATATGCGATGGAATTTGCGCCTCTGCAGGCGCTTCTTTCAATGTTGGTATGAAAATCTTTGACTGATGCATGACTGTAAATCTGTCGAAACAATGGTATGGTTTAACCCAAAATATACGATATTTAAGGGAATCTTCGGGGATAAAGTCTCCTTATATTCAAATTCTTTGCCTTATTGCAAGCATAGTCCCCAAGAATTGTAATGATTCTTCTTTCCGGCTCATCATAAGTGACTTGAAATATGAAACAGTTTATTCTCATTGTAATTCTATCATTTTCCTTTGTTTTCGAAATACTTGCTCTGCCACAGATGAGTTTACTATCAGGTAATCGTTGTTCGAGCTGTCATGTGAATCAACAGGGAGGCGGAACTCGTAATGATCTTGGTTGGTATACATATCGTGATGTCTCAGCATTGCAACCGACAAAAGGCATCATGGAAGACTTTTGGGGAATTCAAGATACTCTAAGAGAATGGATCGGTGCTAAATCCAATATTGGTTTCGACATGAGATTTCAGTATATCAGGTCAAGAAATCTTGAGAGTGAAGCATCGTTTTTCCCGATGCAATTTTCAATATATGGACATCATCAGTTCACTCCATGGCTTGGCATTGAAGGGTCGTATAATGTAGGTCCGATCCGCTATAAAGGTCAACAGTCATGGTCGGGATCAGTATTATTGCAACCCGGAATTGATCTTCCACAAGTCAGAATCGGGATATTTCAACCAACGATTGGTATAAAGAATGATGATCATACAACACTTAATAGACAAATAGCCGCTGACTGGTTAACACCTGAAATTATAGCTCCTTATAGTCAAATGTCCCTCATTGCGCCACATTTTGCCAGTCCGGGAATTGAATTGGGATATGAAGGATTACATTGGCTGAGTGTTCATGCAGGGGTATTTTCCAATACAATACTCAATCAAAATGCAGTGACTTATGACACTTCAGGTTCATTAGCTTTTACATCAAGAATCATGTTTTGGCCAAAATTCTTTGAAAATTCGTTGAATACATATGTTGGCGCATCAATCTTAATCAATGGGGAAATGTCTATCACGCAATTGATGCTTGGAGTCGGCCTGACAGATCGATTGTCATTGAATATGGAATCTACTGTATCGAATATTTCGCATGATCGAAGTATTGAACCGCGAAGTATAACTTTCAGACCCGGCGAATCGAGAACTGTTTCAGCAGAACTCATGTATCAGATTGAACCTTGGTTGCTTCCATATATTCGATCGGAATATGCTGAATTGAATCAAGATGCAAATATGCAGTCAACAATAATCAGACAATTCATTATTGGGGCACAGATGTTTTTATTGCCTAATGTTGAATTACGACCCGAGTATAGAATCTTTGACACATATCGTCCCGGTATGATAGGTAGATGGGGCGCTCAATTACATCTTTATTATTGAAATGATGAATATGAACAATCAAGTACGCCGAGAATTCATAAAGTCAGGACTTCAAGGACTTGGCATTACAATTTGTGCGGGATCTATCATGTCAATTCTATCTTCTTGTGAAATGAATGAAGATCCGATTCAACCACAAGAAACTACTTTCCCCTTGACAATAGCTATCGATGATCAGAAAAATGTAGATTTGACTCGAATTGGTGGAGCTATGTATTATAATGATTCATCGCTCAATAATGGCGAAGACTTCATTATCATTAGAGTCGATAATGATTCATTTCTTGCACTTTCTTCATTTTGTACGCATCAAGGATGTCAAGTGAATATTCCTTCGATGGATAAACCAACGATATTCTGTCCTTGCCATTTTGCCGAATTCAGTCCATTGACCG
>Ga0209358_10001336_pt1 | contig 19772 bp, 17 predicted proteins | sample LauGreFa1BDMLBSN_2_FD_187574 | JGI IMG/M metagenome (GOLD analysis project Ga0209358, IMG submission 187574) | Freshwater lake microbial communities from Lake Michigan, USA - Fa13.BD.MLB.SN (SPAdes) (version 2) | ecosystem: Environmental > Aquatic > Freshwater > Lake | place: Lake Michigan, USA...
AGATTTGCATATTAGACACGGTGATAAATTACAATCACGATATGAAGAATATAAATTAGTATTTGATAATACTATTATTTCAATTAAAAATAAAATAGATGAACTACATATGGAATTTAATGAACATTTAATAATAATAACCGGTGATATTTATCATAATAAAAATGTTATAGGGTCATATGGTTTATTACTTTATAGAACTTTAATTCAGGAATTAACAAAATTAGGAAGAGTAATTGTATTACCAGGCAATCATTGTTTTGTCCAAAGTGATACTGAAATGCCAAATTTATTATATTCTTCTTCATTTGAAATTGATAATTTAATTGTTTTAAATGAAAGTAAATCTTTTATAATTGATAATATTGGTTTTTCATATGTTGCTATAAATACTACTTTGGATATTTATAGAAATAGTGGAAGAATACAAGAATTACCAGAATTTCCAAAGATAATAGAAGATGTTGAATATAAGATTGGATTATTTCATGGAACATTTGCAAAAGTTAAATTATATAATGGAGAAGAAATACGAGAAGATACAAAACCTTATCCTCTTGAATGGATAAAAGATTTGAATTTAGATTATTTGCTATTGGGCGATATACATAAAAGACAAATATTTAATTATAAAAAAACTATTTGTGGTTATTCAGGGAGTATAGTACAACAAAATTACGGAGAAGACATTTTAGATCATGGTTATTTATTATGGAATTTAAAAAATAAGAATGTTGAAGAAATTAATATTTATAATAATATTGGTTATATAAATATTAAAGAAAATGAAAAAGAAGAAATATTAATTCGTCAAAATGGCAAATATGAATATTTATTGGAAGATGTAATAAAAAAGAATGGAGAGTTTTTTCCAAAAAACCTTGAAATTAAAACTTTTTCAAAAATTAATTTTTATAATTTAAATACTTTATTAAAAAGTTTCCATATTAACTTTATTATTATTTCTAAAATAAATGATAATCCTTTTATTGCAGATGATAGAATAGATTTGATAGATAATATAACATCAGATATTTATAATAGTGATGAAATTTCATCAATTGTAAATGATGATTATATATTAACATATTTTAAAAAAATGCTTACTCCTAAAAAATACAATTTATTATCATTATTTATAAAAGATAAGAATACATTATTATTTAATGAAACATTAAATGATAATTTAATTATTGACTGTAAAAAAAAGAATTTAGAATTGAAACCATTAATAGAATTGTGCAATAAACAATATGAAATTATTAAATCAAAACCATCATTTTTAATTAGATATTTAGGCTGGGACGGTCTATTATGTTATCAAAATTCTAATTGGTTAAATATGTATGATATGGATGCTAAAACATTTTTAATAAAAGGGTCAAATGCAACAGGTAAATCATCAATTTATGATATATTATTATTAGCAATATGGGGAAAAACTCCAAAAATGGATGGATTATCATCTGGAATTATTAATTATAATAAAACTACTGCACAAACAATTATAGATATTGAAAGTGAAGGAACAATTTATAAAATTATTAGAACATTTCAAATTGATAGAAAATCTAATAATAGTATTAAAAAAAGTAAATCTGTTATTTATAAATATGTAAATAATGATGAAATTGAAGTAATAGGATGTGATAAATTATGCACTACAACTATAAATAAATTATTTGGTGATATGGATAATTTCTTGTATTCTTCAATGATTACTCAAAATTTAGATAATGATATTCTAAAATTAAAATCAGAAAATACAATGAAATTAATTGATAAATATAGTAATATTGATTATATATTTAATTTACAAACTTTATTTAATATTGCTTGTAATAAGTATAAGGATTTTAAACGAACAATTGAAAATAAAAAACAGGTTTATGAAAAATTACTATCAACAAACAAAATAGAAGAATTAACAGAAGAAGAAATTAAAACAACTAATGATTTAATTTCTGACTTACAAAAACAAAAAGAAGAACTTTTAACAAAATTTAATTCTATTATGATTGATATTAAAAATCCTAAAAATCTTATAATTCTTGATACTGATTATAATAAACTAATAAAAGAATTAGAATATAGAATTATTGATGATGATGAATATCAATCTATATTAATTAAATATAATGAAGTTAAATATTTATTAAAAGATGTTGATATTAAGATATTAAATAAGTTGAAAGATGATTATAAAAAAGAATATGAAAATGAAGTATTAATTGTTATTAATAAACCTTGTGAATTATCTATTTTAGAAGATGAGGAAAAGTTCCTAAAACCTTATTTAACAAAATATAATATAATCGATGATAAAGATATAAATTTATTATCATCTGAATTAAAAATAAAATTAAATGAAAAACAATTATTAGAAAAAGAACAACAATTATTAATTTCTTCTAAACCTCCAATCATTAATAAACCTATTAAAGATGAAAAACAATGTATTTCTGAAATTAATAATTATTATAACTCAATTGATGAATTAAATGATTATGTTTCTATTTATGCAAAGGAAAATAGAAATAATAGTCATAGTAATGTTAATGATAATGATAATATTAAAAAGACAATAACATATGATGAATATAAATTAAATGAAAAAGAGATTATCAAATTGGAAGAAACAATAAATAAAAATAAACTTGAATTATCTCAAATTGAAACTAATTTTAAATTATGTTTCAAAAAGCAACAAGAACAAAACGAAATAACAATTAATATCCCATCTATTCCTATTACTTGCAAAACTTCTGCTACTGTTAAACGGTCCTTAAATATAATTAATATTAAAGAAGTTGAGAATAATATTAAACGAGATGATGAAATTTTAAATAAATATTATGGAATTCAAGATAATATATCAAAATTGGAATGTGAATTATTAACTTATAAACAAGAATTAATATTATTAGAAACAAAAGACGAATATAAATATAATCCTAAATGTGAATATTGTTGTATGCGTCCATGGGTTAATCGTATAAATGAATTAAATATTATTATTTCTAAATATGAGAATGATATTACTATATTAAATGAAAGTATTGAGAATGACGGAAATGATTATTTATATTTATATGAATATAATGAAAAAAATAAAGAAATGAAAGATAAATATTATTTATATAATCAATGGTATGATTATTACAAAAATAAAGAATTGAAAGATAAGATAACAAAAGAATTAAACGAAATTATAGGTTCAAAAGATAAATTAACTAAATCTATTATTAAATTTGAGAGTAAATTAAAAGATTTGAAAGATACTAATCATATATTTAATATTATATCATTTGAATTATATGAAATTCTAATTAATAATGAAAAATATAATAATTGGAATAAATGGAATATTCAATATAATCAAATTACAGATAATATTAATAATCTTTCAAGAATAATTAATGAAATAGAGAAAGATATTAATTATAATACTAATATAAAACCTCGAATTATCAAATATAATAAATTGAAAGAATTATATAATGAATGGGAACATATGAATAAAATTCAATTAATTGTTAGATATCATCATTATAATGAATATAAAAGGCTAATTGATACTTATGATAAGTTTAAAGAATATAATAAACTTGAAGCTTCAAAATCATTAATAAGAGATAAATTAATATTAAATGACCAAATAAAAGAAATTGAAAAACAATTAAAATCTATTAACGATACTTATATTAAAAAATCTACTATGGCTGGTTATAATAATGATAATAAACAGGCTTATATTAAATTATGTGAAATGTATGAAAATGTTGATGAAATAACCGATACATTAGAAGATATTATAACAAATTTTCAAGCTTTTAAGATTGAATTATATGATAAACATATTTTAAATAATTTGACAAATCGAGCTAATCGTATTATTAAAAGTCTTTGTCATAAGGATACAAAACCATTTAAATTAGATTATTATATTAATGTGGTTAAAGATAAAATTCATATTAACTGGCTTATTAATGATGATATTAATAATAACGAAAAGAAAATAATATCAATAACTCAAGCTTCTGGATTTCAACATTTCACAATATCATTAGCCTTAAGAATGAGTTTATTTAATAATAAAAATGAGATATTATGTAATCAGATATTTATTGATGAGGGTTTCGTTAATTTTGATAAACATAATCTTTCAATGGTTCCTAATTTCTTGAAAAGTTTATTGTTATACTTCAATAATGTTATAATTGTTTCTCATATTGATATGATACAAGATAATATAGATGATATTGCTCAAATCAAATATAATAAAACTTCTGGGGTCTCTGAAATGACTTATAATAGCCAAAAGAAAACAATCACCAAAAAGACAAAAAAATAAAATTATTATTTATCTTTTCTTATCATTAAATGAATGAAAAATGAATATTTATTTATGTTTGTCTCTTTTTGTTTTTCTCCTTTTTTATTTTACCATTAAATAAAAATTGACATTTTATTTATTCTTTACTATTTATTAAAATATGTCTCAAACAAATGCTGAAGTTCAAAAAAAATTTAGGGAAAGACAATTATTATATAATCGTGAAGAATATTTACAGAAGAAAAGAGACAATTATAAAAAATATTATAGAAAAAAATTTAAAGATGATATAGAACCAGAAATAAAATTAGAAGAAGAAGAAATAAAATCAGAAGAAGAAGAAATAAAAGAATTTATTATATTAAAACCTATTAAAAAAAGACAAGCACCACTTAATAAAACTATTATTAAAGATGAAACTAAAAAAATTTATATAAAAAGTTTATCAAAGATTTATAATTCTTATTATCATAAAGATATTACAGAAGAATTTAAAGAAGAATTAATAAAATTATTATCAGTTCAGAAATATAATATTAAACTTATTAAAGAAGAATTTAAAGATATTGATAAAGATATTTATGATATAATTAAAAACACTTCAAAAAAATCTGATATTCGTAATCTTCACGCTATTATAACTCGTATTAGAGGGTTTTCAAATCTTGTAAAAAAAATAGCACCTTATACAGATGATAATCAATTACAATATGCAATTGCAAGAAATAATAAAGAATTTACAGATATTATAAAACAAAAATATAATGCATTATCTTTTAAAAAAGAAGATATTATTAAAAATTTGAATAATGATGATTTACAATTAACATCAAAAGAAAAATTATTATATGGTCTATTTACTTTATTTCATACTCGCCGACCAGTTGATTATAAAAGAATGTTTATTGCCACTGAAAAGCCAAAATATGAAATAAGAAAAAAAATAACAGATAGAAATAATTATTATTATGATGGTGTTTTCTATTTCTATATTACCAAAAATAAACAAATACAAAAATATGATGTTCCATCTGAATTACAACTATTAATAGAAAATGAAATGAAATCAAGAAATGATATAGATGAAAAAAATAAAAAATATTTATTATTAAATGATGATAATAAACCGTATAAATATTCTTCTAAATTATCTTGTGATATAATGTTAGTCTTTAAAAAGATTTATAAATTATCAATATCTGCTGTTCAAATTAGAAAATTATATTGCACTTATCTAAAATATCAAGTTGAAGATGGATATATGACAGAACAAGAACATAGAAAAATAGCAGAAATGATGAACCATTCTTATGAAGAAAATTTAAAATATTCTTATAATATTATTAAATAATTATTTAATATTATCATAATTTATAATATAATCTTTAATATTATCTTTTAGATTATTTATTTTTTTTTCATTATTAATAATATCATCATAAATAATAACTAATGCTAATTTAGCAAAGAATTTTAATTCTTTTTCATTTGTATCATTATTAAGTAAATCTTCAGAATATTTGAAATAATTTTCATTATCCATTAACAATTCATTAAATTCTTCATCATCTTTATAATATTTTTTATATAGATGAATACAACCAAATATATTATATCCATAATAATAATTTTTACAATTTTCAATAAATTTTTGGTTTTTATTGGAAGTAAATGATAATAATTTATTATATATAGTTGTATTAATTTCATTTATTAAATTATCATTAATAAATGTTGTAATATAATCATCATCATTTATTTTAGTTCTATCAATCTTTTCATTTAATGAATAAATGATATCTTGATGACAATCATCAAAATAAGTATAATAAGACATTTTTTTAATTAATAATATTTGAAATATTATTAAATCATTTTTTTGTTTTTAAAGAGATTAATAAGATTTCTTTAAATCCTTTTATATTTAAAGATTATTTGAAAGTCTCTTTATATCTCTTCTTTCATAATTAATTTTTAGTTGTTATATTATAATGGATCAAATAAAAAGAATTGTTAATAGATGTATTGATAAATTAGATAATATTCCAAAAAATACACCACTAATTAGGGAAACATATTATCATATTTATTTAACATCTCAAGGTGTTAGAAATGGTACTTATTTAGAAATTACATCTTTTAATAGTGATATTTATAAGAATGAAAAAGAATATGTTAAATATTTAGAAGAAACTTTTAAAGAATTAAAAGAAATTAAAAATATTGATTTTTATGTTGGTAAGTTATATGATAATAGTAGATTTAGAGATACAGTTTATGTATATTATAAACCTAGAAAAACTAAATTATTTAAAATTATAAAACTTGTTGAAGATTTTGACAGAAATAAAATAAAAGAAGAAAATAAATTACATTCCAATATTGCAAAATTATTAAGTTATGAAATCGTAAATTATAATAAAACTGATGATTTTATAACTATAAATTTTAAATTAAGTAATGACGGTTTTATTATAGACGGCTATTATATAACAAAAAATCAATTACAAAAAGCATATGATAAAATGATAAAAATTAATAAATGAATGGTGTTATTTAGCTATTTTAAATGAAAGTTATTAAATCATTTAAAGAAATTCCCAAATTATCCTTATATCTCTTCTTTGTCTTCTTCTTCTTTGTCTTCTTCTTTGTCTTCTTCTTTGTCTTCTTCTTTGTCTTCTTCTTTGTTATTTTCTTTGTCTTCATCATATTTGAATGTATTAAACAGATATTTTAGGCTTTTTATGTGGTTTTTATAAGATTTTTCAATTTCTTTTGCATCTTTACTGTTTGAATAACCTTTTGTTGCCATACAATCTAGATAATCTCGTAATTGTTTATATTTTGCATCTTGTTTATTTTTTGTGTGATTATAAATATATGATAACATTGTTTCTGATATGAAATGCATTATTATATGATATATATAATCATCTAACATTATTTGCCATATGTTTAATCCTGTATGTACTTTTGAATAAGTATGCCGCAAACTCTTTTTTATTACCATTTGATTATTTTTATTTTCAAATAATTTCTTATAGAATTTGCGAAATGCATCTTCTGTAGCTATTATATATAATTTATGAATTATATTATTTTCTTTTTCTAAATGATTACTATCAAAATCGATTTTTAATTCTTCTTCATTAAATCGTATTAAATTTATATTATAAGTTTTATTATAAGTTTTATTATTACAATTATTTAATATTATTTGTGTATTATTATTTATTGTTTGCGGAACTGATACAGGTACTAATTGTTGAGTTGTTTGTTGAGTTGGTTCTTCTACTATTGGTACTAATTGTAATGATTTTTCTCTACATATTTTAAGATGTTTTGATTTTGAAGTTCTACAAGCGTATATTTTATGACATAAATGACATTCCAATGGATTGGAAACTCCTTTACAAATTAATAAATGTTTTTGTAAATAATATTTTGATAATAAAATTTTATTACATTTACTACATTTATTATTATTACCTACAGAATTAAAATTATTATCTACAGAATTAAAATTATCATCTACATAATTAAAATTAGTTGTAGAAATGTTGGCTATTTCATTATTAAGTTTTGGTTTATTATGTATAGCGTTTTGATGTCGTTTTAAATCAAACTTTCGTTTTGTCTTATAATTACATAATGCACAATTATGATATATAAAATCCATTATTATATATGATCTCTTATTTATTTTTTTATATGCGTTTTTATAAATACAAATATTTAAAAAACGCATTAACGATGCGTGTGTGTTGCACATTTTTTATTATTTTTTATTTTAAAATTTAAAAAATTATCCCTTTTAAAATAAAAACAAAAAAATATCTCCCATTTTTAATCATCTTTTAATGATTGAATTTAGTTAAATAGAAGTTTTAGCATATTGATATTATATTTATACTTCTTTTTATTATTTTCTTTCATATTTTCTAAATATTCTTTTAATTCATTTTTATCTATATTTGATAATAATAAATTTAATATATTTGTTATTATTATTGGATATATCATATCATCCATATATTTCATCCATTTATCATTACCAACATTCACTAATGAATAATTTGTTCTTAAACTTGGCTTTTTTATAATTTTATTATTTTTATTTTCAAATAATTTATTACTATAATATTCGAATATATAATCTTCATTTAATGTTAATAATTTACATTTAATTTCATCATCATTTAAATGACTAGTATCAAAGTTTATTTGCATATTTTCACTATCAAATATTACTTTTTCAATTTCATTCTCTATTTTATTATCAGAATGTTTATCTCTACATATTTTCAGATGATTTGATTTTGAAGTTCTAGATGCATATATTTTATGACATAAATGACATTCTAATGGATTTGAAACTCCTTTACATATTAATAAATGTTTTTCTAAATATTGTTGTGATGATATAATTTTATTACATTTATTACATTGATATCCATCTTTCTTTTCAATTAGTTTATCTTTACATATTTTTAGATGTTTTGATTTTAAACTACTATCGCATAATATTTTATGACAATAATGACATTCTAATGGATTTAAAACTCCTTTACATATTAATAAATGTTTTTCTAAACATCTTTTTGATGATACAATTTTTTTACATTTACTACATTGATTTTTATTTTTAATTTCATTTTTATTTTCAATCTTAATTTCATTCTCATTTTTATTTTCATTTTTATTTTCATTTTTATTTTCAATTTTAATTTCATTCTCATTTCTATTTTTAATGTCTAATTCCCATATTAGATTATAAATTGTTTCTATCATTTTATAACAATCACCTTTAAAATATTCATTTCCTATTTCTCTTTTATGAATGAATAATTCTTTAAATTTATTTATTAATTCTTTTTCATATTTATCACAATCATTGCATAAGATTTGAATTATTAGCTTTGTTCCATTTGGATAATTACAAATCCTTTTTAGACATTCTTGTTTAGTTTTCCCTATTTTATAAATTGGTTCATTTGTTCTAATAAATTCTCTTTCTTGTAATAAATAAATATATTCATCATTATTTTTAATTTCTTCTTTATTTTCTTCTTTATTTTCTTCTTTAATTTCTTGTTTAATTGGGATAGTTTTATGTTTTCCATTGTGATGTCTCGTAATATTATATTTTTTATTTGTATTATAACTACATAATGCACAATTATATATCATTCTTTTATTTTTTATGACTTTTTTCAATATTTATAATCATTTTTTTGGCATTAAAAAAAAAGATATTTAAACATTAATTGAATGTCTCTTTTCTTAATTTTAAACTAATTTAAGGATAATTTGGGGATTTCCTTATATCCATTCTTCTTTATAATACTTCTAGCAATAATATTAATTAATATTATTGAAAAAAATAACAAAATTTTTATTTTTTTATAAATGGCATTATTGCTATTTTATTAAAGATATTCATTACCTTTTCTGGTGTATATTCTCTATAAGCATTCCAATCCTTTTTTTGTAATTCTTTTTTATCTGTTGTTGCTATATATTTTATTTGTTTTATTAATTCATCTCCTGTTGAATACCATAATCCTTTCTCTTTTAATAATTTATAATGAGCATCAAATCCTATATTTGATACAATTACTGGTTTATTACATATAGAAAATTCCGCTATTGCTAATCCAAATGTTTCACCATCACTTCTACCCCAAATCATTGCATCACAACTATTTATAAATTTCCTTTTTAAATTTCCATCTACTATTGTATCTAAATGAATTATATTTTTTAATTTTTCACAAAATATATTTGTATTTACAAATATAAAATATATTGTTGGATTTGATTTCGCTATATTATATATTATCTCTTGCACTATTTTAATATCAAATTGTCCTTTCCCTCCATGTCTTCCAAATACAACTGCTTCTTCTGGTATATTTAATTCTTTTCTCATATTCTCTTCATTATATGGTAAATCTACCATATACGGTAATATTGATATATTATCATTATATTTTGTTAATGATGATGAAAGGGCTGTATATACCTCTCCATGTGGTTCATCACAATGAAATACACAATGAACTACATTATTTGCTACTTTACTTAATATACCATCTTTAAATCCACTTTTTTCTATATATATTATTTCTATATTATTTTCAATTAAATATTTATCAACTTCATCAAATTTATCTACTAAAATAACATTAAACTCTTTTTTAAATTTATTTATAACTGCTTCATTATTATTAATGTTGTTTCTATAAAATATATATGATTTATTTCCTAATATTTTTTGATTATAATAAGCATAATCATATAATGCTATTTCTGATCCTCTTTCACACATTTGATAACACCAAAAACCTATATTTAACATTTAAAATATTATTTATTTTTTATCTTTAAATATTAAATAATCAATCAATAATAATAAAAGATTATTATTATTCAACATATAATCAAAGATAATAATCAACGATTATTATTAATAAATATAATAATCAAGATAATAATCAACGATTATTATTAATAAATATAATAATCAAGATATAATCAATAATAATAAAAGATTATTATTATTCAACATATAATCAAAGATAATAAAAAAAGATAATAATAAAAGATAATAATCAAGATATAATCAAAGATAATAAAAAAAGATTATAATCAAAGATAATAATCAAAGATAATAAAAAAAGATAATAAAAAAAGATAATAATCAAAGATAATAATCAAAGATAATAATCAAAGATAATAATCAAAGATAATAAAAAAAGATAATAATAAAAGATTATTATTTATCAAGATATAATCAAGATATAATCAAGATATAATCAATAATAATAAAAGATTATTATTTATCAAGATATAATCAAAGATATAATCAAGATAATAATCAAGATATAATCAAGATATAATCAATAATAATAAAAGATTATTATTTATCAAGATATAATCAAAGATATAATCAAGATAATAATCAAGATATAATCAAAGATATAATCAAGATATAATCAAGATATAATCAAAGATATAATCAAGATATAATCAAGATAATAATTAAGATAATAATCAAGATATAATCAAGATATAATCAAGATATAATCAAAGATAATAATCAAGATATAATCAAGATATAATCAAAGATAATAAAAAAAGATAATAATTAAGATAATAATCAAGATATAATCAAGATATAATCAAGATATAATCAAAGATAATAAAAAAAGATAATAATCAATATATAATCAAAGATAATAAAAAAAGATAATAATCAAAGATAATAAAAAAAGATAATAAAAAAAAGATAATAATCAAGATAATAATCAAAGATAATAAAAAAAGATAATAATCAAAGATAATAAAAAAAGATAATAATTAAGATAATAATCAAAGATAATAATCAAAGATAATAATCAAAGATAATAATTTGAGATTATTATTTATTTAAGGATAATTTGAAAGTCTCTTTATATCCTTTTTAATCTTTATAAGAATAATAATCAAAGATAATAATTTGAGATAATAATTTGAGATTATTATTTATTTAAGGATTATTTGAAAGTCTCTTTATATCCTTTTTAATCTTTATAAGAATAATATAAATTTCATTGTTTATTATCTTAACTATTATTTATGATCATGCAAAGTATCTTCTTATTTTTCATCACTTTTATTTATTGGTCTCTTTAATATTTATTTAAATAAAAAAATAATCATTTAAGGATTATTTGAAACTCTCTTTATATCTCTTCTTTAAAGCACCAAAACTTCGTATCATTTATAACTCATATCTGTTCAATTATATATACAGCGATTCCAACATCTTTAAATAATGTTTTCTTAGCTTACCTTATCTTTCAAGGGTCGTTGCCTTCTCTATATATAATATCATAACAAATAATCATTTATAACTTCTACTAAGTTTTGGTAAATCAACTACTTTTATAAATAAATATCATTTTTTTGTTATTAATATTCATTTTAATACTTTTTTTATACTTGCATTTCATATTTATAATATTTTATTATTTTTTTTATCTTTTATAATATAATATGAATGATAAAATATTAACAAGATTATCAAAAAAACAAAGAATTGAACCAACAGAACCAGAAATTGTATTAAATTATGGTATAGAAATTGAATGTGTTTTTGAATTAATTGATGAATTCACAACATACATATTTTTTATTAGTTATTATTTAAGACAATTTGTAAATAATAAAAGAGAAGAAAATTTGTCAAATTTAGATGAAATAATTAATGATTTAATTTCAATTATTGAACAAGATAAATCAAGAAAATATAATGATTTAACTGAAAATACAGTTTATAATGAATTATTAAGTATATATTCGGAAGAACAAGGGAAAGGAGTATATAATGATTTTTTTGAAGAAAAATTTAGGTTAATAGCAGAATATGCACAATTTATAGCAGAAAAAATGTCTGAAAATAATTTAAAACATTCTTTTGAGCAATATTTTATAAGATCAACTAAACAAAATTCTGTTAAAAAGCAACAAGAACCAGAAAATATAGAAGAACTTATAAAGTTTATTATTGATTTGAAAATAATAATTAATATTATGATAGATATAATTATAAATAAAAAATATAAAGAAAATAAACAAGTAGATGAAAAATTATATTATTATGATTTTTTAAATTTATTATTAACAAATGCCGGAAATGATACTTATAGAGATTATATAATAATTCCAAAATTTAATTATAGATTTAATTTTTATTTAACAAAATCTAAAATAAAAATTTATGATTTAGATACAACAATTACAGATTTTTATAGACAATCACAAGCTAATAATAGTAATATTCATTTATATTTAACTTATGATGCAAGTGTTATTTGTGATAATAGACTTATATATACTAATATTATTTCAAGTGAAGTTATAAATTATAAATATTTATTAAATAATTGTGAATTTATAACACAAGTTTTTAAAAATACAAATGAAATTAAAGATGGTTTATCTATGTTTTTTGAAGATCCAATAATTAAAAAATCAATTTTAAATTGTGAAAAAACATCTAATCATATTCATATTTCATTTAATAAAAATAATGAAATAATAAAACCAAATATTAATATAATACTTGCAATAATATGCATTTGTTATTATTATCAAGATAAAATATTTGAATTATTTTTGAAAACTCGTTCCAATAATTATTATTGTAAAAAAATTTATTTTAATAATGCTCGAGATTTTAATATTATTTCTGATTATGATATTAATTTAGAAAATTTTTTTACAATTTTTTATACTAGCAACATAAGAGAAAATAGATATTATTGGTTAAATTTAGTTAATTTATATAAGATTGATGATATAACAACTAAAAGACCACCAACAATAGAATTTAGAATTAAACATGGTTCTTCAGATGCAGAGGAATTAGAAAAAGTTTGTATTTTATATAAAAATATTATTAATTTTGGAATTAGCTTAACAACATATATTCCAACATCTCAACAAGCAACTATTATATCATTTAAAGAAGCAATAGATGAATATATATCAAAAGATCCTAATATTTTTAATAATATAATTCTAAAAGATATTGATAATTATTTTATTGATCCTAAATCAAATTATGTCAAAGGTTTAAACAAACTTAATCAATTATTAAAAGATAGTTGTGATAAAAAATCAGGTGGTCGCCTTCAATTAGAACAGGCTTTTAAACAATCTTCAGATATTATAAATCATTCATTATCTGCTAAAGTAAAAAACCTTCAAATTACAAAAATAAATAATTTAGATACATATATTGAAAAATTGGAAACAAAACCGATATATAAAAGAAATTCATTTGGTTATCAGTTTATAGGATATGGATTAGATAATAATATTATTTCAACATTGAAAACAAAATTAAATAATAATGATAGTGATGATATTTATAATAATTATTTAAAATTAAATAATATCTTTTCAGAAATTTAATTATAAAAATTCTTTTATAATAGTAATATGGCAAGTAAAATGGAGATTGATGATCCTAATTATGATTCGGAAGAAAACCCATTAAAAAATGATGATGATGCTGGTGATGATGTAGATGATGATTATTATGTACAAGAAACCACAAGATATAAACTACAATCAAAAAAAACAACAAGTAGCAGATTTGATCCATTTTCACTACCTCTTTCAGTAAAAAAAACAATATTAATTTTGTAACAAGTTATGATATAAATTTGAAGGTAAATGAAGAAACTTTACAATATAGTGTGCAAATGGAAAAACACAAACATCATGCATTTCATAGTAGTAGAATGAAAATAGAAAATATCCATGAAAATAAATTTCAAGATTTTATTTATTATAATTATTTAAATAATGAAAACACAAAAATATATATAATATCTATATTAAAAACAATTCATCAAATAAATGATTATTCAATTAATACAGTAACATATGAAGTTCAACATAATTCTCTAATAAATAAAGATAAATTCATTTCTGAATTAATACAAAAATATAAACCAAATGATAATTCATTATATAAAATAAGTCAACTATATTATAAACCCAAAAATAATTTTCCAATATGTTATGTAATAAATAATCCGGATCATGAATCAATTATATCAAATATTAAACAAATAATAGAACAATTTTTAAAAAACATAGAAGTGGAAAAACATTTAAAGGGAAATTTAAATAAAATAATAAATTTAATAAGAGATTTTATATATTCAATAAATGAAATTACTTTTATAAATAGAAAAACTATAAATAAAATGAAAGAATTATTTGAATTAATAAAAAAAACAAATGATATAGTTGATATTAAAAAAGATAAATCAGATGAATTAACTGAAAAATTTGAAGATTTGTTTAAATCATTAACATTAACAAAACAAAATAAAACAATTGATGGTATTGATGATATTTTAACTTCTTTTACTAATATTTCAATAGACCCAGACCCAAAAATTGATGAAATAAAAAAACTTTTAATACAATTAATAGAATATATAAAAAACGAAACTCATAATATAATAACAGATATTGATAATTATGTAAAAAAGATGGGATTTATATTAAATGATTATATTGCTAATGAATTAAATATAAAATAATATGAATAAAATTATAAGAATAATCAAAAAAATTTGATTTTATTATTATTATTATTTTATTATGCCTCGTATTGCTAGAAAAAAAACAGGTTCTCAAATTCTTAAAGAGTGGATCCGAAATATTAAAAAAAATTCTGGCAAAAAAAATAATAATAAGATAACCAAAGAAAATGATTATGTCAAACATCATAATAACAACAATAATGGTCCGGATGGCAGTTATTATTTTAAATTTTGATTGATTGATATAAAAAAATTACAAATTTATTTTTGTATTATTTTTTTACAATTTGAATAAAAATTGATTATTCTATTTTCAAGTATTTATTACCCTGTTATACAGCTGGTCAAAGTGCAAAATGCCTATCTACTACTGCCGATATAATTCTGTTTGTGTTGATCCGGATTGCAATTTTCAGCATCATCACCCTTTTAATCAACGACAACTTCTTCTTGAGGTTCTTGATGAGTTTCCTGAACATATGAAACTTATCAATAATTTCAAGCCGCCTAAGAAATCGTATGCTTGTAAATTTGGTTTAAAATGTTTCAAACTTGAATGCACATTTACTCATAGCGGTGTCGAAGATTTGGAGGAACGAAAGAAGGTTTTTAAAGTCTTCAATAAGAAGTTGAAAGCCATCCAAATGAAAGAGAAAATTGCATATGAAATTGAGGCACGAAAGACAGAGAAGGTTGATTGGAATGACCTTTGAAAAAGCAAAAAAGCAAAAAACAAAAAATGGCAAAATTAAGTTTTTGTCATTTATAAATATAAATAAAAAACGAACAAAAATTTATACTCTTATAGTTCTTTTATATATACAGCGATTTCAGGTTTTAACACCTTCTTGGCTTTTGCCTTCTCTATATATAAAATCATTACTATCTTTGTATATTTCTTTGTAAGACAACACTCAATAATATTACATCCAATTCTAGTGATCAGACATATTAGAATATATTATTGTTGTTGCGGTTAATGTCTTATATTTTTATTTTTATCATTTTTTTATTATTTTTCTTTTAAATTAAAACAAAATGACAAAAACTTAATTTTGCCATTTTTTTTGATTTTCATTTTACCATAAAAGACCAGTTCGGATGTATTCTTCCCACGATTTAATCTTGATGTTTTTTATCACATCTTCAATTTCATAATCAGATCGTAAGAATTCAAACATAACACAATCGCACCAGTAATTCTGATAAATAATTTCTTTTGCAAGTTCGATCAAATCAGAACAATCTGCGAAATTATATTCCAAACGGTAATATTTGTAAAGCGAGATATCAGCTTCATAAATGTTCTTCGACGACATTTTGGGTTGATTTGATTAGTTTGGTGATTACTCTCTCAATGTAGCAATAATAATTTGTTTATTTTTATTATATCAATTTTTATTTATTTTCTTATTTTTTTATACATTTATATTAATGTATTTAGTGATATTTTATTGTTGTTTATTATTTATAATTTTTTTAGTTTTATATCTTCTTTTTTCAATATTATATAAAATTCATTATTCATATGAATTTGAAACTGGTTGTATGAATAATAATAAAAAAAATAAAAATAATTATCATTATATATATAAATAAAGCCAAAAAATAAAATTAAAAACAAAAATAGTTAGTATTTGTTTTTTATTAAAAGTTGCTTTATTCTAAGAACTTAAGTTATATTGTTTTGCGATACTATCGAAATATTCGCAATAGCTCCAATTTCCGCAACTATTTAAATTTTTTTTATTAGTTAATGGATAAATATCATAATCCATTACCCATAGTCTTTTTTTTGTATAAACATCTTCTACAAGACAACAATCATTAATACAAGTAATAAATTTTACTTTAGAATATTTTGGAATAGTATCCTTATGAAAATCATATTTCATCATAAAATAATCCTTGAGTATTGACATTATCTGTTTTAATACTAATTTTATTTTTATTAAATTTTCATTTTTTTTTCACATTACTTTAAAAACTAGATTTAAGGATTTATTATTCTTATTCTTAAGTATTTTTTATTTAAAGTCTTTTTTTACATGTTTTTGTAAAATTTTAGCATTAGCAATTAAAGCTTCTAAATCATGTTTTTTATCTTCATCCTTTGTTATCTTTTTATATTCGTTTAAATGAATAATATATTGATTTATTGATTCAATATATGCCTTAATTTTCATAGGATTATGATTATGTTCTTTCATTAAAACCATCCATCCTAAATTTTCAAATAAATACTTTCCCCATTGGTGAAGACCAAGAAATGAAACTTTATGCATTTTCTATTTATTATTTTTATTTTTTTTATTTGAATAAAAAAATAAAAAATAGATTAATATAAATATGAGTATAAATAATCAACCAATATTTTTAATATTTGATTTAGATTGTATAATTGGAGATTTATATACAGATAAATACTATAATATTATAACTTATATTTTAGATAATTGCAAACATAAAAGAATAACTGATTTTTGCAATTTAAATTATGATTTGTGGAAAAAGAGTTTAAATATTAATATCATAAGACCTTATTTTAAAGAATTTATAGAAGAAATTAAAAAACTATTTCAGAATGTTGAAATTATAATATTCACAAAGTATTTAAATGATTATGCACAAAATATTGCATCTTATATTGAAGAAATATGCAATATAAAAATTAAAATATTTTCTGATATTAATTCAATAAATTTTTTTAATAAATATTTAATAAGTTCTATAACTGATTTATATAAAGATAAATATAATAATTTAGAATTTATTATAAATAATAGAACTTTAATTATTCAAAATAAAAAATATAATTTTGATAAATATAATTTAATTAATATAAATAATTATGAGTATAAACTAATTACAGAATTTGATAAAGAAATGTTAAAAAGAATATTTTATGATAAAGATAATATTCAAAAATATATTTATAATATTGATAATATAGATGATTTTTTACCTCCAATTATTGAAAATATGACATTTGAAGAATTTATAATGGAATATCATTTATATATGCATTTTAATTATAAAAAAGTTAAAGAAAATAATAATAAAATGTTAAATGATAAATTCTTTAAATCATTATTAGAATTAATTAAGAAACGAAATAAAATTAGTAAATTATTTAATAAAAAAATATTAGAAAAAATAGGAAATGAATAATACAAAATTACCTGTTATTTTTATTTTAGATATGGATGAAACAATAGTGGGAAAATGTTATAATATAGATATTTATGTTAGATCATTACCTAATTATATTAATGATGGATGTAAATATAAAGAAATTACTGATTATTGCAATATAGATAATAATTCCTTAAAAAATAGTATAGATAAAAATATTATAAGACCTCATTTTAAAGAATTTATAGAAGAAATTAATAAACATTTTCCAACAGCTGAATTTTTTATTTATTCTGCTGGTGCTAATTTTTATGTTAATTATATTATTGAATATGTTGAAGAAGTAATTAATTTTAAATTTAACAGACCATTATTTACAAGAAGTGATATTTCTAAAAACCCTTATCACGATTGGTTAAAAGATATTACAGGCTTTACAGATATAATTATGAAATCATTAGAAAATAAATATAAATTATCAAATGATGATATTTCATTTATTTTAACAAATAGAACAATTATTATTGATGATAATAAATCAGTTTGGAATAATGATTATAGACAAGTTAAATGCAATCAATATAACTATGTTCCTATAATTGAATTTGATAATGATTTATTAAAACACATATTTAATAATAAAACTTATAAATTTAATATTAATTATTTTCCTAAAATAGAAAATAATATGACTTATCAAGATTTTATTTCTGATTATCATCTATCAATGTATTTAAATTATAAAAAAGTTATTGACACAAATAAAAAAGAATTAAATGATACTTTCTTTAAAAATTTATTGCAATTAATAAAACCAAGAAATAAATTTAAAATAATTTTTGGAAAAAAAATAATTGAAAGTATAAATAATAAAATAAAATGATTACTTATATATTTGATAAATTTTTGAAATAAAAAAATAAAAAAATGAAATTATTTTTAATTACTTTTAATTATCTATTATAGTAAGATCATAATAAAATGTCTAGTAAGTTAATTTCTCGTCTTTCTGATTTTATTGCAACACAAACTGAAGAACCATCAAAAAAAGATTTATCTGATGCTTTGAAAGAAGTTTATAAATCAAAGAAAACAAAAAAATCAACTGATGGAGGAGATGATAAGCAAAAACGCAAACCATCTGCTTATAATCTTTATTATTCAGAACAATCTGCAATTATTAAGCA
>Ga0209358_10001339_pt1 | contig 19750 bp, 51 predicted proteins | sample LauGreFa1BDMLBSN_2_FD_187574 | JGI IMG/M metagenome (GOLD analysis project Ga0209358, IMG submission 187574) | Freshwater lake microbial communities from Lake Michigan, USA - Fa13.BD.MLB.SN (SPAdes) (version 2) | ecosystem: Environmental > Aquatic > Freshwater > Lake | place: Lake Michigan, USA...
TGATAAAGATTTACAAGCTAAATTAAAAGCTGATTTACAAACACAATTAATTCAATCTAATACTGATGAGCTTAAAGCTGCAGCTAGAATTATAGAAGCAGAAGCTAAAGCAGGTTGGTTTGCATCTAGTTGGAGACCATTACTTATGTATGTTCTTATATTTGTATTAGTCTTTAATTATATTTTTGCACCAATTGTTAAAATGTTAACTGGACATATAGTTGGATTTGAATTGCCAGGAGATGTTTGGACTCTTTTAAATGTTGGACTTGGAGGATATGTCGTAGGCAGAAGTGCTGAATCAGTTGCAAGAACTATTGCTTCAAGACCAATTACAAAAGATATTAGCGAATAACATGTCAATGTTAGAAGTTTTAAAAAAAATCCATAACGTACTTACTAAATTACTTTGGACTCTTGAATCAGATAAAAGAGCTAAACGTATTATTAAAAGTAAATTAAAAAAATAATGAAATTAAGTAAAGACTTTACTTTACAAGAATTAAGTAAATCAGAAATTGCAAATCGTAATAATATAAATAATATTCCTACAGCAGATCATATTACTAACTTAGTATTACTATGTCAGTATATATTACAACCTGTTCGATCACACTTTGATAAACCAGTTAGTATTACTTCTGGTTATAGATCTCCAGAATTATGTTTATTAATAGGTAGTAAACCTACATCGCAACATACTTTAGGACAAGCAGCAGACTTTAAAATTGCTGGTGTGCCTAACAAAATAGTTTCTGATTGGATAGTTAATAGTCTTGATTATGATCAATGTATATTAGAATTTTGGAAACCAGAAGAACCCAATAGTGGGTGGGTACATTGTAGTTATTCTTTTGACAATAATAGAAAAGAATACTTACAAGCTACTAAATCTAATGGTAATATTTTATATACCAAGATTTCTTAATCGATGTAAAAAGTTTTGATAAAATAATTTTATTTGTAACTTTTTAATCAATATACTTTTTTTTATACATTCTTTACAAATCATATATCATTTAAGTTAATTTTAAATTTACGTTTACTATTATTATTATAATGTAATAATTCTGTTTGTCTTTCAGTATATTGCATTAAACCTTTTTCTCTTGCTTTAACAAAAGCATCTCTAATACTAATCGGATCTAATCCTGCATAATCGCAAGTAGTTCTAAAATCTTTATTAAGATTTAAAAACCAATTTATTGCTGATTCTTTATTACGCATATCAATCATAGTAGTTCCTTGATAATGAGCATCTTCTAATGCCTGTGTAATAATAGCTCTAAATAATCTTTGTTCTGGTAATGAAGAATGTACATTATACTGATTCAACATCTTTGATAACTTCATAAGTTATTCTATCTTTGTTTAAAAGATTTGGTTTTAAATTTAAATCTTCTGGCTTTAATTGTTTAAATTTTTCGTAAGCAACCAAATCATTTTCAGCATCTACTATAACTGATCCCTTTACATAAAGGTAACCATTTACAATAAATTTATATTTCATAAATTATTCTTACGTCTTGATGCTTCTAATGTTCTCCAAACATCTATCACTAAACATTCTTTAGCTCTTTTGTTTTGAGTAATACCAACTTTTTCTGCTAATGCTTGTTTCTGAAGTATGTATTCATTATACACATCAGAAGCATAATAAGCTTGTTCTTTTATAGAAAAAGATTTGTCATTGTTATTACTAACAATATGAATTGCTTTATCTCTTTTTTGTTTATCTTTTAAATATTCTAAACCAGCACCTAACTTAGCATCTTCTTCATCAGTATCTGCTAAAAATTTAAGTGCTTCTTCTAATCGTTTTTCATTAATCATATTTTTATTTTGTTACACACCCCTGTACTAACTAACGTAAGGGAGACCACTTGAAATACAAGGGTGCGTTAGTTGTTAATTAAAATGGTGCTTTCTCAGAACCATCTTCTTGTGTAGAGAGTATATCTCTTACAACTTTATCACAAGCTTTGTAAACATCGTCATATTCTTGTACACTTCTATTAGGAAGAATACTTGATAATAAATTTGACATTGTTAATCTATATTTTTCAGACCAATTAGTATTTGGTAATTGTGCTGAATAAGTTTTTGTACTTGGTGCTGCGTGTCCATTTGTTTGCATAGTATCTTCTTTTTTATTGTTTGCATTTAGTTGCTCTATTTTTACACAAGTTTGATTATTGCTTCCTGGTTTTTTTATTACATAACCAGTAACTCTAACTTTATCATTCTTGCTAATATGACGACAACTTTGATCTACAAATAGTTTTCTTTCTAAACCATTTTCCATTTCTACAGCTAACCAATATTTAACTGGATTTTCTGCATCGTGTATATCTTTTACACCTTTGACTGTTGCGTCATACGTTTCTGTATTTGACATTTTTTGTTTTCCTTGTTTGTTTATATGTTTAACTATATTACCTATTTTTTGCATAATTAGAATATATTTATTTCCAAGCCTTTTTCCAGATTTCTTTTGCAAAAATCTTAGCATCGCTATCACCTTTTCCCCATCTAAAGTTTTCTAAATTTAATGGGAACATTCTAACTACATCTTCTTTAGTTTTAGCTATAGAAGTAATATGCTCTATAGTTTTAAAAGCATTTATCATTTCATTTAATGATGAATCTAAATGCTCTATTTCTACAGCTTCAGTATCATTGTAAGAACAATACAATAACATTGTTGGTTTCTTACATATTTCTTGGTATAGAAATTGCTGTCTAACATCAGATGGTTTTGGGTACCAATTTTTATCTAACGCACCTGATTTTAATCTTTTAAGATAAGCTGTAGCTTTTGTATCTATAATAATATCTTTAAATTCAAAATCTGTTTTACAACATACATCATATTTTAAACCATATGGTGTACCAGGAACTTGTATTTCTTTTTGATAAGAAACTACATCACCAAATGATATTAATGAATCTTTAAATCGTACAGCAATTTTAGCTGACATATCTGATTCATCATCATCTTCTGATCCACCAAGTTCTTTAAATTTATCTTTTGTAAATTTATGTATTTTATCATCATCAAATTCTTCTTTTTGAATTGCGTTCATAGCACCTTCTTCAGCTGCTGAACCCATAATCATTCTAGCATTTGGTTTTGATTCAAATTGATATAGTTCATTTATAATCCAATATGGTGGTGAATCTATAAATGAATTGCCTTTACTGGCAGTATGTCTGTAATCTTTTTCTAACATTTGGTCTCCTAATGGTTAATAATATACAATGTTTTATTTCAAATCATTTTGATATTTCTATCAAAATAATTAAAGGACAACAAGAATTTAATAATAATAAAGAATACAATTACTACAATGTATCTATATTATTATCTTATCTTTTAAACCCTACTAAAAAGTACGGGGTTAAAAGTATTATTCACAGATTGCATAATTGTACTTCTACTAATAGAGTGCAACGACTTAATAAACAATATAATAACAACTCACAGTTTAAATTGTTTATTGATAATTTAATAAAATTATTTTATAATAGTAAGTATGCAACGACCAGAATTGATAACTCGAATAGTTGAAAAGAAAACTGTTCTTTACAACATAAGAGAATCAAGACTGGAATATATGTTTCATCGCAAACATATATCTGAAGCTCAATATATTTCAGGTTCTCGTTATAGGCGACTTTGTGAAATATCTCAATTAGGTTCTGGTGTTTCTAAAATGGAACCTAGAATTGATGGTTATCATGATGCTATGATTTCTCGTGTTGGAGCTTTATCTGAACTTGTTAAAATTTCTCAAGAAATAGGACCAGAGTCTATTCAACTTTTAAAGTTTTATTGTTGGGAAAATTATTCTATTCTTGAATTATCTAACTTACTTCATATAAGTAAAAAGAAAATATCTTATAGATTGCAAGAAGCATTATCTAGATTAGCTATTTACTTTGGCTATATAAAAGTTAGAAATACTATTAAAGGTATTGGTGCAAAAAATCACAAAGTTTAAATCTAAAAAATATTTAAAATGGGTAGCTTCACTACCCTGTATGCTTTGTTTGCATAATGAATGTCAAGCTCATCATATAACTATTGCTGAAAAGCGAGGCTTTGGTCAGAAAGTATCTGATAACTTTACTATACCTTTATGCTGTGTTCATCATCATCAATTACATATGGTTTCTGAACGTAAGTTTTGGAATATTTTAGGCTTAAATCCTGTGGATTATTCTAATATTTTATACGATCTTTATAAAAAAGATGAGATAAATAATGATGTTTTGTTATATCAATTAATTTACAATAAAGTTTTACCTATTCTTAAAGATCACGTTGACTTTCTGTGTCGTCTCAAAGTATAAACGTAGTTATCCTTCGAATTATTGTTTTTAAATTATGGCTAAAATCTTAAAATTCAAACGTAAATCTTTTGCAGAAGATTTTATTAAGCACGTTGAGCCTGATAAAATTGCAGACTTTGTGCAAAAAGATAATCCTAATATGCCTAGCAACATTGTTGATGCTATGGCACTAGCTATGATTTATACTACTTATTTACAATTACTAATAGATGAACAATCTATTCCATCACAAGATATAGTTTTTGGTGGTGCATCATTTCCAGCAGGAATGAATGTTAAAAAAACCTTACATTAAATTTCCTTACAAGAAAATTAAAGGCACGTTATCTTGGTACGATGCTAATTCTAAAACAGGTTGGATAGATTTAAAAGAATTTAAAGAAATGACTCCATCAATATGTCATACATCTGGATGGATATTTGAAGATACTAAAACTTATATAAAAGTTTTTAGTACATACTCTATAGACTTAGAAGATAATTCAATTGAGTTTGGTGAGATTCTTTGTATTCCAAAGAACTGGTTAATAGTCAAATGACTTTTTTAAAGGATCAGTAATATCTTCATCGTTAATATATTCTATTCCTTCTAACCAAGCCATTTCTTTTTTTGTTTCTATAATTTCTTTTTTTACAAGTAATTTAGCTTCGTTAAGTTTATTTACTAATATTGGAAAATTCTGTTCGTATATTCCGTATATATATAAATCACTTATTGCTGATGCAACTCTAGACAAACCTTTAAATCTTTTTTGTAATCTTGTATGCCTAGAGTCATCCATTAATCTGTACCACCAACTTTAATATCTTCATCAGGCAAATGCTGTTCGCCTTCTAATTTTGCAATACGATCTTTTAATTTTTCAATTTTCTTTTTTAAAGTTTCTCTTTCATTGAGTAACTTATTAACATTAGCTTGAAGTATTTTTGTTTTTGGATCTACATTCATAATACATCTATCTTTTGTTGGTTAGTTTCATTTTGAACTTTTAATTTATTTATCAAACTTAGTAAAGTATCTTTATCTTTGTTTTCTAAATAATTTTTGTTTATACACATTTCTATACTATTAATTAATATAGCTAGTGTATTAATTTTCATTTGCTCTCTATAAAGCATTTCTTGAAATGAATCTTTCATGTTCTTGATCCGAATTGTTTTGTATCTACCGCACATGATTTGCTTTCATCATACACTATAGCTACATTACCTGCAATAAAATCTCCTGGAATACACATATGTCCAGTTTTTTCTTGCCATTCATACCATAAATCTGTAGCAATTTCATTGTATTTTATTGGCTCTTTTAATTTAGATTCTTCATCACAATACATATCAATGGTTTTACCATTTTCTACTCCCTGTAGAATCTCTATTGTATCACAATTCAACAATGGATAGAGTTCTTGAAATGTTGGCTCTTTGTCAAACATATGTACTGTTTGTGTTCTTGGTTCTGCATTTAGTATTACTACTTTGTACATTACTTGTTCTCCTTTTGTTTTATTTCGTTTAAATAGTTTCGTATTAAAACTTTAATTACTCCAGACATTGAATAACCTGTGTTATTACAATAATCTTTTAACTCTTTATAAAGATCATTAGTTAATGTAACTCCAAGTACTCCGTATCTGTTTTTCCATTTACGTTCAAACTTTTTTAATTCAAGTTGTTCTTTAATTAGTTCTAGGTCCATTGTTTCCTCAATAGTTTAGTTATTAATTTTAATGCTGCTTGATCTTTAATAAATTCTTTTCCGTGATAATCACCAAATTTATTACGATCATAGATATGTCTTGAACTCCAAAATATATCATACTTCCATTCTTCCCATTTATCTAATAACTTTTGTTTATTTTTTATATTAAGCTTCATAGTATTAGTTCTTCACTTTCTGGTTCAGGTTTATAATACTTAGATTTTTTGCTTATTCTTTCATAAGCAGCTAATCTGTATTTTACATATTTATAAGTTCGAATATCTTTTTGACTTAGTTGATGTCCAAGCATTTCAGTTGCCATTAAATATGATTTAATTATTCTGTAAGCTTGATTAAGATATTCTATATCTACTTTTATTTGTGGTTTTGTTTTTATTCCCATATACATTGATACATAAAAACTTCACTACCTTTATAAAAAGTAGCTTGTTGTTTATTGCCTTTATAATTTTTAACAGTTTTTGAATAAGTTATTTCAGTAAACTTTTTATCACAATCACTAAATGATTTTGAATTGTTTATTGGTATTGATAACTGTGATCCATTCATAAATGTTAATATTAAAGCTATTGTTTTCATTAATCTAAATACTTTCGTATTTTGCTTTTAACGATATCAACCCAATCGTAAAATTCTTTAAAATAATTACGATACTCTTTACTTCTTTTTTTTTTGATTTCTTCAAAAGCTTCTTTTGTAGCTTTATCTAGAATTTTTAGTTGTTTTACTGGATTTAACATTATTCCTTTCTTGAAGTTCGGTAGTTGCCTGTGGCTCTACAGAACTTGTTAGTTTCTGTCTGATTTTTTCATGCAAAACTTTTTGCCATTTCTGATTAGTTTTTTTGTCATCAGAAAATGTTAACACTTGAACGTGTTTATTTAACCACTTTTGCAATTCGTCTTTCATTTTTATCTCCATATAGTTTACTTAAGTTTCTGGCTTTTGACATCCATTCAACTGGGGTTAAGTTACTTAACCAGTCGCTTACGGATGGTATATAGCCACAATCTTCTATCACATGCTGTTCAGCAATTAATTTAACTGGAACGTGCTTTCCAGTATTAAGTACTATGTAATCACCAAACTCATTAATACATTCTTGTATTCCTAATGAGTGGTGTCTTAATGCTCTATGTCTAAAGTCTGGATGGAAAGCTTTAGTGAAATCGAACCAATTATGGATTCGAAGATAATCATCTAAAGTTCCACCCCATTTACTTACACTTGACTGAGAATGATATACTGCTGTTGCCATATTATTATTCAGTTAAAGTTACACTTATTCTGCCTGAATCATTTAAAGGTTGCCAATCTTCTACTGTTTCATTGCCTTCTAATTTGTATTCTCCAGTAATTACATTTAGTAATACTGTACCATTTACATTGTATTCTCCAGCAAATGAACCAAATCGATCTAATGCACCAAGTTTCCAGAAGATTTCATCTAAACTGATATCTTCTAATGACTGATATTTACATTCGTCATAGTAAAAAACATCTATTTTTTTTACTCCTTTGTCTGCATCATCGTATTGTCTTTTAACTAATGTTCGAATGTAATAAGATTTATTACTACAATCTTTTAAGTTAATTTCTTTTTTGTCTTTGTCTAACCAAGTAAAACTATCATATCCACCTTCATCATGCCCACCTGAAAATTCAGCTTCAGCATATTGAATGTTTAGTCTCTTAAATTCTTCTGCGAATCCTTCAAGAAAACTTGATACGTTTTTTTCGTTTACTTGTTTAGTTAATTGTCTTTGTCTTTCGTAATACTTACCGCCACGTTTTGGATTTTTTATAGTTTCTAAAAAATTTATTACTGTATATATCATTGTTATCCTTTTGTTGTGGGCATTGTTTATAGAGTGTTAATTCACTCACCAGGAATAATTTTAATTGGATTTCCTGGATGGATTAGCCACGTATGTGTATTTCTAGCTAAGCTTTAATATCCCTTAGTCCCAAACCCACTATTTGTTTATTTATCTAATTGAAGCATCTGTTTTGGAGCTTGTACTTCAATTTTAGCTTTTTTAAATGTATGCCCAAGATATTTCCAAACATCTTGTATGCTTTGACCAGAATATAAAATATTCTGAGCTTCTTCTTGCATTACATCTAAAACTATTTTTTCTTTAAACTTATCTGATCTTTCAATAAGTTTTTGTGTTTCGTCTGCACATTTCTCACGTAGATAATATTTAACATTATCTACATTTTGAAACCAATCATCAGACTTATTATTTAATCTATCAGAATTTGAAGAATCTTGATCCCAACGTCTCAATGTTCTCCATTTCTGAAGTTCTTCTTTGATTGATTCAGCAGCTACTCTAACCGCTTTACGTAACTTATCTTCATAAGTGTCTTTGCTATCTTGAAACTTTTCAAGTTTTTCTTTAGCAGACTCTAAATCTTTTAAAGATTTTTCAAGATTTAATTTTTGTAAAAAACCTTTAAAGTTTTTTTCTATTTGTTTGCTAGTTTCTAAATGTATTTCAGACTCTATTTTTTTACGTCTATCAATAAATTTATCTTTTACGTACTTTTCTAAGTACTCTAGCTCATTTTTTCGTATTGGTATCATATTGCTCCTTTTTTTTTAATAGGGTATCGATCACTGGTAGGTTCAATCAATACCCCATTTGGTTTATGCTGATTCTGATAAGTTATTAATTGACTTTTCAGACAATTTAATCATTTGCTCAGCAGTTTGTTTTGTTGCTTCACTTGCATCCATTCGTGAACATACACGTATGAATAATGTAGTCGCAGATGTTTTTTGTCCCATCGGATCTAATGCAGATAATATTTTATTATTTTTTACTGCATTATGACAAGTAGCCAATAAATGTGCATAATATTCACACATTTTTCCATACTTATCTGCAACTCTCTCTTGTTGAGACTTAGTCTGTTTTTCTATCGTCATTTTTTTCCTTTACCCTGATTTCAAAAGGTAGTTCTATTTTATCAGGCATATGGTTAATTACAGCATTGAACATACCAATGCCGATTCTCACAGGTAGTGTAAGAATTTTTATTGTATTATTTTTTATGTTGTCTATATTTTTCATATTTTTTATTTAACCTTTCTAGTTTATTTTGAGTTTCACGATATTCTTTCGCAAACTCTTTTGTTCCTGGAATTGGATCGACATCCTTGACGAGCCAATCCCAGCCTTTTTTAGTTACTATTCCTAATAGAGTGAAACTAACAAATTTAATTACTTGAAATAATGGATTCATTTAATTCCCTTTCTATTCTTGCAAACTTTGCATTAACTTTAATTTGATCATGAATATCTAAATCAATAAATTGATTAGGATCTTCATTAAATTTATTTAAATCTAATGCAAAATGTTTTGCTATTGTTAACAAATGACTACATTTCATGCGATCGACTCCATTTTCGTATTTACAATACTGTTGGAATCTGACTCCCATTATTTCCGCCATTTGTTCTACTGTTTTGTTTAGTTTCTTTCTTGTTAGATACAGGTGTTTTGCTACCTGAATATCTATTTTGTTTTTTCTCATATAACTCTTTCGCCTTTCCAAATAATGATTTCAACACAAACAGCTCTCGTTTATCGGAGCTGCTTTGTGCAGTTACAACCCTTATTGTGTTTGGCTCTTTTGATTTATAATTTAGACGCACAACTATTAAATATCCTTGTTTAGGAAATAAAATAGGTTGATACGTCATATGCTCAATGTATGGAGTCCACCATTTCATTCTCTCTTGTTGAATAAAACCTGTAAATTTCAGGTTGTATATCATTTCAAGAGATCGTTTTAATGGGACTCTCAGGTTTCTGAACCGATTTTTTAATGCTATAACGTACATTGTTTTTCACCCATTTCTCTAGTTCACAGTACAGTTTGTATTTAACTTCATCATCAGACATAGCATCTATCAATGCTAATAGTTCTAATGCTTTGTTATGTTTATCAAACATTATTTAATCTCCATTTTATAGAGTCTCATATTAATATCTTCTAACTTTTGATTTACTCTCATTAAAGTCATATTAATATTCTGTCTTTCTTCGGACTCTCTCATAAATTGTACGACTAGTATTAAGAATAATACAGTCTGTATTAGTAATAATGCTATCATCATGATTGTATTTGTTTCCATTTTTTTTTTAGTTAAGTTTTTAGTCCCTCAAACGATCTGGCATTACAGCTCGTTCAGAAGTAATGCACTTGCTCTTTGTATGTGATCTGCATACATTCATGAGGGGATCTAACTTACGTCTAAATTAGATCAACTGTTAGGAATGTCTAGACATTTTATAAGACCGTGTTTCCTAACAATTCATATAATTTATTGTTTAGTTAACCCCTACGCAAGGCAGGGGCTAACGATTTCTGATTTATTCAGCAGTTAATCTTACTGCAATATCCTTTAATAGATTCTCTATGTTTTCAAGTTTTTCATCTTGAGCAATTAATCTATTATGAAGTACTTTAGGTATTAGAATACCAGCTTGTACTTTTTTGACATAATCACTATTCATGTCAATTGGCTTGTTTGTATAGTCAGTCATAGGTTCTCCTATTGTTAGTTATTTTGGGTTAATACCCAATCACTTGTGTTGGGTTATTTACCCTTTCTTTCTTGTTCTTTTCTATATTCAATATCAAATTCTTTTTGTTCTTTGAATTTTATATAGATGTTGTAAGCCGCCATTAAAACGGCAAACAACAGTCCAAGAAATACTATAGTCATTACTACTCCATAGAATATACTCATACTGTACTCCTATCTAAGTTAGGTTTAATCATTCTTTCAAAGAAAGTCTGATTACTATACATTACGTGGTATCTGTTATATTCTTGCCACGTTAATGATTCTATAGTTTTTTCATGGTTATCTAATAACCATTGTTTAAACTTACTATCATCTGGATATCTATTCATTTTTATCCTTTGGAAACAGTGCATCTGCTATCTTTTTAGTGTTATAAAAAGTGGCAACAGCAGAAACTATTTGAATTAATAACCAGATAGAAGCTAAAACAATCAATAAGGTAATCATTATTTATTACCTTTCTTAGATCTAACTATAAATCTAGTAAGATAGTTCTCAAACTTCTTATCATGATTATGCTTTGTTTTACTAGGAATTGGTATCATAGGTATATCTGATACATTAAAAAGCTCTAATTGAGCTATCTTTTCCTGTACATTCTTATACATACTTTCTCCTTTTGTTAGTTATATCAGGGAGATAATAGATTATTAATAATCAATAATCAGTTGCGTTCCCTCACAAAGTGAGGGGAACAGCAACGATATAAACAAAACATAAACAAATATAAACAATTGTTTCTATTCTTTCTGCAAAGAAGAAAGGATAATCGATGAAATGGCGGGTTTTGAATTAACCCCCAATCGATATAGTATGCAAATGTTAGGAAAACAAAGGGGGGGTTTGTACATATACCACCCATATTCACAAACAACTACATAAACTGAAAGGTAAATATATGGCAGCACCAATTATAGCGAGTATATATAATACATTGGCTAGATTTGGTTATAGATATTTGGCTACACCATTAAAGCCAAGAAATCTAAAATCAACTATTTCTAAATATACCCCTAAATCCGTTAAAGAAGCCCAATTTTCTCCAACTGTTCAAGCTGGGGTAGAGGGAGCTAAGAAAAAACTTTATAGCGGTTATAGAAGCTTATATGGAAATACATTAGGCAAACAAAAAGGCAGACAAGTAGCAGGTGGTGCATTAGGCACTTATACAACAATGTCATTTTTAAATAGAGATGACGATAACAAAGAAGAAATATGATAAAAACAAACATCGCTAACTTAGTTAGCAAAGTAAAAGCTTCTAAAATTGGCAGAAAAGCATCAGCTTTAAATAAAGCTGCAATCAAGCCAGTTATTAAAAAAGCTAAAAAATATCCAAAAACTACAGCTGCTATTGGAGCAGGTGCAGTAGGCACAGGGTTTTACCTATACAATGGTAAACGTAATGCCTATGAAGATACAATGGAATAATGAATTTAGAAGATCTAGCAGAAGCTATATTAAATTTATCTCCAGATGAATCAGAAAAATTAAGCTTAATTATTAAAGCTAAAATTATGCCTGAAATGGAGAGGCAAAAAGGTTTATTAGATGAACAGTCAGATAATCCTCAAATGCAAAATATGGCTAGACCACAAGAACCTGCTATGGCACCGCCTACAACACGAGATGTTGCATTACGCAGCTTATTGGGTTAATAGGATATTTGAAAGGAGAAAATCAAATATGCCAATGGTAGGTAAAAAAAAATTTTCATATACTAAAAAGGGTATGGCAGCTGCTAAAAAGTTTGCTATGAAAAAAGGTATGAAAATGAAAAAGAAAAAAGGTTACTAATGCCTAGAGATAGATCAATACAAGACTTCATAGATCAATTAAAAGAAATTTATGCAGAACAAGAAGAACTGCTAAATGAATTTGAAAATGAATTTGGAGATCTTGCAGAAGATGAAGAAGATGATGAAGAAGAATAAACCAAAACTTGGAACTGGCACACGATTTAAACAATTGACAAGTCAATTAGCTAAACGTGGTGTTAAGAATCCAAAAGCCTTAGCAGCATATATTGGAAGAAAAAAATACGGAAAAAAAAAATTCCAACAATTAGCGGCTAAAGGAAAACGATAACAATAGGGAGACCACATGGCACAAGATTTAATACCATACAATCCGTTAAGAAATTTACCAGAACGAAAATTAAAAAAAAAAATAGCTGCAAAAGTTGTAGCTGAAAATCCATTTGCAAGTATAGGCAGAAAGGCAAAATCTATAGTTAAAAAAGGTGTTAAATTTGGTGTAGCTGGTGCTGCATTAACTGGTGGTGCTTATGTATTAGGATCTCCATCAAGAAGATATGAAATGGCACCTAAAGTTGGTGAAGATAGAGATTTAAGAGTTCCATATATTTGGGGTGGAAACGAATAATGTCAGAAGTAGAAACTAAAACTATTGAAACAAATATTACTGAGGCTAATACTATGCCTGTAGTAAAATCAAATCTAGGTGGTAAAAGACCTGGAGCTGGGAGACCTGTAGGACCACGTAAACAAAAACAATGGAAAATGGTTGAAGAACTTGCAACCAAGTATCAACAATCTCCTTTAGATTATATGTTGTCTGTGTTAAATTGTCCAAAGACATCACCAGAAAGAAAATTATATGCTGCAGAAAAAGCTGCTCCGTTTGTTCATCCTAAGTTATCTAATTCTGTTTCAAGAATAGGTTATGATGGAAGAATCAATATCAAAGTTAAATGGGAAGAATAAAACCTACGAAATTTCTGTAGGTTATAAACCAAGACCATTACAACTACAAGTACATCAATCTTTAAAAAGATTTAATGTATTAGTTTGCCACAGACGATTTGGTAAATCTGTTCTTGCTATTAATGAGCTAATTAAAACAGCAACTGAAAAACCAAGATCTAAATTAGCTTATATAGCTCCTACTTATAGACAAGGAAAAGCTATTGCTTGGGATTATTTAAAATTTTATACAAGACCATTAATGCAATTTGGTGGTGATCGTAATGAATCTGAATTACGAGTAGATTTATATAATGAATCTAGAATCCAAATTTATGGTGCAGATAATTCTGATTCCCTTCGAGGATTAGGATTTAATGGAGTTGTTCTAGATGAGTATGCAATTATGTCTCCTAGAACGTGGACAGAAATTATCAGACCAGCTATTTCTGATACACAAGGTTGGGTTATCTTTATTGGTACTCCAATGGGACACAATCAATTTTGGGAAGTTTATGACTATGCTAAACGTGGTCATCACGATTGGTTTGGTCAAATGTATCGTGCATCTGAAACATTAATTATTCCACAAGATGAATTAAAAGAAGCTCAGTCCATTATGACTGAGGAGCAGTACAATCAAGAATTTGAATGTTCATTTACTGCTGCAGTAAGTGGTAGTTACTATGGTAAATTAATTACAACTGCTGAAAATGAAAATCGAATTACAACAGTTCCATATCAACCATCCATTCCTGTAGAAACTTGGTGGGATTTAGGTATTGGAGATTCAACAGCTATTTGGTTTGTGCAAAGAGTTGGTGAAGAAATTCATGTTATAGACTACTATGAAACTTCAGGTGAAAGCTTGTATCATTATGCTGAAATTTTAGAAAAAAAAAATTATCATTATAATAGACACGTAGCTCCACATGATATAGTAGCTAGAGAATTAGGAACTGGTAAATCACGTTTAGAAGTTGCAAATGAAATTGGAATAGATTTTGAAATTGCAGCTAAACTAGAAGTAGATCACGGAATTGAAAGTGTAAGAAATACTTTACCTTATTGTTATTTTGATAGAGAAAATTGTAAAATTGGTTTAGATGCTTTGCGTCAATACCGAAAACAATGGGATGAAAGAAATCAAGTATTTAAAAATAAACCCTTACATGATTGGTGTTCCCACGCAGCTGACGCATTTCGTTATGGATGTGTACACAACCCAGTTGATACAACTGAGTGGACAAAACCAATTTATGTAGATACAAAATATGTAGTATGAAAACTGAACGAGAAATTGTTTCAATATTAAGTAGAGAACTTAGAGCATCATCAGGATATATTGGTGGTGAGATTGTTTCAAAAAGAAAAAAATCTTTAGAATATTATTTAGGCAGACCATTAGGAAATGAAGTTGAAGGTAGATCGCAAGTTATTTCTAATGATGTTTCAGATACAATTGAAAGTTTATTACCATCATTAATGAGAATATTTACTGCTGGTGAAAATGTATTTCATTGTGATCCAGTTGGAGTTGAAGATGATGAAGTTGCAAGACAATGTTCTGATTATTTAAATTATATTTTCTATAAAGAAAATTCAGGATTTGTTTGTTTATATACTGCAATCAAAGATGCTTTAATTCAAAAAAATGGAATTTTAAAAGTTTATTGGGATGATGCACAACGTACAACACGTGAAGAATATAAACGATTAACAGATGATGAATATAATCTTTTAATTGAAGATAAAGAAATTGAAATAACTGAACATTCTGAGTATGAAGAATCTTTAACAGATCAAGAAGGAAAAGAAATAGATAAAATTACTTTTCATGATGTTGTTATAAAAAAAACTACATCCTTTGGACAAGTTAAAATTGAACCTATTCCACCTGAAGAATTTTTAATTGAGAATAGAGCTAAAGATATTAATTCTGCAAATTTTATTTGTCATCGTACAACAATGACACGAACTGCATTAATTGAAATGGGATATGATCCTGAAATCGTTAATACACTTCCTGTAGGCGATACAAATTATTATACTGAAGATCGTTTTATTAGACACGAAGAAACAGATTTTTCTGCACCACAAGATCGTGGAGATAATTCTAGTGATGAAGTTTTAATTCATGAATGTTATGCTAGAATAGATATTAATGGTGATGGTAAATCTGAATTAATAAAAGTATTATTAGCAGGTGATAGTGCTTACAAAGCATTAAGCATTGAAGAAATTGATTCAATGCCATTTATTTCTATAACACCATTGATAATGCCACACAGATTTTATGGCAGATCAGTATCTGAATTAGTTGAAGATATACAATTAATTAAATCAACTGTAATGAGACAAATGTTAGATAATATGTATCTAACAAATAATAATCGTATTGCAGTTCAAGACGGACAAGTTTCATTAGATGATCTATTAACTAATAGACCGGGCGGAATTGTTAGAACAAAACAACCACCATCAAATGTTATTATGCCTATGAATACCCAATCTATTGGGGATCAGGCAGGTGCTGTATTACAATATTTAGATACAGTTAAAGAACAACGCACAGGTATTACTAGACAATCACAAGGTTTAGATCCTAATACATTAAACAAAACAGCAACTGGTATTAATCAAATTTTAACTCAATCTCAAATGAGAATGGAGTTAATTGCTAGAATATTTGCAGAAACTGGTATTAAAGATTTAGGATATAAAATATTTGAATTGATTTGCAAGTATCAACAAAAAGAAAAGATTGTTAGAATACGTGGCAAATTTATTCCAATGAGACCATTTGAATGGAGAGATCGTGTTAATGTTACTGTTGCTGTAGGACTTGGTACAGGTTCTAAAGAACAACAATTAATATTATTAACTTCAATTCTTGAAAGACAATTACAAGCTGTTAATCTACAGCAAAACGTTTATGGTCCAGTAGTAAATTTAAGGAACATATACAATACATTAAAGAAACTTATAGAGAACGCAGGTCTTGGTAATATTGAACCATACTTCATGGATCCAGATGTTGGAGCTGCACAAATGCCACAACTTCCACCTAAAGCACCAACTGAGTTTGAAAAAGTATCTTTAGCTCAAGTTCAGGGTGAAAATGAACGAATGGTATTAAAAGCTCAAATGGAATTAAAACGTATTGAAGCTGAAATGAGAGCTAAATTACTTGACTTTGAATTAAAAGTTAAAGAAATGGAGCTTAAATATAATACCAAAATAAATGAGATTGATTTAAAGAATAGATCTATGGTAGAAACAGAACAGTTAAAACAAACTGGTGATATCTTTAAACGTATCATGGAAGGACAACAAGAGTTTTTTGGAAAAAATGAACCAACAGGACAAACCACAGAACCTGGACAAACAGATTCTCAGGGGCAAACAAGCTAGTATTTTACTAGACGAGCCTTTGTTGAAAGAAGCCTTTGAATATTTATTCGATGCTTATCGAAATGAGATATTCAAAACTTCGTATTCCGATCACGAACAAAGACAAGTTCTTTGGATGGCATATAATATGCTAGACAAAATTAAAGGACATCTAACTTCGGTGATGGAGACTGGCAAACTAGCTGCCGTTGAGCTAGATAACCTAAAACGTCAATCGTAATAATTACGAAACGATAACCTAAAGGAGCATATATGGCAGATGATAAATCTGTACAAGGTGCTGCTGAGAAAATACTTGGTTTACTGAATCCTAAATTAGGACAATCAGCACCAGTAGTCAAAGCAGAACCATCAGTAGAACCTGAAGTTAAAAAAGAAGCAACACCTGTTGCTGAACAAACTCAGGAAGTTTCAAATGACAATCAATCAACGTCTGACGAAATTGTTGAAGAAGCAGTTACTACTGAAAATACGGAAACAAAAGTTGATGAACAACCTACACAACAAGAAGAAGTCAAGAAACCAAATCTCCACCGAGTAAAAGTTAATGGTCAAGAGCTTGAGGTTACACTTGATGAACTTAAGTCAGGTTATTCTCGTGATTCAGATTATAGACAAAAAACTCACCAACTGTCTGAACAAAGAAAAAGTTTAGAAAGTGAAAAGGAGAGTTTACGTCAGACTTATGAATCAAGACTTAAAGAACTAAATAATGCAATTCAAACTGCTGATTTGTTTTTTAAAGAGCAAACGGGCAATCCAGATCTATCTCGTTTATATGAAGAAGATCCTGCTCAAGCAGCTAAGCTGGAGTTTAAAATTAGACAACAGCAAAGTAAGATTAGTGAATTAAGAAAGAAAGCTGATGAAGCATTTCAATCTGAATTTCAACAATACTTGCAAAAACAAAAAAAGTTAGCAGAAGAACGCATACCTGAATTTGCAGATCCTGTTAAAGCGACTGAGTTTAAAACTACAGCTAAAAAAACTTTAGCTGATTATGGTTTTAATGATGATGAAATATCTTCATTAGCTGATCATCGTTTTTTAATGGTTCTCAAAGATGCTATGCAATATAAAAACTTAAAGAGCAATAAAGATTTAACTGTTAAAAAAGTTACATCAGCTCCTAAAGTTATTAAAGCTGGAATTGCTAAAGGTGATTCTTCTAGTCGTGATATCATAAAAAATAAAATAGTGAAAGTACGCAAATCTGGTCGCATCGAAGATGCCCAGTCTGCAATACTTGAAATGATAACACAAAAAAAATAAGGAAAAATAAATGGCACAACCATCAAATACTTTCGATACTTACGATGCAGTAGGTATTAGAGAGGACTTACAAGATGTGATTTATTCTATTTCTCCAACTGATACTCCTTTTATGAGTTCAGCTGCTAGAGAACAAGTTAAATCAACAACTCATGAATGGCAAACTGATGCACTAGCTGCAGCAGTAACTACTAATGCTGTAATTGAGGGCGATGAAGCTACTCTTGATGCTTCTACAGCTACAACAAGACTTGCGAACAAAACGCAAATCATGGACAAAACTGTAGTTATTACAGGTACTCAAGAAGCAGTTGATAAAGCTGGTAGAGCAAGTGAATTAGCTTATCAAATCGCTAAAAAATCAAAAGAACTAAAAAGAGACATTGAAGCAACTTTACTTGCTAACCAAGCTAAAGTTACTGGTGATGCTTCGACTGCAAGAAAATTTGCATCGATTGGATCATGGGTGTTCTCAAATGACTCATTAGGAACTAGCGGTGCATCTCCAACTGGAGATGGTACTGATGCTAGAACTGATGGAACACAAAGAGCTTTCACAGAAGATCAACTGAAAACAGTTATCAAATCTGTATGGAACGCAGGTGGAAATCCATCAATCCTAATGGTTGGTCCTTTTAACAAGCAAAAAGTATCTGGATTCACAGGTGGATCTACTAGATTTGATGCTTCAGAAGATAAAACATTATACGCAAGTATTGATGTTTATTCATCTGACTTCGGTGATCTAGAAGTTGTACCTAACAGATTCTCTAGAGATAGAGATGCGTGGGTTCTGGATATGGACTACTGGTCAGTAGGTTTCTTAAGAGACTTCACTATGCACGAGTTATCAAAAACTGGTGATAGCGAAAAAAGACAGCTTTTAGTTGAGCTTACTTTAATCTCTAGAAACGAAGGTGCTAGTGGACTTGTTGCAGACTTAACAACGTCATAGTATAAATAATTAGAGGGGGAGAATAATCTCCCCTTCTTTAACTTTTTGTTTGGTCTTTGAAGTCTTAAAGACGGAACGAAGCAAACATAGGAAAATAAAATGAGAACATTAAACGACTACTTTTTAACTGCTAGATTAGATGATGTATCTGCTGCTAGTTCAGTTAACATTGCTGTACCTGATGATGGAAAAATTATTAAAATTATTTCTGTATTAGGTGGAGCAATCACATCAGCTAATTCAGCTGTAACAAGTGCTGTAAATGGAACTGTTGTAACAGGTGGTGGATTTACAGTTGCTTATTCAGGATCAGCTGCTGGAGACATTGATACTGCTGAACCAACTGCAGCTAACAGTGTTAAAGAAGGTGATTACATAACAATTACATCTGATGGTGGATCTTCTACGACTCAACCAATTGATATAACTGTTATCATAAGAAGATAATTTTACATTGGGGGTAGCAATACCCCCTTTTAAATATAAAAGGAAAAATATGGCAATTATGAATTATGGTCTTAGACCAGTAACAACATCAAAAGTAGCTATGAGTGGATCATCTGCTCAAAGTTCTGCTATTGGTGCAAATATACAGTATGTAAGATTAGTTTCTGATGCTAACTGTCATTATGCAATTGGAACAAATCCTACAGCTACAACAAGTTCAGTTTATTTACCTGTTGGTGAAATTGAAGTTATTAAAATTTCTGAAGGTGAAAAA